>Ga0310696_10000599_pt1 | contig 55153 bp, 41 predicted proteins | sample AusTroGonzalo_MG_4_FD_203885 | JGI IMG/M metagenome (GOLD analysis project Ga0310696, IMG submission 203885) | Bovine rumen microbial communities from tropical cattle in Woodstock, Queensland, Australia - Gonzalo_02 (v2) (version 2) | ecosystem: Host-associated > Mammals > Digestive system >...
AAATTGGCTAGCGCATATTTTAACATGGCATTGATATGCGGAGAGTCTCAAAATCTGGAAGAGAATCGAAACACTTTAGATTTATTTAAAAAGGCTATAGTGATCCGAAGTGAGTTGTATAAGAAGTATCCTCAGGTTTACCGAGGCTCTTTGGCAAATATATACAATGGATTTGGAAATTATTATTTGCAACTAGGAGACTCCAGCGAGGCATACAGACAGTACATGAACGCTTATAATATTCTTTATGCTCAAGGCGAAACATTACGCGAAGATTGGATCTTTTATGCGGGTATGGTAACCGGAAATATAGGGAAAGTTTTACTTTCCTATGGAGATGATTCAACCGAGGGAGCTGAGAAATACTTGCTTATGTCGTATGAGCTATATCTCAATCAGATAAAAAAGGGTAATGTCAAACAGTATGGCGAAAAGTTTAAGAGTATATGCGATTGTCTTGTAATCTATTATCAAAGGAAAAAAGAATATAGTAAAAGTCGGCTTTTCGATCGTGAAGCCCAAAAATATGGGAAATATTGAGTACGGCTTTCCGATAAAAAACCGACATGTTTCCTGCGGTACCATTGGCTTAAAATATCAATTTGGACTATGCGCCAGCTTCATGTTGGCGCATTCTTCCCAATAAGTTGCCCAGCGTCAGTGGAAATCACTAAACTAGACACGGATTTGTATTGTTTGTCGTGTGATACAGGAGTTGAATTGAAGGTAACATATTTAATGTTCATGAAACTGCTTGATGATAACCAGTTGAAGGCCGAGGCTAATGCCAGTGTTCTTGGTGTACCGTTGAAGAAGAAGGTGTTTCAAGACGGTATTTGTGTAATTAGCGAGAATCCACATGTGGAGACCGACTACAAGAATCTTCGATGGAATGTTTTCCACAATTTTGAACCAGGTGAGATGTTAACGAACATTCAAATGTATGTCTTTCCATTCATCAAAACGATTGGTGAAGGGAAAGATACTGCTTTCAGTCGATACATGAAGGAGACGGTTTTTTTGATTCCAACCGCGAAGGTTTTGGCGAAAGTAGTTGACGGCATTGATGCCATGGATATGAACAACAAGGACATCATGGGCGATGTCTATGAATACCTTTTGGGGAAAATGGCTGCTAATGGTGAAAATGGGCAGTTCCGAACTCCCAGACACATCATCAACATGATAGTAGAGTTGCCTACTTGGATTTCAATAAATGTTTTAGTGGTGTAAGGGAACGACATATGATGGATTACTTTTCGGTTTATCCAGACACACCTCCCAGAAGGAAAAAGGGCGATTATCGCTGTTCTGTTCACTATGGTAATTCATATAGACTTGAGTGTGCAAAAAAACAATTAAAGTGTTCTCCAGTACCTGTTGAAACAATAGTTGAGTATACTACTGAGTTTCTTAAATCCATAGGTATCCAAACTAGTAAAGCACCAAAGATGAAGCCAACTGAAATAGATTATGGGAGGATAAAAAAGGAAAACGGACTTAAGGATAAGCGCGATATAGTGTGGATGAAATTTACTACGGACGGGTATCTTGGTGTGGTTGCTTCAAGTAATGATATTAACTTTGATATTCCGACTAGCGAAAAAGATTACGATCAAAAAAGGTATAAAACCAGATGGATGCACACATCTTCCGGAATTCTTGTACATCAATTACAAAAAGAATGGGACACCTCATTTGTTCTGGTGTTTCCTTTACGGGGGATTCCAGATTTATATAAAAGAGGTGATATAGAAAGAGCCGTTGGTAATTATCTTATTGATCAGAAGGTTCCAATAATTGATTTTTACTCGCACAACTATTGAGAAAAATGTCAATGAACAAATAGAGACACTTTTGTTGGCAAATGACAAATAATGTTTTTCTAAACAGTATTCTACACAAGTAGAACAGTATAACTACAGGTGATAACCATGAAGAATTCAGCACACTGGATCCGCCACACCCACGTCTTCCGCAGCGACGAGTACGAGTGCTCCAACTGCGGAAATACGGTTGCGAAACCGAAGAAAACCTGCACGAACTGCGGGTGCACCATGCGCGGCAGCAAGGGGGACCTGGGCTGGGTGGACGAGATGGAAGCGATTGATGCATTTTTCGATGATTGATGCGTCGGCGGGGTGAACCCGGAAGAAGTAAAGAGAGAAAAGAAACGGAAGGGCGCACATCATGTGGGTAAAACAACATCCGTGGGTATTTCCCGCGATTCTCGGCGGGATCGGAATTTTGTATATCTTTATCAACATTATGGCAAACGTCGAATCGAAGAGGATCCAGGCCAGAGGGGAGGACCGCCATGTTTCGGGGATACCGTTTCTCGGTGGGATTCATCTGCTGATCGCGGGGCTCATCTCGCCCTGCAAGTGGCTTGCTTTGTCGAGTGTGCTGGATTATACTTTTTGGGAGTTCCTTTACGTGGTGCTCATATACGAGCGGCGGCATAAGCTGAAGGAAGATACGGAGTCAGACGGAGAAGGAGGGGGCGTAAAATGATCAAGGTTGCATTTTTCGACGCGAAGGAATACGACATCCAATCCTTTACAAAGGTGGCGGAGGGCAATCCGAAGGTGGAGTTCAAGTTCCTTGAGACAAAGCTGACGGAGGACACGGCGGATCTCGCGAAAGGGTTCGATGCGGTGTGCGTTTTCGTCAATGATACCGTGAATGCTAAGGTAATCGACAAGCTGTACGAGTACGGCGTCCGTCTGATTGCGCTTCGGTGCGCGGGCTACAACAACGTGGACGTTGAGAAGGCGTACGGCAAGATCCATGTGGTGCACGTTCCCGCGTACTCGCCCTATGCGGTGGCGGAGCACGCTGCGGCCCTGCTGCTTACCTCGGTACGGCGCATTCATAAGGCGTACAACCGGACGAGGGATTTTAATTTTTCGTTAAATGGTCTGACCGGCTTTGACCTCCACGGAAAAACGGCCGGGATCATCGGTACCGGCAAGATCGGCCGGATTTTCCTCGGAATTTGCCGGGGGTTCGGCATGAATGTGATCGCGTATGACGCATTTCCGGCGGTAGATAGTGACATTGAATACGTACCGCTGGAGGAACTGCTGGAGAGAAGCGATATCATCTCGCTGCACTGCCCTCTGACGGAGCAGACGAGACATATGATTTCTGCCGACGCGATCGCGCGGATGAAGAAGGGCGTTGTCATCTTAAACACCTCCCGCGGTGCCTTGATCGATGCGGAAGCGCTTCTGGAAGGGATCAAGGCTCGGAAGATTGGTGCCGCCTGCCTCGACGTTTACGAGGAGGAAGCGGATATCTTCTTTGAGGACCGTTCGGGTCACATCCTAAACGATGAGCTTTTGGCCCGCCTTCTGTCCATGCCCAACGTTATCGTCACGTCGCACCAGGCGTTCCTGACCGAGGAGGCCCTCGGAAACATTGCTGAGACGACGGTTGGCAACATTCTTTCCTGCTTTGAGAACGACGGCATGTGCGACAATGAGCTTTGCTACCGCTGCGGAAATATCGAGACCTGTAAGAAAGAGAGAAAGCAGAGATGCTTTTAATCCGGCCGCTGTAGGACCGGGTGGTATAATGAATAATGAAAGGGGGTGAAATGTATGGATTTAGGTGACGTTTTTGTGATGTGGCTTATTGAGAAATAAGCTTAGGGAGAAATTATTACGAAAGATTCGGGGGAGAACGAATGATGAAGAAATTATTGATGATTGTTGTTTTGGCGGCGATTGCTGCCTGTGTGTGGGGATGTAAACAGCAGACCCAGGAAGAACGGGTGAGTGAATTCCGGCAGGAATATGTCAAACAGGGACGCAAGTATCTCGAGAAACTCCTGGCGAAGTATGAGCCTGACGCGAAGCTGCTGGTGGATCCGCAGGTCGTGGCGATCCCGGCTTCCGTTTCCATTGATCACTGCGATTGTCTTTATGCGTTGGAAGGGACGTTCCTTCGGAACGACCGGAATATCCCTTTCCTCCTGTGTGGGGAAGGATATGAGGGCGGTGCGGACCTTTTTGTGGGCGATCTGCCGAGGGAGACGAAGGAGCAGATACTGAACCATCTGTGCTACTCACTGAAAGGGTGTTCGCTTCATGTGACAACTCCGGAAAATGAGTACGACACACCGGGAAAATTTCAGACAATCGATCTGAAGATCGGCTGGGAAACCTACCTGCCCGTCCGATACGTAAAGATCTATCCGGGCCGTGGGAAATATGTATCCCTGCCGATCCGGGCCGGGTCGGAGAATCTGTTCCTGTCGGATATGCTGCCGATCAATATGTGTGTCGATAACCTCGATACGCCTGTTCCTTCCGAGGCGGTGCAGGATTACATTGCCAAGGTGAAAAAGTCTGACACGGTGGATCCCCTGGACCTTAAGGAGCTGGAGGCCTACTGTGAGTCCACCTGGCGGAATCATCTGAAGATCATTTTCCGATTGGGTGATGCAGACTTCGAAGCGATGGAAAAAGACCTCCTTCAATGGTTTGTCGAGCAGGGGATTTCCGAAGCGGAGTTCCGCGCGGAAGAAGGAATCGAGTGTTGGCGGATCACCCGCTCCGACGTTCTCATATCGGAGTATGGAGAAGCCACAGAGTGGGTTGATCATCTGACGGTGAGTTATGTGGCAGGCACGGATGCATATTACAAGGATCTGCGGTATTACGATCTGCAGTTGAACCGGATTGAACCATAAAATTTCCAAGGAGCACGAAAATGGCTTACACCATCCGTGAGAACAACCGCCCCGAGCCGGCGGATCCGGGCGTGACGATCTATGTCGCGTACATTGAGTGGGGTTTTGACGTGGAGGACGATGATGAATACACCGAGCGCGAAGTGCTCTATGTTTACCTGCATAACGGCCGGTGGTTTGTGGACGGGAAGCCGCTGTAGAAGGAGGTAGGGTATGGATCTGGGTGATGTTTTTGATGCCGCCGGTTCTGTTATAGAAGCTGCCGGCGACGATTATGTTGATACCGCCACGGGGCAATCGATGGAGAAGCATGCATTTTCCGTAGAAGAACCGGAGGTTAACGAATTCGGGCGGGTGACGGAATGGTACCATTGCGGTATCCGAAACACCGGCTCCGTCTGCAAATGCTGCGGCGAGTACCGCCGCGACCGGACGATCCTGGACGATCCGGATACAAACCGAACGACCTGGACATGTGAGGAATGCGGTGCGGTCAACGAGGGAAAACTCGGTGAGTACGGCGGAATCTGCCAACGATGCCGACAGCCAAGGCTGGTCGAGAAATCGGAACCGAATCTCTTCCCGCGGATCTTTAACTGGTTTGCACAGAGACCGGTGCTTACGATGGGCATTTTCGTGCTTATCAGCGTGGTGATCTGCATATTGATTTTCGAGACATGAGACAGAGGGTTCTGAATTGATGGATAAGATGAATCTGCTCCTCCGCGGGCTTCGCATCGACTGGGAGGAGATTGACGAGGAGAGCTACCTTCGGCAAATCCCGGCGATTGCGGGGATGCGCGACATGGAATTCTCCGGCGGGGTGACGTTCTTCGTGGGAGAGAACGGCAGCGGCAAATCCACGCTTCTCGAGGCCATCGCCGTGTGCTACGGCTTCAACCCCGAAGGCGGGACGAGAAACTACCGCTTTTCCACCTACGATTCCCACTCGGAGCTGTGCCGGGCCATGACGCTTGTGAAGGGCACCGGAAAGCCCGGCTGGGGGTATTTCCTGCGCGCGGAGAGCTTCTATAATGTGGCCACCGCCGAGGACCGGTACAGCCACGAGATCGGCGGGAGACCGCAGTATTACCACGAGCGCTCCCACGGCGAGAGCTTCCTTGCCCTTGCACAGTCCCAGTTCCGCGGGAGAGGGCTGTATCTTCTGGACGAGCCCGAGGCTGCGCTGTCGCCGCAGCGGCAGCTGACGCTTCTGTGCGAGATTGCGCGGAGCGTGAAGGAAGGCGGCCAGTTCATTATCGTGACGCATTCGCCGATCCTTCTGGGGATCCCGGATGCGCAGATCTTAAGCTTTGACAACGGTCCGGTCCACCCGGTTTCCTACGAGGAGACGGACAGCTATCAGGTCACGAAGCTGTTCCTGGAGAACCGGGATCAGATGCTGAAGCGGCTGCTGGAGGAGCGGCCGGAGGAGGACGAGCTATGACACTTTTCATCAACGCCTGTGTTCGCAGCGATTCGAGGACAAAACGGCTGGCGGATTGCCTGCTGTCGTGGTGGGACGACCCGGTGGAGGAAGTGCGGCTTGCGGAGGCCTGTCTGCCGAAGGTGGACGAAGCGTTCCTCGCAAAGCGCGACCGGCTGATCGCGGCCGAGCGGTTCGAGGATTCGATGTTTGACTATGCGAGACAGTTCGCAGCAGCGGACCGCATCGTCATTGCGGCGCCGTACTGGGACCTTTCGTTCCCGGCGGCCCTGAAGCAGTACCTGGAGCAGATCAATGTGCTTGGAATTACCTTCCTGTATACGCCGGAAGGGTACCCGAAGGGTCTGTGCAAGGCAAAGGAGCTGTACTATGTTGCCACCGCCGGCGGGAGCTATGTTCCTGAGGAATTCGGCTTTGGCTACGTGAAGGCACTGGCGCAGAATTTCTACGGTATCCCGAAGGTGAAGCAGTTCTTCGTCGGTGGGCTGGACGTGGCCGGGGCCGATGTGGAGCGGCTCCTACAGGATGGCATGGCGGCGATCCTGAATGACGAGGATGCGCCGGAGGTGCTGCCGTTTGAGGGAGATGCACCGGAGGATATTGAGAATGGTACTGTCGAAGAAGGGGCAGGTCCCGATAGAAAAGGAGGTTCTGTTATGCGTTCCCTGTCGATACAGAAAATCGGTGTGACGAAACTTGCTGCGGACGCTGTGGTCAACGCTGCCAACGATGCGCTTCGGGAAGGTACCGGCGTGTGCGGAGCTATCTTCCGTGACGCGGGTTCTACGGAGATGACGGCTGCCTGCAGGGCGATCGGCCACTGCGACACGGGCTCTGCGGTGATCACGCCGGGATTCCGGCTGCCCGCGAAATATGTGATCCATGCCGTAGGACCGGTGTACCGGGACGGCAGGCACGGCGAGCCGGCGCTTTTGCGCGGCGCCTATCGGAAATCCCTGGAGCTCTGCGTGGAGCATGACCTTCATTCCATCGGCTTCCCACTGATTTCCTCGGGCGTGTTCGGCTACCCGGTGGAGCAGGCCTGGGAGGTGGCAATCCGGGCGTGCAAGGAGTTCTTCAAGGATTATCCGGACTACGAGATGGACATCATCTTCGCCGTTCTGGAGGATGAACGGAAGATCATGGGAGAGCGGATCCTGAACGAGATCGGGGTGTTTGAAGAGTAAGCGAAGGGCAGTTTGAAACCGATGAAGGATGAACAGGCAACATTTGATATTCAGGAGTATATGACCAAAGGCGTGGAGCGGGTCGTGGCTGACGCCGTGATGGCGACGCTTTCGAATCCCAAGGAGAGCGTCTTCATGCTGCGGTTCATGAAGGCTTCCGCGTCGGCTTCGAGAAAGTGCAAGCAGGCGGAGAAGCGCGGAGAGCACATCCCGCCGTTCCTGATCGCAAGCATCACCAGCAGCTGCAACCTGCACTGTGCGGGGTGCTATTCCAGATGCAATCATGCGACCGTCGATGCGGAGCCGGTGAGCCAGCTCACGGACGAAGAGTGGCTTCGGATTTTCAATGAGGCGGACAGCCTCGGCATCAGTTTCATACTCTTGGCGGGTGGCGAACCGATGCTCCGGCGGGGCGTCATCGAGGCTGCCGGGAAGAAGCGACACATCCTGTTCCCGATCTTTACCAACGGAACCTTTTTGGACGAGAAGTATTTTTCGCTGCTCACAAAGTGCCGAAATCTCATTCCCATCATGAGCATCGAGGGGAAGAAGGAGATTACCGACGCAAGGCGCGGGGAGGGGATTTATGACACCCTCATCGCCAACATGGATGAGCTTCATCGCCGTGGCTTGATCTTCGGCGCTTCCGTCACGGTTACGACGGAAAATGTCCGCGAAGTCGCGTCGCCCGAATTCCTCTCCGAGCTTTCGGCACGCGGCTGCAAGGCGGTGATCTTTGTGGAGTTTGTGCCGGTCACCGAGGAGAGCAGGCATTTGGCGCCGGGTGAGGCCGAACGGGAGTTCCTTGCCTCGGAGATCGTTCGCCTGAGGGTGGAGCGGCCGGAGATGGTGTATATTTCTTTTCCCGGGGATGAGAAGAGCTCCGGCGGCTGTGTGGCCGCAGGCCGTGGCTTCTTTCACATCAATTCCCACGGAGGGGCGGAACCGTGTCCGTTTTCTCCCTACAGCGATGTGAACATAAAGAACGGGTCACTCCGGGACGCACTGCACTCGCCGCTGTTTCTGGCGTTGCAGGACGGTAACCTTCTGGTGGATGACCACGAGGGCGGGTGCGTCCTGTACGAGAAGCGGGAGATGGTGGAGCAGTTGATGAAGAAAAGCAAGGGAGTATGATGAGATCGTAAAGGAGAAGGTCGAGTAGACGGAAAAACCACCCGGGATGACAAGTGGGGCCGAAAACTGCATATTTCAGCGGGATTGATTTGACACGAACCTCGTAGATATTGTATTATTTCTTCAGGCATCGGGAGTGATGCCGGTTGGTTTATTATTTCATTGGGGGAAATATGATACTTTATGTAGTGCTGTTCTTCGTCGGTCTGGCGGTGTCGCTGGTGCTCTGGATTTACTACAGCACCCAATACAGACGCGTGAAACAGGATGTTTACAATGAGAAAAATGTAGATGCCGCGACCCGCAAGGAGGTTGACCGGCTTCGGGCCCGCGATCCCATGATCAGCTGCGACTTCTGCGGCGCGAAGATCGACACCCGCAAGTTCTTAAACTGCCCGCAGTGCGGTGCGGTGTACAAGAAGGACCTCGAGTGGAAATACCGCCGCAACGCCGACAACACGAGAGTGGGAAACCTCTCCGGCAGCGAGTACGGCTATCTTGAGGAGAAGCTCTGGAAGAAGGATCCGAGGCTTAAGAGCCTTCGTCGGAAAATCCTCCTTGCCTCCCTTCCGCTCATCTTCGCAGCAGTGCTGTGTATCTACGCATTTCTTGCGGAAACGGTTTTTGATTACCGCAGCGATGATTCCCTGAATTCGGGAGATTCCCATTTCGTATCCACCGGCTACACGGTAAAGGGTGATCCCGTGATCTATGATGACGGCGATCTCGCCATCACCATAACCGGGTTCTATTTCGATGAAAGCATACTCTCGTCGCAGCGCGAGGAGGGTGAATGGAACGGTAACGTTAAGGTCGGGATGCGCATCACGAACCGGACGGATCAGAAGTTGTCTCTCGAGATGGAGAGCGATTCCTATAACGGGGTTACGATCCCTCACGAGGGATTTACCGTCTACGACAGATTCCGCAAAAACCGCGACACCCAGATTTATGTTTATTATTTCGGAGTCCCGAAAGAGGCGGTGTACGAGATGGCCATCACCCGACTGACGGTGAAGGACAAGAACGGCAAGCTTCTTCATTCCCTTGAGAAACCGCTTGTGGTCACCACCACGGCCGCTGTTCCGGAATCCGTCGTGAAGCTTGAGGGTGAGACGCCGGTCTTCACCAACGACAGGGTGGACATTTTCCGCCGCTATGAAGACAGAAAGGCAGAGTCGGGCTACTATCTCTACATCGTCAACAAGGCCGGCTGCCTTCTGAATGTGGAAAATGAGACCCGTCCTTCCGGGGAGGATCCGTACCTCTTCTTCTATCGTGCGGATATTCCCGAGGGGTATGTGCTTGTGGCGTATACGGACCGGAGCCGGATGAATCTTGCCGGGCTGGATCCGGAGATTTCGCTGATGATCCGCGACCCGGAGGATACGTCCAAAAGTTTCTCCACGGGGAAATTCCGCGTGAACTGATCGCCACGGGAAGGTAATCATGTGTGCAGCGAAAGCTGGTTTGCAGGGGGATGGAAATGAATACTGAGCATGTTGTGATCATTCTTATCGGTTTGGGGGTGTCGCTGATCCTGTTCCTTTACTACGGCATCCGATACAAGCGTACGAGACAGGCCTTTTTCAATACGGCCAATATCAACGCCGCCACGAAGAAGGAAGTGGGAAAGAAGCTGCGGTTCCGTGACCCGGTCATCAGCTGTGACTACTGCGGTGCGAAGATCGACACCCGCAAGAACCTCGTCTGTCCGAAATGCGGCGCGTCCTACGACAAGGACACCGAGTGGACCAGCCGCCGCAACGTCGACGAGAGCAAAGTGGACGGCATGTCCGGCCGCGTCTACGACGACCTGAGCGGGAAGGCCTCCTGGAAGCAGCAGCCGGAGCTTAAGTCCCTTCGTCGGAAAATCTTCCTCTCGGCCCTGCCGCTTATTGCTGCGATCGTTCTGGTCGCCTTCGTCTCGATCCGCAAGTCGATCCTCGACTACCGCGGCGATGAGACGCTGCAGAGCAGGAATTTAGCGGGGTACCGCGAAGCGGACTTCAAGGTGAAGGGCGACGAGGTCATCTACGACGACGGTGATATCGCGATTGCCATTACAGGCTTCTATGTCGGCAATGACAAACGGGACAACGGCAAGGTTGCAGTCGGCATGCGCGTGACCAACCGGACGGACAAAAAGCTGGAAGTGGACTTGAAATGCACCGCAGTCAACGGCGTGACCGGCGGCGATGTCAACGGATTTTTCGTCCTCGACAAATTCCGCAAAAACCGCGACACCGTGATCTATGAATCCTTCAGCGGCCTCTCGGAGTCAACGGTCTTCGAGATGGTGATTACTCAGCTGGACGTGTGGGACAACCATAGACGCCCCATCCACAGCATCGAGGCACCGATCGTGGTTACCACCACGGCGGAGACAGCGCCGAAGGAAATCGACCTCGACGGTCTGCAGCCCCTCTATTCCAACGATAAGGTGGAGATGTACTGCCGCTACGAGGAGAGAAGCGTCGGGATGTCCGGTTATGTCCTCTACATCGTCAACAAGACCGACTGCTACATGATCGTGCAGAATGAAACCCGCCTTGATGCGGAATACCCGTACCTTTTCCTCTATGAGGAGGAGATTCCCGCGGGGTACATATATTCCTCCAACCGGGTGAAGATCACCGCCGACCTGTACGGTACGGCCAACCCGGAAGTGTCGTTTTTGATCCGCTTCCCCAAGGATGCGGGCATGAGCTTCTCCACTGGGAAGCTGCGGTTCGGGGAGTGAACCAGGACGGGACGCGCCTGCAGAGGCAGGAGTCGTGACAGAATTCGTAACCAGCAAATTCAGAGCCGGTAAGCATTGCCTGCCGGCTCTTTTCTTGTGCCCGCGTACCGCCATAAAATACGTCATCTTCCGAAGGTTTTTCTTGTATCTCACGAGGTTAGATGGTATAATCTGAATTTATAGTGATTATCAGGAAAGGAGGTACCGTTATGACGGACGAGAAGAATCTGAGCCCGGAGCAGACTGACGTTGCGGAGACCGGGACAGGACTCGGGGCGACGGAGGATTTTACGGAGCCCGAGCGTTTGTATGAAAAACTGATCGAGACGATCCGCAAATATCGCCCGACGACGGACCTCACGATTATAGAGCGGGCGTATAAGCTCGCACAGGACGCCCACGGCAACCAGAAGCGGAAGAGCGGGGAGCCCTACATCATCCATCCCCTTTCCGTGGCGATCATCCTCGCGGAGCTCGAGATGGACAAGGAGACCATCGTGGCGGGACTCCTCCACGACGTGGTCGAGGACACGACCTTCACCGAGGCCGAGCTCTCGCGCCTGTTCGGCGCCGAGGTGACGCTTCTTGTGGACGGCGTGACGAAGCTGACACAGCTCAATTATTCCCAGGATAAGATTGAAGTCCAGGCGGAGAACCTTCGGAAAATGTTCATCGCCATGGCGAAGGATATCCGTGTCGTCGTGATCAAGCTGGCGGACCGCCTGCATAACATGCGTACGATGCAGTACCAGTCTCCGGAGAAGCAGATCGAAAAGTCCCGCGAGACCATGGAGATCTACTCCCCGATCGCCCACCGGCTCGGTATCAGCCGCATCAAGAAGGAGCTGGACGACCTGTCGTTAAAGTACCTCAAGCCCGACATTTACAAGCAGCTGTCGGAGGACATCAAGGCGACGAAAGCCGAGCGCGAAGCCTTCGTGCAGACCATCTCCGAGGAGGTCGGCAAGAAGATGGAGGAGGCGGGCATCAAGGCCGAGATCGACGGACGTGCCAAGCACTTCTTCAGCATTTACCGTAAGATGGTCAACCAGAACAAGTCCATCGAGCAGATTTACGACCTCTTCGCCATCCGCATCATCGTGGACAGCGTGAAGGACTGCTATGCGGCCCTCGGTATCCTGCACGATATGTACAAGCCCGTTCCGGGGCGCTTCAAGGACTACATCGCCATGCCCAAGGCCAACAACTATCAGTCGCTCCACACGACGCTGATCGGCCCCGGAGGCACGCCGGTGGAGATCCAGATCCGAACGAAGGAAATGCACCGCATCGCCGAGTACGGTATCGCGGCGCACTGGAAATACAAGGAATCCCAGAGTGGAAAGCGTGTGGACAACGCCGAGGATGAGAAGCTCGCATGGCTTCGCCAGATCCTTGAGTGGCAGCGCGACATGTCCGACAACAAGGAGTTCCTGAACAGCCTTAAGAGCGACTTTGACCTCTTCAACGACAGCGTGTACTGTTTCACGCCCACGGGTGAGGTGAAGACGCTGCCGGTGGGCTCCAACACCGTGGATTTTGCGTACAGCATCCACAGCGCCGTCGGCAACAAGATGATCGGGGCGCGGGTCAACGACCGCCTCGTGAACATCGAATACGAGATCCAAAACGGCGACCGCGTGGAGATCATCACGTCGCCGAACTCCAAGGGCCCCAGCCGCGACTGGCTCAAGATCGTCAAGAGCGCGCAGGCCCGCAATAAGATCAACCAGTGGTTCAAGGCCGAGCTCAAGGACGACAACATCATCCGCGGCAAGAACGCCGTGACGGAGTATGCGAAGTCCAAGGACATCAACCTCTCGGAGATCACCAAGTCCGAATTCCGCGAAGCGGCTCTCGTAAAATACGGCTTCCGCGACTGGGATTCGCTGATGGCGGCCATCGGCCACGGTACCATCAAGGCCAGCCAGGTTGTCAACAAGCTCTTCGAGGAGTGGAACCGCGCCCGCGAAAAATCCATGTCCGCCGAGGAGCAGGTGGAAGCCCTCCTCTCCGAGGAGCGCGCGAAACCGTCCCGCAACCGTCAGGGCGGCGGGATCATCGTGCAGGGCGCCAACGACCTGTCGGTGCATTTTTCGAAGTGTTGTGCGCCGGTTCCGGGGGATGACATCATCGGTTTCGTCACCCGCGGCCGCGGCGTGTCCATCCATCGGGCGGACTGCGTGAACATGCAGCACCTCTCCGACGAGGATAAGCAGCGCCTCATCGAGGCCTCCTGGGAGCCGCATCCGGACGAGGAAGAATCCGTTCCGGAGCGCACCTACAACGCGGAGGTCCGCATCTTCGCCAACAATTCGCACAAGACGGAGGCCCTTCTGGAGGTCATCCGCATCCTGAACGAGAACAACCTGAATATCAATTCCACGACGGTGCGCCCGGGCAAGAACGACATCAGTACGATCGTCGTCTCCTTCGAGGTGCACAGCACGGCGCAGCTGAACACCATGATGAACCGCATCCGCCAGATCGAGTTCGTCGTGGATGTGGAGCGCACGGCGGGGTAAGTCGGAGCGTGGCGCCGGCGGGCACAGCCATGGGTGGCTGTGGCGCAGGCGTTTTGGAAGCGCAGGCCATCCCGGCTTGCAGAAGGAGGGAGCAGCTATGAGGACAATCAAGACAGTCCACGTGGGTCCGGTGCAGACCAACTGCTACCTTGTGGGCAACCCGGAGACGGAGCAGGTGATCATCATCGATCCCGGTGCGGATCCGGACGAGATCCGCGAGGAGATCCGCAGCATGAACATGATGCCGGCGGCGATCCTTCTGACCCACGGCCACTTCGACCACATCGGCGCGGTGCGGGAGCTTCTCTCGGTGTATGATATCCCTGTGGTTGCAGGCGTCGGCGCGGAAGAGTTTTTGAAGGACTATGACAAGGTTGCCCCCGGGGGATTCCGGGAGTATTTTACGGAGACGCAGATGCATTTTCCGGTTGCGAAGTACGTGGAGGACGAGGAACTCGTGGAGTATGCGGGCTTCCCCATCACCTGCCTTGCGACGCCGGGGCACACCGAGGACGGCGTGTGCTTTTTCTTCCCCACGGAGTCGGTGCTCTTCAGCGGGGACACGCTCTTTTTGGAGAGCGTCGGGCGGACGGACCTGCCCACCGGCGACATGAAGGTCCTGACGGAGGCCATCCGGCGCCAGCTGTACCGCCTGCCCAACGAGACGTTGGTCTTCCCGGGGCACGGGCCGGCCACTAACATCGAGTACGAGAAACGCTATAACATGTACACCTGGGAGAAGGGACAGACCAAGGAGACCGTGGCTGCCGCGAGGGCGGCTGCGCCGAAGCGGGGGCTGTTCCGGCGGAAGAAGAGCGACGCTCCCGAGGTGAAGGAGTAACGAAGCGCCGCAAGGCGTAAAATATAAGCCGGAAGGCACGGAAAGGAGCGCAATGGACACCCTGATCGAATTGAACCTGTACGGGCGGGATTACGAGCAGGAACTGCGTCCGCTGATCCGCGCGTTCCTGCCCCACGGCGAGTTTGAAGTCAACCACTACGAGGCGGAAGAGGAGGAGATGCGCAGTCTCTGCCGCGAGGAGCCGACAGTCCTGCTGGCGGCCAACCCGGCGTACGACTACACATTTTCCTGCATTTTGATGAACGACTGGTTCCGCATCCGCGTGTACAAAAAGGGCGAGCGCATCGGCGCGGCGGACGCGGAGGACGTGGATCCGGAGCGGAAGGCGTATCGGAACCGCGTGGCGCGGGAGATTTACCGTGTGCTCAGCGCTGACACGGGCACGGAGCTTCCCTGGGGAATCCTCACGGGGGTGCGGCCCACGAAGCTTGTTTACGAGGCTCTGGAGGCGGGCGAGGAGCCGGCAGCCATCGAGGCGCGGCTTCGGGAGGAATACCTCGTGAGCGAGGAGAAGATCGCCACCAGTTTCACCGTGGCGGAGCGCGAGCGGGCGATCCTCACGGAGATGGATTACAAGTCCGGGTACAGCGTGTACATCGGCATTCCGTTCTGCCCCACGACCTGCCATTACTGTTCGTTTACATCCTATCCTTTGGAGCGGTTCGGGAAGCTCACGGACGACTACCTGGACGCGCTCACGAAGGAGATCATATATCTCGGCGGCTGTATGCCGGGGAAGAAGCTGCAGACCGTCTACATCGGCGGCGGGACCCCTACAGCCCTGTCCGCGGAGCAGCTGGAGCGGCTCCTTAGGACGGTGCGGGAGTACCTTCCGATGCAGGACTGCATCGAATTTACCGTGGAGGCCGGGCGGCCGGACAGCATCACGGAGCGGAAGCTTCAGGTGCTGAAGGAACAGGGCGTGACCCGCATCAGCATCAACCCGCAGTCGATGCAGCAGCGCACCCTCGACCTGATCGGGCGGCGCCACACGGTGCAGCAGATCGTGGACGCGATGCACCTTGCGCGCAAGGTCGGCCACGACAACATCAACATGGACATCATCATCGGCCTGACGGGCGAGTGCCCCGACGATGTGCGCAGCACCCTGGCGCAGATCGCGGAGCTGAACCCCGATTCCCTCACGGTGCACACCCTTGCCCGTAAGCGCGCGGCGCGCCTTACGACGCAGAAGGAGGACTACGAGGGCCTCGAGGCGCAGGGCGTCACGGAGATGCTTGCGGAGAGCATCCGCTTCTGCCGCGAGCACGACTATCGGCCGTACTACTTATACCGCCAGAAGAACATGGCGGAGAACCTGGAAAATGTCGGCTACGCACGCCTCGGCAGGGAGGGCATCTACAACATCCTCATCATGGAGGAGAAGCAGACCATCCTCGCGGCCGGCGCCGGCGCAATGTCGAAGTTCGTCTTCTACGACGAGGACCGCATTGAGCGTGTGGAAAATGTCAAGAGCCTGACGGATTACATCGGCCGCATCGACGAGATGATCGAGCGGAAGAAGGCATTCTTCGAAGCAAATCCAATGAATGCGTGACGGATCCGGCAGATAACGGAACTGAGAGTTTTTAGGATACGGGATCATGGAACTGGAACGGGAGAGAAAACTGATCGAGCGCATGGGCGCACGTCTCACGGTGGAGAGAGACCTTCGGGATTTCTTTGCACACGGCGAGATCGTGAGCCGGCTTGCGGTGCTGGTGGCAAAGGCCCTCGGCTGTGACGACGCTTTCTGCGACGAGCTGGCCGTGGCGGGCATGCTGCACGATATCGGCAAGCTGGAGCTCGCGGACGTCATCTACGGCCACCGCGACGACATTTTGGCGGTCGAGCGTTCGAAGTACGTCCGGATGCACCCGACGCTTGGCATCGACGTTCTCCGCAAGGAGGGCGCGTACTCCGAGGAGGTCATCTCGTTCATCGCCAACCACCACGAGAACTACGACGGTACGGGTTACCCGCACCACCTCGAGGGGGAGGAAATCCCCTACGGCGCGCGGATCCTGCGGGTCTGTGACGTGTTCTCGGCGCTGGTGAGCAACCGCGCGTACCGCGCGGCATTTTCCGTGGACGTGGCCGTCGAGGAGATGATCGGGGACGTGCGGGAGTACGACATGAAGGTGTTCCTTGCCTTCCTCAAGGTCGTCTACGGACCGGAGTTTGCGCCTGTCCGGGAAATGATCGACCGGGCGCTCCTGTTTGACTCGGAGGATCTTTCGACTCACGCGGGTGACCGCGGAGAAGACTGAACTGACGAAGGCGCCGGCGGGCGCGAAGGAACGCGGAACTATTAGTGATACGGGACTGCGGCGGCTTCTGCCGGCCGCGGAATGGAGGATATATGAGTACGAACAAAGTTCAACCGAGGATTATGCCCGGTTTTATGGAATTGCTTCCGGAGGATCAGATTGCGTTCAACCGCATGTACGACACCATCCGGCGCGTGTATGAGAGATACGGCTTCCTGCCTTTGGACACCGCCACCATCGAACTGTCGGAGGTGCTTCTGGCCAAGGCGGGCGGCGAGACGGAGAAGCAGATTTACCGCTTCAACAAGGGCGACACGGACATGTCCCTGCGCTTCGACCTGACGGTGCCGTTGGCCCGCTACGTTGCACAGCACACAGGGGAGCTGTCCTTCCCCTTCAAGCGCTACCAGATGAGCAAGGTGTTCCGCGGCGAGCGCCCGCAGAAGGGTCGTTTCCGCGAGTTCTACCAGTGCGACATCGACGTTATCGGCGTGGATTCCCTGGATATCGTGTACGACGCGGAGATGCCCGCGGTCATCTACAACGTGTTCAAGGAGCTTGCCTTCGGTGCCTTCACGATCCGCATGAACAACCGCAAGGTGCTGAACGGATACTTCGAGGCCCTCGGCTACGCGGACAAGATCGGCGACATCCTGCGCACCATCGACAAGCTGGAGAAGATCGGCCGCGAGAACGTGGAGAAGGAGCTTGCGGAGTTCGGCGTGGCAGCGGCTGACGTTGCTAAGATCCTTGATTTCCTTGCGATCCGCGGCGACAACGACGCAGTCCTCGAGGCGCTCCGCGGGCAGTCGGTGGACAGCGAGCTCTACCGCACGGGCGTGGAGGAGCTGGCGACGGTGGTTTCGTACCTGCGCCGCTTCGGCGTCGAGGAGAGCACGTTCATCATCGACCTCACCATTGCAAGAGGCCTTGACTACTATACCGGCACGGTCTTCGAGACCATGCTCAACGACTACCCGAGCATGGGCAGCGTCTGCTCCGGCGGCCGCTACGACAGCCTTGCGGAGTACTACACCGACCAGAAGCTTCCGGGCATCGGTATCAGCATCGGTTTGACCCGCCTGTTCTACCAGCTCAAGGAGAACGGCCTGATCGCCTCTACCGGCGCCTGCATTGCGCGCTGCCTTGTCATCCCCATGGGAGATGAACAGCTCGGCGCAGCGCTCACGGCGGCTTCGGCAATCCGCGGCGCGGGTATTCCCGCCGACGTGTACTACCAGAGCAAGGGCATGAAGCAGAAGATGAAGTATGCCGCGAAGATCGGCGTTCCCTTCGCCGCCATCATCGGCGAGGACGAGGCTGCAGCCGGCACGGTAATGCTCAAGAACATGCAGACCGGCGAGCAGAGCCCGGTGGCGATCGCAGAGCTTGCGGACGCCGTAAAGTAAATCGTTTTCAATCGTCACTCTGTGACGAATTCATTTGACTATGACAGAAAGGGGGAGTTTGTCATGAGTTTGTTCCGTAATTCCAAATGGACCAGACGTCTGACCGGCATCGTATGTCTTTGGATGCTGATCGTTTTGGCGTGCTCCTCCCTCTATCTTGTCGCAGAGGCGGACCACGACTGCTGCGGGCAGGAAGACTGCCCCATCTGCGCCTGCATGGAGCAGTGCGAGCAGCTGTTGAGTCACGTCGGCCACGGCCTGATCGCGTGCTCCGCGGTCCTGCTTCTCGCGTCTTTTGTCTTGTCTGTGGCGGCTCCCGTTGTCCCGGAGCTCTTCCACGAGACTCTCGTTTCGCAAAATGTCCGAATGAATAATTGAGGTAACCTCCGCAGGGGTTGCTGCGCCTTTTTTGCAGCAGCCTTGTTTTCCATGTTTACATTACGGAGGTTTTATCATGAGAAAAATTCTATTCTGTCTGACCGCCCTTCTGACGGTCTTTTGCCTTGCCGCGTGCACATTCGGCGGATCTCCCGCGGACGACGGCAAGATTCGTATTGTTACCACCATTTTCCCGGAATATGATTGGGTGAAGAGCGTGCTGGGGGACAACCCCGGGGACGCTGAGGTTGTGCTGCTTTTGGACAACGGCGTCGACCTGCACAGCTACCAGCCCACCGCGGAGGACATCCTCAAGATCTCGACCTGCGACCTGTTCATCTACGTGGGCGGCGAGTCCGACGGCTGGGTGAAAAATGCGCTCTCCCAGGCGGTCAACAAGGACATGATCGTCATCAACCTGATGGAGGTCCTGGGCGACAAAGCCAAGGTCGAGGAGCTCGTGGAGGGCATGGAGCACGACCACGATCATGACCACGAGGACGGCGATGACCACGACCATGAGGACGGCGACGATCACGATCATGAGGACGGCGATGACCACGACCATGAGGACGGCGATCATGACCACGATCATGACGAGGAGCCGGAGTACGACGAGCACGTGTGGCTCTCCCTGCGTTACGCTTCGATCCTGACGCAGGCGATCTCCGAGGCGATCGTCAAGATCGACGGCGATCACGCGGACGTCTACAAGAAGAACACGGCGGACTATATCGCGAAGCTCACGGAGCTGGACAGCCGGTTCAAGGACATGGTGGCGCAGGCGCCCCGCAAGACCCTTCTCTTCGGCGACCGCTTCCCGTTCCGGTATCTGACGGACGATTATGACCTGAAGTATTTCGCAGCATTTTCCGGCTGCTCCGCCGAGACCGAGGCCAGCTTCGAGACCATAGCATTCCTTGCAGGCAAGGTGGACGAGCAGGGGCTCTCCGCGGTGATGACCATCGACGGCGCGGACAAAAAGATCGCCGAGACTGTGGTCGCCAACACGAAGACCAAGGATCAGAAGATCCTGTCCCTCGACTCGCTGCAGTCCACCACATCGAAGGATGCGGCGAACGGCAAGACGTATCTCTCGGCTATGGAAAATAACCTGAAGGTGCTCACGGAAGCGCTGAAATAGGCTTGACACAAGGAGGCTGACAATGGCTTTGCTCACCATCTCGGATCTGTCCCTCGGCTACGATTCGCGGATCATCGTAGAAGGACTGAATTTTACGGTAAATGAGGGGGATTACCTCTGTATTGTCGGTGAAAACGGCTCCGGCAAATCCACGCTCATGAGGACGCTTCTGCACCTGCAGGAGCCTCTCGGAGGGCAGATTCGGATGGGAGACGGGCTTGCGAAAAATGAGATCGGCTATCTGCCGCAACAGAACGCGATCCAGAAGGATTTTCCGGCGTCGGTCCGGGAGGTTGTCCTCTCCGGTTGTCAGGCGCGGTGCGGCTGGCACCCGTTCTACAGCAGGGAGCAGAAGAAGCTCGCTATGGACAACATGCGCCGCATGGGCATTGACAACCTGGCCAGACGCTGCTACAGCGAGCTTTCCGGCGGCCAGCAGCAGCGGGTCCTTCTGGCGCGAGCGCTGTGCGCCACACAGAAAATCCTTCTTCTGGACGAACCGGTGACGGGGCTCGACCCGAAGGTCACCATGGAGATGTACGACTGCATTGCGAACCTAAACCGCGAGGGCGTCACGATCATCATGATCTCCCACGACATCGCGGCGGCGGTGCAGTACGCATCCCACATTTTACACATCGGTGCCTCGGTGTTCTTCGGCACCAAGGAGGACTATCTGGCGAGTCCGGAAGGGCGGCTGTTCCTGCCGCAGGACGGGCAGGACCAGCTGGAACGGGCGACGGAAGGCGGTGATGCGAAATGATCGATAAGCTGGCGTTGTACCTTCAATATTCCTTCGTTCAGTACGCGCTGATCGTCGGCATGCTGATCGCGCTGTGCTCGGCGCTTCTGGGCGTCACGCTGGTTCTGAAGCGGTTCTCCTTCATCGGCGACGGCCTGTCCCATGTCGCCTTCGCCACCATGGCGATCGCCGCGGTTTTGAACCTTTCCAACAACATGTACCTGGTGATGCCGCTGACGATCCTGTGCGCGGTGATCCTGTTCCGCACAAAGACCAAGGCCCGCGGGGACGCGGTGCTCGCGATGCTGTCCGTGACGGCGCTGGCGTTCGGCTACCTGTTCATGAACATTTTCTCGTCCTCCTCGAACGTCTCGGGGGATGTGTGCAGCACCCTCTTCGGATCCACCTCCATCCTCACGCTGAAGAAGGAGGATGTCATCCTGTGTGCCGCCTTGTCCGTTGTCGTTGTCGTCGTGTTTATCCTATTTTACAACAAGATATTTGCCGTCACCTTCGATGAGGATTTCGCGAAGGCGGCGGGCACCAGGGTCAACTGCTACAACCTGGTCATCTCGGTGGTCATCGCCGTGATCATCGTTTTAGCCATGAACCTGGTGGGTTCCCTTTTGATTTCCGCACTGGTGATCTTCCCCGCGCTGACGGCCATGCGGATTTTCCGAAGCTTTCTCTCGGTAACCGTCTGCGCGGCAATCGTATCGGTTTTTTGCGCCCTGCTCGGAATGCTGGTTTCCATCACCATGGGAACCCCGGTGGGATCCACCATCGTGGCAGTTGACGCGATCGTGTATGCGCTGACCGTGTGCGTCACGGCAGTGGTCGGAGGGAGAAGATAAGTATGAGGAAGTGTGTTTGCAGAAAGGAGATCGGTATGCGAAAGTGTGTTTGTGAGAAGGAAATCAGTATGCGGAAGTGTGTTTGCGGGAAGGAGACCAGTATGCGGAAAATGTATGACAAAAAGCCGGCAGCCCTGCTTGCGCTGGTGCTGCTCGTTGCGGTTCTCTCGGTGATCCTGGCGGGCTGCGGCAGCAGCAACGGCAGCGCGACCCCGGGCCACAAGACCGGAAGCCAGGGGACCAGCGTGGATGATATCCTCGCCCAGGAGAAAAAGAAGGAGGACGACGCGAAGGGCAATACTACGCCCACTTCTACGCCGACTCCTGCTGAGCCGACAGGTTCTGCGACTCCGGCGGTCGGCGACGTGACTCCCGCTGAGCCCACAGGCTCTGCGAACCCCGGGGACCTCTCTGTCGATCTGGACTTGACAACCATGTCCTCCACTCTGGTATACTCGGAAGTGTACAACATGATGTGCGTTCCCGAGGAGTATCAGGGCCGCACCATAAAAATGAAGGGACCCTTCGAGGTCTACGTCGACGAGGCCACCGGAAAATACTACTACGCCTGCATCATCCAGGACGCCACGGCGTGCTGCGCCCAGGGCCTTGAGTTCGAGCCGGTTGACTTGAAGGTGTACCCGGATGATTTTCCGGAGATCGGGACCGAAATCTGCGTCGTCGGTGAGTTCGACACCTACATGGAGGGCGAGTACATGTATTGCACCCTCCGGAACGCCAAGCTTCTGGCGGAGTGAGAGGCGGACGGATTCCCCGGGAGTGACGGATTTTCCGCAGTTTATAGGGGATTTTTCGAGGAGATGTGTATGAAAATCTGGGTTCAGGACCATATCCTGCTCATTGCAGCGATTCTTTGCGTGACAAATGGAATCGCATTTGTTATGATGTTCGTGGACAAGCGCAGGGCGCAGCGCCGGCAGTGGAGAATTCCCGAGCGGACGCTGCTGCTTTCGGCATTTCTGTTCGGCGGTATCGGCAGCATGCTTGGCATGTACCTCTGCAGGCACAAGACGAAGCATCTGAAGTTTCAGATCCTGGTTCCGCTGGCAGCGGCGATCCAGATCGGAGCGCTCCTGGCACTTCTGATCTGAAAGCAACGGAAATCTAAGTTCTACTACAGTAGAACGAATGGCGGCGCAGGTCCATTTTCCGAAGAAAAACGGGAAGAAGCGGACGTGTGACGTTCCGCACAGCATAGAATGCAAAGGAGAACAACGCAATGGCAATGCAAGTAACAACATCGAGCTTCGGCAAGACCAAAGACGGCGAGGAAGCTACGCTGTACACCATGGAGAACAAGAACGGCATGAAGGTTTCCGTCTCCGATTTCGGCGCGGTGATCGTGAACATTATCGTTCCCGACCGCGACGGCAACTTCGAGGACGTGGCTCTCGGCTACGACTCCGTGACGGGCTACGAGGACAACGGTCCCGGCTACGGCTCCTTCATCGGCCGCCACGCGAACCGCATCGGCGGTGCGAAGTTCACGATCAACGGTCAGACGTATGAGCTCGCGAAAAATGATAACGGCATCAACAACCTTCACAGCGGTCCGAAGAGCTACAATAAGTACTTCTACGATGTGGAGACCTATGTGGACGAGGAGAGCGTGAGCGTGGAGTTCACCCGCACTTCGCCGGACGGCGAGCAGGGCTTCCCCGGAAACCTCGATGTGTGCGTGACGTACACCCTGACCAACGACAATGACCTGGCGATCGAGTATTTTGCGATCAGCGACAAGCCTACGGTCATCAACCTGACGAACCACACCTACTTCAACCTTGCCGGCCAGGCAAGCGGCTCGGTGCTCGATCAGGAGGTATGGATCAACAGCCACCAGATCACCCCTACCGACAAGTTCCTCATCCCTACCGGCGAGATCATGGACATCACCGGCACGGCGATGGATTTCCAGACCCCGAAGCCTCTTGCACGCGACATCGACGCGGACATGGAGTGCCTCAAGATTGCAGGCGGATACGATCACAACTACGTGCTTGACCTCGACATCGAGGACGACGAGATGGAGCTGGTTGCATCCCTCTACGACAAGAAGAGCGGCCGCAAGATGGACGTTTACACCGATCTTCCCGGCATGCAGCTCTACAGCGGCAACTTCATCAACGGTGCTGCTGATCCCAACAAGGGCAAGGGCGGCGTTGTCTACAACAAACGCGACGGCGTTTGCTTTGAGACGCAGTTCTATCCGAACTCCTGCAACATCCCGACATTCCCGACCAGCATCTTCCAGGATGGCGATCCGTACGACTTCTGCACGGTGTACTCCTTCACGGTGGAGTAATGCAGGTTAGGAATTTAAGTGCATAACAAAAAACAGCCGGGCGCTCTCAGATTGAGGGTGCCCGGTGTTGCATTTTAAGACGCTGTTTTTTCTGCTTTTGGACGAAAAGTTTGTGTGTGCCGACGCCGGAAGGCGCCCGGAAGATGCCAAAAAGGCGCCGAAAACCGAAATCTCAGTCCTCCACCATCACGCCCACTTCCTGGGCCTGCTGCAGCTCGTAGTAGTGGCCTTTCGCCGCCATGAGCTCGGCGTGGCTGCCGCGCTCGACAATCTCGCCCTCGCGGATGACGAGGATGAGGTCGGCGTTCTGGATTGTGGAGAGACGGTGGGCAATGGCGATGATGGTGCGCTGCCCGGCGAGGCGGTTGATGGCCGCCTGAATGTGGCGCTCCGTCTGCACGTCGACGGAGGCGGTAGCCTCGTCGAGGATGATGATCGGAGAGTTGCGGAGAATGGCGCGCGCGATGGCGACGCGCTGTTTTTGTCCGCCGGAAAGGCGGAGTCCGCGCTCGCCCACCTGTGTTTCGTACCCGTCGGGCATCGCGAGGATATCTTCGTGGATGTATGCTGCCTTGGCAGCGGCCTCGATCTCATCAGGGGAGGCACCCGGCTTGGCGTAGCCGATATTTTCCGCGATGGTGCCGTTGAAGAGGAAGGTGTCCTGGAGCACCGGGGAAATGTTATGGCGCAGGCTGGCGAGGGTCACCTTGCGGATGTCCTGACCGTCCACCAGAATGCGGCCCTCCACAGGGTCGTAGAAGCGGGAGATCAGCTGGGTCGCGGTGGTCTTGCCGACGCCGGTGGGACCGACGAGGGCTACCATCATTCCCGGTTTGCACTCGAAGGAAATGTCCTTAAGGACAGGGATGTCGTTGCCGTAATCAAAGCTCACGTGGTCAAACTGCACGCTGCCTGCGACGTCGGTAAGCTCCGCGGCGTCCTCGGCGTCGGTGATGGCGGAGGGCGTCTCCAGAATGAGCGTGACACGCTCGGCGCCGGCCAGCGACTGCTGCAGGTTCTCAAGCAGGTTGGCTAGGCCCGAAACCGGGGCGTAGAAGAGGCCTAAGTAGAGGAGGAACGCCACGATGTCCTCCACGGTAAGCGTTCCCTTGTGTGCGAGAAGGCCGCCGAAGAACACCACAAGGACGGTTCCGGCAGCGGAGAGAAGCTCCACACAGGGATGGAAGATGGCGCTGGCGCGGAGTGCGCGAAGCATTGCCACCACCTGCTCCAGACTCTTGTTGCGGACGCGCTCGCCCTCGTACTCCTCCTGCCCGAAGGCCTGGATCTCGTGAAGACCCGAGAGGCTGTCCTGCAGCTGGGCGTTGAGCTCGCCCATGGTCTTCTGCGAGGCGCGGAAGAAGGGGCGGACCACCTTGGCGAAGATGACGCCGGAGAGAAGGATCAGCGGGATCGGTGCGCAGGTGATGAGGGCCAGCTTCCAGTTGATCGTCAGAAGGATCACCAAAACCCCGGCAAATGTCACCAGGTTGGTGATGATGTCGGGGATCATATGGGCATACAAAAGCTCGAAATCCCGGGTGTCGTTGACAACGCGGCTCATCAGGTCGCCGGTCTGCTTGTCATGGAAAAATGCGAGATCGAGACTTTGGAGCTTGTTGTACAGGCGGCTCCGAAGATCCCCCACCAGATACCACGCCGCGCGGTGGGCGAGGTAGTTCGCAAGGAACCGGAACAGGACCCGCAGAAGATACAGCCCGAGCAGCCCGAACGCCAGAAGGCGGATGGTCTCCAGCGCCTTGTCGTCGACGCCCTTGCTGACGATGCCGGTCATTTTGGACAGAAGCTTCGGCGCCGTCAGGTTGATGACGGTGAGGGCGAATGTCGAAAGGATCGCGATCAGGTACAGACCCTTGTAGCGGGCAGCTTCCTTGGTGAGTTTCCACAGCGTTTTCATAGGGGACCTCCCTTACGGTATAGTACATCAACTCCGTGATTCCTGTAGTATCTTCCCTAATCGTATCGGAAAATGCCGATTTTATGAATGGACTATTTTTTCCACGGAATTCCTTATTCTTTCCATTTTCCGAAGGACACAGAAAAACCACATTCTTCGTATTGAATCGAACCTTGCAGGTGTGGTATAATCCGTGACGGTGTCGAACCCGGCACTGCGCAGGCATTTTCCGAAGAAGGCTTTGCGCGACGATATAAGGAGTTTATAAAGGAGTAAGAGTCATGAAGAAGAAACTGATTCTTTTGTTGATGGTTCTTTCCGTGATGGGCGCTATGATCGCCTGCGGCAAGGACAACAAGAGCACGAGTCCTACCGCTGCACCGGAGCCGACGGCAACCGAGACGCCCGCCGAGCCCACGGCCACGGATACGCCTACCCCGATTCCGACGGAGACGCCCGTTCCCACGCTGTCCCCTCTTCCGGATCCGGACGGTGTTTCCCTTAAGGATATCTATGCAGAGCATGGCGTAAAGGCCGGTACCTGCCTTACGACGATGATGATCGGCAACGCTGACACGGCGAAGCTCATCACCGAGCAGTTCAACAGCGTTACGATGGAAAATGACATGAAGCCGGACTACATCCTCAGCGAGGCTAAGAGCAAGGAAGCCGGCGAGATCGTTGTGGAGTTCAACTCCAACATGCTCTCGATGCTCAAGTGGGCGAAGGAGAACAACATGGCGGTCCGCGGCCATACGCTTGTATGGTACAGCCAGACCCCGAACTGGATCTTCCACGAAGATTTCGACACCAACAAGCCTTTGGTAGGCCGCGAGGAGATGCTCAAGCGTATGGAGAGCATGATCAAGCAGGTGTTCGAGAAGCTTGAGGAGGCAGGTTACATCGATCTCTTCTACGCATACGACGTTGTCAACGAGGCGTGGATGGAGGACGGTACCCTTCGCAAGAGCAACTGGACCGCTACCATCGGTGACGACTTCATCTGGCATGCATTCAACTTTGCGAACAAGTACGCTCCGGAGAGCATCGACCTGTACTACAACGACTACAACGAGCAGTTCAAGACCGACACCCTCGAGAAGTTTGTGAAGACCCTTGTGGATGACAAGGGCAACTACCTGATCGACGGTATCGGATTCCAGGCTCACCTTTACACCAAGGACAGCCTTGACGCATACTTCAAGACCGTTGACCAGCTCAGCGCTCTCGGCCTGAAGATCGAGCTCACCGAGCTTGATGTCTGCCTCGGCAAATACCAGTATCCTTCGGTGGGAAGTCCCAAGACCTTCGCAAATCAGGGCCGTTTCTACTACGACCTCATCAAGGGTCTCATGGATCGTGTCGACGCAGGCACCCTCAAGCTTGACGCCCTGACGTTCTGGGGATTTTCCGACGGAATGTCCTGGAGAAAAGAGTACCAGCCCAACCTCTTCAACAAGAACCTGAAGGTTAAGAACGCCTTCTACGGTGCTGCGATGATGAAGGACAAGGCCGGCTTCGATTATCCGGAGCAGTAAACTTCAAAGTAATGACGACCCTCCCTGTCGGATATCCCGCAGGGAGGGTTTTATTTTTCGGAAAATGTGTTATACTGAATCAAATGGCCTTCACGGGAAGGCCATGGGGAGAAGATTACGGAGGTGTATCATGAGAAAACTATTGGGGATCTGCTGTGTGCTGGCGGTTCTGCTGCTGACCGGATGCTGTACGAAGCACGAGTGGAAAGAGGCCACCTGTACCGAGCCGAAGCACTGCGTCAAATGCGGAGAGATCGAGGGGGAGCCTCTCGGCCATGATTTCCAGAAGGCCACCTGCACCACGGGAATACACTGCAGGCGTTGCGGCATGGGCATGCTCGACGGCCAGGCACTGGGACACACTTGGACTCCGCGGACCCTGGACAAGCCGAAAACCTGCTCCGTGTGCGGCGAGACCGAAGGGGAGCCCATCAGCTGTACCAAATATGATCTTCCTGTGCTTTCAAAAGAGGTGGATTCGATGCGCTTTACGCCGGAATCCATCATTTGCGGGAAGAACGGGGAAGACAGGATCTATATTTATGATTACGACGAGAAGCTGATCAACACCATCGATATCGCGACGGACGAATCCTGTGCCTGGAGCCAGTGCGTCATCCGGTGGGGATTGACCGAGACGGAGACGGCCATCGTGACGACCTGCATAGACAGTTCCAGCGACTGCAAGATCTGCATGTACAACGCCCGCGGGGAGAAAACCGGCGAGGCGCATACGACCGTTGTCCTTCCGGAGGGCGAGGAGAATATCAAGCCGTACAATCTGTGCGCGTCCCGGTATGTCTCGTTCTATCTGTCCTCCTACGACGGCAATGCCAGCGTAAATCCCCTGATCCTTGTGGATGTCCAGGAAAACTGCCTGGCGGATCCCAACATGGAGTTCGACTTTGAGACCTTTGTTAACCGGAATATCAGCAGCTGTCAGGACGCTCCGATCATCGCGAACCAGTACGCTTTCATCCGGGCGAGAGACGGGAGATATGGGTACCTGAACAAGCGCTACAGCTACACGGAGGCGCTCTATCAGGATGCGACCAACTTCAACAGCGCCGGCTACGCGTTGGTTTCCAACGACGGAAAATCCTACGACCTCATCGACCTGGATCTGAATGTCGTCGGGACAGCCTGCGTCGAAGGCGACAAAGCCCACTGGGAAGGGGATACCGTATTTGCCGTAAGAAAGGACGGCGTCTACACGTACTATTCCTTCAAGTGAGACCGCCGTCAGGCCCTGCCGTGAAAAAATGCTTGACATGCATGGAATAGGGTGGTATAAGGAATTAAACCGATGAGAAAGAGTGAGTAGGTTCTTCATCAGGGAGTACACAGAGAGCCGCAGGTGCTGGGATTGCGGCAACGACCGAAGGATCGAATGGGCTTTTGAGGGCAAGAGGAAACGGCGCAAGCCGGAGTATGGGCGCCGGGGCAAGGATTCCCCGTCAACAACGACCCGCATATGATACGTATGCACGAGAGGATGCGAGAGCATCAAGCAGGGTGGCACCGCAGGAATGAGATATTAATCCTGTCCCGGCATTAACCAAATTAATGCGGGACAGGATTTTTCAATTTGTCCCGACACAAAAGAAAGGAGACACAACGATGTCGAACACAGAAATCCCTTACAAGATTTATCTCGAAGAGCAGGAGATGCCCAAGGCATGGTACAACATGCGTGCCGACATGAAGAACAAGCCGGCGCCGCTTCTTAACCCGGGAACCCACCAGCCCATGACGGCTGAGGAACTCGGCGGAGTTTTCTGCGAGGAGCTCGTAAAGCAGGAGCTCGACAATGATACTGCATATATCCCGATTCCCGACGAGATCCGTGAATTCTACAAGATGTATCGTCCGTCGCCGTTGGTGCGTGCGTACTGCCTTGAGAAGAAGCTCGGAACTCCCGCGAAGATTTACTACAAATTCGAGGGTAACAACACCAGCGGAAGCCACAAGCTGAACTCCGCTATCGCTCAGGCTTACTACGCTAAGAAGCAGGGCCTGAAGGGCGTTACCACCGAGACCGGAGCAGGCCAGTGGGGCACGGCGCTCTCGATGGCGTGCGCTTACCTCGGTCTTGACTGCAAGGTGTTCATGGTAAAGGTTTCCTATGAGCAGAAGCCGTTCCGCCGCGAGGTTATGAGAACCTACGGAGCGAGCGTTACGCCTTCACCGTCCGAGACGACCGAGGTCGGCAAGAGAATTCTTGCGGCTCATCCGGGAACCGGCGGAAGCCTTGGCTGCGCCATCTCCGAGGCGGTTGAGGTTGCCGTGAGCAATCCGGGATACCGCTACGTGCTCGGTTCCGTTTTGAACCAGGTGCTTCTGCATCAGTCCGTAATCGGTCTTGAGACCAAGGCCGCACTCGACAAATACGGCATCGTTCCGGACATGATCATCGGCTGCGCAGGCGGCGGTTCCAACCTCGGCGGTTTGATCGCTCCGTTCATGGGCGAGAAGCTTCGCGGTGAGAAGAACTACCGCATCATCGCCGTAGAGCCGGCATCCTGCCCGAGCTTCACCCGCGGCAAATATGCTTACGACTTCTGCGACACCGGTATGGTTTGCCCGCTTGCAAAGATGTACACGCTCGGCAGCAACTTCATGCCGGCACCCAACCATGCGGGCGGCCTTCGCTACCACGGCATGAGCAGCACGCTCTCGCAGCTGTACGCGGACGGTTACATGGAGGCAACGAGCGTTGAGCAGACGAAGGTGTTCGAGGCTGCGGAGATGTTCGCACGCGTTGAGGGTATCCTTCCCGCTCCCGAGAGCTCGCATGCAATCCGCGTAGCAATCGACGAGGCACTCAAGTGCAAGGAGACCGGCGAGGAGAAGACGATCGTCTTCGGTCTGACCGGTACCGGTTACTTCGATATGGTTGCTTACGAGAAGTTCAACAACGGCGAGATGGGTGACTACATCCCGTCCGACGAGGAGATTGCTGCAAGCCTTGCAAAGCTCCCGAAGATGGATTGATTGACTGCTTATGCCGGCTTCGCCGGTTGGGTGGCAGGCTGCTTGTGCCGGCTTCGCCGGTTGGGCTGGTGTTGTCGGACATGCCGGCAGGCATGATTTGACTTGAGTTTGAAAATATTGCGGTGGTTTTGCTCTTTTCGGGCGAAAACCACCGCAATTTTTGTTTTTTGTGCCTGTCTTATAATAGGTGAATTACATGCTTTGCGGTGGAATGCTAAGAATTTATGAAAAGCCACCGCAAAAGTCCTTTGGAAAATCGTTGCTGTAGATTTCCGTGTCACTGCCTTTGCGGTGGTAATTATAGTAAGATTGAATATCCACCGCAATTTCGCCGAAATCCTAGTTTTGGCCTTCGGGGAGACAGGTACAAATGCGGTGGTTTTTCATTTATTAGCAAAAACCACCGCAAAACCGCTGACAGGTCCGAGTAAAAAGCCAAAAGGCCCCCGAAAAAAACCAAAGGGCCTCCCCAAAAAGCCAAAGGGCCTCCGAAAAAAGCCAAAAGCCCACCGAAAAACCCAAAAGCCCACCGAAAAAAGCTAAAAGCCCTGCGGGCTCGCGCCTGCGGGGCTTTTGGAATTTTAATATGAGGTTTGTTGTGACGCTTACGCAATATCCTCCAGCTGCGAGGTGTACAGGTGGTAGTAATCCCCCTTCTTCGCCATCAGTTCGTCGTGGGTACCGGCTTCCGTGATGCCGCCGTCGTTGATGTACATGATCAGGTCGCAGCCGCGGATCGTCGAGAGACGGTGTGCGATGATGAAGGAGGTACGGCCCTTCAGCATGGAGTTCAGGCCCTGCTGGAGAGCTTTCTCCGTCTGCACGTCGATGCTCGAGGTCGCCTCGTCGAGAATGAGGATGGCGGGGTCGGAGAGCACGGTGCGGGCGAAGGAGATCAGCTGCTTCTGCCCCTGGCTTAAGAGGGAGCCGCGCTCCTTGACTTCGGTGTTGTAGCCGTCGGACATGCCGCGGATGAAGGAGTCGGCGCAGACAAGCTTCGAGGCTTTCACAATCTCCTCGTCGTTGGCGTCAAGCTTACCGTAGAGGATGTTGTCACGGATGGTTCCGGAGAAGATGAAGCTGTCCTGCATCATGATGCCCATCTGGCTTCGCAGGGAAGCAAGCGTCACTTCGGAGATGTCCTGACCGTCGATCAAAACCTGGCCGGAATCCACGTTGTAGAAGCGGGAGATGAGGTTCACGATCGTGCTCTTGCCGGCGCCGGTGGGTCCCACCAGCGCGACGCTCATTCCCGGTTTTACGTCGAAGGAAACCTTGTGCAGGATCTCCTTGCCTTCCTCGTAGGAGAAGCACACATCCCGGAAGGAGACAGCGCCCTTGATGGGCTGCATCTCCGTGGCATCCGGTGCGTCGTCCACGGTTACCGGCTCGCCGAGAGTCTCGAAGATACGCTCCAGGTAAGCCATGTTGTTTAAGAAGTTGTTGAAAATGTTTCCAAGGCTCATGATCGGCTGCCAGAACCGCGAGGAGTAGCTCGAGATCGCGAGAATGGTACCGATGGATTTGGCACCCTGTCCGAACAGGATCATACCGGAGATGAAGATGGCGGCGCGGATACATACGGAGATCGCGTCGATACCGGGCCATACCAGGTTGTTGCAGCGCACGGCGTGCATCCAGGTGTGGCGGCAGTCATCCGCAAGACCGGAGAAGATCTTGGCATTCTCGTCCTCGCGGGCGAAGATCTGGGTGATCCTTGCGCCGACGATATTTTCCTGCAGATAGGCGTTCAGGTTCGAGTTCTTGTTGGACACGCGCTGCCATGCCTTGCGCTGGCGGTTCTTGATCCAGAACAGGAACGCTGCGAGGAACGGCACGCCGCACATGACCACGAGGGTCATCTGCACATCCACGATCAACATGAAAATGATGATCAGGATCAGGTTGATCATTTCCAAAATGACGTTGATCAAGCCGTTCGAGAGCATATCCGAGACGGAGTTTACATAGTTGACGACACGGATCAGGATCTTGCCGTGAGGCCGGTCATCGTAGTACTGGAACGGCAGCTTCTGAAGGTGCGCGAACAGGTCCTTTCGGATGTCGTAAATGATGCTCTGCGAAACGCGGATCATCAGTTTGGACCGGATCAGTCCGAGGATGACGCTTACGGCGAAGACCAGGACCAGCATTCCGCCCAAAAGGAACAGGTATGGCTTGTCCGCGTTCGGGATGGCGTCGTCGATGGCCTTCTGGGTGAAGATCGGGGCCAGCAGTCCGGAAGCGGCGCCGAGGGCACTGATGATCAGCGCCAGGGCCATTTTCGGAAGGTATTTTTTGATATACGCCGAAGCGAGCAGGAGATGTCGGATATTAAAGGGCTCGTCAAGGCGTTCGTCCTGTTTGTAGGTATTTTTTTCAGCCATGATCCGTCACCTCCTTACGATGCACTGACGAGTGACTCGCCGAGCTGCAGCTTCACAAGCTCCGCGTAGTACCCGCCTGCGGCGACGAGCTCTCTGTGGTTGCCGGACTCGATGATCCGGCCGTCCTTTAAAACAAGGATCTTGTCGCAGAATTTCGTGGTCGAAATACGCTGTGCAATGATGATCTTCGTACACGGAAAATCCAGATTCCGCAGACTGTGCTGAATCTGCTTCTCCGTCTCCATATCGACGGCGGAGGTCGTGTCGTCGAGAATCAGGATGGAAGGCCGGATAGCGAGCGCCCGCGCCAGCGAGATGCGCTGCTTCTGGCCGCCAGAGAGGCCCACGCCGCGCTCACCGACGATGGTGTCGTAGCCTTCCGGCATGTGGTGGATGAAGTCGGACGCCGCGGAGTAGCGGGCGTATTTTTCGACTTCTTCCGCGGTAAGCGCCATGGCGCCGTACGCGATATTTCCTTCGATCGTGTCGGAGTACAGCAGGACGTCCTGCGTCGCCAGACCGATGTTCTTGCGGAGGTCGGTCAGCTTGTAGTTTTCCACCGGAACGCCATCCACGCGGACCGAGCCGGAGTTCGGTTCGTAGAACCGCGGTATCATCTGGATCAGCGAGGTCTTGCCGCAGCCGGTCTCGCCGATGATGGCGATGGTCTCGCGGGGCTCGGCGGTGAAGGTGATGTCCTTAAGGACAGGTAATTTGCCGTCCTCATATTGGAAACTGACATGGTCGAACTCGACTCTGCCCTCGAAGCGCTCGGGATGCGCAATGGCGTCGGGATGGTCCACGATCTCCGCCTCGGAGTAGTAGATTTCCATAACCTTGTCGGAGGCCGCGCTGAAGCGCTGAAACTCGTTCATGATGTTGCCCATCATGCGCATCGGGTTCGCGATGGCCCAGATCAGAAGGGAAAATGCGGTGTAGTCGCCCATGCTGATGCGGCCGTTGATGATGAACACGCCGCCCACCATGAGAAGGATCACGGGAAGCGCGTTGGCGATCAGCTCGACGAAGGGGAAGAACTTAAGCCACACCATCTGCGTCTTGATGTTGGTGTCGCGGTAGTCCTGATTGGACCGGTCGAACTTCGCCTTCTCGTACTCCTCCCGGGCAAATGCCTTGACCACGCGGTTGCCGGAGATGTTTTCCTGCGCATCGGTGTTCATGCCGGCGAGCTTCTCGCGGAGCGCCTTGTGCATCGGACCGACTTTTTTGCGGAATTTTAATACGATGAAGAAGATCAGCGGAGCGATGGAAACAATGCAAAGCGCCAGACCCACATCGATGAGGAAGAAGTAGACTGCCGCGGAGCAGAAGAGTGTGATTGACTCCACGATGCTGCGGATTACCCACGCGATGTTGTGGCGCACCGCATCCAGGTCGCCGGTGACGCGGGTCATCAGGTCGCCGGTCCGGTAGGTGCTGTAGAACTTCATGTCCTGCCGCTGAATTTTGTTATAGAGGAAGTTGCGGATCCGGAACAGCGTGCCCTGGGAAACCCGCTCATACGCCATACAGTCGAGGTACACGACGATGACGCGGAACAGCGTAAGACCCACCATCAGCCCGATCAGCGTGTAGATGGTGTCCTCCTTGTCGCTTAAGGGCTGGCCGGTTTTCTGCGCCTCCGAGAACAGGTTGATCAACTGCCTCGAAAAATGAGGAACAACCAGCTGGAGCACGTTGTACAGCGCGGTGCCGAGCAGCGCCGTGATGAACAGGGCGTGCCGGCCCTCCATGTTTTCCCAAAGCCAGCCGAGGCGGGATTTAGGATACTTGTTTTTCTTGTCCATGTGTGCCTCCGTGTTATTGTATGGCTATAGGGTAGCAAAATGTTAACCCGTTAACAATGGCCATTATTCGCAAGAGAATGTCTTTATTTGTGTTTTGTGTTTGGACACCGGAAAATACAAAAACCGCCCGGAAGGCAGGTTGCCTCCCGGGCAGTGAGTTTGTGATCCTATTTTCGACAAGAGTTATTCCGCGATTTTCGCTTTCTTCTCTTTATCAACAACGGTTATTCCGCAGCTTCTTCCTCAACAGCCGCCGGCATTTCGAAGAAGAACACGGTCTCCCTGTCGTCGCCGGTGCAGCCGTATTTCGCCTTGTGCAGATCCAGGATCTGCTTGGTGATGGCCAGACCGAGGCCGGTGCCGCCCTTCGCTTTGCTTCTGGATTCATCCACGGTGAAGAAGGCGTCCCAGACGCGGCTTCGTTCGGACTCGGGGATCGTGGGGCCGTCGTTGCTCACGGACCAGCGGATGCGGTTCTTCTCCCTTGTGATGGCAACCGTGATGTAGCTTTCGCCGTACCGTGCCGCATTGGAGAGGAAATTCATGAGTACGGTCCGCATCAGACCGAGGTCTGCCGATACAAGGCTTTCGCCCTCCGGAGCATTGACCGTGACGGTCAGATTTTCCGTCAGAGGTTTGATCTGGTTCAAGAGAGCTCCGGTCAGCGAGGTAAGGTCGATATCCTCCGGTAAAACCTGCTTTGCGTTGGTTTCCAGACGGGAGAGCTCCAGCAGATCCTCAATCAGGACGTTGACGGAATCCACCTGGCTTACCATGTCCTTTGCCCAGGCATCCCGCTGCTCCTTGTCCTCCACATTTTCCGCAAGTGCGACAGCGTAGCTTCTGGCAACCGCCAGCGGAGTTTTCAGCTCATGGGCAGCGTAGCGGGTCATGGCGAGACGGCTCCGCTCGTATCGTTCGTACATGTCCGACATGCGTTTTTCCACCTGACTGTACAGCAGGAAAATGACGATGGTTATAACGGCAATGACGAGATAGACCCAGAAGAGCTTGACCATGGCGATGCGAAGCGGATGCGAGACATACACCGCGGACAGCATGCAGCCGAGAGAATCAATATCCTTGTCATCATTGAAGTGGGAGTCAATGGACAAACTGCAGCGGATGGCATAGGTGAACAGGCCGTCTTCCACCTTGAGTCTCCCCTCGATGGGTTTCAGATAAGGCTGTTCCTGCAGCAGGGAGCAGGCTTCCCCGCATTTATTGTCTTTCTCCTGACTTCCGAATTGAACGAAGTCACCGTCCTTGAAGAAGCTTACATCCTTCAAAGAATAGTGGGATAAACCCGAAACACCCATCAATTCCAGCGGCAGATAAGGACCGTCGTACTTTTGGAAGAACGGATCCTTGTAGACGAATTCTTCTCCTTCGGAGTCCTTGTGGGGAAAGACAATCCGGAGAGGTTCCACACTGGAACCGTCACCGCCGGCGTCAGCGATAATCTGTCCGACATCGATGGAAAGTTCGTGTATGGTGACTACGATCCCGTTCCGGGTGCCGGTGATCATGATCGGAAGATTTCTGCGGTATCGTTCTTCGATTTCTATATACCCGCCTTTTTGCCGATAGACGGAGGAGGACTGCGAGCCGTCGCCGATCTCCGCGTAGTTCAGCAGATCATCTACATAGTAGTATTTTTCGAGGTTGGTTTTCGGATCGATGTACGTCCATTTCTGTGTCAGAATGCCATCGTAGGGGACGGAGGCTACCATATTGAGGAAATGGCCGCCCTGCTCGGTGTCTTTGGCATACAGCTCCAAAACATGCCTTTCCAGAGGAACCTTCGCTCCGTTTTCATCCACCAGCTCAATCCACGATCCCGTATAGGACTGGTAATCCGCGTCGGTACTGCAGTATCCGGATTCCATCAGCCACGTTGTTAAAACGGGGGCATTGTAGCCGGTGTATGCCACCTCCGCAACATGTGTGAAAATTGTTTCCTTGATTTCCTTGACCTTGTCCTTCGTAAAACGATAGGCGATCAGCAACGCAAAGATAATGAGAACGCTCGCAAGCCATCTCTTTATTTTCCGTTTATCTTGTTTCATGTTTCTCCTTCCCAGTAATACCCTGCCTTGATTGCTGTCCGAAGGTGAACGCCTTCCGCCCCCAGGGCGATGCGCAGCTTCTTGACGTGATTGTCCACCGTGCGCTCGTATCCGGCATAATCGGCACCCCACACGCGGTCCAGAATCTGCGTCCGGCTTAAAATGTGCCCGCGGTTTTCAATCAGCAACAGCAATAGTTCGTATTCTTTCGGAGACAACTCAGCTACCGAGCCGTTAATTGTGACACGGCGTCTGGCGGGCTCAATCACGAGATTTCCCTCCCGCACGATACCGCTCTGCACCGTCAACCCGTGATAGCGGTTGATGAGAGCGGTGACCTTCGCAAGAAGGATCGCGTTGGAGAACGGCTTCGTGACATACTCGTCCGCGCCGATCTCATAGCTTCTGACAATGACGTCCTCCGCGTTCAGCGCCGTCAGGAAAATGACCGGCACATCGTATCGCTCGCGGATCGTGCAGCAAACTTCCTGCCCGTTCCTCTTCGGCATCATAATGTCAAGGATGACAGCGTCGTAGCGGTTCTGATTCACGGCCCATTCGGCCTCTTCCCCATCACGTACTGCGTCTACGGTAAATCCCTGCCCCCGCAGGTACTCCGCCGTCATGTTCCGCAAACCCGGCTCGTCCTCCGCCAGTAAAATTCGGTAGCTCATGTTGCCCTCCTTGATGATACCTTATATCGCCGATATATCCTCTTTGTATCCACAATACAAAAATTTTGGATTTTTTTCAACCGGAGAAGATAGTTTAGGGCATGCTTTGATGTACTTTCAATTCCACTTCTCCGAAAGCCGCAGTTTCCTGTTGATTTCGGAAAATGCAGTGCCTATAATGAGCGCGACTTGGGGCGGAAGAGAAGTACAGGTCGGAAACTGAGAAAGGAGCGGCGTTGTTCATGCGAGCTGCGAGGACGAAAAATATGACCGAAGGCAAGCCGATCGTGTTGTTGGCCTTGTTTGCGTTGCCGCTTCTTTTAGGCAACCTCTTCCAGCAGGCGTACAATATCGCGGATACGATCATCGTCGGCAAGCTGCTCGGAAAGGATGCGCTGGCGGCGGTAGGCGCCACGGGCTCGGTGTCCTTTTTGTTCTTCTCGGTGAGCAACGGTATCGGCAGCGGCGGCGGGATTGTGACGGCGCAGCTGTTCGGCGCGGGGCGGAAGGACGATGTGAAGAGAGCCATCGTGAACTCCGCGTACATCATGTTCACGGCTGCCCTGATCATGGGCTCCATCGCGTTTGCACTGGTGCCCACGGTGCTTCGGTTTATGGGAACGCCGGCGGAGATCCTTCCGGATTCCATTACGTATATGCGCATGACCTGCGCGTCCGTACCGCTGGTGGCGGTATACAACTATGCGGCTTCCATGCAGAGAGCCCTCGGCGACTCGCGGACACCGCTGTACTTCCTGATCGTGGCAAGTCTTCTGAATGTGGGTATGGACCTTCTTTTTGTAGGTGTGTTCGGACTCGGCGTGTTCGGGGCGGCACTGGCGACAATGCTCTCGCAGCTTCTGGCGGGACTCGGGTCGCTTCTCTACGCAATCCGCACCAACGAGTACTTCCGTATTGATAAAGAGCACATGCGCTTTGACCCGGTAATCTCCAAGCGCGCGGTGCGGCTCGGCATCCCGCTGGCTCTTCAGTGGAGCATGATCGCAATCTCCACCACGGCGCTTCAGCGTGTGGTCAACACCTTCGGAACCATCGCGGTTGCGGCCTACACGGCGACAAACCGTCTCGAGCAGCTGGTGCAGCAGCCCTACGGCTCGATGTCCATGGCGCTTTCGAACTACTCCGGCCAGAACATCGGAGCGAAGAAGCCCGAGCGGATCCGCGAGGGTTTGCGGCAGAGCTTCGCGGCGGTCGGGGCATTTTCCGTATTGATGTTTATTGTGATGCAGGTCTTCGGCAACAACCTGATCGGAATGTTCGTAAGTGATAAGGATGTGATTGCCATGGGCGGACGGGCGCTTCGCATCACGAGCTTCTTCTACCTGTTCCTCGGCCTGATCTATGTCACGAGAGGAACTCTGAACGGCGTCGGCGACGCGTTCTTCTCCTTCGTGAACGGCATTGTGGAGATGTTCGGGCGGATCTGCCTGCCGTTTCTTCTCTTGGGATACACGAACATCGGTGTGTGGGCGATCTGGCTGACCGCCGGGCTCACCTGGATGATCGCGGGTATCTCCTGCGTGCTTCGGTACCGCTCGTGGGTTGTAAAGAAGTCCGGCCTGAAGAGGGGCGGAGCAGATAGCAATGTTGAGAAACCGGATAAACCGATACGAGTGGCATAAGATGTCGGACAATTCAGATTTGACAGAACAGTCAGAAAAGACAGAATAGTCAAAATAGGCAGAATAGTCAAAAACATAACGGCTCGGGAAGATAACTCTCCCGAGCCGTCTTTATATTTCGGTTGTTAGGTTGTTGAATCAAACTCGTTCCGCTGGTGATCAGCTCTCCAAAAACACCGTCGTCGCCTTGATTCCGTCCCGATAGGGCAGAAGCCACGCGCTCTCGCAGAGAAGCTGCGCGATGTCACCGGACTCGTTGAGGAAGAGAATGCCGGCAAGGCGTCTCGCGTAATCCGCAAGATGCACCGGTGCATACTCCGCGAGGATATCCGCGTTGCCTTCGATGCGGCGCTTCGCGCTCTCGCAGATATCGCGGCACAGCGGCTCGATCATCTGCTGCAGGGATTCAAACTGCGCAGCGGTCATGCACGGGAAGTTCGGGAGGATCCGTTCGTCCTCCTTCCTGGCGATTCCCAGCTCCAGAAGTTCCGCGCAGATGAGCTTTTCACTGTCCACCGCGGGATTTTGCTTCCGCAGGGAGTCCAGCACGCTGGCCTGTACCGGGTTGACGAAGTGGTGGACGATCATCCCGTTGACCGGGACATCCCAGAAGAGGATGATACCATCCTTCGTCTCCAGCCCGGAGACGCCCGTTGCGTACGGGTCCTCGGACTCCTGCTCGATCAAAAAGCGGAAGTAGGATCTGCCGTCGCGGTCCACCGGAAAATCCAGGGGAAGGCTTCCCTGGAACATGTCGAGGTAAGCCCTGCGGAAGATCAGTGAGGTGACCATCCAGCGAAGGGCGTTTACGGGCATGTCGCTTCCGTAGAAGCCTAAGCCGCGGATGGCGGCCTCATTTTCCGAGACAAAGGTCTTGACGGCCTCCGCAATCCTTGCGGTTTCCGCGGCACCGGCCGCTTTCAGTGCTTTCCGCTCCTTGGCGGTGATGATCACGATGTTGCTTTGGTAGCTTGCCCCCTTCTTGATAAGAAGATCAAGGCCGGCGAGCTTCTTCAGCTCGTCCTCGAGGTAGGCGGTGGGGACGCCGAGCTGGAGGCTCAGCTGCTCCTCGGTCAGCCGGTCGTAGTAGCAGGCCATCGCGATGTTCTGGCGAAGCCGGCTCTCCTCGAAGACGCCGTAACATTGATTGCTCTCGCCCCAGAAAAATGTGGTAAGCACCACCGGGTCGTAGCTTAATTTGCCGAATTCGTGTTCCATAGTGATTCCTTTCTTTATGCGTTTTCTCGATTGAAACAGAAGATACTTGACCATGCTCTCGGAGAGGGAGTACTTCGCCGCGATCTCGCGGACCGAGCGGCCGTAGAAATAGTACTCCACCGTGACATGGCGGTGCTCGGAGGCGAGTCTGGCAAGCTCGCGGATCATCAGCCGCAGCTGCTCGTCGCGGCCGGCCTCTTCCTCCAGCTCGTCGTAGCGCCGGTCCGCGAGGTTTTCGTCAAGCTCCTCGGTGCGCCGGGCCTTCTGTCTCCGATACCAGCTCTTCAGAACATTTTCCGCGGTCTTCCAGACAAACCCGTAGAAGGCATTCTCATTCGGAAAATGATTTCCCTCCCGGCAGGCGGCCAGCAGGATGTCCTGGGCGAGATCCTCGGCATCGTGGTAGGAGTCGGTCCTCGAGAGACAGAAGCGGAAAATGGTTTTCGACAACTGTAGAATCTGTTCGTTGCTCAGTTCTGCGGTCATGGCGGTCCTCCTTTCCCATGGTCTTGAAAGCTTTCACACGGATAATGCCGAAAAAAGGAATCGGTTAGGGGCGGATGAAAAATATTTTCCGTATTTTCGAATATTATATCATTTTTGACATTATATCATAAGTGACATTGTGACAGGAATGTGGTACAATACCCGTAAGGTGGCATTTTCCGCCGGAGAAAAACAGAAGAAGGAGGGTTTACGAGATGGAGATGGTGTTTTATCGCTGTGAGCACTGCGGACAGATTGTGGCAGTCGTCAAGAAGACGGGTGTGCCGATCATGTGCTGCGGTCAGCCGATGAAGGAGATTGTGCCGGGCACGACGGACGCGTCCGTGGAGAAGCACGTGCCGGTTTATGCTGTGGAGAACGGTGTTGTTACGGTTACGGTGGGAAGCGTTGCGCATCCGATGCTGCCGGAGCATTATATTGAGTGGATTGCCCTGAAGACGAAGTTCGGCAACCAGAGAAAGGTGCTTGCGCCGGGCGAGGAGCCGAAGGCAGCCTTCGCGATCCTCGAGGGCGACGAGGTTGAGGCGGTCTACGCATACTGCAACCTGCACAGCCTGTGGAAGGCCTGAAGATGAATGCATTTCGCCGGCAGCGCCCGGCGATGGCAAATACAAAACAAGGAGAGAAAGACGATGAAGACGTATAAGTGCACATTGTGCGGTGAAGTATTTACGGTGGCGGACGGCGAGGAGCCGGTTTGCCCGGTTTGCGGCGTGAGCGGCGACAGCCTTGAGCTGGTGAGCGAAGTGGCAGCGGATGCGAAGAATCCGTACGCGGGAACCCAGACGGAGAAGAACCTGCAGGCGGCATTTGCCGGCGAGTCCCAGGCGAGAAACAAGTACACCTATTTTGCTTCGAAGGCGAAGAAGGAAGGCTTCGAGCAGATCGCAGCGCTGTTCTTGACGACGGCGGACAACGAGAAGGAGCATGCGAAGATGTGGTTCAAGGAGCTGAACGGCATCGGCAGCACGGCGGAAAATCTTGCTGCGGCAGCGGACGGCGAGAACTACGAGTGGACCGACATGTACGAGGGATTTGCGAAGACCGCAGAGGCTGAGGGCTTCCCGGAGCTCGCTGCGAAGTTCCGCGGCGTGGCAGCCATCGAGAAGCGCCACGAGGAGCGCTATCGCGCGCTGCTTCACAACGTTGAGGCTCAGGAAGTGTTCGCCAAGAGCGAGGTCAAGGTCTGGGAGTGCCGCAACTGCGGTCACATCGTGGTCGGCACGAAGGCTCCCGAGGTTTGCCCGGTCTGTGCACATCCGCAGAGCTACTTCGAAATCCACGCAGAGAACTACTGATTTCACGACAGATTTGGGGGCGTTATCCACGGATAACGCCCTATTTGCATTTTTCTGCACTTTTTTTACTCCAAATGTCATTTTTTTACTCGTTCTGTTCTTGCAATATGAAACCTTGTGCGATAAAATCACATATGTATTATGCGGTTGGTATGTCCTGCCGCAAGAAAAAACAATTTTTATAAAAAATTGGAGGAAGCAATATGCGATTCAGTAAGTTTTTAGCACTCATCCTTGTGCTTGTTATGGCTATGGCCATGACAACAGCGGCATTCGCTGATGAGACCATGGGTGCAGACGGCACCATCGGTGCATTCGAAGATCCGGACACCCCGGTAGGTAAGACCAAGGTGCTGGTTCTGGTGAAAAACCTCGTTGGATACAATGCCGATGAGGATAGGGTTAAGGCACCTAACATCGAGTATACCTATGAGATTACGGGTGCAGATGTATCCGAGATTACAGTCACTGACAGCGACAGTACGGATATTCATCAGTCCGGAAACGCTGTTACTGTACAGGTGAACGAGGGTGTAGGTACGCCCGGCATCAGCAGCGTTTCGTGGAATAACGGAGATGATCTTAATACCGCTCCTGACGGTGCAGATAACGAAAGAAAGATTACCATCGATTTTAGTGACATCGATTTCGGCGGCGCCGGAGTTTACCGTTACAAGATTACCGAGAGCGCTAATAGCTATGAAGCATCCGGTGTTACCGAGGCGAAGCTTACAGGTGGAGACACTAAGGCTTCCCATGAGCGTTACATCGATGTGTATGTCCGCTATGCAGAGGATGCTGACCTGTCACAGGATAGCGCTGACAACTGGGAAATCTACGGATACACCTGCTTCGTAGTAAACGACAGTATTGCCGCCGGTGAAGAGGGATTCGTAGCTAAAACGGCCGGCTTTACTTCCTATACTTTGCAGACCAGAGGCGAAAGCGTCTATGATGCAGACAGCTATTACACGTTCAACGTCACCATCGGTAAGAAAGTGGACGGTGATAATTATGCGATGAATAACAATAAGTTCCCGTTCACAGTCGCTTTTGGCAATGCCGTTGGCGGAGAGGTTAACCTCGAGGGCCATGTGATCGGTGATGACGACGCGGTAGAGGGACCCATTGACCCGGATTCTGCAGTCCTGAGCAGTCTCGAATATGAGATTTTGAGCGGCGCTAAGGTTAAAATTATCGGTATCCCCTGCGGAACAAAGGTAACCGTGAATGAGGAGAACAACGTGACAGGCGCTATCTACAGCGTTACGAGCGACCTTCTGATTAATAGTGAAAAAGACGTGGATGCTTCTACCGCGGACGAGAGCCTTGCGGCTGGTGATACATCCACCGCTGTTGTGCTTGAAACGACAGTCGATGCAGCCGATAAAAATGTATATGAAATTGCCGTCACCAACACCCTTTTGACCATTTCCCCTACCGGCGTTATCGTACGCTATGCACCTTACATTCTGGTGCTCTTCGGAGGAATCCTCATTCTGGTGCTCGGTCTGAAGCTTATGAACCGTTCCAAGAAGAACGACGAGGCATGAAACTAAATAGCCCCAGCGGATCGTCGGGGCGTTAAAGAAAGATCCGACGGCGATGTCCTCCACATGGCTGTCGGGTCTTTTCACCTTTTATTTTCACGGGAGAGTTGTATGACGGCAGAAAACAGAGAGAACAATAAGCTGCGGGAAGCCGAAGAGGACGCTCTCGCCGATATTTTGGCAGAGATCCCCGAGCCGGAGGAGCCCGAGGATACTCTGCAGGATGAAACGGAGGATACCCTGCAGGAGGAACCGGACGAGGTGGAGGAAACTCTGACGGAGGAAGATTCCGCTAAGCTTGAGAAAGAGCTCGTCAGGGCGGAGAAGGGCATGAAAAATGCCCAGCGATTCCTGATTTACCTGCTGGTGTTCCTTGCGATCATCTGGATCCTTTTCTTCAAGATCATCGGCATCACACACATGCCGACGGAGGGAATGGAACCCCGTATTGATGCGGGCGATCTGCTGGTGTTCTACCGGCTGGACCGCGAACCGAAATTCCGGGACGTCATCGTTTTTGAGGCGGACATCGAGGGCGACGGCACTAAGACGCTTATGGTGGGACGCGTGATGGCGGCACCGGGAGACACGGTGGACATCAACGAATACAACCGGTTGGTGGTCAACGGCAACGTGATCGCCGAATCGGAGAGCTACATCCGCGATACCGCAAAGCGCGGAGACAGGGTGAAATACCCGCTCACCCTCGGGGAAGACGAATACTTCATTTTGTCTGATAACCGGACAAAGGGTGTTGACAGCCGGTACTTCGGACCGGTGACCAAGAAAGACATACTCGGAACGATCATCACACTGTTCCGTCGAAACAAATTGTAAATCAAGGAGAACAGAATGTTATTGTTGAAGTTGAAAAGTGCACTGAATATGCTGAGCTTCGCCGGCATTCGCGTTCTCGTGGTATCCTCGGCTTTGCTGGGTTCCGTGATGGTTGCTTACAGCGGATATTCCCTGTACGAACAGGTTTATACCCAGAACCGGGCATTTGATTCGGGGATACGCGAATTCCAGGACACGGCAGAACTGCAGGACGCACAGGACTCCCTCGCGGAAGCGAGAAAGGACTACCGCGCATGGCTCCGTGTCGACGATACCCATATCGATTACCCTGTGATGCAGGGCACGGACGATCTGTACTACGCAAATCATGATGTCGACGGTAAGACAAGCATTACCGGTGCCATCTATATGGCCTTCGACAACAAGTCGGATCTGAGTGACAATTACATTGTGATCTACGGTCATCACATGGACAACGGTGCCATGTTCGGAGACCTGGACCATTTTCTGACGCCTTCGTATTTCGAGGCGCATCAGGACGGCGTTTTGGTGTACCCCGGCGGATCTTACGACATTCGCTTCTTCGCGGCGATGAAGACGAACGCGTATGACGAGAAGATCTATGAGGTAGGCAACCGCGACCTTGATGAACTGATTGCCTATATCGGTACCAACGCTGAAGTACAGAAGCCCTTGGAGGCCAAGAATGCAACGAAAGTGATCGCGCTGTCCACCTGTGCGGATGCACAGACCAACGGCAGACTGCTTGTGTTTGGCGTTCTGACGCCCCATAAGGATGAACCTGCTCCGGAGCCGAGCGTGACCGATGAGCCTACGCCGTCTGAGGAACCGACCCCGTCGGAGGAACCTACCCCGGTGGTCAGCGGAGCAGTTGAGCCCACAGGCCGTCCGGCCGAGCCTTCACCTTCGGCAGCTCCCGAACCGACCGTTACCCCGAAACAGGGCGGCGGACCGGATGCACCGAAGACCGGAGAGCATTCCTCGTGGCTGAGTCGTCTCTTCGACCGTTTCCTGCCCGGCGGAAGTTCCTACGGATTGAATGCATGGGCTTTGCTCAATCTTATCTGTGTTTACGTTACTTTATATATCCTGTTCCCGTTCCACCGCATTCGCGACAAATTCGGCCGTATCGACAAGATGCGCAAGCTGAATGAGTCGAAGAAGAGTCTTTGGAACGCAGCAGGCCTCACTCCGGCACAGCTTGCCGAGAGAGAGGAGATCATGGCGATCGCCCGCAGTAAACACGGACATAAGGAGAATGCCGAAGTTACTGAGGCAGAATTTGCCAAGGCTGTGGAGACACGCTACTATCGCGTCAACCGCTTCGCCCGCAAGTTCCGGTTAGGTATCGCCATCGAGGCGGTGCTTGCCGCAGTTTCGGTTCTCACCTTCTTTAACACGGAAAATATGCGTCTGCCGATGATCCTCATCGACAAATGGACGCCTTTGATGCTTCTCCTTGCCGTTACCGTATTTGTCGCAGACCTTGCGCTTACGCGCTACCGCGAGAACGGGGCGGAGGAGTCTGAGAGAGCATAAAATACAGCACAATGGGAGGCTCGTTTTGAAAAAAAGACGGTTGCTAGCATTAATCGTTATGGTTTGCCTGATCATCAGTACCGTGGGCCAGAATTTCCTTGCCGTGGCGCAGGGAGAAATCGGCGTACGCTCGTTTGCGTTGTCTGAGGATGATTCGGACGTTGATGTGACAGGAGATGAAACCGGAGAACCCGCCAACCGCGGTGCAAAAGCCGCTAACGGTAAGGGCCTTGTGAAGAAGATCACAACCTCTGACGGTTCGACCTACGACATTGAGGTTTCTTACAAAGCGGACGCGGGAATTCCGATGGAGGGAACAGAACTTCTTGTTTCCGAGATCTGCCCGGGCGATGACGGTTATGATTTCTATGTTGATGAGAGTACCAAGAAAGTCGGAACGGACGCGGAAAATGTCAGTCTGACAAGAGTATTCGATATCACGATTGTTGACGCTGAGGACCATGAGCACGTGTATGAGCCTGACGGCAACGTCAGCGTTTCCATCCGCCTGGTAGGCAGCGATCTCGAGAATCTTGAGAACGTGGATGTCCTTCACTTTGAGGAGAAGGAAGACGAGAAAAAGCAGGATGCGGACACATTTTCCACTGATGCATTCAACGTTGACGCCGTGGAATCCACGGTCAACGGCGAATCTGTCGAGTTCTCCACCGACAGCTTCTCGGTGTACGTAATCATCGGCCATGAGGGCGGTGAGAATGTTGAAACTCCTCGTTTCACGATTCATTTCATCGCACCTGTCACCGACGATTCGCAGGAATCCGTTGTCAACGGTGAATTCCGCTACACGGCCGCACCGTATCATTTCGTAAACAAGGCCGGTGACAACCAGAACACCTTGATTGTCAAGGACAATGAAACCCTTGAGCTGATTGCCAACCCGAACAACCTTATAAACAAGTTCTTCTACGGATGGTATGTTGTCGATCTCGTTTCCGAGAGCGGTGACGACATCACATTCCGCTGGACGGATCACCCGAAGAAGCTTTCCTTCGAGTCTGCGGTTGATATCGTTAATAACGATAACGGCACATTTACGATGACCTGGACCGCTGACGGCACGGAATACACGGAAACCGCTGATGTAAACAGCGATGATTACAGCGCGCATATTTACGTCGCTCCTCTTTACGAGGACTACTGCTTCGTGAACTTCCACGAGCTTGCATATCAGGTATCCCCGAACGGAAGCCTCCTTACCCGTAAGCTGGTTATCCTCGGCGGTGACGAAACCGAGAGCGTTCTTGTCAGCGATGTTGTGGCTCCGTCCACCGATACCATCCGCCGTATCTTCCGTGGATGGCAGTACCGCATCAACGATACATGGGTTTCCATTCAGACAATCGATAACCACAACAACACAATTACAAAACATCTCGATGTTACGGACAACATTAACCTGTATCCGTACTTCCAGGAAGGCCGCTGGCTGTACTTCAATGTCGGCGAGAGTGGTAATGGTGCCAAGTATGTTCCCGCTCAGTTCGAGCTGGCAGAGTTCAACGAAGAGAGCGGTAACGCAACAATCGGCGGAACACTGGAGAGTATTCCCAGCACCGAAAGAGTCGGATATGACTTCGGCGGCTGGCGTGTAATTACCGGCTATGAGGATGAGGCGAAGACCATCCCGATTTATGAGACGGTAACAGACGCGGAAGGCAATTTCCTTTCCACCGTTGATATTACGGTTGAGGAAACGTATAAAGACAATGACGGTGTTGAGCATCTCGGCGTGGCTTACACGATTCAAAACGGTACGCTTACCCTAAAGTACCCTCTGAGCAAGCTGACGTTCTTCGCTCTCTGGGAAGAGAAAGCCAACAGTGAGTACACCATCGTCGTTTGGAAGCAGAAGGTTACGGATGCTTACAATGCTTCGAACAGCCAGAAGACCTACGACTACTACGAGATGGCTGTGAAGACCGGCGCATCCGGACGTACACTTGAACAGCTGCTTGCGTCGAACTCGGATGTAAGACCGTACACGACGCTGGCGAACAATGCCACTGCCAACTCCGAATTCTGGGGATTCCAGTACGGCCGCGCGGAAATGACCGATGAAGGAGTCAAAGGCGACGGCTCCACCGTAGTGAACGTGTATTACGACCGTATTCCGAGAACGCTGCATTTCCAAGTCAATGATTATACTTATACCGTGTCGAACAACGACAACGATAACAATCCGGAAAAATACGGTAATGTGAATGGCCAGAAGGTTCGTGTTTATTGGAACAATGGTGCGTTCAGAACAAGCAATAGTGCTTATGGTACCGTATATAACGGAACAGTTTATACAAGATCGAACAATCAGTCCTGGCATGATATCTGTACTATCAATGCCCTGTACGGCCAGAATATTTCAGAGTATTTCCCGATTGAGGGAACGGATGGCATCATCTATGATCAGGGTCAAAGATGGCAGCCTCAGAACAGCAGCACTTATTCGCAGGTGTTGGTTTATATCGACACCATGCCGAATGAGACCATTACGTTCCGGTTAAATACCTCCAACAACACGACAAAATATATTTATTACTACATTGAGCCTTTGCTCGGAACGGATCTTACGGGGAAAACCACCAGGGATTACAACGGCAAGACCTTTGTGGAATACAAAGCAATGCCTGCCAACTACGGTTTCTTTACAGAGGCCGAGGACTATATCAACATCATCGGTTTCTCGAAGAGCAGTGCTTATCCGCCTCAGGGATATACTTCCAACGGCAGTGTGAGCTCCACCATTTGGGGAAGCGGCGGTGCGTCGACGATTTACTGCTACTATCTCCGCAACCAGTATTCCCTCACGTTTGACTATCATTATCCGACAGAAGTTGACATGGGAGACAAGACGGTTGTTAAGGAGAACATTCCTTACGAATCGTCTTTGGATCCGTACAACTATATTGCGCATGATGACGATACGGAAAATGCCATCCGGCCTTCCGAGAGTGAGATTCCTGCTCATTATGAATTCAAAGGCTGGTATGAGGACGCCAATGGCGATACCCCGTTCAACTTTGATACCACGATGCCCGCGGCAGATAAGATTATCTACGGTAAATGGGAGCCAATCTACTACAATATCGGCATTGATCCTGCCGGCGGTGTGATCAACCACATCAACTATGACGAGCCTACTGATGGCCGCTATCCGACATTCTATCTCAGCGGACTTTTGAATCCGGATACGACGGATCCCGCCTGGGTTGCAGCGCTTGCTGCTGTAGACAACGACACATCCTGGGTACAGACGCTGATGGAGACCGGTGAGGGGCACATCACTTCCCATTCCACCTACTTCAGCGCGAGATACGGTGTTACAATCGGCGAGTATTCGCTGGAGCGTAACTACGTTGAATGTGATGAGGACCATGAAGGAACGAAGTACTATTATGTAAATATGCAGTTCGATGACGGTGACGGTCAGATCCTGTGGGGTCTGCATTCCGATTTGCGTAATGCACTGTATCTTACCTATGATGAACTGCAGGCATACTACAAGTATTGCAAGGCCGCGAAGGCTTGGCATGACACCGCCAATGAGGGCTACTATGACGGAACACTTCCGGAGACTTTCGAAGACTTCATGGAAATGTACGTCAAGAAGAGCAATACCGGCGGGTATGCATTATACAGACAGGCGATTGCCGGTACCTATGAGTTTGTCGGCTGGTATGTAAAGAACGAGGACGGCACAATCTCCGAGAACCCGTTCAACTTTACAAACCCGATCGAAGATGCCATAACCCTGCAGGGTGTGTGGAGAAGAGTAGGCAACTACTACATCGGCTACGACACGATTTATAAGATGGATGATTCTACGATTATCAGCGGAATCATTCCTTACTGGACAGACCCGGCAGATTTGTCTACCGGCAAATACAGCGACGGTGCTCCTACGAATACGACACAGCAGCCTACGGACATCCGTGCAAACGGTGTTCCTGCCGCTGATGATTACATTTTCCGCGGATGGCAGATTGTCAAGTTCATGGGTAATGATGAGGACAATATGGCAATCTACACGCCGCTGTCGAGCACCTATTTCGATGCGGCTGCTCCGTTTACCATCAATGCGGATTACGCGGATGATAGCGGTTGTATCCATCTGCAGGCCGTTTATCAGCGTGTTGCAGAGTCCGACAGAAGACCTGAGATTGCAAACCTTCGGTTGAAAGCCAACGACGGATACCTTGTACGCGCCGACGGAACCCGGATTGAAACTTCGGACAGCGATGTCGCTATCACCCAGACGACCGGTTGGAAAGTCGGAACTGTTGCGGAGGTTGCGAGCGAGCAGGCGATCATCTTCGGCGATATGCAGTCCAACGATGCTGTGCATTTGTACAAGTATGCTGTGAAGAACGGTACACTGGGTGCATCGTTCGATGTCAGCAACATTTTCTTCAAGCATCCGAACAATCATTTCCTGATCGGTTTCGATGAGGGCTCGGATTATTCGCTTGAGGGTACATCCGGCACCGGAGATGATCTGAAGACCGGTGAGGCATACATCCCTACCTTTGCTGCGGACGGCGTGATTTCCGTTCAGAGAACGGATGACATCGTGCTCTACGCGGTATGGGAGCCGATGATTTATGTGACTTTCGAGAACCGCACGACGCACTCCGTGACATTTGACGTTACCAGCACGGATTCTGATGCGATGAGCATTGTCAACGAAGTCACGGGCATTTACGACCGTGTGAAATATGACGGTTCTTCGGTAACGCTGGAACCCGGCGAAAAGATCAAGTTCGTTATGCCGAAGGGCGCGGGCAAGACATTTTCCGTTACCGGAACAAACACGAGCACATCACAGCTGTTGACGGTAAGCAGTTACTTCAACGGAGAACAGACCGGACAGTCGACGGCGGGACCGAATCGTTCGTCCCAGGCACAGTTTGACCTTGAGGATACCTTCCGCGAGGATGAGACCGGCGTTCTGGTTTACTTCGATGGTGTTGACACCGTATTCTTCGATGTAAACGGTGGGACCTGGACGGATACCCGTACGGGCGAGAGCTATGACGAAGTTATCGGAAATGATGACTATATCTATGTGAGCGAGGACGGTCTGGTTTATCAGCCTGTTGACTTTACGGCAACATCTGTTGTCGCTACCGAGCCTTCCAAGCCGGTACGCAGCGGCAAGACCTTCATCGGTTGGACGACCGATGCGGACGTTGCCCAGCTGGATCCTACGGGATTTGATCTTCCCGGAACGGACGAGGCAAGCAACATTACGAACCTTACCGTGATTAAGAGCAGTTACCTTTGGAACTTCGATTCGGAAGTCACCGAGGGGATGACTCTGTACGCAGTATGGGGCGATACGGTTTACGTACGGTTCCATGTTAACACCACTTATCACTATTGGACGGATACCAATACAGAAGTTTTCGTGGGTCCGACCAACGGCACCGGAAACGACCGCATCTATACGGTTGCGGTTGCGAAGGGCGATACGCTGAACCTTCCTTCAGCACCGACGTTCAGAAACAATGCTGCAAACCGTTTCTATCGCTGGGTTACGGATACATCGTCCCAGACCGCGGCGAAAGAAGTCAGCGCAATTACCAACGTGTATACAATCGGTTCCCCGGTTACACAGACGCTGGATCTGTACACATCATGGACCAACGCAGACCACATTGATGTTGTCATCAGCAAGACCGTGGAAAATGAAGATGGTTCCGCATTGACCACAGACCAGAAGAGCAAAGACTTTACGTTTACGGCGGTGATTACCACTACGACGTATACGGGAACGGTTACCTGTAATAACAACTGGGGTTGGAATTGGAACACAAGTGTTTCAGCTCCGGTTACGGAGGAAGAAACTCAAACAATCACGTTGAAAGACGGTGAAAGCAGTACATTGTCGCTATATTTCCATGCAAATGCATCTACAGCTTTGATACAGAGAACGAACAATGCCAGTGGTACAGCGACTGTTATCTATCAGTCTATGACTATTACCGAGGCTTCTGACCCGAATTATACCATATGGGTGAACGGGCAGAAGATTGACAACGGTACGGTTACGACTATGCTTAATGCTCCCACGAACACTACTTACGGAAACGGTAATTCCTGTGGGTGGGATTTCACTAACGGTACAGGATCCTACCGGAATTATAGAACCTACACCCTCCACAGTGTCCCGGCCTACTCCAACAATGACACCGTGGCGATGGACTTCACGAACGTTCATACCCATACGGATGTGAAGGTTTCGAAGGTTGTTGAGCACGATGATTTCCTGACCGGCAATGAGAAATTCGACTTCACCGCAACGTATTTCGACAGGGGCGGAAATCCTGTGATTCCGGCGGAGTCGGATGACTATACGGTGGACGGCTATACGGTTTCCTTCACTTTGAAGGACGGCGAGTCCGTACTGCTTCGCGGTGTGCCGATCGGCGGTACCGTGACAGTGGTTGAGGCGGTGGCAGGATTTATCGCAACATCCACTGACGGAACGACCGAAGGCGACGAGTCGTTTACTCTTACCGAGGTTTCCCCGGACGGCGATGATGAGATTATCTTCACCAACCGCAGAAACACTTATGACGTAAAGGTTACCAACACGGTTCTTCCGGTTGAGTACGGCAGCACTACAAAGACGTTCCTGTACACGGCAACGCTTTGGAACGGCGATACACAGGTTGTATTCCCGAGCACGTTGGAAAATGATTCGCAGATGACCATTACCAACGCCCGCAAGGATATGCAGATTTCGCTGAAATCCGGCGAATCCTACGTGATTGCAGGACTTCCCGGCGACTACAAGCTGGTTGTCACACAGACGGAAGATCCGGATTATATCACCGAGTCCAGACTTGATCCTGATGAATTTGCGGAAGAGCTGACAGTCACGATTGACCAGCTTAGCGAAAACGCACAGATTGATTTCAAAAACACTCTGAAGACAGCGGATTACACGATTACCAAGCATGTGTTCCTTGAAGAGGGACAGGAGCTTCCGGCCGGTACGAAGTTTGCATTTACCGCAAAACTTCTCAAGGCCATCACGGATACCACATCGGCTGCACTTTCGGCAGACATTATTGCAATGGCTCAGGCTGCGGGTGCTACGGTAAATGGTGACATTATCGAGTTCCAGCTGGGCGACGGAGATGAAATCGTTCTCACAGGTCTTCCTGTCGGATACTTCCTGCAGGTACAGGAGAATGCGTCCGGCTACGCGGCTTATGTAAACAACATCCGTGCAATTTCCGCTACGGAGCAGATTGCTCAGCCGCAGGGCAACGAAAAGAATACGATCAACTTCACAAACAAAAAGACCCATGTGGTTTTGACGATCCAGAAGGTGGATGCGGAGACCCTTGACGCTGTTCCCGGCGCGGTCTTCGACTTCTATCGAATGGTTGACGGTGAGCAGCAGACGCTGTACACGATGACCTCGGATGAGTATGGCTGGCTGACTGCTTTGGAGTCCGGAGTCACGATTCAGCAGATCGAGCTCGAGAACGGAACCTACTACCTGAGTGAAACAACTCCGGGTTCCGGATACCTGAAACTTTCGGAGCCCATCACCATCGTGGTGAACAGCGGTGAGACGGATGCGGAAAATGTCGTTACCGTCAGCGGAAGCGACCAGGCATACGTGATCGTACCGGGTGAAGAGGGCAACTCGGTTTATACCATCGTTGTGAAGAACAAGGTGGCTATCCCGGCTCCTACTGGTCATCATGCCGATACATCTCCGTTCCTGCTGATCTTCCTGCTCGGACTTGCTGTGATCAGCGTCCTTTGGATCCTGAAGAGCAGAAGATGCGAGGACTGATGTCCTTGACGTAAAATGAATTGATTTCCAAAAGCGCTTCGGTTGCTTCAACCGGGGCGCTTTTTGTTATGTGTACAGGAGTCGATTTCCGCTGAGGGTTCGCATTTCTGTTGAAGTATTTGAAACGTTTAGGTTGATGTGTTCGGACTGCCTGTGTTGACTTTTCGGGTGAAAAGAGGTATCATTGTACTGTTGTAGAATACTTTTTTGTGCCGGTTTGATACAATAAATCTGCGCTGGGCCGGCATATACGCTGCGAAAAGAGGAGGGCGGAGCAATCCGCGAAAGATTTATGAGAAAACTGCGAGACATGGGGAAGAGACTTGGAGCTGTCTTTATGATCGTTTGTCTTTTGGTGACGAGCGGTTATTTTTCGAAACTCGCTGCGACGTTCGGAGAGCGTTTGCAGGAGAAGGTGACAGCGAAAGCCGCCGATGATAATAACGAGGGGGAGACCAAGCCGGAGCGGAAAGAAGCCATTCTGTATAACTTTGCGAAGTTATGGTATTACGATTCCGACGGAAAGAAGACGGAACTGAAAACGTTGGATAACAAGGAAGCTTTTTTCCGGATGAACAAAACGTCCATTCTCATTAACAAGGAAAGACATCCTCTCGATCATCCCGGATATTACGGGAACGGGAATAATATAAACGTGCCGACTTCGGATTATGAAATCTCTCCGACCCAGGACGAGGATCTCTTTACACCTATCCTTGGAACCCGGAAGATTTCTACCGGGCAGGGTATGTTCCACGATGGTTGGAATTACGTATATGTCGGAAAATATACGCCGAATCTCCAGAAAGCTATCAGCGCCGATGATGGTTTCGGTGACAATATCGGCTACTATCAAGCTGAACCGGAGATGAAAGGTGCCGTTGACGGCGCAGTTCTGAGAATCCAGTATTTCCGTGAAAAAATCGGCGGAACATCCGGTGGCTGGCTGTATGAGAGCAACTGGATGAATGAGACAGAACCATCAGGAAACGCTCTGAGCAGCCTTCATTGTGATTATAGAATTACGCTGGTCGACACTGCTGTTCAGCCGGTGTACAATTTTATCAAGGCCGGCAATACAGGAACATACTACAGACTGCAGAAGCAGGAACAGGGAATCGTGGTTGCTCCGGTTGCCTTGTTTACAAGCGGTAAGGAAATCAACCGGGAGGCATTTCCGTACGATATCGCCGACTACAATTTCAGCAACTTCTCCGGTTCTAATGAAGCTTATAATCTGGAGGTTAACGATAAAGTCTATGTTTACTGGGATCCGGAACAGCAGAAGAACCCGCCCGAAGGCGTAAACTTCTATACCATTGATAAGGAAAACCCGAGAGTTGAAGCCAATGATAAACTTATCCATAACAGCGAAGACACGTGGGATGATAATTGGCTTGATGGCGCGGATACGGATTCTTGGGGAAATGAAATCAATATAAAGGCAATTCATCGTAATTTCCAGGCTACATTATATGATAGAGCCAGCGAAGTTACGGTAAACTTTGTTGATGGCGAGACCACGCTTGATACAGTCAAAGTTAACTGTGGTTCGACTCCCGAGTACACCAAAGAAGAACCGGTCCGGGATCCTTCGGATGTAACTTACAAGTTCTACGGTTGGGAAGACACGACGACACATA
>Ga0310696_10000600_pt1 | contig 55146 bp, 72 predicted proteins | sample AusTroGonzalo_MG_4_FD_203885 | JGI IMG/M metagenome (GOLD analysis project Ga0310696, IMG submission 203885) | Bovine rumen microbial communities from tropical cattle in Woodstock, Queensland, Australia - Gonzalo_02 (v2) (version 2) | ecosystem: Host-associated > Mammals > Digestive system >...
ATCTTGTTTAGGAAATACTTCTACTTTACTTTTTCCATAAATTGTATCAAGAGAAAAACAGTAAATAATCTGATTTAATGTTTCACGCATAGTCTTTGCTGAAACTGCTTTTGCAACCATTAAGTACATATGCAGACCACCGCTTTTACTTCTACAAGGAAGTAAAGGGAGCTGGTATTCTTTTATGAAGTGTAAAACTCTATTAATTTTAGGTAAGTAGTAATCAATATCAATTACTCCAAAGAAACACTTTCCTTCAGCATTTACAGGACAGATACCTATTCCAAACTTTCCTTCAAGATGATTAAGGATAAGTTCTGAATCTACTTTACCTTCGTTATTTGTAATTTTTGTTTTAATTTTATGTCCTGCTTCTGGCTTTTCTTTAGGTAATTCATTACGGACATAAGTATTTGACTTGCCTTTAAATAATTGGGCAAAAGTTTTTGCTTCAATATTTGAAATCATAATTGCACCTATAAATCTACTAAAAGAGCTGAGTGAGTGACTAGTTCACTCAGCTCTTAACCTATGAACTCTAAGTGAGGAGTTTTATAAAAACTTAGAATCCACTTTCTTCATCATCATAAGACTCTTCTGTATCAGAAGAGTCTTCAATAAAAGCCTGTACCGGTTTAGCTGACAAAGCTGATACATCGTGCTTTGGAATGAGATTGCAGTTCTCATAAGACTCTCTAATCTCATTAGACTTGTTGAGACAAGTAAGAGCAAGAGCTTTATTTGTTTCCAAGAGACTTTCAGTATATTCAAAACCGAAGTCAGTCCAATCAAAGTCCTTATTGTTATAAGTTTCTTCTTTGATTGTATAAACAAGTGTTGCTGAAGTCTGTGCTCTTTTCTTAGCGTCTTCCTTCCATTGTTTCCAAATACGAGAACCTGTAGACTTGAAAGCAATTACACCGTTTTCAATTTCTGGGTGGTCTACAACGTTTACCATTACCCAATTTACAGGAATCAAGATGTTGCCATTAGGAAGCTGACGATTGAAAACATTTCCGTCTACTGTAGGGAATGTACTAGCCTGCTCTTTGCTCCAGCGACCTACAAATCTAGCGTCTCTGTCTTTTCCTGTCATTTCATTGTAGAGTGTAACAAAGGCAAGAGGTACAACTTTAAGCTCTGTACCAAAGTTCTTTTTGTCTTTCTGAATGTAAATGTCACCAATAGCTAATCCCTCAATGAACAAATCTTTTTCAGAACGTTTAAGAGCTTTACAACCCGGTTTAGCAAGCAAGATGTAATCTGCTTTTACACCGTCTGCTCCATTCTCTTTCTCTTGGTGCTGAACACTAAGAGCCAAAGCTTTTGCCAACTCGTCTTCATTTACTGAAGCCACTTCTTTTCCCTTTACTTCTTCTGACATATGGGTCTCCTTATACTGTAGGCTACTAGCCTACGATGTTTTATTTACACCTCCATACGAAGGTATTATTCATAATAATATACTTAGCATTATTTGTCAAGCAAAATCTTTTGTTATTCGTAAATATCTGCTTCATAGTTTCCGGTATGTTCATTTTTGCTTTCTACATATTGCAAAAACTACACACATACTTATAACATATAAAAATAATCCTGCTCCAAAAGCTATAAGGTCTTTCATACTTACTCCTTCAAAAAGTCTTCTGCTTTATGTTCATACTCCGACATATATTTTGCACTTGATGTATTAACTGCTATTAAGCCCAGTTTGATTATCTCTTTCGCTTGTTCAAGCTGATTAATTAAAATCGTATTTCGCTCAAACATCAATTCCGCTTTCCGCTTGTATTCTTTTTCACTCATTCTGATAACTCCTTCAACAGATTTTTAAGCACTTTATCAACTGTATGCTCAAAATAATCAGTCCAAGCACCTTCTGTTCTGTCGAATTCTTTCAAGGCATTTGCCATTGCTCTGATACCTTTGATATAAGCAGTTTTTGAGTCAGACTTCATTTTCTCTATCTGCTTTTCAAGTCTTGCAACTCTGTCACAATCAGAAAATAGGCAGTTATTTTTTGCATAGTCTAGTTCTTCTTGTAACATTTTCTGTTCTTTCAATGAACATTCTGCATTTTCTTTCCACTCATTTATTTCTTCTTGCAGTTCCTTATTCTTTTGCCAAGTTTCTGCGCATTCTCTATAACAGTTCTGTGTATCAAGATACTTCTGTAAGTTTTCAAACTTAGTTTTCCATTCGTTTATCTGCTCTTCAAGTTCCTTTATCTGATTGTCTTTTAGATTTTCTAAACAAATATAATCTTCTCTCCATTTTGTTATCTGGTCTTCAAGGTCTGCAATCTGTTCACCCATTTTCATTATCTGTAATGTCTGACTCATAGTTACTCCTCAATTGGTTCAAAATATTCATCGTTTTCACACTCGAAAAAATCTAAATTCTCCTAAAAATATCTGCAATTACATCTACTGTCCAGCCGTCCTTTTCTTATGTTTTACAACGATTTTCTAAATACTGTCAGCAAAAGTGAGTATATGCGGAATACTCTCCTACACGCGTCACCACGCAAGGCTACTCCCAGACCATAGCCCACTTTATACTGAACAATACCGGAAGGGTTGCTTCTGTGGGCGTACCACCGTTCCACAAAAGGCTTCTTCCTGCCGTGCCTTGTACTTCGGCTTTTCTCGCGATGAAGGAAGGGTCGCTCCCTAGCTCATCTTTCTGGTTGCTGGATTCAGAGCCATAGCCTAGCTCGGCAAGGGGAGGACTCGAACCTCCACTAAGGGTATTCAGGTGAAAATATCCCTTTCAATCACCAAAGCTCTACCTTGATTTCTCGTTGAGCTACCTTGCCAAGACCCCCATTACAGAGCAAACAAGTAATGGGGAATGTAATGTAATTTTGAACTTTATTAAATTAGTTTTAGGTGGTCACGCACCGTTGTTTTCCAAGTCTTTTTAATTTTAGGTCTGACACGAAACCACTTAATTTAGAGACCAAGTTCCCCTAAAAATCTGTCTTTAAGAACTCAAACTCAATGTTGTTTTTCTTAAAGAAGTCACCCATTAATTTTGCCTGAGACGGAAGATAAGTTACCTTCAATACTCTAGTTCTCTTTTCTTCTTTATCAAGCTTGGTTGCTTTAGCAATCTGTTCAGCAATCTCGGAATCAGTATCAGCTCCAATAGTTACCTTTCCTTCTTCCTTAGCTTTCTTCTGCATTTCTGCTTTAGTCTTTTTATCTGCTTTTATTTCATAAATAATCTCAGTAGCACTCTTATACTGAAGTTCTCTTATGTAAGAGTCCGGTAACATATCTGACTCTTCACATTCCATTTTAATCAGCTCAACTCCAGCGTCATATTCTTTTTGCTTTTTCTGTAATTCCTCAGCTTGTTTTTCAATGTCAGCAATAGAATCTTCTTCTCTCTGAGTCTTATTGTAATACTCTTTCTTTAACTGAATCTGTGAAGCGTACTCATCTCTAAGATTGTATTTTTGTGCGTACTCAACAACATATTCATTAAGAATGACAGTAAGTTCATCTTTACGTCTTTGGTCATACTCATCAAGTTGTTTACCTAAAGCACTTTCTCCTTCCTCTACAATCTTTTGTAACTCAGAACACATTGAATCAATCAATTTACTTGCTGGAGTAATATATGCTTTCTTATACTCAGTACGTTCACGCTCAATTCCAATGCGAAGTGAAGCAAATTGTCCTTTGAGAGTCTTAATATAATCTACGTTATCCTCAGTAAGTTTTACTCCCTTGTAGCGTTTTACAACACCTTTAATTTTACTTCCCAAGTCTTCAAAATTACCATTAATTGAAATTGTCTTATCTCCATTAAGTGAAGGTTTAGCAATTTTCAATTCCAAATCTCCAAAATCAATGTCATTGTTTTCTACTACAATTACTTCGTCTGTCATTTTCTTTCCCTTTGCCATAATATCACCTCTCAATATTGTAAAAGTTTGTAGAAAAGGAAGAGCGAGGTTACATAGGTTTTCAACTTACCTAACTCTGTTTCATCTACCTTTTGTAAGCGGTCTACTTCCAATGAAGTTTAGTATCGCAGGTATTCAGTTCTTACCTCTTCAACTTCCTCTCTACACTTATTATATTACACTAAGCATAATATAATGTCAAGAACTTTTTATATAATTTTTTGTTATTTTTTACTTTTTTCTATGTAATTTTCATAATATTCTTTTTTCTTTATGGTAAAGACAGTCTTGTCCATACGCTCCAAAGTAACAGAAGAATCTGTTATAGTAACTACATTGTAGTCTTTCTTATTCCAACGGTTTTGTACCAGCAATTCTATCCTCCACAAACTTAACTTGATTTATGGTTTTATTCATAGCTAAAATCTTGTCAACCTTTACAGAAGATTGCTCAATAATTCTAAAACTTCTCTTAGCTTTTGTACCTAATACATACATAGCTACTACAGTTCCGCCATAATTTTCTTCATACAATCTCTTATACAGAGAGAGTTGCAAAGAACAATATGGTCTATCAAAAGTAGATGTAGTCTTTATGTCAAACAAATAAACCTTATTATCTGTTGACCTCAGCACTATATCTATCTTGCTGGCAGTTCCTACAAAGTCACTTACCATAACTTCACATTCAATGCTCTCGGGCTTTTCTACCATAAAAGAACAAATGTCTTTCAATGTATCTACTATCCATTTTGCTCCTTCAGTGGAAAGCTCTGAATCATTAAACCAATAATCATTCTTATTGAAATAATTCTCAATGTCCTTATGAACATCACTTCCGTACATCGTTGCAAGTTTTACAGTATCAGTACCAGGAAAGCTCTTTCCCATAAGTTTACCTATTGCTCCGGTAACACCTCTTAGTTCTTTTCCTTGATACCAATAACTGTGTTCCTCTTCATTGAATATTACACTCTTAATGCGATTGTCCATTATTTACCTCTGCATAGTGTTTTATTCTCTTTTCCATTTCTGCTACACCGTCTAGGATAATTGTTTTTCCTACATAGTTAGTAAAGAAGTTCCAAGCTGTTGCAAGTATATTCTGTTTATCCCAAGAGCAAGCTGTCATATCTGCTTTCAACTTAATACTTTCAGCGTTAGATAGTTCTACACAACGGTCTACAGTATATCTAACGTGCAAGTGACCATTTCTAAAATAGTAATAAGGTTTAATTGCAGTTTCACCATTGATATATGTTCGCATATCATACAAGCTTTCATTATACATATCTTTCTTTGTTCTCTTTTCCATAATTTTATCCTCTCATAATCAAATTAATCACTACCAAGTTAGCAATAAAAACTACTATTGCTAATACCAACCAATCATCTACGTCTAGTGAATATCTCCACTTATATTTATTTCCTTTTCTAATTATTTTCTTTTTCATAAATTACTCCTCTTCTATAAGGTAATACCCTCTTACTTTTATTGTTTCAGCTTGCTCAGCCCTAATATTAATTGAAGTTGATGAATCAGAAGACAGTACACAAATGTTTAGATAATCAATATCGTTTTTCTTACAAATGTCTCCTAGTTCTTTTACCTTATCTTTTAAGAGCTTTTCCAATATCTTATCATTACTGTCTGATAGTGTATGCCAACTAGTTTTCTTCATTTTCTACCTCCTCTTCATATTCACATTCACAATCCCCACAGATAATATGTAATTCTGCTTTTCCCCAAACTTTAGAATCACATTTAGGACAAATATATTTTACTTTATTTCTGTTATACTTTTTAATAGGTATATCAGCGTTATCAGCTTTTGGTTTATCATCATCGTCTACATCATCTTCAAGCCCAAGAACTACTTTTGTTTGTCTTTCTATAGCTGGTGAATACTCAACAATATTAAAGTAATCTTCTCCATTTTCTTTGATAAAGTTATCTACAAACTTTTCAAACTCACCACCTTCTGTTATTTTAGTTGATACAGCGGTCAAACCACAATCAGCCATAAGGTTTTCCCAACACTTATCGTGATAGCCACCTCTGGGAATATGAATGAAAGCATTTTCATAAATATAACACAATTCGTGGCAAATTGTTGCCAAAATCTCAGCAATATTTCTGTTTAGATATTTTGGATTTATACCCATATACTGAAGTCTTGTGTTATTTGACTTATCATAAAGTGCGCCAGGTTGTACAAATGCCGTTACACAACTCCTACATTGATTGTTAATAGCAAATACTAATTGCGGAATCTTTTCTTTTCCTTTACCACTAAAGAAAGTAATATCAATAACATCAATTACCTTCTGTATTTTATTATAAAGCTCTGTCGATGTTTTTACTTCCTGCATACTACCACCTCTCTAAATTGTTTGAAAAGTCTAGCCGGTTTCCTACGAACCTTCCGGCTAGTTTAATTTTTTGTCTAAAGTTAGTTAGTATGACATACTAGCTACACATAATTATAACGTACTTAATATATTATGTCAACTATTAAATTATACCGTTTTCTCTAAACTCTCTCAATAAGCCGTACTTCTTTCCATTTTTATAAAAGTAATCTTGCATAGTTGCAACTTCAGAATAGAAGTATGTTTTACCCTCAGCAAAAGAAGACTGATATTCTACAGCTTTCTGTCTAAGTTTCTCTTTGTTCTTTTCATAGTTACTCATATAATATTTACCTCTCTAAATTAGTTTTCACTTAAAATCTTATCTATCGCTTTTCCTAAATGATAGCAAAAGTGTTCACACAATTGTTCATCATCTAAACTACTTTCGATTCCATTATCAGCGTAAAACTCTCTTATCTGATAATAGTAAGGTAGAATGTTTCCATATCTATAGTAATTATAGTCTGGAATATTCCTAAACTCTTTTTTATACCTCTTCAATTCGTTGATAGTTTCTTCTTTGTTTTCGTCTTCAAGAATATAATCAGTTATTGCTTTTATAAGTGTTTTATCTGTCATAATATTTATCTCCCTTAATTGTTTAGTACTAACAAACTCTATTCAATAATTTACTATACTTCTACAATGCAATAGTGTACATTATCGAAGTCCATAGTCACCATAAAGCCAAAAGCCTTGAAATAGTCAGCAACACTTCTTACAAAAGTCTTTACACAATGATGTTTTAATAATTCTTTTCCCAAGTGACAGATACATTCAAAATCAGATAATGTCAGCTTTCCAAGTCTACCGCTATTAGCTCTTGTTTCCAAATCGTTTTGGATTGCTTTGTATTTGTTTGCCAGATTTTCTTTCATAAAAATTACCTCTCTAAAAATTGATTTAATAGCCTAATTTCTGTAAAAAATTACAGAAAGCTTTATAATTCCACTTCTTATATTCAAACAAATGCAAGTTGTCTATTTGTTTTACTTGTTCTAAAGTTAGTTTTCTATACAAACTTTTATATTTTTGTTCCCTGTTATAGATATAACTACCTTTAGTGAAACCAACATCAACAAAATTATTTAGCCAAATGTTTATAATTGCTCCTTTAGTCATAATAACACTCCTCTAAAAATTGATTTGTTATATTCATTATACAATAAATCAATTATCTATTGTATAATGAACCTATATAAAAATTGTATAAATCTATTTATTTTTAATCAAACTTAAATACTATTTGTTTTCCTTCTACAGTTGTTTTATCAACGATATTTATGCACTTTTCGATATAACTTTTCTTAAATTTGCAATAGTCCCTGTAACCCATAATATAGCAGGTAAAACCCAGCTTGAAATAGTTTTCTACTACTTGCATATCTTGTCTTTTGTATCTTGGAAAGATTGCAATTTTTCCTTCTGTCACTCCCTTAAATAACTCTATATCCTTGATACACAGCGCTGAAGATACATCTTTATTAGTTGCACTATCCAGGAATGTGTCTGTACTTCTAGTTGCAATAAATCTGCTTTCAAATGCTTCTGGTAAAACCTTTATAACATCATAATACTTACAATTCGATAAAATCATATTTCCATACCTCCAAAATTAATTTTTTCCAGTTTTTTAATAAATGCTTTTACTTTCAAATCTGAATTATATTTTATATCTCTTGCTACACGATAACCAATTTTTTCTATTCTTACCATATCCCCACAAGGATAAAAAGAAATTTTGTATTTATTTCCATTGTATCTAAAATTAATCATTTTTTACACCTCCACTAAAAAAGTGTCGTTACTTCCTATGTATTTTTTATATTGTCTAAAATCGATGTAAACGTAACCAGCAAATAAAACGTTATAACAGCTAAAAAGTTTCCTGTCTTTTACAAGCCTATACTTATTTCCATTATAAACAAAATCAACCATATTAAACCACCTCTAAAAATTGATTTTTTGTAAACTCCCTAAAAACTTTTTTAATTTACTTTTTTAATTTATTTTATAAATCGATTTCAAACGTATTACAACTTGTTTCGATGTACAATTTTTTGTAATCCTTTGACACGTAACCACAAGTGAAGTAAAAACTACTTCCGTTAAGTATGCGATAATCGCAACAATCTAGTGAATGCATTTTTTCTAGCAAGTCATTTTCGATTCTGATTTTTTCATCAGAACAGCGACCATAAAATGACCTAACGCTAGAAAAATTAGATTTGTTGTACTGTCTAATCCAACTTTCAGCTCTTTTTGTAGTTTTGTTTAGTTTTGTCATAATAACACTCCTCTAAAAATTAGTTTATTGTAACTTTCCTGTTACACTTGTAACATTACACTAAGTGTAATATAAAGTCAATAACATTTTTTATAATTTTTTGTTATTTTTAACATTACTTTTTAGCATTTCAAGTGTTGTTTTCCGTTCGCTTGATGATTTTATATTATCACAACGCACTAACTAATAGTATAACAAATCTATATAAAAATGGTATAAATCTATTTTTTGTTAGTCTTGCCTACAAAAAGGTCAAGAAAAGAGTATTTAAAAAATTCTGTTTAATTTTTTTGTTGAGTAGCAAAGTTTATGTTATAAGTAAGGGTATACCTTAAACTCGGTATAATTAGAAAATAATGAAAAATAATGTAAAATAATGTAATTTATCGCATTTAGTGTAAAATAATGTAGTATTTTGTATATGTATATATATTAGTATTTTTTTGTTGTAAAAATATAACAAAATAATACTAATTTTATATTTTTATATTTTTAAAATTTTTCCTTCAAAAATTAAACAGAATTTTTTAAATACTCTTTTCTTGACCTTTTTGTAGGCAAGACTAACAACAAATAAAGCATTTTTCGCTGATTAAAAATAAAACTAACGTTTGTTAGTTATAACAAATTTAAAACACTTTTTTGATAATAAAAATAAATGGCAGTAATGGCAGTAATGGCAGTAATGGAAACAACTGGCAACGACAACGACAACGACAACGACAACAGCAACAGCAACAGCAACAGCAACAGCAACGACAAACGCAGGGAGCAAGCACTAGATTTGATATAAAACTACCAATCATTAGTTATTTTATGGCAACGGTAAGTCCTGGCAACGGTAAGTCCTGGCAACGGTAAGTCCTGGCAACGGTAAGTCCTGGCAACGGTAAGTCCTGGCAACGGTAAGTCCTGGCAACGGTTGCGAAGATATAGGAGGCAATGGGCAATCTCATATAAAACTATCGTCTGTTAGTATTTTTACTATGGCGGACAGTAGCGACGTTGATACCCATCATTCCACAAATTTTTCGGTTTTTAGCATTTTAACAAAATATTTGACAATTTTTGTTATTTATGCTACTTTCTAATAAAGGGGGCAATAATGAATAGAACAGATGAACTTATAGCAGAAGAGGGCAGAAAGCATTTAGGAGAAATAAGATACTCATACTCAATTTATGATTTAATTAAAAAAGATTTAATAACTAGAAAAGATAGCATTTTATCTTTAACTATAAAAGATATTTCAGAGCAGTATGAAATGCCTTATGGCACAATAGCAAAAATATTAAGGGAGATAGGAGTAAAAGTAAAACGAACCTATAGGGGCAGAGATTTAGCAAAACCACCAAAGCCTAAAAAAGACCATACAATTTCAAGTTGGGCTTCTTTATCTAATAACGGAAGATTAAGATATGTTTATTATGATATGATTAGGAGATGTCATAAAGAAACAAGTAATCATTATAAATATTACGGTGGTAGAGGAATAAAAGTATGTGAAGAGTGGAGAAAAGATTGTTGTAACTTTTATCGCTGGGCAAAAGATAATGGTTATGATGTAGGATTACAGATAGACAGAATAGACAATGATGGTGATTATTGTCCTGAAAATTGCCGTTGGATAACACCTTCAAAAAACAATTATAACAAAAGTGATACAAGATTTATCACTTATAATGGGGAAAAGCATACTTTAATAGAATGGGAAAGTATAACAGGAATATCTAAAACAATTTTAGCAGATAGGATATATAAATACCATTGGGATATAGAAAGAGCTTTAACACAAAAACCAAGCAAGTAGAAAAAATCTGACTTCTGATTTATAATAAGTGTAGGAGGAATATATGACAAAATACCAAAAGATATTCAAAGAGATTGTAGACACAAAAGGTTACAAGACAATAGGAGAGGACATTCAGTATAAAATTATTGTGAATCACGAAGCTAAAGAAGTTATTCTACAATGGCAAGAAAGCGAGGATTGGAAAGATTGGCTACATAACTTTCTCTTTATGCCGGCAAGAGTAAATCTGGCTGGACATAAAGTATGGACTACGTTAGGTTATAGTAGGGCTTATACTTCAACCAGAAACATTCCTATTTATGAGTTTATATTAAAGTGTGATGAGTTTGATGATTATAAAAAGATAATCAGAGGATATAGCTTTGGTTCTGCTATGACAAAGATAGCAGTACGACATTTTTATTACATAACAAAACAGAAGGTAGATATAGAACTTACATATGGTGATGTAAAGTGCTGGTTAAACCCATTTACCTCTCTGTTATCTAAGCTATGGTGTGCAGATAGAAAAGAGTTTACTTACATTAACGATTTTGTTACCTGGTGTGTACCATTCTATTTTAGAACAACTAAAAAGAAAGTAGGGGATAAGTTTTCTTTTAAGAAGTTGTTTAGTACGACATATAATCACACCCACTATGAAGAGTATGATTATTCTAAGTACGAATAAAAAGAAGGGAGCTTCCATTTCTGAAAGCTCCCAAGTACGAAGGAAAAGAGCGATACAAAAGGCAGACTGTGTTGCTCTTATAAGTATACTAAATCAAGTCTTTACTTTTGTAAATAGTTAAGGTATAGTTTAATTATGGCAGACGATAAAAAAGATATTCCTTATGAAGATTTAAGGGAAAATGTCATTAAACAGTTTAGGATTCTCTGTAAAGAAGCTTTAGCTATGGATATATGCGAAGTTCCAAAAGATGTAAGACTTCGTATGTTGGAAGACCCATATTTTATAACTAAGACAAGAGCTATTAAAGCTGGTCTGTTTGTACAGCAGTTGGATATTTTGGATAATGTTTTAGCTGGAAATTACAACAACTCAGATAAACCTTCAGATAATAGTGCTACTGTTTTGAAAGCATTGGAAATGAAGCAGAAGCTCCTCCTTGAAGACCTTAATGTTACTAAAGATGAAAGTAATGCTCTTAATGTTACTTACATTGCTATGAGTAGAGAAGACTTTGAAGCTATGGAAACAGTAGAGATTAATGAGGGAAGTAACTCTACTGAGCTTGGAGCTGACTTTGGAGGAGAAGAAGGAGAAAACTCTTTTGAAGCTAGAATGAAAGCTAAGACACAGGAAAAATTAAAGGAGATTGAGAATAATGGCACAAATAGTTAAACTTAACCTCACCAAAATATTGTGTTATAATATCTATATAAATTAGCTAAGGAGTATTATATGGATAAACACACAAGACTCAATTATATTTTTTCGGCAATGAAGAAAAGATGTTATGACCCTAATTGTAAAGCATATAAGAATTACGGTGGCAGAGGAATAACAATTTGTGAAGAATGGTTAAATTCTGAGAGGACAATAACCATAGGAACATACACTCACCGTGTAACAAAAGGATTCGTAGCTTTTAAGGAATGGGCTTTGAGCAATGGTTACGCAGATAATCTTACTATAGATAGAATAGATGTGAACGGAAACTACGCACCTGAGAATTGCAGGTGGGCAACATCTAAAGAGCAACAAAACAATACGAGAAAGAATCTCTTAGTTACCTATAAAGGTGAAACTAAGACCCTTCCTCAGTGGTGTGAAGAACTTGGAATAAACTATTTCAGAACAAGAAACAGAATATTTATACAGCATTGGTCTGTAGAGAAAGCATTTGAAATGAATGAAGACGCTTCATCAAAGAATATTACGTATAAAGGTAAAACACAGTCTATAGCCGATTGGTGCAGGGAGCTGAATCTTAGTCCTTATGCAGTACGAAACAGATTAAGGAGAGGTTGGACTATTGAAGAAGCTTTTGAAACAAAAGAAAGGAGATATAAGTAACTATGAACCTAGTCCGTTTGCTCCCTCATCAAGCAAGTTTTGTGCAAGCTCCTTATGTATTCAAGGAAAAAAGATTCTTTTTCTTGTGTGGAGGTTTTGCTTGTGGAAAGACTTCTTCTCTTGTTTATGCCATAATGTATGCTATAAAACAACTTTTAGGAAAGAAAGATAAGGAAGGGCACAATCCAAAAATTATGGTATGTTCAAAGAATATTACCTTTCTTGCTAAGACTTGGACTAATGCTTTTGAACAGAACTTAAAGCTTACTAACTCTGAATACCATTACGATAAAGCTAAGAACATAATGTCAGTAGGTAATGTGGAAATTATTTTAGTTCCTACTGAAGAACCTACACAAATATATGGTTATTCTACTACTTTAGCTCTTGTAGATGAACTTGATGAGCTTCCTACTGATACAGCTATGGAAGCTGTAAAATCTATAAATGACCGAGTAAGACAGCAGATAGAGGGCTTTCGCTCTCCTTTTATAGCTTTTGCAACTACTTCTCAAGGCTTAAAAGGTCTTTATCAGACAGTTATGCACTTTAAGAAGAGTGGTATTGGTTATGTTCTTATGAGAGCAAGAACAAGAGATAATACTTATCTTCCTGCTGATTATGTAAAAAATATATACTCTATTTACAATGAAAAAGAAGTTCAATGTCTTTTGGAAGGTCAGTTTGTATCAATAGATTCGGGCTTAGTATTTCCTGACTATGACCCAGCTAAGAATATGCTTGATATTGACTTGTTTGGAACAGAAGCTATCGCAGAAGATGATACAATTTACATTGGACAAGACTTTAACTCGTTTGGAAATCACGCTATAGCTTTGGTAGTTAAAAAGTTTAGTGACGGAAATGTATGTATAGTAGCAATAAAGGACTATGTATTTCCAGATATTAGACGTGCACCACAAGTATTCAGATATGATTTTCCTACTCAAAGAATTGTGTGGATTCCAGATATGACCTATAAAGAGCATTTTACAGAGTTTAAGAAAGAACTTCGCAACTTTAATATCACAATTGCTTACCGTTCTTGCAACCCTCTTGTAAATGACCGTACTTTTGCTTGTAACAAGCTTTTATTTGCTGAAAGGTTATTTATTACACCTATATGTAAAAACTTGGAAAAAGCTTTGTTGACACATCAAAGAGACCCTAAAACAGGTATGCCAATGAAAGGCGGAGTTAATTCTCCAGACCACGATTCAGACGCTTTTGGAATGGCTGTTCATTATCTTTTGTCTTGGAATAGGGATTTGAAACCTCTTTATGAGGTTACTTTGCAGTATATTTATTCTAAGAGAAGAGCTAGAGGAGCAGACGCAACGGAGCTTGAAGTAGGCTCACAGCTTCTTTCAGCTGACAAATTAAAGGCAATTCCACTAAAAACAGCTCCTAATGTAGAGGAAAATGCCTTTAACGCTTGACCTATGAACTATTTAGATATAGGATAAAGATATGACGGATTTTAAGCAGTTACGAAAAATATTAAATGGCTCAAATATGTCAGTAAAACATTACCAAAACGGTAAGATTTGTGTTACTGACTCTCGGACATTTAAGGGAGCTTCTACTTCAGCTTTAGAGGAAGCTCAAGCATTAGTAGAAGACTCAATTAAGGCTGATACTTTAGCTTATGCTGATAAAGCAGGAATTAAAATTGACACACTCAAAGATGTTTCAAATAGAGCTAAAGAGAATATAGGTACAGTTATGGACTGTATCTTGTCAGGTAAACCTAAGAGTGCAGAGGAAATGCACCAAACAGCAATAAGAGACTCTATTATTAATGGTAGGTGGAATATAAACAATACTGTTGACCCAGCAAAAGCAAGTTTAGCTTTACCTAATATTTATATTTCTCCATACGAAGCAAACTCTTTATATTCTCAGAAAGGGCTCTTTGAAACTGTAATTAATAAAAAATCCAAGTCAATTTTACTTAACGGTTGTATAATCGAGAATAAACACCTTTCTCAGAAAAATATGGACACAGTCAATGAGAAAGCAGAAGTAAAACATAACTTCAAGAATATTCTTTCAGAATCTACACTTACATCATTAGTTTACGGAGGGGAATTAACTTTCCCTATGTTCAAAAAAGATACTCCTGTAACAGCCTCACTTCCTTTAGCTACTCTTTTGAGACTTGGAGTTTTAGGAAAAGATTGTATAGATTACTTTGTACAGCTTGATAGGTGGAATACTTTTATTATTCCTCCATACAATCCTACACAGAAAGATTTTTTAAGACCAGAAGTATATACAGTTCCATTTCTGGGTGCTGACGTACACCATACTCGATGTGCTAGAGTAATAACAGCTAAGCAGGCAGGGTATTGGGGGCAAGTATTAAATCAGGGCTGGGGTATATCAGACCTTTGTGGATATCTACAAAGCGGTATGAATTATAAAGTAGCTATACAAAGCTTACCACTTATGATACAGCAAATGTCTATTTTAGCTCGTACGGTAAATGTAGACGGTGTATTAGCTACAGAAGGAGCTAATGCTCTTGACGCTTTGGTTGAAAACGATACTATCCGCACAAGAGAAGCTTCTCCAGACAATCCTATTACTCTTGATGTACTTGGAGACATTAAGAGTATTAACAGAAACTTTGGACAAGTTCCAGAGCTTGTGAGATTGCTTCGTCAGGACTTTGCTTCAGACGCTGTTCTTCCAGAACCATTACTCTTTTCTTCAGAAAAAGGTAACTTTTCTAGTGGTGATGATACACAAGGAAATCTTTTTAAGCAGAATGAGTCAGTACAGATGATTCATAAAGAGCTAGAACCTCAATTCAAACAGCTTGCAAAGATTATGATTATTGACGCTTTAGGAACTTCTAAGGAAGTTTTGGAAGCTCTTCCTTATACCCAGATTCATTTTGACCAGCCTGTTATCGCTAATGCTCTTGAACGTGCTCAGATAGGTAAGTTCCATTCAGAGAATATCTTTAACCTTGTTTCTTCTCAAGTGCCTGTTGATATTGCAGTTGAAATAGCTGATAAGAATGTCTCTGCTGATATGAGAACAAGTGCTGATATTCTCAAGCGTCTTGCTGATATTCAGAGCAAGAATGATAAAAACGATGATAAACGAGTAAAACTTGAACTTGAACAGAAAGAAGCAGATGTAGAACAAACTGAAGTTCAAACAAAAGCTACAGAAGAGTCAGTAAAGACACAGAAGCTTGAAGTTGAGACTCTTGGTAGTAATAAACGTAAGGGCAATACAGAAGAATCAAAATCAACAAAAGGTAAATCTCCTGCTGAAGAGCAGAGGGAAAAAGCCTTGAGTGAAAAAGAAGAAAAAGGCTACTCTAAGCTTGAGCAAGCACGACATTCTAAGGTACGGTTAGGTTCTACAAAGCGAAAAGAAAAACTGGCAAAGAGTAGAAATAAGTCTGTTTAGTACGAACTAAATTGACAAACAAATAAAACAAGCATTATAATAATGCTAAGGAGATTACAATGAGTGCGACAATTCCTAATGGTATGTTATTGAAAGATTTACTTAAAGCTACAGGATATGATTGTCCTGATGAACTTAAAAACAAGACTTTCAACCAGGCTACTTCTGGTGGTGAAGCTGACCTTGAAGCTAATCACGAATCTACTATCAATGCTGGTGAATATACACAACCAGTAGAAATTACTCCAGCTGAAGGTAAAGACGGTATGGAGAAAGTTACTGTAACAGTAACAGGTATTATTAAAGGTCTTGTTGCTTTTGGTACAGCAGAAGGAGCTGTATATCTTACAGCAACTCCAGCAACAGAGGGAGCAGTAAAAGCTTATGTTCCTTCAGCTACAGGTATTTCAAAAGTTGACGCTACTTATGCAGAAGCTACCGGTGTTACAATCAGCGATGTAGCTTATGCACGATACTCAGCAGGAGACATTACATTCTAAAATGAAAAATACAGTAAAAGTAAATGATTCAGACGCTTCTCCATTTATTGAACAGAAAGACGTAATACTCTGTCGTTCAGGAAAACAGATTTATCATAAATCTGAAGTAGCTTCATTTATTACTGAAGATAATAAACCTCCTGTAGAAAAAGAGTGGTATGTAGAATACCGACCAGCAAGTGTAGTAGTAAAAGCAAAGGACTTGTTTAAGTCTCTTCCTGTTACAGAGGAACACCCTGACACTTGGGTAACACCTCAGAACTTTTCAGTTTTAGCAGGAGGAACTCTTGATAAGGAAATTGACGTTGTAGCTCTTGATGGTGAAGCTGAGGGTGAAATTGGTCTTAAATCAAATATCACATTCTATACAGATAAACTTTATGATTACTATTTAAGCAACAAAGAAGTATCAGTAGGATATACCTGCAAAAAGCATTTTGTAGATAATCCTGAAGAAGTTGGATATGATATTATTCTTGATGAAATAACAGAAGTAAATCATTTAGCAATCACTAAAGCCGGAAGAGGTGGAAAGAAGGTTGCTGTAATTGATAGTATTATAGGAGGTATTAAACCTATGCGTACAGGCATTTTTGCTTTTATCGCTGGCAAAAAGCAGAAGGTAAACGATTCTGCACCTTCTTCTTTTGGTAAAACAGTCCTTGAAGCTGTCAAGAACAGCAAAGGCACAAACGAAGAAGAACTTGCTGGTGAAATGAAAGGTGTTCTTGACTCAGTAGCTATCTTGAAAGATTGCGAAGCAAAGAACAAACTTATGGACATTGTCAAAGATTGTTTTGACAATAAAGAAATGGCTATCAAAGAAGAAGCTGAACTTACTGCAACTCTTGATAGTATGTATACAAGCATTAATAATGCTTCTTTTGAGGAAATCTCAGAAGCATTTAAGAATGCTGTAAAGGATTCTGAAGCTGAAGAAGATAAAAAGGAAGAAGATTCTGAAGCTGAAGAAAAGGAAGAAGATTCTGAAGCTGAAGAAAAGGAAGAAGATTCTGAAGCTGAAGAAAAGAAAGAAGAAGACTCTGAAGCTGAAGAAAAAGACGGTTGTAACAAAGATTCAGCTATAGTAGCTTCTATTATGGACAGTCTTAAAACAGAGCTAAAACCTTTGGTAACTGAAGCTGTTAAAGAATGTCTTGGACTTAGAGATAACACATCTAAAGTTGAAGGTGGTGTTATTGATTCAGCTAATGCAGGAGAAGATGTAGTAATTGATTACTCATCTTTCCTTAATTAATAGGAGAAAAATATGACACAGAATGGAAAAACTTTGTCAATGCACAATGAAGCAATCTGGAAGGGTACATACGATGATAACGGTATGTTGCTTAAAATCCACGAAAATGCTTACACAATCGGTTACTCAGCACTCCTTTCTCCAGACGGAACAAGTGCTGGTAAAGTAAAGTTCGGTGACGGTGTCTTTAATGACGCTTATCAGAAGGACAACAAAGCTTATGCAGGAGCACCTACAGTATCTAATGCTGTACCTGTTTTTGCTGGAATTGTTGTACGCGAACCTGCTATTGCAAGCGGTTACCCTGCAATCAACAATGAAGTTGCTGATTTCCAGAAAGGTTTGATTTGTAAAGAAGGATTCATTGAGTACAAAAAGACTTTTGTTGTAGCTTCTAGTCCTTCAACTCTTCCTTCAGCAAAAGTTAGTGCTTTTGATAACGCTTCTATTGGCTATGTTCTTATTGTTTCAGCAAGTAACGGAGCTGTTTATCTCGCTCCTACAACTTCAGATAAGGTAGACAATGATGATGTGGTAGCAGGAAAAGTTGTAGCAATCAATCCTGACGATAAGACTGTTACAGTTTATGTATCGCCAGCTATCTATGCTTAATTAAAGGAGAATGACTATGTTGGGAAAAACAGAAATCAAATATGAAAAGCTTAAGAAAGCTATGGAAAACGATATTGAAAATCGTTTCCCTACGATTGCTAAGCATATCTCAGCAATCAATATTGATAAAGGACACCTTTCAGCTGATTTGAGAGGAGCAGGAATGGGTATTGCTGTTTCTGACTCTAAATGTATGAAAGAAGCTCTTCCTCTTGGTGTAAAACCACAGGAAGCTATTCGTCTTGGAGAAATCTCTACAGGAACAAAAAGATACATTGATAAAGCTATGGACTCTCTTATTAAGAGTGGTCTTACTGAAGCTGAAGCTCACAAGAAGGTACAGGATTCTCTTATACCAATGATGGGCTTTGACCCTGCTACAAGACAGTACGTTGTATCAGCACAGGCTCCTGAAGCTGAAGCTCGCAAATACGGTGTAACTGACTCCTTGTTGGAACAGACTTCTATTCCAATGTGGAACATTGGTTGGCTCACAAAGATTATTAAACAGCCTTTTGCTACAAGCCACGCTAAAAACTTGGTAAGTGTAGAAAGCTTTAACAATGCTTGGGCTGATGTAATTGGACTCTTCAAAGAAAGCTTTGAAGGTTATGGAAAACTTTCAAATGTTGCAAGAGGAAACTTCAAGCAGAACAACTCTAACCCTGTAACAAATGAAGCTTCACAGATTGTAGACGAAGTATTCAACCTTTCAGTTGATTATGAGTCAGACACAATGGAAGACATTAAAGCTAATCAGAAAGGAAACTTTGTAACAGGTCAGATTAAAGCTGACCGAGAAAAATACGCTTTAATGGTGCTTGACCGTATGCAGGACGCTCTCATCTATTACGGAAGTGATGAAGCTGGCATTGACGGTCTTGCTGATGTAACAACTCCGGTTTCTTACAGCGGTACACCATTGTATGATATTCTTACATCTACTACATCTACTACAAGAGGTAGTGATATTGTAAGAGCTATGCAGACACTCATTGGTGACTTCCTTCGTGAAAATCACTATATGGCACGCAAGGTACGCATTAATGTATCAGAATATGTATTCCAAGCTTTGACACAGACTGTATACTCAGATGTATACAATCCAAAGAGTCCTTTACAGATTATTAAAGATAACTTTAATATTCGCAATGAACTTGACGGTGGTTTGGTATCAGTTGCTTATGAAATTGTATCTGATACAATGCTTAACCCTTCAGTTACAGGTGGTGAACAGAATCCATTCAACCCTAATACTTACGATTATATGTTTATTTCTGTACCTACAATCGAAGACGCTATGGGTACACAGGATTCACTTGTTATTCACCCTGAATTGCTCAAGAGCTATATAGTTCCTGCACTTTGGCAGAGAAGTGGATTGCTCTATACGATGTACAAGCGTATAGGTGGTGTAATTGCTCCAGTTGAAGGAACAGTAAAAGTAATTACCGGATTTGGTTATGCTGAATAATTAGTTTCCTTTAGAGTCCTAGAAAAATCTAGGACTCTTTTTATTCTCTTAATTGACAGTTTAGTGTATTAACGATAAAATATAATTAAGAGGTTTATATGAAGGACTTAGAAGGAAAGAGATTTGGCAAATGGACTGTATTATCTTATGCAGGTAAGAAAAACAGCAGAGACTTATGGAAAGTTAAATGTGATTGCAACAAAGAGAAAGTAGTACAAGAAAGATTGCTGTTAAATGGACAGTCAACTTCTTGTGGTTGTACTAAAAGAGCTTCTTTAGAAGGAAAGAAGTTTGGTAAATTGACTGTTATTTCTCTTGCTTATGTTAAAGCAAATAGAACTTATTGGAATTGTAAATGTGACTGTGGAAACAGTATTATAGTTCTTGGAAAGAACCTTGTTAACGGAAATACAACTTCTTGTGGCTGTATAAATCACGGAAAAGGACAAATACGAAAGAACATAAAAGGTAAAAGGTTTGGGGATTTAACTGCTATTGCTTATATGGGAGTAATAGAAAATCATTCTTTTTGGAAGTGTCAGTGTAGTTGTGGCAATATTAAGATTGTAGATACACACGCTTTACTTAGTGGTAATACAACCTCTTGTGGTTGTAAACATTATCCTGAAACAGATACTAAAATACTTGCTGAAAAATTTAATAAACATATATCAACTATAAACTTTGTAAAAAGGAAGCTGTTCGGAGAAGGTTGCTTAGTACTAACAAATGAGCAGATAAATAAAATGGCTGAATATTTTGCTGATGTTAAGAAGTCTAAAGGAATATCTAAAGGAGAAAAAGAAGTTGCAGAGTTTGTAAAGTCTATTTATAATGGAGAAGTAATTGAGAATGATAGAACTACAATTGCACCTAAAGAGTTAGGTATATACATACCTGATAAGAGTTTTGCTATAGAATATGACGGACTTTATTGGCATAGTGAAGGAGGAGATTGTTACTCTGATTATCACTTAGCTAAAACAATAATGTGTAATAACAAGGGAATCCGTTTACTCCACGTGTATGAAAATGAATGGAGAGACAAAAAAGAAATAGTTAAAAGTATGATTGCTTCTGCTTTAGGAGTATATAAAAGAAAAATATTTGCACGTAAGTGTGAAATGAGAGAAGTCACAGATAAAGAAGTTGTGAAGAAACTGTTTAATGAGAATCATTTGCAGGGAACAGTAGCAAAATACAGTAAAGTTTTAGGACTTTACGATAAAAATGAGCTTGTACAAGCTTGTATGTTTGGAATACAGCATTTTGGAAAAAATGGAGATATAGAGCTTTACAGAATGGTTACACTTAAAAATACTCAAGCTTTAGGTGGATTTTCACGAATTATGAAACATTGTGGTTATAAAAAGGTTATTTCTTATGTATCACTTAGAACTTTTAATGCTTCTGGATACTATAACAGTGGTTGGAAACTTGAGCATATTTCAGCCCCTTCTTTTTGTATTACTGACGGAATAAACACTTATTCTCGACAGTTATTTAAGAAAGACAAATGTTTGAAATTGTTTGATAATGTAAATGAAGGTATGACTGAAAGAGAAATGCAAATGAAAAATGGATATTATAGACTTTGGGATTGCGGAACTTATAAGGTTGTATATGAAAGTTGACAACAAATTAATATAGAGCTACAATATAAACAAACAATACGAAAAGGAGTGTATTATGCAGTACATTAAAAACAAAGGCAGATATGCTATTGCTTTTATTATTCAGAAGAATAATAGAGATGTTAAAATTGAGCTTGATGTAAGAAGAGTTTATAGGGACACTGGAAACATTGCTACTACGGGTATTACTGCTGTAGATGAAGAAACTCTTACAGAACTTAAAAAACAGAAACGTTTTAATCAGATGTTGGAAAAAGAAGAACTTACTATTCTTAATGAGAAAGATGTAAGAACTCCAGAAGAGAATAAAATTAAAGAACTTGAAGAAAAGAATAAAGAGCTTGAAAAGAAATTAAAAGAAGCTGAAAAGAAAAATACTGCAAAAGAAGATTTAGAAAAGAAAACTTTAGCAGATGAGAACGCTTCTTTGAAAGCAAAGCTTGAAGCTTTGACAGCTAAGAAAGATGAGAGTGAAGGATTTTAATTATGGAAGTAACTACAAGTGGAAGACCTGAACCAATAGATAAAGTTTGGTTTAGAGCAAGATACGGACAGAACTTTCCAGACTTGCTATCAGAAGATAAAGATGATTTTCTCAACACTTGTATTTCTGATGTATATACTCTTTTCTATGGTGTTGGTGAACTTTGGGAGCACCTTCCTAGAAAAGAGTATGTACTCAAAACACAGCTATGCTATGGGCTTTTAGTTTCTTGGTATATAGCTGACTTGTTTCCTGACTATGCTCTTGGTGTTATGAGCACCGGAGGTATTCCATTAAAGAGTAAACAGATTGGTGGAACTAAGATTATGTTTGGAGAAGCTTCTTCTAAAGTTGGAGCTATAAATAACGCTGATTTACTTCAATCATTAAAAAGTAATGCTTTTGGAGCTAAGGCTTATTTAATGATTAAGACTTCTGGAAAAATTAATCTATACTTTAGTCACGGATAGGAGGACAATATGTTTTTTAGTGTAAAAGCACCAATTAAAATTGGTGGTAAAAAGTTTATCCCTTGTGTTTGTTATGAAATTACACCTTACTTACAACTTACTGTAGAACAACTTGTAAAAGAGGGAAAAGTGACTCTGTATGATGAAAGAGTATTTTTCTGTAATGGAAAACTTGTAGAAAAGAAAGAAGCTGTAAAAGAAGTTACAGAGATTGAAAAGCCAAAGAAAGAAAAGAAAGCTAAAAAAGAAGTAATTGAAGAAGATATTCCTTCTCCAGAAGAAATAGCAGATGAGGATTTCTAAATGGTATATGGAGACCAGTTGGCTTTCTTTAGTGAACAGTTCAGATATTTTGACTATTTTACAATGAAGCCTAATACAGTTGCTTCGTACTCAACAAGAGAACCACTCGGTAAAGTTCGAGGGGTTTTTCAGTATATGAAAAGAGGAGAACTTAGAAGAGAGGAGTCTACTCTTGCTGATGTAAATGTGCCTACTTTTTGGACAAGACAGAAACTTAAAGTAGGTGACTATTTTATACAAAAAGAAGATGAGATATATAGAATTGTCAATCCTGCTGATTGGCTTTTTGAAGGTGGCTTTTGTTGTTATGTCCTTGAGAGTGTAATAGGTAATACAGATGAACAACAGCCTTTTGAATATGTAGATTTAGGACAGAATAGTTATGACTAAGACTAATTATTCTAAAGACGCAGAACTTCTCGAAGTAGAAATAGATGATTTCGATACAGCAAGCTTTACTGAAACTGGAAGTCACCCTACAGGAATAAATGATTTTCGTATGCGTCTTCCTAATCGTTATGATATTGCTAAGTTTTATAAAAGAAATAGACGTAACAGAGAAAGAGGAACTTGGAAGAATAAAAGTGAGCCTATTAATTTTTCAAAGGATTTTGATTGGCAAATAACGTATTCTTTTCCTGCTATTATTAGAGATAATTCTACTCCTAATGGTAGTACATATGGTGCTCCTCATATGACTTACAGAAGACTATATCTTATTTTATGTGAGAGATTTAACGGTGGAGATTATTTTATTGATGATTATTTTGATACTATTTATCCCCATACAGTTAAAGCTGAGGTTGATAAAGAACTTAATAAAATAAAAGAAGACCTTCTTGATGTAGCCGGATATATGCTTGAAGGAGCAGTAGCTACAAGCAAAGGAAAATTAGACGCTAGACGAAAGATTAATAGAGGAATGAAAGCTAAAATAAGAGAATATGAAAGCTTTGCTAGAGAGTGGGAAGAAAGCGAAGGAGAACGTTTGGCAGATTTAATAAAAGATGATATAATAAGAAGTATGGAGACAGGAGAGCTTCAAGCTAAATGTATTAGTCATATTAATGATATTGATACAACTAGAGAAAGAATAAAACAAGGGCTTGACCCTTATCCTGTTTTTGTAGCTACAAAGAGACTTATAGAACATATTCAGCTTTTTGTAAAAATTGGAGGTAATAAGAAATGGCGAACTCGTCAAGGTATTCTGGTGTAAACTTTAATAACCTACGCAAAGCTCTTTATCTTATGTACTTCGGTGTAGATTTAGTTAAAGATAATAAAGGAAATGTTATAAAGGCTTTAAGTCAAGATTTTGACTCTCCTAAATATAAATACATAATTCCAATGCAGGGAAACTTTGAAAATCCTTTAGAGCTTAAAGATAATGATACTTTTATCTTATATTGGATAGAAAGAGACGAATCTTTAACTCAAGATGATTATACTGAAGAACAAGGTATTCCGGTTAATAGACAAAAGTGTGTAGCAACTATTCTTGTTAGATTTATTGGTAAAGACGCAGAAGACTGGGCAAAAGCTATGCGTCATTTAACTAAGAGAAGTAATGTAGGACAGATTTGGAGCGGTGTTTGCAATGCTGAAAGACTTGAATATACGGCTCCAATAGTTCCTAGAAAGATATATTATTCAGGATTGAATAGTCAAATTGGATTTGACGTAAGATTCCGTCTTTACTACGATGAAGCAATATCTGTAGGCTGGGTTCCTTTAGCAGGAGTGAACTTCGAGTTTGAAGGGGAAGTTAAAGTTCAATCTGATTCACTTGCAAAAAAAGAGCAGTTGCATTAAAATGAAAGTATCTCTACAGGTTGGCAACCCTTGACAGGCATTGATTTTGACTTTGTCGGTTCAATTACTGTAGAGGACAAATAAAAACTTGTGGAGGTTAAAGTTTATGGCAAACTTAAACTACATCGGTTCGGTAGCTGAAAGATTTATGAAGTTCCGTTCTTCTCTGTCTACAGAAGAGAACATTTCAGAAAATCCTTTTAATGCCGTATCAATTTACCTTCCTAAATCGTTGGCTAGTAACAATCTCGCTGAAGGTGCTTATACACCAGAAAGCATTACAGCAGATAATTACGCTGTAGTAGTTGTAACAGCAGACAATTACAAGGAAGTATTAAACAATACAGGTTCGCTCCTTTCACAATGGCTTCCTGTATTTAATGACGGTGCTAACGTTGCTATTACGCTGTATATCGTTATTTTTGACGATACTGGGTTTACTCCTACGGTTGGTGATAGAGCAATTGCTTGGCAACCTTTGACAAAAGCTTTTGAAGAATTATACTTTATCTCATTCTTCAAAACAATGTTCTCTGAACACTACAATGGTAAACTCGTTGAGTCTGACCCTGTAGCTGAAACAGATTATGATGATTCTAACTACTTTGATATGGTGCTTTGTCTTTCTAATCTTTGTGAAAATGAAAGCACTCTTTCATTCGCTTTGAATGAAATTAAAGTAGAAGTGCCTACAGACAGCACAGACCCTAATGTAGCTAAGATTCTTACTCAGACAAAAGCTGAAGAGGAACTTATAGCAACTACTTTCACAGGTTCTACAAAAGCTACAAGAGCTGAAAACTTCTGGGGATTCTGGTATTTGCTTGGAGCAACACATAGTGAAGTACACGTTCACAATGGAAGCTTTATGATTCCAATTATCTTAGCTTCTTGGTTCACTAGACCTAATGTTACTGATTTGTATATTGGTAATAAACTTGCTAAGATTCGTCTCACAGGAAATAAGGTAAAACCTACAGGAAACCCTTCTCCACTTAACAGTAATGTTAACTTGAACTTGCCTAGAGAAATCTCAAATATTCTCGATGAAAAAGTTGTAGGATATTTTATTTCTATTGCAGACAATTCTCTTAATAATGCTGAATTGATTAGAGACAGAAGTGGTTCTAACTTCCCTATTACTGCTTATATGATTTCTAAGTACATTGATTATAAAACATCACAAGATGTTGCTAAGTTTGTAACTTCTCTTGATACTCTTACTAATCCTGTACTTGCAAATGAAGAAGCTTATCAGCAGATTCAAGGAATGTTAGGTTCAAACCTTCAGCTGTTTGCGGGACTTAAACGTCTTGAGAAAGTAACAATGAACTTCCCACCATTTAGTAAAGCTAAAAAAGGTAACTCTTTTGAAGGAATTGCTGTTTGGTCGGCTGTTTATATTGATGATTTGGAAGCTGTAACTATTACAGGCTCTATTACATTCTAAGGGAGGATAGAATATGGCTTATGGTAACAACCGTGCCGGTGCACAACCGAGAGCACACTTTAGACAAGCTGGAGGAAGTATTATCAAGTTCCGTCACCCTTTCCTTGTTGGACAGGTAGATACAAACGGTAATATTGATGAAATAGATATTTCTTCTTGTCTTAAACTTGAAGGTACATTCTTTAGTGCACAGCAGGCACAAGATTCTGCTAAGCAGGTCGTTCTTATTGACGGTTCTGTAGTAACAATTACTAACAAGCTCCTTAATGGTCGTTTAACTCTTCCTGTAATTAAAACTTCAGGACTTGTAGGTGACGGTGACTTTGTTGCTTGTTGTCAGTTGATTCGCTCTCTTGGTGATTCAGTTGGAGGTCTTATTATTAAGACAGACTTTATCAACGGTAGAGCAATTACAAGAGTTTACTATGGAGTAACAGTACAGACTTGTCCAGATGATATATCTATGGGTAACGATGTTCCTGAATATCCTGTTACAATGCTTTATGCCGGTTGGATTGAAGCAGTATCAACTACTACTGCGGAAAATATGCGTAAGATTTGGGCAGTAGGTAACCAGGAAGGACTTGCAGGTTACTTCAGTCCTTATGAAACAAATAAAGGTAGTACAGGAACAAGTCCTATTGACGCTGTTAATAGTGGTATTCCTGCTTCTAATCTTGCAGACCAGCTTACTGATAACTTTGATACCTTCGATTCTGAAAATGAAAAGAAGGCTCTTGACGGAACTTGGACTAGTGGTTCAACTCCAATTGTTACAGGAGCAGAAAAAATTAATGCTTAGTTAGTATTAATCAAACTATTAAAGGCTGTAAAGTTTATTGCTTTACAGCCTTTATTATTGTATAATAAGTGTAATAAAAGGAGGAAATATGGCAGTCATTTTCTTAAATGCTTCTAGTGTTGCTGATAAAGATGAAGACAGTATTAGAAGATTACAGATTCAGAGACAAAACATTGAGTTTGTTTTTCCAGAAGGATTTGCTCAATTAAGATTAATTGAAGAGTGTCGTGCCCTTAATGCACTTGAGATTGAAGACCCTGACAACTTTGATTTGTTGTATGACATTACAATGCAAATGTTAGTAGGTAAGGTTGTATTAGTTAATTTTATTACTGAAGATTTGGTTCGTACTAACATTTCTAAGTTTATGGTTACAGACCGTTATATGAACTTGAGAAGTGTGGATATTATTGATTCTTACCCAATATTAGTAAATTGGCTAGTTGAGTTTGTTGCAGGATTCTTAGGAAAAAAATATCCTCGCTCATTAGAAAGTGTTCGGGAAACAATGAGCGAGAGAAGAGAGCTTACGAAGAACCCGAAGAAAGAAGAGACGGTAAAAACGTCATTCAAGCAAAAATAGATACTCTAATACAAAAGTTTGAGGGAGGAACTTGGCTTTATATTTATTATAAGTTTTTGGATAAGTTTCATACTGAACCTCATAGTTGGCTCGACTTATTTGAGTATCTATCATATACTGATATTGAAACTGAGATAGACAACTACATAGCTAGTTTGAATAAAAAGGAGTAACAAATGGCTACTAAAATAGGACAAGAACTAACTGCTTTGTCTTTTTTACAAGGACAGACAAGATTAGCTGACGGAAACTTAGGATTTGATACAGCTACTCTTGACGGCTTTGTTAAACGAGCTGAAGCTTATGAAAGAGAACTTAAAAGAGTTTTCGGTTCTATTGTTACTACTGTATCAGAGATAGATAAACTCACCGGACAGATGAAACGAACATCATTTATTCCTAAAGAGTATGAACAGCAAGCTTTAGGAGTAATCAAAGCTGTACAAGACCAGCGTTCTACTTGGGCACAAGATAGTTCTTTTATGTATACAGCTACAAACAAAGCTCACATCTTAGAGACAACTAGAGAGATTAAAGGAGCTAAAGCACAGCAGTATGCAAAAGAAGAATTACTTGCTGTAGGAGGAAGATTACAGCATACAGCAGGAACATCTAATAAAGATATGATGACTTCTTTTATTCCTGTTCTCGATTCTGATTTAAGTAATATGTCGAAAACAGATGTAGCTAAATATATTCGAGGTCTAACTCCTCATTCTAACTCAGCTTCCGTAGCTGAAGCAAAGGATAGAAGTATCAAAGAACACGAAGCTCAACTTGAACAGAACTACAGAAGAAAGAAAGCTGTTGATAAAGAAAATGCTAATAAAACAGCAAAGCAAGAAAGAGAGTTTAAGCAAAGTCAAAAAGAGAAAGAAAAAGAACAGCGAGAAGAGGAGAAAGAAAAAGCACAGAAAAGAAAAGCTTTATTTAGCTCTTTAGGAAAAATAGGTACAACTATTGCAGTTCTTACCGATATAACTAGACGTATTCTCACTTCTGTTTTATCTTTTGGTTCAACAGTAAGTAAAGAAGGTGTACAAGCACATACTCTTGAAACAAGCTATCAAACACAGCGAGCTATGTCTTATTTTGATAGAGCAGTTGGACTTGGAGCTGGAACAAGTTTACAAGCTCAAGAAGATTTAAGAGCTAAGTTTGGTAATACAGCAAAGCTTGATACTGAAGCTCTTAAATGGCTTGCTATGGTAATGGGTGACGAAGTTTCTACTATGGTTATGTCAGGACTTGGAGGAGAAAATCCTGCTAAACTTATGGAGCGTATTCTTGATGATTTCTACAAGAGACAGCAAGAAGGAAAAGACCAATATGGAAATGTTGTAGGACAAGATAAAGCTAGAAGAGCTTTAGTTACTCTTCTTGAGTCTGTTTCTCCGAGTATAGCTCGCGTATTTGAGCGTATGGTAGAAGAACAGTCCAATGGTCTTAATGCCGGAACAATTAAAAATTATGCAGATTTTCAGTCTTTTTATCTTCCTTCTTCTGGTGGATTGACAGGTAACGATTGGGATATGATTTCTCTTCTTGGAAAAGAGACAGATGAACTTAGAGCTACATTCAAAAATCTTGGAGATACACTTAAAGGAAGTTTTATGCTTTCTTTGCAAGGAGTTATAGGTTGGGCAAAAGGTCTTCATATAGGACAAACAGCTACAGAAGCTTTTGAAGAAGAAGTATCTGACAGTAGGTGGCTTATAAATAAACAAGCACAATTAAAAGGAAGAATTGGTAGCTATAAAAAATCTTTGAATAAATATTTTGGAGATAACGACATATATGATGTAATTAAGAAATCAAGTTATATTATATCAGATATAATGACTCCGGAAGAAAAGCAAGCTATATTAAATGCTAAAAATATTATGAAAGCTATCTTTAACAATCCAGAAGTTTATAATGATTTAGAGCTTTATCTTGGAGCTGAAAAACAATATAGGGATATTACTGCTGATATAAATAAAGGAAAGAGTGCTAACAAAACTAAGTATTCTGATACAGGACTTATTAAGGAAGCTTCTAGCGAAGGAAGTAAATATCTTGACCCTATTGGTTTCTCAATACCAAGTGAGTTTACTATTTCTGAGAATGATTTTATAGGTAAAACTTGGAGTACACTACAAAAAAGTGGATTTACTTATAATGATATAGTTCCTGAAAAACGAGCTTATGTAGCTAATGCAGGACTTGAATATATTAAATATATGTTATCTTTGGATAAAGATAATAAAAATCCAAAGAAAAATCCTCGTTGGCAAGCTTTTTCTGCTTCTTTATCTGCTTTAGGACTTTCTGAAGAAGATGTAACTAAATTAATGGCAAACCCTACAGGTGATAATTTAGCAAAACTTATGGAAATCTACACTAAGATTTTAAGTCCTAACAGCCATAACAGCGTTAGAAAAGGAGGTATTGGAGCTTCAGATAAAGGTGCAGAATGGGCAAGAATGTTTTTAACCGAAAGTTCAGATGAGTTTGGTCTTAATAGACAAGAATGGAGAGAGATTTATGAAACAAAAAAGAAGGCTAGACTTCAAGCTTCAAATGAAAACTTTGCTAGTAAAATTGGTGGATTTAATTATGAATACAGGAAAGGTGCTACAGGACAAATTGAAATGATTGTAAGAGTAGTTGACAATAACGGCAAAGAATTGAGCAACTATAAGTATCAAGTTGCTGGAACTCTTGAACAAGACTTCAAGCAGACAGTAGACGGTTCATTCCAAAAATTAAGTAATTAGGAGTATGATATGGCTTTATCCGCAGGAGCATTAAATGTAATAACAGCAATCAAATATGACTTAGATTTGATTAACTCAATTAACAAAATGACTTTTCTCTTTGACCCCAATTGGCAAGGTATAGGAAATACTTTACCTATATCTTTCTTTTTTGTAAAAGAGTTTAAGGAAGTAATGGAAAGTGAGATAAGTCAAAAGCCTTTACTGTTTTATAACTCACAGAAAGCAGATAACACAAATGCTGTATCTGGGGGTTTACTTGGTATTATCTCCGACAATATTATTGCTAAACCAAAGAAGTATCAAATGTCTGTTATCATTCCTCGTTCCTTAGATACTTATTTAAGACAATCTATCTTTAGTAAAAGAGTTACCTTTGGAGATTTGTATGATAACCCAACTATAGCCGGTCTTGACGCTTTAGTTGCTGTTGCTTCTGAAATGCTTATAGGATTGATTAAAGCTTTAGGTTCTAGTACAATGTCTTCTTTCCTAGAAAATTTTGACATTAAAGATTATGTATCTAAAAGTTTGCTTGGAAGTGTAGAGGATTCAAATAAAGTATCATTAGATATGATGTGGGAAAATAGAACTTTACTCAGAATGAAGTATTGGAATGGTTGGCGATTCAAGTATGTAGCAATAGAAAGTTATATACCGTCAAAGCAAGGAGACGAAGACGATTTCTTTGAAGCTACGCTCAATGTTACTGAAGTTCCAATTATGACTACTAGAAAGATTTCTGACAATCCTTTAAGTAAGCTTTCAACTTCTATTCTCTCTAAGAGAGTTAATACAAAGAACATTTCTAAGTTGCTTGATAACTTAGAAGAAGGTAAAATAAGTATCGGAGGAAAGTAGAATGACATATAGTTTATCTGATTTAACTTTTGTAAATGATTTTGCTTTTATAGATAAAGAAAATGGTTGTACTATTGCTTTTAATCAGTTAGATGAACAGATTGAACTTAATGATGAAGAAGTTGATATAAACATTGTAAATGTAGTAACTATTGATAATAATGGTAATCAGTTTAATACTACAAATATTATTGGAATGACTTCTGATGAGTATACTATAGTTACAGATTATAGTGAGTATTTAGGACAGCAGTTAACTAAAGATAATATAAAGTATTGTAAGCTGGAGGTGAGTGATGATTGATTATAACACAAGTCTTTTACAAGATAGTGTGAAAAAAGAAGGTCTTGAGATTTTAACTCAAGAAGACTTGTTTGACCGTATAATCAACTTAAAGCTCACTACTGCAAGTTATATAGACGGTGAAACCTTAAAGCACGATGAATATGTAATTCGTTCAGATTGGGAACTTTGCTATTCTAATATTGGAAAGATAGCTACCGGTGAAGCCACACAACTTGCTTTGAAAGATTATTACATAAAACGTTGTACTCATAAACCTTCTATAAAAGTTCAATACAAACAGATTTCTACCGGAACTGCAATAGAAATGGATATATTTGTATCTAACTTTGTTATGATGAGTGCAGACGGAAGAAGTTTTATGAACTTCAGTAGTGCTTACCCTATACAGCAAATCGAGCTTCAAATGGGATATTTTGGACAATTTAAGACTAAGCCAGCTAATGCTGAGGAATTATTTGATTTCGATAAAAAGGATAATGTAGATACAATTACTGTAAATGTAGCTTATGTACAGACAGATAAATTGCCACCTGACGGTGTTCTTCATATTCACGGATATGTAGGAAGCTGTTACAATCCTCCTTTAGCTTTGGAACAGGGAAAAGAAATTAAATACTCTTACAATAACATTAAAGACCCTAAACTCGTTTACAACGATTACTTGAAAGATTATCTTTTTACAAATGTAACAAGAAGATTCTTGAGAAAACCTGTAAGTGCAGATAAGGTAAAACTTGATGAAGAGACAGGGCTTATGAGCGTAGCTGACGCTAAACTTTATGGAGTTAAATTATTTCTGTCTTCACAGCTTGAACAAGAAGCTAAAGAAGCCTTAGAAGCTAAAGAAATAAAAGATAAAGACGGAAATATAGTTCCAAGAAAAGTTACAGGTATTTGGGCTGAAAGCGTAGTAAAAGTCATTAATATGCTTAGAGAAGAACTTGGTCTTGATATAGCCTGTAAAGCTTTAATAGACGGTAACTATATTGTATTTTTAAGTAGGGAAGCTGAAGACTCAGAAGGACTAGCTAATGCTCTGGCTCAGTATAAATATGATGATACAGATTTAAAAGAAGCTGGGAGCGTAGTTGATACAATTTATCATAATGTTCTTCCAGCTGTAGAAAATATTACTACTGACGCTTTGTGTACAATAGTTTGTCCATTTTTCTATTTCTTAAATCCTTTTGATATGATAAAGTTTAAGAGTAGATACGCTTTAGGAGGAGTTGTTTCGTACTACGCAAACTTTAGTGTAGTTGAAAGTAAGTTTTACGCTCTTTATATGTCAGTATCTTTTGCTACTGTAGATGATGTAAACGAGTGTACAATTGTATGTACAGGAAGCAAAGAAAATTATCAAGGAGAATAGTTATGAGTCCTGAGGAAATGGCACAGAAAGCTTTAGCTTACTCAGAATCAGAAATGATTCGAGGAATGATTAATAGAACTCTTATAATTGAGTGGGGAACAATTAAAGAAGTTCTAGGTGGTGGTAGTGCAGTAAATGTTCTTTTATCTGTTACAGACAGTCCTGAAAATACAACTATTGTAACTTGCGTACTTATTTCTCCTTGTTCTAATGGAATGTCAATTAATTTTACTCCTAAAGCTGGAGACAAAGTTTTAGTGCTTTCTCCAAGACGTTATAACATTAATATGTTTGATGTTTCTACTGCTGAAGAAGATGATACAGAAGTAATTGTACAAGCCAACTCTAAAGGTTATAACAAGGTGACTTGTCTAGCTTTGCTGTATAATCAATTTAGAACTGATACTCATAAAAACTTTATTGATTTTACAGAGGGAACTCTTACAGCAGGATTAGCTTACAATAAAGATGATGATAAAGATTTAGTTACTGTTTCTGTTAATGCTGACGGAGAGATAGCTTTAGTAAGCAATGATACTTCTGTAAGCATAGATAAAGACGGTGCAATCAGCACTACTACTCCTAAAGCTACATTCAATATTGATAAAGACGGTTACTTAGCTTATACAAATACAGATGATAATAAAAGTCAAATTGCTTTTACATCTAGTGGAGTTACTTTACAAGATAAGAATGGCTGTAAGATAGCTTCCTCTTCGACAAGTATAGTGATTAATGATAATTTGGAGATTTTGAAATGAGTGAGTTAGCTGTACAAGGTTGTACAATTGAAATTACCTCTGGGCAGAAAGCTTCTTTGATTCAAATAACTACACCACCTTCAGCTAAAGTAAAAGCTGAAGGTAAAGGTATTTATTTTGGAGACATTGAAGTATCTCTTACAGCTATAACACAAGGTAGTCTTTCTTGTCCTTCAGGAACAATTACAATAAGTGGTACAGCAAGTAATGTATTAAATGCTGACGGAGATTGTGCTGTACAGAAAAACGACACAGCTACAGATACTTTTACTTTTACTGACTCTTCTTCTGGTTCTACTACTGATTTACCTGTAACAATTCTTATTACAGACGCGGGACAAACTAAAGTGGTAGCTCCTTAAATCTTGACGGTTCTAACAAAACGCAGTAGAATATGAAGTATGGATATTAAGGTTTACCAAAAAGAAGAAGTATATCAACCTCAAGGGGAAGCTCAGGTTTTAACTCCTGACATTATTGATTTAATTCCTGTAGTTATTGAAGCTCCTACAACTCAAGATATACGCAATAATGTTTGGAGACTTGAAGATTTACAGCGTATAGCAGATGTTAGTATAACTAATGGGAAACTTATTATTAACTCAGATAAAGTCCGATATGAGAACGGTAACTTATATGTAACTCTCACAGAGGAGCAGATTGTAACTTGTGAACTTGTTGAAGATGATGAAGAACTTGAACAGCAATGTGCTTTATCTACAATTTTCCAACGAGGTCTTGACCCATTAGATTTGAATGACGGTATTCAATGGAGTGAAACATTACTTGGTGAAGTAAATGTGTTACAGCTTATGGAACAGATTGTAGAAGCTGTCAGCAAAGTTTCCTTGCATATAAATGTAGAGTTTTCAACCGTTCAACTTGAAAATGGACAGTCAGTTCTTACTTATGCCTTAAAGGAGGTTATCTAAAAATGGAAGTTAAATCTTTTGATACTATACTTACAAAAATGTGTGATGATTTTGATTTGCTCATTACACCAAAAAGAATAGCTAGGTCAAATACAAATGTTATATACCTGTTGTTTAAGGCTATTGCTAAAGGCTATGAGATAATTAACAATGTTTGTGTAGTATTAAGCAATAAGTTTGACCCTGCAAAATGTTCTGAAGAAGATTTAATTTCAGTAGCTTCTCTTGTAGGAACAGAAAGAAGAAAAGGCTCAGCTTCCGGTCTTAGAGTAATTGTTACTAATACATCAGATGTAACTAAAACCCTTTTAAGTGGAACTTATACTTATAAGCTTAATGACGATGTTTCTTTTGAGTTTGAGGTTCTTTCTGATACTGAAATTGAAGCTTTAGAAGAAGTCTATTATATTGCTATGTCAGATAGTATTGGAAGATATGAGGTTACAGCACAGTCTAGTATTGATGTTTCATCTAATAGAAACATACCAAGTGGTATAGAGTTTAGCTGTCAAGACAATGAAAGTCTTTTAGGTCTTCTTCCAGAAACAACTCTTGCTTTTCGTAACAGAGTTATGAATACTTATGATAGACAGAATGGAATTGTAGAACTTGAAGAATATCTTAGAAACTTACCTTATATTTTTGATTGTGCTGTAAGATATAATCAAACTAATGAAGATGTAGTATTTGGTGAGGTAGTTGTTCCTCCAATGCACTGTGCTATCTTTTATGTAGGGGAAGCAAAAGATGAGATTGCTGAAATGGTAGCAGACCATATTATTTGTCCTACTGTTTCTACACAAGATAGCGTAGCTGTAAAATATGAAAATGAAGTGTTTGCTAATGGTTATTACGAAGTAAACATTATTCCTTTTGCTTATTATGAATATACTATAGATTTAATCTATAGTATAGATAGTGAGTATGTAAATATTGTCGATGTAAAAGCAAATATTCTTAAAGAATTAAAGAGAACTTTGAATATTCAAAAACGCTACGATGTTGTAAAAGAAGATGATATATATAATGCAATAGAAGCTCTTGGGTATACAGGGCTTAATGTACTTGCTGTAAACTTAAAGGTAAATGATACTGTTGTAGATTACGTTGATGTTCCAGTTTCTAAGATAGCTAAACTAGATGATATTAACTTTGTAGAGGGATAGTATGGCAAAGGCTTTATTTAGATTTTTGCGAGGTGAACTTAATGGTTTTTACTTGCAATCTATTAATTCAATGATGAATGACCTCTCAAAAGAAGAAAAAGCGTTTTTCTTTGACTTTTTCAAAATGCAATTTGAAGAAGGAAAAATAGACAGTAAAACTCTTTATAATCTAGGTGTTTTTGCTGGTATCTATCTTCCAAGAATACCTAAATCTGAGTCAACTTCAGCTACAAGACTTACAGAATCTTGCTATGATGAACAGCTTGATTATGAGTTTTCAGAAAGAGGTTTATTCAAAACACAGCAGGAAAATTTTGAGTTTGTGCAAAAAACTCTTGATGATAGTGGACTTCCAGATATTAATACTTTAGCTACAGATACAAAACGAAGTTCTTTAGTTGGTAATGAAAATGTTATCGGATATATCTCAGAAGACGCTACAGATGTAATTGATGATAACGGAAACGTAAGAGATTCAGCAATCTCTTCTGTTCCTCCGGTCAATAAAGCTTATTCTGAGTTTTACGGAAATCAGTTTCTTTTCCTTAATGAAGGTGAGACTGTTTATGTTCCTGTGTCTTATGAAGTGTTTTTGTATTTGTTCAAAGCAATTCAATATGTAAGATATAACGGGGCAACTTTATCAGCTCTTGTGAAAATAATTGAAGTTCTTTGTCCACAAGGGCTGTTAAAAATAGATTCAATTGAAGTAGCCGATACAAACATTCATTTGTTAGTTTCGTACTCAACAGACTTTTCAGTTGACATTGATTTGAAACAAGATAGAATAAATATGTTGCTTTATGTTGTTAGAATGAAGTTTCCTCAAGTTCAAATGACAGAAAGCTTATAAAGGAGATTATTATGGGAATAGCCAGTGACTTAAATGGAATTAAAACAGTCTCAGATACACTTACAAATAATAAGGTAAGTAGATTTGCTTATACTCAAGAAGCTTATACAGCCAATCACGCAAATGGTACAGCTTCTTATGACCCTAACCAAGATAATAACATTCCTCTTGGCACAGCGTCAAATATGAAAGTAAATCAGACAGTAATTGAACTTGGCTGGCGAGCTAGAGCTTCTTCGATTACTCGTATGCTTATGAATCACTTTTTAGGTCGTATCTCTTATAACTTGAATAAAGCCAATGATATGATTAATGAGCTTTTAACTAAGCTTATAGCAAGTTTAGGAATAGCAGACGGTATAGCTACTCTTGATTCTAACGGTAGAATACCTTATTCACAGCTTCCAGAGTCAGCTGTAGAACTTAAAGGTTATTGGAATGCTTCTACAAATACACCAGCTTTAGTTGACGGAACTGGAACTAACGGTGATGAATACTATGTTGATGTTGCTGGTACACAAGACTTAGGAAGTGGTGAGCAATATTTTGCTGTAGGTGATAGAGTGCTTTACCTTGACGGAGTATGGAGAAATATTTCGGGAGCTTCTGTTAGAAGTGTAGATAATGTATCACCTAATGTTCAAGGTAATGTATCTCTTCCAAAGAGCAACGTTGCTGTAGCAGACGGAAATGACACTATTTTTTCTGCAAAAGGGGCTTATGATTATTTTGCTAACTGTACAACTAAAGATAGCTGGTTAGGTAAAGTGTTTGGTTGGGCTTTAGGTAAAGTATGGACACAAGGAACAGGATATTCATCTAGTAACTTTAGAATAGTTTATTATGCTAACGGTATTTGGGTAGCTGGAAATGGTTCTGCTCACGGTATATGGTGGTCTACTGACGGAAAAAACTGGACACAAGGAACAGGAGATAATATAACAGATAATACTGTTTACACAGTTTATTATGCTAATGATATTTGGGTAGCTGGAACTTACAGTGCTGGTTTATGGTGGTCTACTGACGGAAAAAACTGGACACAAGAAACAGGGGACAGCACAACGTACCGTTTTTTGTCAATTTATTATGCTGATGGTATTTGGGTAGCTGGAAGTAGTGGTCACAGCATATGGTGGTCTACTGACGGAAAAAACTGGACACAAGGAACAGGAGATAATAGTCTTAGAATTGAAACAATATATTATGCTAATGGTATTTGGGTAGCTGGAGCCTATAATGGCGGTATATGGTGGTCTACGGACGGAAAAAACTGGACACAAGGAACAGGAATTGGCACAGGTTATACCATTAACACAGTTTATTATGCTAACGGTATTTGGGTAACTGGAACTGATGCTCACTTTTTATGGTGGTCTACGGACGGAAAAAACTGGACAAAAGGAACAGGAAGTAATACAGATTATGCTTTTAACACAGTCTATTATGATAACGGTATTTGGGTAGCTGGAAGTTATGCTTACGGTTTATGGTGGTCTACTGACGGAAAAAAATGGACACAAGGAACAGGAAGTAATACAGAGTATACTTTTAACACAGTCTATTATGCTAATGGTATTTGGGTAGCTGGAAGTAGCGCTAACGGCTTATGGTGGTCTACTGACGGAAAAAACTGGGTATATGGTATAAATAGCGGTACATCTCACATTACCTCAGTTTATTGTGCCAATGGTATTTGGGTAGTTGCAACTTACAATATCGGTTTATGGTGGTCAGGCTTTGATAATGCAGACATAAAATAATAAGGATAAATAATATGGCAGAGACAGTAACAAAAACAGTATTAGATGTAGATAAACTTTTCTCACAGATAGTAGTGAATGGTGAGGTGCATAACTCTACTCGTTATGTAGCTCCTACTACTGTCTCTGTTGTAACTCCTTCGTCACAGCAGTCTCAAGAAACTCAAAACACAACTTCTTCTAATAACAGAACTACACAAGGAGCTGATGTTTATGCAGTAGAGCTTAATGATGTACTTCATAACTTTGTAGACCAAGCTGTTACTGAAGGACTACAGAATGAAGTTAGAGACAGAGAAAGAGAAGATAATTATATATCAAACAGCTTAGCTAATGAAACACAACAAAGATATTTAGCAGACCAGGCTCTTGAAGGAAGCATAGAAGACATAGAAGCTGTTATCCCTAATCAAGCTACAACTCAAAATCAGCTTGCTGACAAAGCTTTTGTCAATTCATCTATAGCTACAAATACAGCAAACTTTATGGGAACTTTTACTTCCCTTGCTCAGATTCAAGCTATACAGAATCCTACAAATAATGATTATGCTTTCTTAGAAACTACAGACCAAGCAGGAAATACACTTTACTCTCGTTATAAATATAGTGCTGATAGTCAAGAATGGTTATTTGAATATAACCTTAATAATTCAAGTTTTACTGCTGAACAATGGGCAACCATAAACTCCGGACTTACACAGCAGTCAGTAACAAATGAAATTGAAGAAGCTATTGCTCTTGCAGGGAAAATACCTGTGAGTTTTATAGCTCCTTTTTACAGAGCTACAGCTCCTGCTGGTTGGTTAGTTTGTGACGGTCGAGATACTACAGGAACAGATGAAGAGCTATCTACTTACTATCCTTTACTTTATGCAATTTTAGGAAGTAATAAGTTACCGGATTTACAAGAGGTAACTTTGGTTGGTATCGGACACAATATTACAAATATATTTGATTCTAATGAAATAAATCCAGCAACTCAACAAGCAGGAACACAAGTTCACGATGAGTATAATCTTGGTGAGTTTAAAGACGACCAGTTGCAAGGACATTGGCATATTATTAACCAAGCAGGTATAGGAACCGGCCAGTCTAAGCCTTATCCTTTATCCATTTATAATGGCAATACTCGAACTGATAATGTGATAGCCAATAATGCTATTAGTGATGGTACAAATGGAACTCCAAGAGTTGGTACAACAACTCACGGTAGACAGATTGGTGTACTATACTGTATTAAGGCTACTTAATATTTCATACTAAACAACTTGCACTTATACCTCTTATGTTTTATAATAAAAATATAAGAGGTTTTTATGTTAAAAGGAATAAATCAATCAGATTCAAGATTACTAAATGTTATTCAAAAATATGGTTGTTACTTTCTTTGCTTAGCTCAAGCTTCTTCTATTGTTTTTGAAGGTGACAAAGGTTGTCAAATGCTGAACGGTATTTGGTCTAAAGCTACAGAACTAAAAGTTATCTCTGGAGACAAAAATCACGACGGTGATTTTGACGATGACGGTGAAGCTGAGATTCAAAATGCTACACAGTTAGCAAGAGACTTCTTCAATTTAAAAGTAAAGTATGACGGAATACACCACAAAGCAGACGAGGATATTCCCTCTACAGTCAAGGTTGTCATAGGACAATATTGGTGGAAGAGTGGACATTTTGTATTACTTGATAAATCAAAAAAAGTAACTTTCGATTCTTATGGAAAGTCTAATACCGTTAAAAACGGTTATCTTAAATCTCAGAGGTGGTTCTATGCAAACTAAATCTTACAATCATTACAGAATAACACACAAGAATGGTAGTGTTGAAGAGGTTAATGCTGAAAACTTAATTGAAGCATTAAAAAATATGGAAATCAAAGAAGAGTATTCTGCTGTTCTTCAGACTTATATGACAGAAGAAGGTGTGCGTACTCTTGTAGCAGATGTTCCTTCTGAAGTGCCGTTTACTTCTGTTGTTTCTGAAGGAGCTGGCGGCTCTATTGCTACTCCTTTGTCAGGAACAGTACACGTTGGAGATACACTTGCATTTAAGGCTATTCCTGCTCGTAACTATGAGTTTGTAAATTGGAAACTTAATGACGCTGTTATTTCTACTGAAGCTTCATTCGTAATAACAATGCCAGAACTTCACGGAGAAGCTTCAGCTGTATTCAAAGCCACATTCAAGCTTGCAGATGTAGACTGGACAACACAAGTAGAGCCTGCGGAAGCTACTGGAGAAGGTTGTGTAGCTTTCCCTGCTAGTGGAACTACTGTTGCTGAAGGAACTGTATCTGCTATTGCTGTAGCTAAAGAAAATTATACTTTCGACCATTGGGAAAGAAACGGTGTTACAGTAGGACAAAATGAAATACTTTCAGCTGAAGCTACACCTCTTGCTGAAGGAGAAGCTTCTGCAATTTATACTGCTGTATTTACACATAACTAATGGAGGGAAGTTATGAGTGATACAAAAGACGTAAACTTAATTGGTCTCTTGATTGGAATTAAGGAAGATGTATCTGCAATTAAGACAAATGTATCTAACCTTAAAGAAAGTCAGCAAAAAGACCGTATGATTATTGAACAGAAGATAGAGGACGTTAAAGCCGATTTCTCGCAAAATCTGGCAACTCTGAAAGAAGATGTAACAAATAAACTAAATACATACAAGTGTGTTCAAACAACACTTGTTGCTGACATTGACATACTCAAAACAGAGATTGCCACATTGAAGCACAAAGAAGATAAGAAAGACGCTAAGAGGTGGAGAGCTGTTTTAGCTCTTGTTGGTACAGCGCTTGGAGGTATGTTTATAGCAAAGTTACCGGACATATTAAGGCTGTTTTTAGCTAAATAGGAGGAAAGAAAATGGCTGACGAAAAGAAAAAGAATTGGTTTACTTCTCTGTTTACAGATAGAGAATGGGATTTAGACATTACAAAAGTAATTGGCTTTACTGTAATTATTGCAGGTATGGTAGGATTTTTCCTTGAAAAGTCTGACTTTCAATGGGTAGTGTCAATGGGAGCTGGCTTAGTTGCTACCGGCAAGTTCTCAAAGGAGGGTTAAGAATTGTGTGGAACAAAGTCAAAACATTCTTTAGTATTGTTGGGGCTGTTCTGTCTATTGCTTTGCTCACCATTGTGCTCCTATTCTTACGCAGAGGTAACTCTGACAGACGAAGAAGCCGAGAAAATATTGAACGAGATACAAGAATCCAAGAAGGATTTGGAAACGTTACAGAGTCAATTAGAAACAGCCGAGACACAGCTGGAAGATGTGAAGAACACTTACAACGAGCAGAAGGAATCTTACGAGAAGCAATTAACCGAAGCAGAAAAGAAAAATAGAGGTCTGAAAACTGCTGTCGTTGCAACTTCTAGTTCTACTGTAGTAGCTGTAGTTTTATTTATAATTGCTTGTTTCTTATAATTAAGAAGCCCACTTAATAGTGGGCTTTACTTTTATAACTTTCTTTTTTCTCTTTCTTTTTCTACTGCTTCTGCTAACTTTTTGTTAAGTTCTTCTTTTTGTTTTTTGTTCTTTTTAATTGTATCTACAATTCCTCTAATGTATAAAGGAATAGCAATTAATGAAGTTGTTGCAAACCAGCAAGAGAACATTCCTAAAGGAAGCTTTTTCTCCATAGCTGATACTATACAAATGACTACCATATTTATTACAGCTGAAAGGAAAAATCCAATTGCATAACAGGCAATTAAACCAATAACGTAACTTACAACGATTGCTGATAGCTTCAGCAATTTATATTTCAAGACTGCAAGAGCTTCTTTAATTTTTATCATATTTATTCCCTCTCAAAAGACAATTCAAGTGAAGCTTTTCCTGTCATTGGATTTTCTACATCAATACAAGGAAGACCTGCAATTTCTTTCATATTGTATTTGTTACAAGCTCTTGAGTTATATAATCTATTACGCAAACTCTTGTAAACCATTTTGTTCTTCTCCTCAACTTCTGCTAGCTTCTTTGAAAGAAGCTGGAAATTAAGCCACTTTCCTTCGAGTAATTCACTTGAATTAACTTTCAATTCTATTTTTTCTGTGTTCTGAATTGTTTTCATATTTTACTCCTTTATATACTATACTCTACTTAGTTTGCTTTTGTCAAGTCTCTTTTGCGTAATTCTATTACAGCTGTAACAGAAAGCGGACTGATAATATTTACAAAGATAGCTGATAACGTACTCATACAGAACTCTAAGATACCACCTTCTATGTGCATTACTCTTCCTAAGAAAGCAAATAAACTCTCTTTCTTATGAGTTTTTTCTTCTGATACTTCTGGAGTTTCAGATAGAAGTTTTTGCTGTTGAGACAGATTATCTTGAAGTTCTGCTTCAAGTTTTGTAAGTTCATTTCTTACAGCAGTAGTAGCGTATTCTCGCTCCTGTCTATATTCTATATCCTTCTTTTTGAAAGCTATAGCTTCTCTTAAATCTTTTTCTTTAGTACGAAGCAAATCAAGAGAAAGTTTATTTGCGTCTACTGCTTTATTGCTCTCTGTAATCTGAGCTTCGTTAAAGTTAAATCTATCATAAAAAACAGATACAGCAGTAGCCATAGAAAATAATGTAACCATTACCCAAAGTGATATGAATACAAAAGTGAGTCCATAGCGTTTATTCTGCTTAAAAATTACAGCAACTTCAAAAGCTGTTGTATTATATGCTGTGACAGAAGCACTCATAAGCCAGGCTGAAATCAAATCAACATAATCATAAAGATATGTTGCAGTCTGTAAAGTAGAAATATATCCACTAATTACAGAAGTAACAGCAAGAAGAGCAATGATAAAGAAAACAGAGTTTATTATACTATTCCTTTGTATAGGTATTTTAGTCTCTCTTGTCGAGACTTGCACAGTTGTTTTAGCTGTTTTACTTGTATCTTGTAAACTTTCTTCCACATTTTCTTCTCGCTTCTCAGAAACCTCTTTTGTCTTCGCTGTGCCCCTTTTAGCTCTAAGAAGTCCTGTACTTTTAGCATAAGCGTAGTCATAGAGTTTGTCCTCCTTTAATCTTCGTTCGTACTCAGCATTTAAGTCAATGCCGTTTTTATATTCTTCTAAAGAAAATAAAACTCCATTACAACAAAGATACTTTTTGTAATTAGGTAAGTAAACATAAGGTGTATTTAAGTGCTTACTAATTTTCTCTTCTAACATAATTATTCCTCGCAAAGTTTATTAAAAGCTTCCTTAAACCTTTTAGTATTCTTAGTCTTAGATGTACAAACTACAACTTCCCAATCTTTAGTTGTAATTCTACTTTCTTCGTCTTTATTTGTAAGTTCATCAGCCCATTGTTTACAAAGTACATTAGGAGCTATAATTAATACAGGTAAGTCTTTTTCCTCTGCAATAGCAGTAGCAGTCATACTTTTTCCGGTTCCTGTAGGAAAAAGTAAGCCAAAATATTTTCTGTCTTTGTATTTATTTACAGCATATTGCTGGTGTTCCCAAAGCTTTCTCATTCTGCTACCTCCACAATTTCCTTTGCTATTACATTTCCGTTACCGTCATAAACAAGTCTTTCTCTTTTGTACTTCCCATAGTTGTCTCTAAAGACTCTTTCATTCTCTGTATCTTTATTAAATCTTTCGTAGAAGTCTATTTCTTCCCTAGAAATATTTTTAGCACAACTTGTAATGTCATAACTAGAAGACTCTATTGCCGATATAATATCTGAGGTTCGCATTTCAGCATATCTTTCTCCTTCATAGAATCTTTTATCCATACTGTCCACAATACAAAAAGCTATTAAAGCTATAATACTGACAAGTAAAAACATAAGCTTACCTCCTCACATCATATATTATACTCGGCATAATTAATAATGTCAATCATTTTCTGCAAAATATTTGAAAATATCTGCATTAGTAATTCCAGAATCAATTAATTCTTTTCCTTGTTTCAAAGCTACAGTTACACGCTCCTCACAAGTTCCCTCACAAGATATATCAATAATATTTTTGAAGTTTTTGAATATACCTCTAGCTATACGGTCTTCACTCTGTTGTCTCTGTTCTACAGAGTAAGAATTACAAAGATAGATTGCATAGTTAGCGTCTTTAAGTCCGTCAAGTCCATAGCCAGCACTTGCTTGATTACAGAAAATAATCTGACATTTCTTTGCTACAAAATCTTCGTAATCTTTCTGTCTCTGTTCTACTCCAACTTTACCGTCATAGATACCACAAGTATATCCTTTCTCTCTAAGTCTTTCACAAGCTTCGTGAAGAAGTTTTGCTCTTGAACACCATACTACAACTTGCTGTTCTTCAAGCTCCTCTATAAGTTCTTCAAGTAAATCCAATTTAGGATTTTCTTTCAAAGGAATAAGTTCTACTTTATGTTGTCCTTTTTCGTTTACTTCATCTGTTTCAATTGGATTGTAACCATTACAAATATCCTGAAAACGTAAGTAAAGCTTTAGTCCGTTATCTACAGTAATATTATCAGTACAATGCTGATTTTGTAACTGTAAATATAAGTCAAGTTGTTCTTTAGTCAGCTTGATTTTGTGAGTTGTATAAATCTTTGGTGGTACATCAAGAATATCTTCTTTTCTTGGGTGTACACAAGTATCACCAATTCTTTGCCATAACTCATCTATATTCTTAAATGGAGTATACTCTTTATGATTTCTGATATGAATACAATCTTCTAAGCTAATTCCATAGTAAGACCTTATACCGTCATAAGTATTCATAAACTCAGCTTCAGTCTTACACTTAGCTAGTCTCTTATGAATTACATCATAGTCTTTCTGAGATATAACAATTCTAGCTCCTCTAACAGAAGGAAGGTTTCTTTTAATCTCATAATGCTCTGCAAAGGCATACATAGTTTCAGGAAAGAACTTAGGACAAAGAAAGTTCATCTGGTCATAAGCATTTACCGGAGTCTTAGACATAAAAGTTCCAGTCAAGATACATCTTTGACCTATATTACTAAGTTTTAGTATAGCTTGAGTACGTTTACTTTTCTTTGACTCTTTACAAGGTGCATTAGTTTTAATTTTAGAACTTTCATCAAGAATAATAAAAGGTTCTTTCTTACAAGAGTCTATATATGTTTTTACTTCCTCAGGTATTTCTCCTTTTTGGAAGCTTTCTAAAGATACTATTAAACAACGCATTATTTACTCCTCTGGATTACTGAACTGTAAAAATACTGAATTAATATTCCCATTAAGTTTATTCTGAATTATATACCTATCTCCTTCTCAACATTTGTGAGACTTATTCTTCTGTTTGTTGTGTGATATGGAGAGTCCTTATCAAATATCTCGCTAGCACTAAATAAATGTACTCTCTGACTCTTACGGTTGTAAGCCACTACCTGTACCTTCAAGTCTTCATTGCTCTTGTAGAAAGCTGGCTGAGTAGGCTGAAACTCGATATTACCATATCTGTCAGAAGACTTAAACTCGTAGAAATGAACTACCATTGTAGTTCCTCCTGTGAACAGCTCCATTACGTCAGGAAAGCCTGCTACAGTCTCTTCTGTCTCAATGCAGAATATCTTCTGGCCTGGAAGTTCTTTATGTCTCAGTCTGAGATTACAGTAAAACTTCTTAAAAGACTGCTCATCTTTGCACTTTACAAAGTCTTCACTTATATTACTTATTGTGTACATATCTACCTCCTTACATTTATTATAATACACCGAGTGTAATATAATGTCAATAAAAAGAGTGAAAAATCACTCTTTTATAACAAAAAATTATTTTAATCTTTTTATAGAATCCTCTATGTCAGAGAAAGACTTTTGCCATTCTTTCAGTTCTTTCTCTGACATTGGTATACCTTTCCACTTAGACTCTTTTGGTTTCTCTTCAGCTTTATCTGTTGTCACCTTCGCCATTGATAACCCCTCTATTGAGTCTCGATGTAAGCTTATTGATGTTTCTAAGCATTACTTCTTGTAATGGAACATCAAGAAGTGTAGACAGCTCTGCTACAAACCAGCATACATCTCCAAGCTCTTTGATGATAGCTTCTTTTCGCTCATTATCTATACCTCCTTTACAGTCTCTAATAGCTTTTGCATACTTACCGGCAACCTCTCCAGCTTCTTCTGCAAGACCTAAAGCAGGGTAAAGGTAATCTGCTTCTGAACCTTCATCAATATGTCCGTACGGATATAATGCAAAAGTGTGTGCTTTAGTTTGATACTCATTGATTGTCATTTTAACTACTCCTTGTGTGTTGCATATTTATAATAACTGATTATCTTATCAGATAATTTAGTTGCATTTTTACAGCCCATAATTTCTGGACAGCTACCAAGCCAAAAGCATTGAGGGTGACAGCAAAATCCTACAGCTTTCAAGAAAGGCTCTTCACTTTCCTGTAAAGCTTTAACCATTTCTCTCATTGCAAGTCTGGTTCTTCTTTCTGTTCTTTCACACAACCTTTGCTTTGCCATTTCAATAAAGCTTTCAGCAGTATGGTCTTGTATAAACAATTTATCTTCGTATGGGTCTGAACTTCTTTCTTTCCCATTATTCCAGTCCGGTCTTGAGCTTTGTACTTCAGGTTGTGGGTGACCTTTGGTTGCTCTGATTAACTGCATAACTACAGATTTAGGTCTTTCATCAACTAACCGGAAATGAATACATCGGATAGTAGAATGATTAGCTATAATCTGCTTTATCCAAAATGAAACCTCGTCTTTTGGTGTAAAATTATCAACTAATGCAAGGTCAATCCCTTGTGTAATTTTACAAGCTTCTCTGTAATCATACAGCGGATTTTTGTTCATTAGTCTGAATCTCATCTTTTTGCTCCTTAAAAACTACTGCTACTTTGTTATGGTCTGGGTGTTTATCTATGTTGTCACAAAATACTTTATGACATACATAGGTTGTTCCTAAAGCTGTATTTACTATAGTAGGACAATCGTCTTTGCTATCTAGTACAGCGTGACAAAAAGGACAAATTATTTTCATTTTATGCTCCTAGTATCTATTAGTATTTATTGAATTATCCATTGGGTAAAACAAAGAAAAACTTCCGTTCTCACATAAGAAGCGTTTCTCATAGTGTTCATCTAAGATAACATCTAAACGAGCATAGATTGTTCTTAAATTAGTCCTACTTTTATTTACAGACTCTTTTAATGATTTCAAATCATTAGAAAAATAACCAAATCTTCCCACTTTACATTTGTCTGCATTTACTGTTGTAATGACTTCTCTCTCTTCAAACATCATACTGAACCTCTTGATTTTATATTGTTTGATTGTACTTTCATTGATACCCACCTACAATTCTCAGTAAAGTAACCAAGATTGTTGTCAATTCTATCAATTGCATAAAAAATCAAAGAGAAATAAAAGTCATTACATTTGTGTTTGACAGTATCTTTCATACGATATAACCCCTTCCTTTAATAATTTATCACAGATATTTACAAAGGTTCTAACTTCTTCTGAAGTATCAAACCAGGCTTTATCACCTTTATCTCTAAGTTCTATCCATTCAGGAATCTCTTTAACATTGTACCAATCTGTTCCAACTTCTGGTTCACAAAGCAAAGGAACTCTAAGCTTAACTGAGTTAGTCATACAATATGTCATTTTGAATGTATCTAATACACCTTGTTTTGATACTTCCGGACAGAAGTTAAGTTCATCGTGAATTGTATTCTTTACATCTAACCTTTGCCATAAACCTTCTTTGTAAGCTTTAACTATTGAAGCTTTCATAATATCTGCTCCACCACCTTGACATAATCGGTTCAAAGCTGTGAAACTTTTATTAGGGTTAGGAAGTCTCGCTCTAGCTCCGCAAATAGTTTTAATGTAACCTCTATCTGCAAATACATCTTTAAGTAAAGCAAAAGTAGGTGCAACAAAAGGCATTTTATTATGGTATTTCTCTGAGATTTCTTGTGTATGTTCCATAGTCCAACCAAAAGTCTCAGCCATACTTTTTTGCGACATTCCGTAGGTAACTCCAAAGCTCATATTTTTTGCAGGCTTTCTTTGTAGTCCTGTAAGGTCACACACATATTGGTGGAAGTCCAATTTAGGATTGTCACAATAAGCTTTTCTTACTTCTGCACTTCCTTCTCCTACAGCATAATGAGCTAACAATCTTTGCTCTTCCTGTGAAAAGTCAGCTTTAACTAAAACTTTCCCTTTCTCAGCTCTGAATAAAGAACGTATAATTTTAGGGAAGGATATTTCAGTACTCTCTACAAAGAATCCTCCCTTGCTGGGAATCTGCTGGCAATTAGGATTCACAGAAGCCAGTCTTAATGTAATTGTATCTGCTGTCTTAAATTGTCCGTGTACTCTAAACTCACCGTCAGAATCATTAGCAATAAATCTATCGTATTTTTCTCCTAATATCTTTGACAAAATACCTTTAGCTAATTTCCAATCTGCAATTAAAGCAATTTCTGGATACTTCTCTCTTGCACTAGCAAAGAACTTCTTATCTATGTTAGGTGAGCAAGTCAACATAAATCCCTCTTCTTTAAGAAGAGCACAAGTTCTATCAGCCATTTCTTTAGGAACATAAGCTACAGGAATACTTTTTACAAATTGAAAGCTAGATACAATCTTTTTTGCTTTCATATAAGCATTATCAGTATCTTTGTAGTCACTAAACTTCTCACCATTAAACCCTTTAAGTGTAATCTTACAGCGATAAGGAATATTTCTTTTATCACAAAAAGAAGCTATATCTGCTCCGGCTGTTATTCTGAACTTTGGAACATTGAACTTCTCCTTAAACTCTTTTTCAAACTTAGATATACAATCTTCCAAAAATAATTTATTCTTAGATTTTTGTTCAACATCTATTGGATAACCATTCATTGTTATTTGAAGAATAGGTAAAATACAGTCAAACTCAAGCTTTGCTCTTTTGCACAAATCTTGCTCTTTCAAGAGAGTAAGCTGTTTTCGCCATACCTTCACTGGATTCTTTGCGTCTCCTATTACATACTCAACGAGCATATCATAAGGAGCGTCTTTTAAGTGCTGTCTAAAATCTCCTTTCTTAGATATGTTTTCTTTTACCCATTCTTCAATTTTGTCTTTTGTTTTTCCATATTTAAGATATTTCTGAGAAAGAGTTTCAAGAGAATGAGTAGAAAACTCATCTAAAATTGCTTCAGCTGAAAGAACATCTACAAAAGAGCATTTTACATCATAAGTAGACATTTCGTATTCGTACAACCAAAATCCTAAATCATACATAATATTTGCACCAACAATGCAGACATCAGGATTCTGCAAAAGGGCTTTTATTTTGTTATTTCCTTCTTCTCGCTCTATTTTAGAATATGGATTGTTATCATTATGCAATCCTGCTATAACTTCAACTCTATCTTCTGCTTCAAAGTATAAGGCTGTGCATAGAATCTTACCCTTACCATATTTCCAAGAGTAACCGGCTGTTTTAAGTAACATATCTTCCGTTTCTGTATCTGCTCCAATTACTATTTTTGACATCTGTAGCCTACCTTTGTGTTTAATGCTTTATCCAAACTCCAACCAATAGATAACCTATGAAACAAAGCAGAGTAAGATATATTATAAAGTCTAGCCCACTCTGCTACTGTGTGTTTCTCTCCTTTATATTCTAAATAAACATTTCTTGTTGTATTATTTGCTTGAACCACATTACTCACCCACCTACAGTTTTCTCTGGAGTAGTTATTCTTGCTGTCAATTCTATCTATAGTCAAATTATCAGCATAGCCATTAGCTAAAGCCCAACTCCGAAAATCAAAAAAGTCCTTAAATTCTACCTTAATTCCTTTAGCTCCATACCAAGTATTATTTTTATTTTTACAGCGTTTTAACATACTGTAATATATCTTATAAAGTCGTGTTCTGCTATAACCACCTCTATAATTACTGTTTGCACTACCTTTATACTCTCCAGGCTTAAACTTTATATTATGATACTTAGCATATGCAATTGTATTTGATATTTTTGCACTAAAATAATTAGCACACTCAGAAGCTGTGTGTTTGCTAGCGTATTGTATAAAAGTTTGTAAGTCAAATATTTTACTCTTACTCATATCTTTTTCCTTCGTCTATTATACTACACTAAGTTTAATTTAATGTCAAGTAAAAATTACCAAGTTAAATTGTTTTCTTCTTTAATTGCTTGAATAACGCTGTCATATCCTTGTCCATTCTTTGAATCTATCAAGAAGAGGTTTTCTTTTGTTCTGGTTACTCCTACATAAAGAATACGAAGTTCTTCATCTAAGCTTTCATAAATGTTTCCTTGAGTACGTCTTGTTGTATCGAGCATTAAAGCAACATTAGTTGCTTCTCCTCCTTTAGTATGATGTATCGTACTAACCAAAATCTGAGGTGTCCAGTCACACATTTCTTTTAATTTTTCCAAGCCGAACTTTTCAATGTATGCTTCATACACCCATTTTCTTCCTTCTGTAAAAAGGTTAGTTTCAGTAAAAGGAACTGAAAAATCCCATATACCAAACTTACGTTGAAAGTTTTCTTTCTTTTTAGGGTTTCCATATCCTTCAAGTTTGAATCCTTCGTAATCTTTTAATCTTTGCATAATCTGTCCACCCATAAAGAAGCCGTCAGCTGTCCAATAAGGAATCAAGTTCTCTTCCAGCATACGTTGAGCTTCTTCTAAGAAACAGTTATTGCGAGATAGAATATACCAAGAAGCTACATCATTATTTCTTGAGTAATCTTTAGTATCAATAAAGTTCTTTAGTCTGTCTAAAGTTGGTAACTGAGAGATAGAACCTTCTCCATTTTCAATTCTAGGAACTGACTTTTGTTCTGTCTTCTCTCCAATAAAGTTTGTGATAGCTACAGAAAGACGATAAACAGATTGAGGAATCCTATATGACATAGAAAGATGTTCTACAGGAAATTGTTTTGATAACTTTATCAATAAATCTGGTCTAGCCCCAGAATAAGTGTAAATACTATTGTGTACTGTGAGTCCACCTTCTGTTACATAAGTATGATATTTAGGAACATTAAGACTGTAAACTAAGCCTTTATAATCTTCATAACCTACAGAGAAACTCTGCCATATCGTATTTTTATCAACTTTACTTTTTCCCTGATAGACAGGAACTTTCATAATTTCAGGAAGTAAATTACACGCTTCACACAAACTTATACAAGTTCCACCACTTTTTGCTTGAGCTTTTTCGTGATTAAACATAGGATAGTTTATGTCTCTGTGTACACTTTCAAGTAGTGTCTCAGCTTTTTCTTCTAATGCACCAAGCATATTATATACACTTCTCTGCATTTCCTTTGTGTACCATTTACTCCACGATAACTGTGGTATGCCATACATAAATGAATAATACTGTTCATAAACCAATGCTTCCTCTTTAGTCTTACATACTCTTAAAATCCACCCTGCCTCTGCTCCTTCAAGATTCATTCTTGTAGTAAAATGAGTAGACCCATTATTTGAAAAAATCTGACACTGACCTATTCTGTACATATCACCTTTTTTCATAAGGTAGACACACTGTAAAGAAGTATCTCTATTAAACCAGCGTACTACCATTCTATGATTAGGTGTAAATCTGTTAGTTGTACCATTTACAGTAACATCATAAAGAGTTCCTTCATACTCTCTTGCTACAATCTCAGGGTGATACTCTGCTTGCCTTTTTCCATAATAGGAATAATTTTCCTGTGAAAAAGTTATAAGACAATCTTTTTCTGTTAAATCCTCTATATTCTTATATCCTTCTCTTGTGAGTACCTTAGAGCCTAAAGGCTGACACTGCTTGTCATCGCCAGCTATGGTTATTTTTTCTGCATTTCTAAATGCTTTTTCAATTACTCTCCATTGTAAAGCTGTGATATCTTGACAGTTATGTACTACAGCTCCATTAGCCAAAAGAAATAAATGGTCTTCTGCTTCTACTGTAATTCCTACATACTGACCTTTTTTATTTGTACAAACTACTTGAACTTTTCCCCACATAGCCTTTGTTTTCAAATCAGAATAAAGTAAACGCTCAACATAAACTCCCATATCATCTGTAGTTAATGTTTCTGCTGGTTTCCATTCGTCTACAATGTAACCTGTGTATTGCTTAATTAAATGTTTAGAGTTACAAGTGAAAATCTTTTCATTTTTCAAGCTCATAACGTCATACATTGTATCTATTCCTATGTGTACAGCTGTGACTTTTGTTGCTCCATTTACTCCCATTACATAATCACCTACTTTTATGTCTTTAATTTCTTTTACAGACATATCACCCATACGGACTCTTGTCTCAGGAGAGAAACATTCATCAATCATTACTACTTTACAAGGAAGAGAATCACCTTCTTGTACATACTTTATGAGACAGTCAAAAAAGTCAACTAGGTGCTGTTGAGCTTTATATTCCTCATAGTTCTGTACAAGTTGGTGATAATAACCTTTTTCAATGTCAGCTTCAACTAATTGTTTGCTAGTTAAAGCTCCTGACCTTTCTAGGTCATAAAAATCAAGATACTGTGAATCTCTAGTTGGTGCTACCTTTCCGGTGTCTACCTCACTTCTGTTAATGTTATATCCATAAAGTTTATTAAACTTTCTTTGGTCTATTCTTCCAAACATCTGATTGGCTTTATAGTTCAAAGCGTGAAATGTCAGAGAATGTAACGTTCTGAAATAAGGAAGTTCCTCAGGTTCAAGCATAAGCTTTGAGCATACACGATTGAGCCCTTCTTCTGCTCCTTTTCGAGTAAAAGTAACAAAAGCAATTTCTTCGGGTCTTCGAGTTTCAAGTTCCTTAGATACTTCCTTAATCAATCTGTGTGTCTTACCAGTTCCAGCATTAGCTAATAATACCTTTACATCTTTACCTTCAAACATTACTTACCTCTCTTCTGCTGAATTAAGCTTCAGCGTTATTCTCTAACCACTTATAAAAAAGTTTTTTCTTCTCTTTTCTTACTGTTTCTAAATCATAACTTTCAAAAAGCTTTGTAGCTCTTGATTTGTCATACCCCATATACACAGTATCACTTTCTACATCTATAACTTTGTAGAAATCTCCGTCTTCGCTGTTTCGTACTAACAAAACACAGTCTTCTTTCTGATTAAGAAGTTTGTACATCTTTCTCATTTTTCCTCCATTGTCCATAACGGTCTACATCAGCTAGAAACTCAGCACCAAACTTTTTACGCAGAGTACACAAAGTCATTCTTTTAGAATTATCTTTATGTCCTGCTAAAAGCCAGTCAGCTAAATATCTCTTTTGTGACTCACAGAAATACAAACCTTTTCCTTTATAAAAGAATAAGTTTTTATCAAATCTGAAGTCATAATCTCCGTAAATGTACTGTGAAGTTCCACAATCTTTTATTATCTCTCTTACATCTACAGAAGATATATGTTCAACTTCCGCTTCTAAGTAATACAAACTCAAAGTAAGCTCTTTGATGTTTTGATAATCACAGATAAATCTTTTAATGCCTTTAGCAATAAAAGGAAGTGGACTTTCTGTAGACTTCAAAATCAATACCACTTTAGGTATATAAACTTCATTAATACTATCTAAATGCTTAGAGCCTAGTATTACTGTATCAGCTTTAATTCTATACCTATTGTTCCAAGATTCTTCTACGTTCAATATTACATCAGCTTCATCTGCTACAGCCTTAAACATATTAGCAAAAGAAGGAACATCTGTTATAAGTAATGCACTTTTACTTTTAACTAGCATACTCCCTCCTATTAGAACAGGTCTTTAGCGTCTTCTAAATCCTTATCAGTATAAGGTTTTTCATCTGAGCTAATCTCAATATCAGGAATATTTGAAGCTTCACTCACTCCCACACTTGACAATCCTTCTCTATCTCCTTGTTCAACTTCTATTACTCCTTCATATTCCTCTTCAATTCTCTTATCTTCAACTTTAGACCAGCAAGGGAATTGTACTTCTTTATCCTCTGCATTAAAGTAAATTAAAGTATCTTCCTGTGCTCCAAAAGTTTTAAGAGTTTCACGAAGCATAGCATAGTCAAAGTTAATTCTTTTATTACGCAAATATTCAGCAAAACCTCTATGTGTGAAGTAATATTTTGCAACTCCATTAGAAGTTTGTCTAACACATAATCCAACTCTAATTTGAAACGGTGTATCTCTTTTTGCTTGCTTATTTGACAGATAATCAATGAAAGCATTTTTAAGCATAGACAAACCGGAAGTATCGCTCTCTTGTTTAACTTCTACATTCTGAACATTAGGAAGTACAGAGTTAAGGATTGCATACCAATCGTTATTTGAAACTTGCATTGGAGCTTGGTTCAAATATCGTACACACATCTTTGCAAAATTACGCTGGTCGAGAAGATAACCCTCATCTTTGAAGATTACGTCTTTCCATTCCTCTTGTCCTTGTAGACGAAGTTTCCAAATATAATATGGTTCTGCTGTCATATATCTGTACAGCTGTCCATATTGAACTCCAGTAAAATGTCCTTTATCTTTACCAAGACCGAACTCTCTTTTTCTACATTCTGACTTGTTACAGAATCCAGAACAAGGAATGTCTTTACATTTGTACATATATTCATTATTTGAAACAGAAGTACAAATCTGTGTTATAACATTGTCTTCTAAAGGACAATCAAAGTTATCATTTATTTCTTTTACATAATCTTCAAAACCATTTCCATACTTTTTCTTAGCATATACAGCATAAGAAAAAAGGAAGTTGTTTCTGCCAGAATCCTCACCACCTACTTCTTCAGAGATTAAAGCTCTTTGAATACAAGGTGGAGCGTCATTGTAAGGAAGATGTTCAAGACTGTCTTTTACAGCTTCCATTGAAGTTAAGTGCTTTTGTATATAGCTCATAGCTTCTCTGAACTCAACAGGATTTCCGTCAAGGTCAAGAAGATATGTATATGGATTTTCAGCATTAAAGTATGGCAAGGTAACAGAAGAACCAAATCCTTCAGCTTTATCTTGTTTAGGAAATACTTCTACTTTACTTTTTCCATAAATTGTATCAAGAGAAAAACAGTAAATAATCTGATTTAATGTTTCACGCATAGTCTTTGCTGAAACTGCTTTTGCAACCATTAAGTATA
>Ga0310696_10000602_pt1 | contig 55032 bp, 49 predicted proteins | sample AusTroGonzalo_MG_4_FD_203885 | JGI IMG/M metagenome (GOLD analysis project Ga0310696, IMG submission 203885) | Bovine rumen microbial communities from tropical cattle in Woodstock, Queensland, Australia - Gonzalo_02 (v2) (version 2) | ecosystem: Host-associated > Mammals > Digestive system >...
GAGAAGATCCTGCCGCACATCGGGTACAACCAGTGGTTTCGGAGAAATCGCGGCAAATTCCCTCTGGTCATCGACAACACGAACCAGACGGTGAGCGAGACTGCGAACCTGATCAAGGATTTTATTACACAGTTCACAAAGTGAATCTTTTTGTGAATGTTATATCGATGCATTGCTTAAGAAAAACAACCCGCTCGTTTTATCAGGTATAAACGGGCGGGTTTTTCTTTAGGGGATGACAGAACCTGCGGAGAGTGTTATAATTTCTCTAATTTACGAAAAAAAGGGGGGATGGAGATCATGAAGTACGATTGCGGTTTTACGAAGGATAACAAGTGGTTTCGGTACCGCGCCGCAGCCATCATCGTGGAGGAGGGCTGTGTGCTCTTCGCCGGCAATGAGATCGACGATTATTACTACTCCATCGGTGGCGGTGTCCACATGGGGGAGACGGCGGAGGATGCCGTGAGAAGAGAGGTACTTGAGGAGACCGGCGTGCCCTATGAGGTGGACCGGCTGGCGGTCATTCATGAGAACTTCTTTGATGAGAGCGGCGGTTCCTTAAAGGGGATGGATTGTCACGAGCTTTCGTTTTATTTTCTGATGAAGCCCCGCGGAACGAAGGAGCTGCACAGCGACAGCCACACCCAGGGGGTGAAGGAGAACATGTACTGGATCCCCATTGAGGAGCTCGGCCGTTACAAGGCCTATCCGACGTTCCTTAAGGATTTTTTGGGCAGGGAGCACAGCGGGATCGAGCATATCGTGACGGATGAGAGGGAAGCGTGATGAGCACGGACAGAGAAGATATAATCGACGAAAACAACAGGAAAAAAGAAATCATCCGCGCAGTGAAATTCGCTTTGTTCTCGGCGAGCGCAGGCATCATTCAGGCCCTGACGATCATGGCATTCGAGACGGTCACGCCGTTGCCGAACTGGGCATGCTATCTGTGCGGCCTTTCCTTATCGGTGCTTTGGAATTTTACCTTGAACCGCAAGTTCACCTTCCAGTCCGCGGCCAATGTCCCCGTTGCCATGCTGAAGGTGGCAGCCTACTACGCGGTGTTCACACCGTTGTCGACTCTGGGCGTAAGATACCTGACCCAGACCTGCGGGTGGCACGCGGCTTTCGCGGATGCGCTTGCTATGGGAACCAACCTGATCACGGAGTTTTTGTTCCAGCGGTTTGTGGTGTTCGGAAAGAGTCTGGACACTGCGGTGAAGAAAGAGGGAGCCAATGAAAATACCGGAGCTGACGACCTTATGTTATATTGAGCGCGACGGACAGTATCTGTTGCTGCACCGCGTCAAGAAGGAGAAGGACATCAACAAGGACAAGTACATCGGCGTCGGGGGGCATTTTGCGTACGGCGAGAGCCCGGATGAATGCCTTCGCCGCGAGGTGCTCGAGGAGACCGGCCTGACGCTTCGGTCCTACCGCGCGAGGGGAATCGTGACCTTTGTGTACGGCGACGACATTGTGGAGTACATGCATCTCTACACGGCGGACGCCTGGGACGGGGAGCTTCGCGAGTGCGACGAGGGGGACCTCGTTTGGGTTGATATCGACAAGGTGTGCGGTCTGCCGATCTGGGAGGGCGACAAGGTGTTTTTGCGTCTTCTTTCGGAAAATGCACCTTGTTTTTCGCTGAAACTGGTGTACACGAAGGATGACGAGCTGATTTCGGTACAGCTTAACGGGGAAGAGACGGAGAGGCCGGAAACATGAAAGTCCGAATGATTTCCGAGGTGCTCAAGGAGCAGTTCGGGGAGAAGATTTACCGCCTGTCGCTGAGCTCCGGCTGCACCTGCCCGAACCGGGACGGAACCCTCGGAGTCGGCGGCTGCACCTTCTGTTCGGAGGGTGGCAGCGGGGAATTTGCCGCGGAGCCGGCACCCATCGCCGAGCAGATCGAGAAGGCGAAGAAACTGGTGAGAGGGAAGACCAGCGGTGAGCATTTCATCGCGTATTTTCAGTCGTTTACAAATACTTACGGAGATCCGGAGAGGCTTCGCGCGCTGTACACGGAGACGCTGCAGCGTGAGGATATCGTGATCCTTTCCATCGGGACGAGGCCGGACTGCCTTGACGACAGAATGGTCGGGATGCTTGCTGAGCTGAACCGCGTTAAGCCTGTCTGGGTGGAGCTGGGACTTCAGACCGCGAACGATAAGACGGCAGAGCGGGTTAACCGGTGTTACCCGAGGAGCACTTTCGAGGACGCTTACCGGAGGCTCCGGGAGGCCGGACTCACGGTCATTGTCCACCTGATCTTCGGGCTGCCCGGGGAGAGCGAGGCGGACATGCTTGACTCCGTGCGGTACCTGGCAGGACTGAATCCGCCGCCGGACGGCGTGAAGCTGCAGCTTCTGCAGATTCTGCGCGGAACGAAGCTGGCAGAGGATTTTGCGAGGGATCCGTGGCCGGTGATGACGCTTCCCGAGTATGCGGAACTCCTGCGGAAAGCGCTTCCGCTGCTCCCGACCGAGACAGTCATTCACCGCTTTACGGGAGACGGTCCGAAGCGGCTGCTGATCGAGCCGCAGTGGTGTGCCGACAAGAAGAGGGTGCTGAACACGTTGCGGACAGTTCTTAGGTAAGACAGGATGGATTTTGCATTATTTGCTCCCGTGTGGTATAATATACGAAATTGCATGTGCAATCCGATGTGGTCAGGGAAATTACGAAAAGGAGAAACGGTATGGAACAGGGGGAGAACAGGACGGTTTTTGATGAGATCCGGCACACTCGGGAAGACGGCATGGAGTATTGGCTCTACAGCGAGCTGTCGCAGGTGCTTGAGTATGAGGATAAAAGCGAACTCGACCGGATCATGGAAGAGTTGAAGCAGCAGCAGGATGATATGTGGGGGAAAAGCCGCAGGGATATCGCCCCGCTCGAAGAAACGGTCATGCCCGGGGAGCAGGACTATGTGTTGTCCCGCAGAGCCTGCCGGACGCTTGTGGAGCGTGCTCCGCAGAACATGACCAACAGTCAGGCGAAGATGTACTTCCGGATGCGGCAGGAGAGAACCGGCGTGCTTTGGAAAATTCTTCTCGGAACGTTGATCGCTGTACCGATCCTCTGTATCTGCGTTATGTTCTATGTCGTGAACAGCGCGGTCCGTGAGAAACGGGAGACCGACAGAGAAAACATGCGGAACTCCGAGATTGCAATGGAGGCTTTGGCGTCCGGCTATTCTTTGATCGGCTATGATTACCGGGTAGCAAAGACGGAGACGAGGGATGGCGTTGAGTATCTGGTCTTCGGCGGTCATGGTTATACCGGGGAATTGGGCGAAACACACACTGCCTCCATTTGGATCCGAAAGGATGCCCCATTCCGGAGCTCAGACGATCTGGACTCCGGTATCAAATATGATATCTATGGGAGAGATGTGGAGCTTCTGGAGGAGGATGCGGTGCTTATTGAGCCATACGGCTTTGTAAAATACCAAAGAGGGCCGTCACTCGTTGTAACAGCGTCTATTGTCCTTCCGCTTATTTTGGCTATATCCGCCGGATTGTGGGCAGTCCTTTTCTGGTGGTATCGGAGGGCGTGTGAGAACTCGACGGTTTACTTCGATTGATGGATTTCCGTCGGAAAATGTTGAATGGGGTAATTTTCGGGAATGAATCGATATCGTGTGGGCGGAGCAATATGCTTTGCCTTTGCGTTGCTCCTCGCCATCGGCGAAGGGTTGATCCTGGTGATGCCGGGATGGTATTTTGACACAGCGACCGTGATGCGGGATATGATCCTGGTTCCGGTGTTCGGGATCCTGGGGATCGCACTGTGGATCGCGGGAACTCCGTTTGAGAAGAGAGCGCGGGAGTTCTTCCTTCTGATGCTTCCCGTGTTTGTATTGTATGTTATTGTTCTTTTTGCGGCGCTGTTCGGAACCTCCGGGTTCTGGCGGGTGTCCGGAGGAATGCGGCAGTATAATCTGAAGCCCTTCGAGACAATCCGGCTCTATCTGAAGGCGCATCAGAACGGATCCCTGAATTGGACGATCATAGCGGCGAACCTCTTTGGAAACATCCTTTTGTTCGCGCCGGTGGGGCTGGCGCTGCCGTATTTTATTCCGCTGTTCCGGAATAAACTCTGCTTCCTCATCGGACTGCTCGGAGGCCTGTGTGTGATCGAGTACATGCAGCATCTGACCGGCCGCGGAAGCATGGACATCGATGATGTCATCCTGAATTCCATCGGAGCGATCGCAGTGTTCCTCATCGTGTGGAACAAGCGTGCGCAGAAGCGATGGATCCGTATCGGGATTCTTAAAAAATAGAAGGGAAGGAAGAACCGGCTTGAACCGTAAGGAGAGAAAAACAGGGAGCATCCTTCTGGTGCTGACCGCCGGCATCCTGTGGGGCTGCATGGGGCTTTTTGTCCGGCCGTTGGACCGGAAGGGCCTATCCTCCTGGGATATCGTGTTTCTTCGGGCGGTTCTCACCACGGTGATCATGTTTGTTGTCCTTTTGGTGAAGGATCGCAGGCTGTTCCGGATCCGGCTTAAGGACCTGTGGTGTTTCGCAGGCACCGGTCTTCTCAGTATCGTCTTTTTCAATCTGTGCTATTTCAAGGAGATCACGCTGACCTCTCTGTCCGTGGCGGCAATTCTTTTGTATACCGCACCGGCGTGGGTGATGCTGCTGTCGGCCGTCATTTTCCGGGAGAGACTGACCCGTTGGAAAATGCTTGCACTGGCCCTTTCCTTTGCAGGCCTTATTCTCGTCACCGGGGTTCTCGGAGGCGGGGAACGGCTCACCTGGCAGACGGCGCTGATCGGCCTCGGCGCGGGACTTGGATATGCGCTGTACTCCATCTTCGGACGGTTTGCGCTGATGCGGGGATATGAGACCTACACCATCAGTTTTTATACATTTCTGCTTGCAACGGCAGGGACGCTTTTCCTGGCCCGGCCGGGGAAGGTTGCGGCCGCTGTCACCGGCTCGACGTCGGGAATCCTTCTGGCCGTGACGTTCGTGCTGGTTTCCACGGTGATCCCGTATCTGACCTACACCCTCGGACTCAAGGGGGTGGAGAACGGGCAGGCGTCCATCATCGCTTCCGTGGAGCCGGTTGTCGCTACCTTGAACGGGATTTTATGGTTCCATGAAAAACTGACCTACGCGGTGTTCCTCGGCGCAGCTTTGGTGCTGGCCGGGATCGTGATCGCGAACAGGGGGACATATGAAGAAAGAAGAGAAGACCAATGTGATGCGGGTGCTGGAGGCGAAGAAGATCGCCTATGAAAGCCACACCTATGAGCCGGACGCGACCATGAGCGGCGAGGAGATCGCCGGGATTCTCGGCGAGGACCCGGCAAAGGTGTTCAAGACCCTCGTCACCCAGGGCAAGACCGGACAATACTACGTGTTTGTCATCCCGGTGGCCGCGGAGCTCGACCTCAAGAAGGCCGCGAAAACCGCGGGGGAAAAGGCCATTGCGATGATCAAGCAAAAGGATCTGCTGCCGCTAACGGGCTACGTGCACGGCGGCTGCTCGCCCATCGGGATGAAGAAGGCGTTTCCCACGTGGATCCATGAGACCGCGCAGGAGTGCGAGCGGATGTTCGTGAGCGCGGGGCGCGTCGGGTTTCAGGTGGAGCTGGCTCCGGCGGATCTTCTCAGGGCGGCGAACTGCCGGTACGGGAATCTGATCATCGACGAAAGCAGTGCGGAATAAGGGCTCTTCCGGGAGAAGGAAAATGCGGAAATAATCTGACATTCTTTAGGGAACTTTGTCTATGGACTTTTACGGCAAAGTTCCCTATGCTTTTTATATTCCGGAGAAGGAGGAAACGGTATGCGATTGGGAGGAACCGTAGCGGGGCGGTTTACAAACCCGCAGGAGTGGGAAGAGATACTGGTGAGGACGGGATTCCGGGCGGTGACGGCGCCATTTTCCGCGTATACACCCCGGAAAATGGTCGACGACTACTGTGCGGTTGCCGAAAAACACGACGTGCTCATCGCGGAGGTCGGCGTATGGAAGAATATCTTCGACCCGGATCCGAAGGCGGCGGCGGAGGCCATGGCGTACGCGAAGGCACAGCTGGCGCTGGCGGACGAACTCGGGATTGAGTGCTGCGTCAATATCGCAGGCACCGCGGGTTCCGCCGGCTGGGACGGCGCGGACCCCTCGAACTATACGAGGGAAACCTACGACCGGATTGTTGCTTCCGTTCGGGAAATCCTCGACGCGGTGCAGCCAAAGCGCGCCTGGTACTGCTTAGAGCCGATGCCCTGGATGGTGCCCGACGGCCCTGACGAGTATCTGCAGCTGATCCGCGATGTTGATCGGCCCCGGTTCGGCGCGCATATGGATTTTGTGAACATGATCAACTCGCCGCGCCGGTATTTGTGCGCAAACGAATTCATCGGGGAATGTTTCGCGAAGCTCGGCCCGTACATCAGGAGCACGCACTTAAAGGACTCCCATATGGACCGGATGAAGCTCACCACTGTGCTCACGGAGTGCTCGCCGGGGGAGGGGGAACTGGATTTCCGGGCGATCCTTAAGATTATCGATCGATATCTTCCGGCGGATGCGCCGGTTCTGTTGGAGCATATGAACACATTTGACGAGTATCGGGCCGCCTATGATGCGGTCGCCGCGGCGGCTGCCTCGGCGGGAGTCGGTATTTGAGAAAAGGAGAAAACTATGGCAGAGAGACCTCTTTCGGGCGATTCCATCGCGATCAATCGCCGCTATTTAGACAGCCTGCTGGTGGAGAGCCGCATTGTCGGCGCGGTTCATCCGACGGCGGAGACGACGCTTTTTGGGGAACATTTTTCGACGCCTGTGACAACGGGCGCATTGTCGCACCTAAAGCCCAGCATGGCAGCTCTTGCAACGGGGGCAAAGCAGGCGGGAGTCCTTTGCTTCATCGGCATGGGCGACTGCGAGGAGATGGAGTCCTGTGCGGCCACCGGCGCGAAGCTGGTGAAGATCATCAAGCCCTACGCTGACCGGGATGAGATTTTTGCCCGGATCCGCTGTGCGGAGGAGTGCGGGTTCCTTGCCATCGGCATGGACGTGGAGCATTCGGTCAACATCCGCGACGACCGGGATTCCGTGGTGGTCGGGAAGCAGATGAAGCTTCCGACGATCGAAGAGCTTCGGGAGTATATTGAATCCACGAAGCTGCCCTTCATCATCAAGGGCGCCCTCAGCGTGAAGGACGCCTACACCTGCGAGGACATCGGCTGCAAGGGGATCATCCTAAGCCATCACAACGGCCTGATGCGCTGGGCGGTTCCGCCGGCGATGCTCCTGCCGGACATCCGCAAGGCGGTGGGCGACCGGCTCACGATCATTGTGGACGGCGGTATGCAGGACGGCTTCGACGTGTTCAAGGCCATGGCTCTGGGTGCCGATGCGGTGTCGGTGGGACGGCCCCTGATGGAGCCGCTGGCGCAGGAGGGACCGGCCGGCGCGGCGCGCATCCTCACGGAGATTACAGACGAGCTGAAGGCAATGATGGTGCGCACGGGTTCGCCGGATGTGCATTCCATCGATCCGGCGGTGATCCATCCGGTGGATTGGAACTGAGCCGCCGGGATACATAAGAACTGTGATGTCCACGAATGAAGTAAGAAACTGAGAGGTATAGAACAATGGGGTATTACAAAAACTTTAAGACGGTGGTCTACATTCCCGCGGAGGTTGCGGAGAAATTCACGCAGGAGAAGCTTGCATACGACCTTGAATTCCTGCAGAAGTATATCGGGATCGACAAGGTGTATCTGGAGACACACCGGAATCACATCGATGTGGAGACCGGGCAGCTCGCCATGATCAAGGGGTTCCTTACCTCTCACGGTGTGGAGGTTTCCGGAGGGATTACCACCACCATCAACGACTTTGAGGGTGCGGAGGCCGGCAAACAGCGCCTGTTTGCAACCTTCTGCTACACCGATCCTGCCATGCGGGCCCGGCTTAAGGAGATTTCCGGGCGCACGGCGGGAATGTTCGATGAGATCATTCTGGACGATTTTTATTTTACGAACTGTACCTGCGAGCGGTGCATCCGCGAGAAGGGGGACCGGGACTGGTTGACCTTCCGGCGGGAGCTCATGAAGGACGTCTCGGAAAATCTGGTGGTGGGGCCGGCGAAGGCCGTGAACCCGAAGGTGCGGATGATCGTGAAATATCCGAACTGGCGGGAGTCGTATCATTTTACGGGGTACGTGCCGGAGGTGCAGCGAGACATTTTCGATGCGACCTACACGGGCACGGAGACCAGAAGTCCCGCGTACACGGACCAGCACCTGCCGGAGTACCTGAGCTATTCCTTGGTCCGCTATATGGAAAATGCCTGGCCGGGACGAAACGGCGGAGGCTGGTTTGACACCTACGCCTGCTGGTCCATGGACCGGTATCTGGAGCAGGCGTATCTGACGGCCTTTGCACAGGCGAAGGAACTGATGCATTTCCAGTGGAGTGATCTGATCGACAACCCTTTTGTGGCGGCGATGGGACTGCAGCTGGGAAAGATCGACAAGCTGATGGACGGCGTCGGAAAGCCTTGCGGCGTGCCGGCATACATTCCGTTTGCATCGAGCGGCGAGAACCATCTGGAGATGCGCCTCGGCATGCTTGGCGTGCCGGTGGAGCCCACGCCCTTCTTCCCGGAGGACGCTCCCCGCATGCTTCTCACCGAGAGTGCGCTGGCGGATCCGGAGATCATCGGGAAGCTCCGCAGTTACATAGAGAAGGGCGGCAATGCCGTCATCACCAGCGGCTTCTTCCGCGAGGCAGGGGATGAGCTCCGTGAGGCAGGCCTTACGGAGGCGCGGCTTACGGGCCGGAAAATCCCGGTCAGCAGGTACCATATCACGGGCTCCTTTGCGGGGTTCGCGGAGCACCGCACGCCGGCGCTCTTCCCGGAGATCGTCCACGGCAACAACGATTCCTGGTCCCTGCTTAACGGCGGCGACGGCGATGTCCACAGCTCGCTTCTCCTGCGCAGGGCCTACGGCAAGGGACGGCTTTACATCTTCGCGGTGCCCGAGCTTGACAGCGATCTCTACGCGATGCCGAAGGACGCGGCGGATGTGCTGAAGCGCGTGCTGACGGGCGGTGAGTACGTAAGCGGAAGAAACTTCTCGGCGTTTACCTATGAGGACGGCTCGGAGATCCTGTACCGCTACGTGAAGACCGATCTGCATCCCGATACAGTGAGACTGCACACGAGAAAGAAGGTGCGGGCGCTTTTGGATGTGGAATCCGGACGGGAAATCCCGGCGCAGGAAACCCGGCTCTGGGAGGATTTCACGCCGGCGGCGGAGTACAGTGCAGAAGTCATTTTGACGCCCGGCGTGTTCCGAAAGTACCGTTGGGTGGAATAGAAACGGGGCCTGTTTTCACCGAATTTTCGGTTGATTTTACCGCCTTTGTCGAATACAATAAAAGGCAGTGAAGCGGGAGGTATTGCTTCGAGGAGGAAACGACATGAGAAGCGGTTGGAAACGGAACTTTGCGGGGAGAATAGCAGCGGCGGCCATGGCTGCCGCAATGGTACTATCCGGAGCACACGCTCTGTTTCATGAGGCGGCGGCATTTGCGGATGCAGGACGCCGGATCGGAACGGGAAGCGGAGTTTCGGTGCAGTTTGAAGCGGATTCCACGTTGGCAGCGGAACTGCAGGCACTTTTGGAAGCGCCGGGCAGCGTGACCGTACAGTCGGCCAACGATACGGACAACCCGAGCAAATGCATTGTGACTTACGATAAGAGTGCGGCCCTGACGGCGTGGTTCTCTCAGGATGAGGCGGTACGCGCGGCACTTTTGGACAGCCTTGGCTATTCGGAGTGCAAGGTGTTCGCACAGGTCGATTGGGCCATTGACAGTCTCACGGCATGGCATTACAGCGACAAATGGGACACGGACACCGGACATGCATCGGTTGACGAGGAGCACCCGGACGAGTATGTGCTCGGCGAGTGGGCGTACATCGACTGCCCGTGTACGACATCGGCTTCGGATTCGGTGGAAATCTTTCAGGAACTCGGAAACCCGAAGGACGAGGAGGATGTCCATTGGAGCAACGGCCGCAAGGGTGACTACAGCACCGGCTGGGGAAGCGTTCTGAAGGAATCCCAGTATAAGCTTGTAACGATCGGCAATACTGACAATCCCGACGGGGAGGAGAATGCGGATGTAACCTACCGCGCGGAGATCCCCTTTGACCAGCACACGGTTTTCGTTCGTGTGCGCTACGGCGTGAAGCTGACCGTTAAGGCCTCGGAGAGCGGGGATAACGGCAACGCGGGCGACGGGAACGGAGAGAACGCTGACGGAGATAACTCGCCGAAGGTGGTTTACGTATTTTCCGACTGGTCAAGAACCGCGGCTTACGGCAAGGAGGCCGACAATCCGCTGTTCCATCTTCCGGAACTGTTCCGGACTCCGGTGATCGAGGACGTTAAGTATCTCGGTGTCGATGACACCGGGTCCGGTCCGTATATCGTGTTTACGCTGAAGGCATCCGCCGAGACGGTGGAGGCTGCCAAGAAGATCGCGGAAGACGGCGGTTTTGCAAAGATCTACGTGGAAGCCAGAAAGGCCGGCGGCGGCGACACCGACTGGGTGATGCTGGGCGGCGAAGAGGATATCGTCAACGGAGAGATCAAAGTAAATCTTCTGGAGATGGGGTACGGAAGTGCCCAGGCGGCGGAGATGAAGGACATTGAGCTGCGGGCGCTGTATTATGTCTTCGGCAGTGATCAGAAGGAGTACGAGACCGTTCCGACGGAGATCGTACAGCTTCGGCTCACGGAGGGCGACAATCCGTCCCTGACCCCGGAGATCAGCCCGACCTCCGCACCGACGCCGACGTCGTCCCCGTACCTGAAGGAACTGCTTTCAGAGACCGTGGAGAAGAAGAAAGACACGCACTGCAAGATCTGCGGCGTCTGTCCGGTACAGCCCCTGGGCATCTGCCTCTTTGTATGGATTGCGGGAGTTCCGCTCCTTCTGCTCATAATCCTTCTGATCATGAGACACCGCGAGGAGAGACGGCGCGGGAACTATAAGCGGAAGAAGAAATGATTTAAGCGCGTTGGAGATAGAAAACTATGTGGTTAGCGATTCTGGGATCGGCACTGTGCGCTGCTATTGCCGGCATTATATACCTGTTCACCCGGTTTCAGCGGTTTGGCGTGGTCGAGCGGATATCCGGCGGACGGAAATGGCTGAAACGGCTGCTGGCGGCGGTACCGCTTCTCGGGTTTGTCGTGTGCGGCCTGTTCAATGTGGTCAACACCGTGATCATGGTGCTGCATCTGGCGGTGTTTTGGCTGTTCACGGAACCGTTCGCATTTCTTCGGCGGAGGGTCGGGAGAAAGAAGACGGAAACCTCGAGGGAAACAGACGGGACATCAGCCGGGAAAAAGACGTTCCCGATTTACTGGGAAGGGATTGCGGCGATCGTTCTGTGCGCGGTCTACCTTGCCATCGGCTGGCACCATGCGCATCACGTGTCCCGCACTTCCTATGAACTGACTACGGAGAAGGTTCTTCCCGACGGCGCGCTGCGGATCGCGTTGATCGCCGACTCCCACATCGGCACCACCTTCGATGGTGAAGGGTTTGCCGAGCATCTGCGCACCATAGCGAAGGACAATCCGGATGTCGTGATCTTCGCCGGCGATTTTGTCGACGACAGCACCACCAGAGAGGATATGATCGCGGCCTGCCGTGCATTCACGGAGCTGAAGCCCAAATACGGGATCTATTACTCCTACGGAAACCATGACAAGGGATATTACAATTCCCGTGCGTACACCCCCGAGGAGCTGGAGTCGGAGCTTTTGAGAAACGGCGTCAATGTTCTTCAGGACGATGTGGCGTCCATCGCCGATTGTTTTTACATCATCGGAAGAATGGACAAGAATGAGGGCGACCGGAAGAACGGAGCCGGCCCAAGAAAGAGCATGGCGGAACTGACGAAGGATCTTGATAAGAGCCGGTATATGATCGTCATCGACCATCAGCCGAACGATTATGCCGCCGAGGTAGCGGCGGACGTGGACCTGGTCCTCTCCGGACACACCCACGGCGGGCAGCTGCTCCCGTTAGGGCCCATCGGCCGGTGGATCGGCGCGAATGACCGGACCTACGGAACAGAGACCCGAGGGAAAACGACATTTATCGTCAGCTCCGGTATCTCCGGATGGGAAATCCAGTTTAAGACCGGGACATTTTCCGAGTACGTGATCATCGATGTCAAGGGACCGAAACTGCAGTAAATTAGGATAGCTTACGAAAATAAGGGCGACAGATAATTCTGCCGCCCTTTTCAGATTCGTTTTTATAACGCTTACTTGGTGCCGAAGATCCTGTCGCCGGCGTCGCCAAGACCCGGAAGGATGTAACCCTTTTCGTTGAGGCAGTCGTCCATTGCGCCGATGTAGATGTCGACCTCGGGATGAGCAGCCTGCAGCGCTGCCAGACCTTCCGGAGCTGCGATCAGGCAGAGGAAGCGGATGCGCTTGATACCGCGCTTGTTGAGCATGTCGATGGCTGCGATGGCGGAACCGCCGGTAGCAAGCATCGGGTCCACGACGAAGATGTCGCGCTCTGCGGCGTCGTGAGGCATCTTGCAGAAGTACTCGTGGGGCTCGAGGGTCTCCTCGTCACGATAGAGACCGATGTGGCCGACCTTGGCGCTCGGGTTCATCCGAAGGATACCGTCGCAAAGACCGATGCCGGCGCGAAGGATCGGAACAACGCAGAGCTTCTTGCCTGCGATCTCCTTGACTGTCGTTTTGCAAAGCGGCGTCTCAATCTCCTTGTCCGCGAGGGGAAGATCCCGGCTAGCTTCATAGTATATCAGCATCGCGACCTCATTGACCAGCTCGCGAAAATCTTTCGTGGAAGTGTCTTTTCTCCGCATAATGCCGATTTTGTGCTGCAGCAGCGGATGATCCATAATTACTACTTTACCCTTTTTTTCCATGATACCGTTCCTCCTTGGGGTGCGATTTTTCGCTCCTTTGATTATACTACCGGGGACGGAAAATGTCAAAGCCAAACGGGGGGGCTCCGGCAGAGAAAAACGTATTTTCCGAAAAGGGTTTTTATGGTAAAATAATAGATACAGTTGCGGCGGAACCTGCGGGAGAGGGTTCTGCCTGCGGAAGGGGACGCCGGTTACGGCTTTGGGGATATGTACAAGATTCGATCTGACAGGGAAGAGCACACGATACTGCTTCCCGCGACGCTGGATGACCATTTTCCGCTCCTCAAGTATATGTTCTGGAGCAAGGGGTATGCGGTGGTGGCACTCGATGAGAGCGACGAGTTCACGGTGCGCGAGGAGGGGCTGAAGTACTCGAACTATGACATCTGTTACCCGTTTGTGCTGATGGCGGGGCAGGTGATGCGGGCGCTCAAGAGCGGAAAATACGATCCGAAGAAGACCTTCGTGCTGATCCCTACGGCGGGTGACGCCTGCCGCGGGGCGTGCTACATCGGCCTGATGGAGCGGTCGCTGCACCAGGCAGGCTTTCCGGACACGCACATGATGACCATCAACGTGCGTCACGTCTGCAATGAGATCACCATGAAGATTACGCTGGACACCGCGATCCGCGGGCTGTTCGGCCTGTTCTACGGCGACATCCTGATGATGCTCGCCAACCAGACGAGACCCTACGAGGCCCACAAGGGGGATACCGAGGCGCTTCGGCAGCGGTGGATCAGGGAGCTGGAGTCGGACATCCGTCTGGGGAAGCATCTAACGCTTCACCATATGAAGAAAAACTTTGACCGGATCGCCAAGTCCTTCCGCGAGATCGAGAGGACCGGCGAGAAGCGGCAGAAGATTGCCATCGTGGCGGAATTTTACGTCAAATACTGTGCTCTCGGCAACTGGAACCTGATCCCGTATCTGGAGGAGCACGGGTGCGAGGCACATGTGAACGGCCTTTCGTGGTACATGCTGTATTACATCGACTCCCATAAGCCTGCTTCCTGGGGCCTTGAGCGCGCGGGCTTCGAGGCGGTGAAGAAATTGTTAACGTACTCGCAGGACGAGATGCTTCTTGCGATGCGCCGCCACGGGTTCCACACCATGAGCCGCTACCGGACCATGGACCGCGAATCCCGCCCGTATGTGTCCCACAACCTCACCAACGCCGACGGCTGGCTGATGGGCGCGGAGGCGGTGGACTACATCCGTCACGGATATCGGAAAATCCTGTGCAGCGCTCCCTTCGGGTGCCTGCCCAACGTCTGCGCCGGCCGGGGCGTGTACCCGAGCCTTCGGGCCGCCTTCCCTTACGCAATGCTGACGGTCATCGAGACGGACTCCTCCGGCTCGAAGCTGAATTACTACAACCGTGTGCAGATGCTCGTGGATATGAAGCTGCCGAAGAGAAAGCGGGAAGGGAACGGAAAGCAAAAGAGCACATTCGGCCGTGCCCCCAAATCGTAAGCCGGAAGAAAAGTGAAAAGAAGAAAAAGAAAACGATTGCCGATGTTCCTTCAGCGGCAATCGTTTTTTCTGAGTTGTGAATTGAAAAAAGTTCCCCAAGAAAGAGGAGAAGCCCGAGTAAGTTTTGCCTTACCGGGCTGATATTATATGAAAAATATGAATAGGCTTGTTTGGTTGAGAACCTCTTGTTCTCTCTTTCTGACTGCATTATAACGTACAAATATGAGCAGAGTTTGTCGGAAAAGACAACACTTTGTAAACATTTCAGAAGATTTTTCCGGGAATGTGTTAACAAACCGAAAGTTTTCCAACCGGATCAGGGAATTTCCCAGGCACAAAAAAACTCCCCATAAAAGAGGAGAAGCCCGAGTAAGTTTTGCCTTACCGGGCTGATATTATATGAAAATTTGAATAGGCTTGTTTATGATCGGGATTTCTGTTTCCCTCTCTCTTTCTGACTGCATTATATCGTACAAATATTAGGAAAGTTTGACGACAAAAAGAAAAATTTGTAAACCTTCTGTAAACAAAAGGGATTTATATAATCCAAATCAATTGTAAGCAGATCGTTTTGATTCAACCATTCACAACCTTCCCTTCCCTCAAATTCCTCATATAGTACAGCCGGTACAAAAGTATCGCCGTCAGGAAACACACGCAATCGGCAGCCGGCGTCGCGACCACGATGCCGTAGAGCGGATTCACGAGGCAGAGAAGGAACATGAGGGGGATATCCAGGAAGCCCTTCCGAAGCACGGCAAGCACGAACGCGCTCTGCCAGCGGCCGACAGCCTGGAAGAAGGAGATGAACGTGTAAGCCACAGCGGAGAACGGAGCTCCGATGCACAGGATCCGCAGGAACCGCATGCCCAGGGTCAGGGACTCGCCGGGCTTGACGAAGATGCCCACCAACGGCCGTGCGGCGAAGAGACATGCAAGCATGCAGCCGCCGCCGATTGCGAGAGCGATCACCACGGTATCGCGGATCACCCGCTTCATCCGCTTGAGATTTTTCGAGGCGTGATTATATGCGATCAGCGGAAGCACGCCCTGGGTGAGACCGCGGACGGTGGCGTGGGCGAGCATGTTGATCTTTTTGGCAACTCCCAAACCGGCCTGGGCCGCGGTGCCGTTGGCCATCATCAACCGGTCGAGGCAGGCGTAGGAGATGTTTTCGAACAGGGTCATGATGCAGGCCGGAAGACCGGTGCTGAGAATGCGGCGTACCATTTTCCGGTCGGGGGAAAGCGGGAAGCGGAAGGACAGGACGGACGGATGCTTCCGACGGTACTGTAAATACAACATGATGCCGAGGGCGATCCAGTTGGAGAGCGCGGTGGCAATCGCAGCTCCGAGCACTTCCTTCCCTTCCGGGAGGATTACGAACATGAAGACCGGATCCAGGGCGATGTTTAAGAGGCTTCCGCTGATGATGCCGATGCTTGCGTCAAGGCTCCGGCCCTCGCTCCGGAAGAGATGGGCAATCAGCATGTTCATGGAGGTACCGAGGCCGCCGAGCCCCACGGTGATGAGAAGATATCCCGTCGCGTAGCGGTGCACCTCGGGGTCGCCGCCTCCCAGAATGTCGGTGAAGGGATGGCGGAAAAGGACGGCAAGAGCCGTGTAGAGAACGGTCAGAGCGATGCATCCCCAGAAGGAAAAAGCGCAGGCTTCCCCTGCGCTCTTTCTGTCACTGCTTCCCAAACTGCGGGCCGATTCCCCGGCACCGCCGACTCCGAACAGGTTGGCAATCGCAGAAAGGAACATGAATGCGGGCAGGCATACGGTCACAGCGGCCAGCTTGGCGTCGCTTCCGGTCAGACCGATGAAAAAGGTGTCGGCCATGTTGTAGAGCACCAGAATGATCTGTCCGACAATCGTCGGCAGGGCGAGGTGCGCGATGGCGACCGGAACCGGTTCCTGCTCGAAAAATCTGATTTCCTTAGCATCGGTTTTCATGCGATTTTCCCCCGCAGGGCTTTTTTTCAGTAAACAACGCGAGGGAAAATTTGTCAACGGAAAAAGAGGGCCGTCTTCCACCGGGGGGTTCATTACGTAAAATACGAAAATATCCGGTATTTTCCGAGCATTTTTGTGTCGCCAAAACGCATTCCGCAGAGTTGCGGAACGCCCTGTCCTGTGGTACAATAAGGCAAATACAGTCGGCGCTCCCGGGTGGGGAGCTTCGATGTACCATTTTGCGAGGCGGAAACATGGAATCTACTTTGATACGAACCTGGTCGGAGATTGATCTGGACGCGCTGGTTCACAATTTCCGGACGCTGTGTGCACGGGTGAACGCCGGAAACAGCGGTGCGGACGGGAAGAAAGTTCGTTTTTTGGGCGTTGTGAAGGCAGATGCGTACGGGCACGGCGCGGTTGTCGTGGCACGGACACTTCAGGAGGAAGGCGCGGATTATCTCGCAGTCAGCAGTATCGACGAGGCGATGGAGCTTCGCCTGAACGGAATCACTATGCCGATCCTGATTTTAGGCCATACGCCGAAGGAGCAGGTTGAGAGACTTCTTCAATATGATATCACACAGGCAGTCACCTGCAAGGCGAAGGCGGTGGAGTACTCGGAGGAAGCGACACGCTTAGGCGGGACGCTGCGGATCCACATCAAGGTGGATACGGGAATGTCCAGACTTGGGTATCTCTGTGACGGCGACATGTTTTCTACAGGAGTAGAAGGCATATGCGAAGCGGTTTCCATGCCGGGACTCGACGCCGAGGGAATATTCACTCATTTTGCGGTTTCCGATGAGCCGGGCGAGGAAGCGAAGGCTTATACAGAGCATCAGTTTCAACTGTTCACCGATGTGATCGCCGGCGTTGAGGAGCGGATCGGACGGAAGTTTGCGCTCCGCCATTGTGCGAACACCGGAGCGGTCGCGCGCTATCCGGAGACCTTCCTTGATATGGTCCGGCCGGGACTTCTTCTGTACGGTTACGGGGATTTTGCGGCGGAACTCGGACTGAAGCCGGTGATGGCGCTGAAGACCAATGTTTCTACGATCAAGATTTATCCCGCCGGGACGGCGATCAGTTACGGCGGCATCTATAAAACAACACATACCGAGCGCATCGGCGTGCTGCCCTACGGATACGCAGACGGTTTCTTCCGCTGCCTCTCCAACCGGTGCAGCCTGATGACGGCTGACGGGTCTGCGCCGCAGCGCGGCAAGATCTGCATGGATATGTGCATGATCGACCTGACGGACAAGCCGGATGTGGGAATCGGCTCCGAGATTGAAATCTTCGGACCGCACAATCCCATCGAGACGATGGCACAGCTTGCGGGAACAATTCCCTACGAACTCACCTGCGCCGTCAGCAAGCGCGTGCCGCGACACTATATCCGCGGCGGCGAGATTATCGAAGAGGAATTGATGCTGCGCATGTGATCCCGGCTGTTGCGGGAGGCGCTGCAGTTTACAGATGACAGGAGGTTCCTATGCCAAACCCCTATTTGCCCTTGTGGGAGTATATTCCGGACGGAGAACCGCGGGTGTTCGGCGACCGCGTGTATGTGTACGGAAGCCATGACCAGGCGGCTTCGGATGCATTTTGCGACCACAAGCTTCTCTGCTGGTCTGCGTCCGTCGACGATCTGAACCACTGGACCTGCCACGGTCACATTTTCCATACGGCGGACGATACGGATCACAAGAGTGACACCGCAGCGTGGACGGACGGCTATCTCTTCGCCCCGGACGTTGTGGAGAAGGACGGCCGCTACTACCTTTATGCATATATTATGGGCGCCCACGGGTGCGTCGCAGTGAGCGACAAGCCGGAGGGACCCTTCACCCTGATCGATCAGTACCGCCACGGGGAGCCGGTGACGCCCCATGAGGTGGGCTATGGCGACGGCTGGTTTGTGGATCCGGGTGTCCTGGTGGACGATGACGGCCGTGTGTACGTGTACTGCGGCTTTGAGCGGTCCTTCGGCGTGGAACTGGATGCGGACACCATGGTGGACACGAAGGACGACACCTTCGTGGAGGACATCCTGCCGCCGGGGCAGAAGCCGGAGGATTTCTACGAGGCATGTTCCCCGCGGAAGATCGGCGACACCTACTACCTGATCTACTCGCCGCGCCGCGGAAGCCGGCTGATGTACGCGACATCCGACAAGCCCCTCGGACCGTATGTGATCCGCGGGACGATCGTGGACAACGGCATCAACTATCCGGCCGGCAACAACCACGGCTCGATCTGCAGGATCAAGGATCAATGGTACATATTCTATCACCGCATGACCAACAACACGATCATGTCGCGCCGCGGCTGCGTGGAGAAGATCGAAATCCTTCCGGACGGAACGATCCCGGAGGTGGAGATGACCTCCCTCGGATTCCAGGAGTCACTCAACCCTTACGAGATCACGCCGGCGGAGCTTGCCTGTTACTTAACGGGCGGCTGTTTCGTGACGGAAAATAATCCTTTCGCCCGGAGCGTAGTCAATATCACCCACGACTGTGTGCTCGGATATAAGTACTTTGATTTCGGTGAGGATTTCTCCAGCAGGACGATGCAGCTTCTGCTGCGCGTAAAGGGCCGCGGGATCTACTCGAAGGTCCACGTGCACATCGATGCGCCGGACGGGCCGGAGATCGGTGTCGTGGACGTCGGTCTTGCGGACGGCGTGTATACCGCGGATGTGCAGTCGGTGACCGGCCGGCACGCGGTGTTCTTCAGGGCGGAGAGCACGGCCGGCGGATGGTTCCCGGAGATGTTTGCGGGGCGCGAGCTGTTTGCATTTTCCGAATTTACCTTCCGCAAGATGTGAAGATTAAGATAATGTTAGAAAGATTAAAAGTAAATTAAATTTACATTTTTGGGCCCGGAAGCATTGCATTTTCCGAAAAAGTATGGTACTATGACTTCAGTCCGAGGGGGAAAGCCCGAGGAACGGGCCGTTGCGTAAGGCCCGCGAAACAAATGATACGGAGGTAAATATTTATGTGGCATATTCTTATTTCTTTGGCAATCGGTGGTATCTGCGGTTGGCTTGCAGGAATGTTTATGGGTTCGAAGAACAGTCTGCTGATCAACATCATCCTCGGTCTTATCGGTGGTGTTCTCGGTAACTTCGTATTCGGTCTCATCGGAATCAGCTTCCATGGTATCATCGGCAACATCATCGGTGGTGTGCTCGGTACCTGCCTCTTGATTGCAATCGGAAGATTTTTCCTGAAGAAATAAACGGAAGCCATCGGATTGTAACTGACGAAATGGCAACGGGGCTGCCTGGTGCAGCCCCGTTTTCCGTATGACGGTGTTGACAGTGTCGGAGGAGGCTATGAAAAAGGTCATCAATGCATTTCTCTTCTTTTTGCTGATCTTGTTTGCGTGCGCATTGGTATCGGTCGGTGTGGATTATATTCGGGAAGGAAGTCTCGATATTTTCCGGGCGATCGCTCTTGCTATATTCTCTTTTTTAACCATCAAGGGAATCCGCGGCTCATACCGCAAGGCGTTCAAGTCGGAGACGGTGCCCGACAATGCATACCAGCAGCAGATGCTTCAGCAGCAGATGATGCAGCAGCAGATGATGAGACAGAATATGGCGGCGCCGTTGATGCCGCAGAACCAGGCGCAGGAGCCGAATCCGGAGATGGACCATGTGGACGACATGGCCGTGCAGTACAATCCGTATTTTACGGATGTCTATGAGGAGCAGATCGCGAGCCAGCGGGAGCGCCAGCAGGTGATGCAGCGCCAGCTTGCGGAACAGCAGATGCTCCAGCAGCAGATGGCGCAGCAACAGATGCTTCAACAGCAGATGGCACAACAGCAGCTGCTCCAGCAGCAGATGATGCAGCAACAGATGCTCCAACAGCAGAGAGTCGATCAGGAGCTTTTGGAGGCGCAGCTGCAGCAGGTCATGAATAACAATAAGCCGCTGCAATGACCCCTCTTGAAATAAAGTGTTAGGATGAACCGTTATGGACGCGATGGAACTGTATTTGGAAAATATCGGCGAGGATGACGCTCCCCTGGTTTGCGCCATGGGAGAGGACCATACCACGGCCGAGGTGAAGAAGATAATCCTTGACCTGATCTGCCTCCTCGGGGAGGAAGGCGGAGAGGGCGCGGAGATCAACGAGAAGGTGCTTCTGCGGCTTCTCGCTTTTGTTTCCATGGAACCGGTGCCGGAGGGAATGGAAGAACTCGGCGATTACGACCGCTACTCCTGCATCCGCGCGCTGGAGGCAATCCGCAAGAGGGAGACCGTGAGCCCGGAGGAGAGACAGAAGATTTTTCTTGTCCAGTATCTCCTGCGGGGTTATGCGAGCAGGTGCCACTGATGCAGTACGTTATCATTTTCCTGATCATCGGCGTCTTGATCTTTGTCCTGACCGGCAACCCCGGCCTGCTGTTTTATGCCGGCTACGGCGTGCTTATGATTGCGTCCTTTGTGTTGACCGTCTTTTTTATCTACGCGCTGTTCCTTGTCCTGATCTCGGAACCGGCGGAGGCGGTGTTTACGAGAGTGGGTGAGCCGGCGCCGGAGAGCTCCCACAAGGTTGCGTTCTACCGCATCGGCGAGACGGAATATCCCTGCCTCTTCCCGGAGGAGGGCATTTTCCGAAAGAGACTGTATAAAACCGACCGGACATGCCGCGTGCGGCTGTTGGAGAAGCGGGGCCGCGTTCTCGACCGGTATGCCGTCACCACGACCATCGTCGGGTTGATTGCAGGGTTCGGCATGGAGATCCTCACCGTGGTGATGCTCTTATCCTGAAAAAATAAGCCTTCGGAATCTCCGGGATTTCGAAGGCTTTGTTCATTACGACAGCCGTTTCTCAAACGCGCCGAGCACGGCGACGGAAGGATAGACGTTGGCAAACGCCGTCGGGTCGAGGTCGTGCAGCGCGTGCCGCAGCTGGCGGAATTCGTACTCCGACATCACGCTGATGACGAGCTTTCGCTCGGCGCCGGAGTAGGAGCCGATGCCGGTGAAGATCGTGGCGCTGCGGTCGATGTTGTCGCGGATCCAGTCGCTGATCTCATGCTCCTTGTTGGTGAAGATGTTGACGGTCACGGAGCGGTTCTGCAGATGGATCCGGTCGATGATGAGCGAGCAGCAGAAGGCGGCGATGATGGAGTACACGGCAACCTCCGGGTTGAAGATGATCGCGCACACCGCGTACACCACGATGTTGACGGCGAGGGAAACCTTGCCGACGGTCAGGGAGCGGTACTTCTGGCTTAGGACGATGCCGATGATGTCCGTGCCGCCGCCGGAGCCGAAGCCGATGTACAAAAGACCGCTGCCGATACCCTCGAAGAAGCCGCCCACGATGGTGTTGGTGAGGGCGTCCGAGATGATGGGTTCCTTCGGGATTGGAAGAAGGGACATGAGGGCACTTTCCAGAAGGATCGTGAACCCCGCCTTGATCATCGGCTTGCCGCCGAGAACGCGCCATCCGAGGATGACGATCGGGATGTTCATCAGAAAATAAAGAATACCGCGGATGTTGTACGGCTCAAGCCGGGTTCCCTTAGCGAGAAGGGACAAGAGCTGCGCAATACCGGTAAACCCGCCGGAATACAGGCCGCCGGGCAATATGAAAAAGTTTACGCCGAGACAATAGATGAGCGAAGCGATGCAGCAGATGGTGAAGTTGGTGACGCCGCTCCGCACGGTTCCTCTTTTGTTGTCAAACATGTCGCGCCTCCGTATGATCAAACAGCAACACATCCTCCTTTAATTGTAGCATGAAAGAAAAGAAATGCAAGGATTTCCGACAAATGCGCGGAAAGCATTTTCCGATGACAGAAGAGGGGCGATATGGTATAATTTTGCTGTGGGGCGTCCTGAAGATTTGTTTTTTGTGAGGAGGAAAATGATGAAGACAGCCGATGTTGATGCAATCAAAAACCGCGTGCGGCGCATGGCGATCTGCTATGATTTTGACAAGACCCTTTCCCCCGATGACATGCAGGCCTTTACGCTGATCCCTTCCCTTGCCATGGACAAGGCGGACTTCTGGAAGCAGGCGGACGAGCTGGCCCATGAGAACCGGATGGACAACAACCTCGCGTGGATGTACCAGCTGCTGACGCTCTCCAAGGCTAAGCGGAAGTCCATCAAGCGGGAGTATTTTCAGGAGGCGGGACGCAGCGTTCCGCTGTTCAAGGGTGTGGAAGGTTGGTTTGACCGCGTGAACAAATACGCGGAGTCCATGAATATCGTCGTGGAGCACTATATCATCTCCTCCGGCCTGAAGGAGATCATTGAGGGGAGCAGGATCGTACCGAAGATCAGCCGGATCTATGCATCCTCCTACCTGTATTCCCCCGACGGGATCGCCGAATGGCCTGCGCAGGCGGTCAATTACACGAACAAGACACAGTACATATTCCGGATTGCCAAGGGCATCTTCGAGGAGTACGATGAGCGGGTGAACGACAGCATGGAGGAGTCGAAGCTCTACATCCCTTACGAGAATATCGTGTACATCGGCGACAGCGCCACCGACATTCCGTGCATGCGGCTGGTGAAGAGCCGCGGCGGTTACTCCATCGGCGTGTACGACCCGGAGAAGCAGGCGAAGGAGAAGGTGTACAAGCTCTACGCCGACGGGCGGCTGAGTTATTTTACGGCGGCGGATTACAGTGCGCGGTCCGAGATGATGCGGCTGATCAAGACCATCATCAACGAGGTTGCGGCGAGGGAGGATATCAAGACGGAGCAGCAGATCCTCAAGCTGGAGCTGCCGTGACGGTACGCTTATCCGACGGAAAATGGGGGAGCCTATGGCGAAGAAAACATACTACGGTCTGACGAAATATCTGCTGTTGTTTATGGCAGCGGCGTTTGTCGGCTGGGTTTATGAGATCGTTTGCGTATATTTCACTCTCGGACGGTACGTGGACCGGGGAGTGCTGCATCTTCCGATGTGCCCGATCTACGGGTTCGGAATGCTTCTTTTGTACGTCCTGTTCCATCGGTTCCGCAACGTGTTTGTCCTGTTCTTCGGCAGCGCTTTGGTGACGACGGCGGTGGAGCTGGCGGCGTCCTATGTGATCGAGCGTAAGTTCCACACCGAGCTCTGGTCCTACGAGGAGTGGCCGCTCAATTATCAGGGCAGGATCTGCGTTATCAGCAGCGCCGCCTTCGGTCTGTTGGCCCTGTTTTTCTTCAAGGCGCTGAAGCCCTGCGCGGATTGGCTGTTCCGGGGAAAGGCGAGGATCGCGGTATCCGTGATCACGGTGGCGCTGTTCGTGTTCTGCGTCGTCTGGGAGATGCGGTTCCGGTAAAACGTACAATTTCAGTGAAAAGTACAATCGAACAGAACAGATCAAAAATGGGAACCGCCCGGTGAGGCAGTTCCCATTTCCGTTTTATGCTGTTATGCAATCCGCATCCTTATGCCCAGGGATTCTCGGTCGGGTAAGGAAGGCTCTTTGGCTGGTTGTAAGCAATGTCCTTGATGCCGAGGAACTTGAATACCTCGAACAGGGCCTTGCCGCAGTGACCGAATGCAACCGCACCGTGGTGAGGATATCTCTTCTGGATGAGCACGTGGCGATAGAAGCGTCCCATCTCTTTGATGGCGAAGATTGCGATACCACCGAAGGAACGGGTAGGTACGTCGAGGATCTCGCCCTCAGCGATGTAGGAAACAAGCTCTCCGTCGCTGTTGCACTGCAGACGATAGAAGGTGATGTCGCTTGCTGCGATGTCGCCCTCAAGGGTTCCTCTCGTGAAATCAGGCTCGCTTCCTTCCGGCTCAAGGAGACGGTGCTGGATGAGCTGATACTTGATCGCACGGTCGCTGCACATCTTGCAGGACGGGGTGTTACCGCAGTGGAAGCCCATGAACGTATCGGTAAGCTTGTAATCGTACTTGCCCTTGATGTCCTCGTCATAGATGTACTGAGGAACGGAGTTGTTGATGTCAAGCAGGGTAATCGCATCGCCGGTCACGCAAGCGCCGATGTACTCGGAGAGAGCACCGTAAATATCAACCTCGCAGGATACCGGGATACCGCGGCTTGCAAGACGGCTGTTCACGTAGCAAGGCTCGAAACCGAAGGTCTCGGGGAATGCAGGCCAGCACTTGTCGGCAAATGCCACATACTTGCGGGCGCCCTTGTGCTGCTCAGCCCAGTCAAGGAGCGTAAGCTCGAACTGTGCCATACGTGCGCTCATCTCAGGATAATACTTGCCCTCGCCCATCTCAGCTGCCATGTCAGCGCAAACCTCAGGGATACGGGGATCGTTCTCATGTGCCTTGTAAGCTACGAAGAGGTCAAGCTCGGAGTTCTCCTCAACCTCGATGCCAAGCTCATAGAGACCCTTGATCGGAGCGTTGCAGGCGAAGAAGTCCTGCGGACGAGGTCCGAAGGTGATAATCTTAAGATTCTTAACACCGATGATAGCGCGAGCGATCGGAACGAAGTCAGCGATCATCTTCGCAATGTCATCAGCGGTTCCTACCGGATACTCCGGAATATAGCCCTTGAGGTGGCGCATTCCGAGGTTGTAGGAGCAGTTCAGCATGCCGCAGTATGCGTCGCCACGGCCGTTGATCATGTCGCCGTCACCCTCAGCAGCTGCAACAAACATTACAGGGCCGTCGAAGTTCTTAGCGATCAAAGTCTCGGGAGTCTCAGGACCGAAGTTGCCGAGGAACACAACAAGTGCGTTGCACGCTGCCTTCTTCACATCCTCAACTGCCTTGAGCATATCAAGCTCGTTCTCAACCGTTACGGGGCACTCATAGAGGTCGCCCTTGTAAGCTGCCTTGATAGCGGCGCGTCTCTTCTCGGACAGAACGATCGGGAAGCAGTCACGGCTAACGGCAACAATACCGAGTTTTACTACAGGAATATTGCTCATTCTAAAGTACCAAACCTTTCTCTTATTTGGCGTGTGCCGCCATTAAATCTATTATACTTTATCGGAAAATGACTGTCAATAAAAACAAAAAGAAGCTGACACATTCTGCTGCGTCAGCTTCTTTGAAAATACGGATGGATTTGCCGTCACTCAGCGTCTTCGTCCGAGGACGCATTGCGCAGTGTGCCGAGCACCAGTGCAACCTCGTCGCTGTTGATCTGGAAGCCGCAGGACGAAACACGGGCGCGTCTGCCGTCGTCCAGGGTTGTAATCAGCTCGAAGCCATATCCGCCCCAGCCGTCGCTGTATTGGAAGCCGTCCCAGCTGATGTCGCCGAAGGTGCCGCTTACAATCTTCTGCTCGTTGGTATACGTCTCTTTGTTGTACACGTAGTGCTGCGTTGCAAGTTCATCGGACTCGAGCTTAAAGTCGAAGTACTTGAAATCGGACATCTTTACGGAGCAGTAGCGGGTATCATCCTCGTCAAATGCATCCCCCTTGCGGAAGGTCCAGCCTACCGGAACACCAACGGTGAAATCGCCCCAGGTCTCCATGGAAGCAATCTCGGGACCACCCTCCGGAGTGGGCGTGGCATTCTCAACGAGCTCTTCGGGCGTCGGGGTAGAAGCCTCGGTTCTCTTGTCATCCTCATCATCATCGTCATCGTCGTCATAGTCATCGTCGCATGCAGCAAGGCATACGCAGAGGCAAAGAACGAGCACAAGCATCAAAAGCTTTTTCATAAAGTCTCCTTTTTCCGGCGACCCTGATTTGCCGCTTCGTCGCGCTTAAACTGTGGATTTCAGAGGAAATCGCACCCGGCAGCCGCCGTATATTTCATAACAAGTAGGATTATAATTCGGAAAATGCATTTGTCAAGCCTCAAATCACGTCCTTCGTGATTGTTCCGGGGAGCGATTTGTGGTATGATGTAAGTACGGTCTTTGCAGGACCGGAAAGAGGAAAGAAGATGCTGCACCGCTATGGCGAAGCAGCAGGGGAAGGAGTTTTCCATGGGACTTTTTGACGATTTGAAGAAGAAAAAATACCCGAAGAACGGGATGTCCGGCGGACGCATGGGTCGCGTTTATGCCGGCCCCGGGCAGATGCCCGGATACCGCAGCGGGGACGAGGATGAAAACGAGGATCCGAACATGTGTGACGTTTACGCCGGCCCGGGTATGATGGATGAGATTGGTTACGAGGATGAACCGGAGGTGACGGAGTCCGAGGCTGAAGTGACTGAGTCCGAATCGACAGAAACTGAGGCGACAGAAGAGGAGAAGACAGAATCCGAAGTGACGGAGCCCGAGGAGGAACCGGAGGTGCCGAGACCGCCGGTGGAGAAGTTTGACACCCGGAGCATGATGGCGGTGTATGCGGGTCCGGATTACTGGGCATCGAAGCCCCAGAACCAGCCGGCGATGATGTTCGTTTATGCGGGGCCCGCGCAGATGCAAAACTACCGCGGTGGATTTATGAACCCGCAGCCGGCACCCGAGCAACCGGATGAGCCTCTGGAAAAGAAGAGCTTCTGTCCGGAGTGCGGCGGGCTTCTTCAGCAGGGATTCCGGTTCTGCCCGTTCTGTGGAACCCCCCTGGAGAAAAAGGGGGAGCAGGTGGACGTATGATGTATTGCTTACGGCACTGCGTCTGGGAGATCACGCTCGCATGCTGCTTTTCCTGTAAGTATTGCGGCTCGGCGGGCGGCCGGGCGAGAGAGAACGAGCTTACAACGGAAGAGTGCTTTTCCGTCGCGGATCAGCTGGCGGAGCTTGGCTGTGAGCGCGTCTCCATGATCGGCGGCGAAGTGTTCATGCGGAAGGACTGGAAGGAGATTGTCGGAAGGCTCACCGGCCACGGGATCCGCGTGAACATCATAACCAACGGCTTCCTGTTCGGGGATGCGCTTCTTGCGGACCTTAAGCGTCTCAATGTAGAGTCTGTGTCGGTCTCCATAGACGGCCCGAGGGAGGTGCACGATGCGTACCGCCAGAAGGGCAGTTACGACCGCGCCGTAGCGGCGATCGCAAAGCTTTCGGGCAGTGGGATCCCGGTATCGGTCATCAGCACATTGAATGCGGCCAATGCAAAAACGCTGCCTGTTCTGTACGAGACTCTTCTCGGCAGCGGGATCTTCGCCTGGCAGCTGCAGGCATGCTCGCCCATGGGAAACGCCGCCAACGGCGGCATCGACATTGCCTTTGACCCGCGGGAGGTAATCGCCTTCGTAGCGGGGCACATGCGGCAGGCGCCGTTTATGCTGGGCGTAGCGGATAACATCGGATATTTCACGCCGGAGGAGGGGAGCATCCGCGGCAATATGAGCGGGAAGGCCTACTACACCGGATGCCGCGCAGGACTGTCGTCCATCGGCATCGACAGCGTCGGCAACGTGCGGGGATGCGAGTCCATGTATGATCCGCATTTTACGGAAGGAAATCTCAGGGAAAGGACCCTTCGCGACATCTGGGAGGACCCGGATGCCTTTGCGTACAACCGGAAGTTTGACGAGACCATGCTGACCGGTCCATGCGCCGAATGCGAGCTCGGCGCCTACTGCGCCGGCGGATGCCGGTCTTACAACTATTTTGTGCACGGGAAACTTTACGAAGCGCCCCGCTGTGCCCGCGCCATGAATGCCGCGGAGGGATTGCCTGCAGAATAGGGAAATGGAAACAAAAAACAAGGGGCTATCGACGATAGCCCCTTGTTTTTTAATAGATCTTCTTAAGCAGCCGAAAGTGGTTTTGCCCGTCCGCCGAAAGGGCGATGTTGCAATGGAAGGTGCGGCTTTTTCCCTCGTTGGCGGAGAGAAGCATCGAGAGGATGGTGTTGGAGAACGCGATGGCGTGCTCGTATTTGTCGTCGGTCACGTGGAAGTCCAGACCGTACTCACCGCTCTCCTGCGAAGCGAACTCCGGAAGGAAGTCCTTCACATTGCGGAAGCCGTGCTTCTCGTAGATTACGGCAAAGGCCGGGTCGGTGCGAAAATCGGGAGCCTCCGGGGCGGCCTGAGAGGCATTGGCGAAAGCGCCTGCCAACATTTCGCCAAGATCCGGAAAGCTCTCCGTGGAGTCCGCGGCCTCGCGGAAGCATTGTTCGATCCCGGTAAGCATCGCCTCATAGTCGGTGCGTTTCATACCGAACTCTTCCTCGGGGTTGTAGCTCTTAATGTCAGAGATGATCCTCTCTCTGGTTTCGTTGATCTTTTCTTTGATTGTGCTCATTTCGGTCAGGTACGACGCGCGGATGGCTTTGATTTCCCGCAGATGCGCTTCGGCTTCGGCGATTTTTGCGTCGAACGCCATGGCAATCGCGAGATCATCCTTGGTAAGCAGCTCCTTGATCTCATCAATCGCGAAGCCGGCCTTTTGAAGATTGCGTATCTTCACAAACGTCACGGCCTGATCTTCGTTATAGTACCGGTAGCCCGTCCAGGAGTCGACCTCTGCCGGCTTTAGGAGACCGACGCTGTCGTAGTACCGGAGTGTCTGCGGATTGCAGTCGCAGAGCTTGGCAAAAGCTTTGATTGTCATACCTGTTCCCTCCTTTCGAGCACGTTATATCATTACAGTTCACTGTAAGGTCAATACACTTTTTGAAAAATTTTTCCGAATTCGAAAAATACGGGAAACAGGCGCCCGGGCTTACTCCGGAAGCGGCGAGATCTGTCTTCGGTAGATCCGCAGGAGGAAAAATGCGCACAAAAGTGCGGAGCACACCTCGGCGATCGGGTAGGAGAGCCACACGAAGTCAAGGCGCTTCACGATCTTAGCCATGAACCATGCCACCGGCAGAAGGATAACCACCTGACGGCAGACGGATACGATCGTTGCATACAGGCCGTTTCCGAGGGCCTGGAAGACGGAGATCGTGATGATGGAGAACGACGCCGCGATGAAGTGGAGGCTGATGTAGTGGAACGCGGGCTTGCCGTAGGTTACGAGCTTCTCCAGAGATTCGGCATCCTCACTGAAGAGTGACAACAGCTGCTCCGGGATGGTCCAAAAGAGAATCGTTCCGACCACCATAATGCCGGCGGCGATGAAATAGCTCAGGCGGAGTGTCTCCAGCATACGCTTCTTTCTGCGTGCGCCGTAGTTGTATGCCAAAATCGGTACCATGCCGCTGTTGAAACCGAAGACCGGCATGAAGATGAAACTCTGGATGCGGAAGTAGATGCCGAACACAGTGACCGCGTCCATGGTAAAGCCCGCTAATAGTTTGTTCAGGATGAAGGTGATCACCGAGGCGATCGCCTGCATGAGGATACTGGGGAAGGCAACCTTGTAGATGTTGCGGATGGTTGCTGCATGAAGGCGGAATCCTCGCATGGAGAGGCTGACTTCCTTATTTTTCGCGAGGTTAAAGTACAGCGCGATAAATGCCGCCACACACTGGCCGATAACGGTTGCGATCGCGGCACCCTTGACGCCCATGCGGGGGAGACCGAAGTGACCGAACACAAGCGCATAGTCAAGGATGATGTTGACCACGGCGCCGGTTCCCTGGGTGATCATCGAGTAGATGGTCTTGCCGGTGGATTGCAGCAGACGCTCCAGGAGAATCTGGAAGAACATACCCACCGAGCAGCCCATGACGATGGAGAGGTAGTCCTTTCCGTAGCCGATGGTCTTCATGGTGAGATCATAATTTTCCGCAAAATCCTTCGCCGCAAACTGGGAGCGGATGAACGGGCCGGCCAGCGTAAAGCCTAAGATGCAGAAGATGACGGCGTAGAGGGTGTAAAGGAAGATACCGTGGGACGCGGCATTGTTCACGCCCTTTTGGTCCTTCTTGCCGAGATTGTAGGATAGAAGCGCGTTGATACCGACGCCCGTGCCGACAGCCGACGCGATCAGAAGCGTCTGGGCGGGGAAGGCGAGGGTCACTGCAGTCATGGCAGCCTGGTCGAATTTAGAGACGAAGATACTGTCCACGACGTTGTAGAGCGCCTGCACAAGCATGGACACCACCATGGGCAGCGACATGCTCACCAGAAGCTTCGGAATGGGCATGGTGCCCATTTTGTTCTCTGACATCTTAATTGCTTCCGGCGATGCATCCGGCTCGGTGAGGTTTCTGTTGTTGGAAGGATCCATATGTAAAAAACTCCTTGCGGTTTCTGTGGTGACAATGAAAAATCCCGTGGGGGAAGTCGTTTAGCAGAATACAGCGACCTGACAAATCTGTCAAGTCGCTGTAGGATATTTTCTTCTGTATTGCTCCGGGTTCCCGAAGCGTTTTTGACAGGGCGCCGGGGATGCGGTTACTCGCGCTCCTCGCGGAACTCGCCCGTGATGCGGTTGCGGCGGTATACGAAGCCGCTGTGAAGATTCGGGATCGAAACGCTTTGAAGCTTCTTGCCGGATGCATCCGTGAGGGTCAGGGTGTCGCCCTTGGAGAGCTTGAACGGGCACAGGAAAATGCCGTTCTCCGACTCCGGGATCTCGGCCGGCGTGCCGTCCTCGTTGGTTGCCTTGCGGCAGTCGAAGCGGAGCGTGCCGCCTGCGGGAACGGTTGCGCCCGCGGGAATCTTGTAAACTCTCGGAGTTCCGTCTGCGGATTCGCTGCCGTCAGTCAGGGTGTAGCCTGCAACGGAGATGTCGCTTCCGGTGGGGTTGTACAGAACGATGCGGTCCTTGCCTCGGGCGTCGATCAGGTCGATGGTGACGCCTGCCGCAGCGTCGGTCTTCACGTGGAGCACCACAGTGATGCGGCCGTTCTGGATATCCTTGGCGGTCAGCGTGAGGGTTGCCTGCGTGCGGCGCTCGCCGTTGACCTCCCAGTAGTCGAAGAGGTAACCGTCCGCGCAATCGGCGGAGACGGTAGTGCTGTATTCCTCAAAATAGGTGCCGGTGAAGGATTCTCCGACCGGTACGCGGTAGGAGTTGACCTGCAGCTGCGCGTTGGCGTCTCCCGTGACGGAGAGCTCAAACGTCTTGGTGAGCATGAAGCGGTTCTTCATGAAGGAGAGGGAGCGGCCGGGACGGGCGTTGGCAAACTCGACGATCTCCTGCATACGCTCGTGGTACTGGGTCTCGCTTACCCACTCCGCATCCTCCGCGCCGAGAGATGCGATGTAGTTGTAGTAGTAATGCATCTCCGTGGAACGGGAGTCGTTCATGCGGTTGAGGGTGGCCTGAATATTGTCGGGCGAGAGCGCACCGTTCGCAAAATCCTGCGTCTTCTTCACGAAGTACTCCACACAGTCATCCCGCTTGAGAAGCGCCGCGAGAAGCGGTGCGTAGCGGTCGCTGCCCTCCGTCAGAACCTGACGGAGCGTGTCGTAGGTGGGCTTGACCTCCTGCTGCCCGTAGAGGGAGTAGGTGTAGTCGATATCGTGCAGAAGGTAGCGCCAGCGTCCGTCGTAGACGCCTTCCCCGAGGGATTCACCCTCCGCGGGAACGTAGCGGAAACATTTGTAGTTGTTGTTCGGCCAGTCTTTGTTGCAAAGGTAAATGTTGTACGCCATGTAGTCGAGATAGTTCTCAACGTCCATCCATTTCCGAAGTTCGGCGTAAGTCTTCTCGTTCGTCAGATCCTCGTATACAAAGCGGTAGTAATCCGAGTCGTAGGTCTTCGCCCAGGCGTTGTTGAAATCGTCACCGTCCTCGGTCTTCTTGAAGGAGTCGCCGCCCTCGAGGATGACGAACTCGCCCTCGGTATACTCCTCGGCGCCGGATGCCTTGGCGGCGGTCTTCGCCGGGGTGTCGCCGTAGCGGCTCTTCAGGTATTCGTCGCAGTATGCTGCGTGAACCCAGAAGAATCCATAGTATTGGCCGTTGATGTAGCAAACCGCGGGAGCAACGCTCTCGTACTCGGTAAATCCCGCGTCGATGGCGAGGGTCTGGTTGAGCTCATCGCGGATGAAAGCGAAGCGGTAGTCGTTTCCGCTGGCACGGAGAACGAATTTGTCGTAGCGGACGATCTGTGTCGCGTCTCCGTCCGAGGTGGTTCGGTCAAGGAAGTTCAGGTAAAAGCTTCCGCTGTCGGGACTGTAGGACTTTCTCGCGTAGAACTTCATCGATTTCTGGGAGTTTCTGCGGGAGTAAGCACCGTAGACACGGATTCCGCAGGCCTGCGAGGTGATCATGGTCCCGTCGGGGTTCATGACTTCCATGTAGATCCCGCGCTCGCTGGCACGTCCGCGCTTCTCATAGTTTTCCTCGCAGAAAATGCCGTCGGGCTCCTCGTAGAGATCGTCCGGGTTGCCGTTGATGGCGAAGATCATGGTCTGATAGCGGCTGTCGACGTGCTTGCCGAGGATGTAGGTGTGCACAAACTCCTCGGATTTTTCGCCGTCCTGATAGAAGACGGCGGCGCGGACGGACCAGACCTTGGGAATGTTGCCCTCGTTGGAGGACAGCGGGATCCCGATCGCGTGGTTGTACTCGATGGAACGCTCGTCGGGATGGGTTCCGTCGAGGGTGTAATAGATGGTTCCCTCGTAACGGGAGTACAGGCGAAGCGTAAAATCTTCACTGCCGAAAACGCTGCTCTGGGAGAAGACAAGGTCGGGCATATCGTTCGTGAACTCGATCTTGTCGCCGCTGTAGTCGATCGCCGGAGTCGGAGTCGGGTCGTCCGGAGCGGGCGTCAGCTTCTCCGTGTTGGCAGGCGGCGTCGGCGTGACCGGCTCCGTGGTGTTGCCCGGCGTCGACGGTTTCGTCGTGCAGCCCGTCGCAAACAAGAGAACGCTGAGCAGCAGAGCGGCCGCAAGGCGGATGCTTCGATGCAACTTTACAGGTCTTTTCATTATAATGTCCTCCGCGCAATGACGCCCGCGGCACGGATGATGCCGCGGACGCCGTCGTTTGATGTATGAAATGTTATTAAAGTTCGGAAAATGTAAGATCACTCGCCGGTGAACTCTACCAGCACCGCGTTGGTTACACCGTCGGTCTTGCGGAGCTCGTCGAGGAACGGGGTGTCCGTTCCCTTGAAGCGGATCTGTACGGTGATCTCGGTCTCGTTTTTGTATGAGGTTTTGTTCTTCAGACGTCCGCCCAGATCATCGAGAACTCTTGCCACCTCGTCCTCCGCCTCGTCCGTGTAGCGGACCAGAAGAAGATAGGTGCCGCGGGACGTGCGCAGAAGCGTGAGAAGGATGTACAGAACAGCGATGAAAAGGGAACCGATCAGAGCGAAGGGAACCATTCCGGCGCCGGTTGTAAGACCGACCACAACGGACCAGAAGAGGAAACCGACATCCAGGGGATCCTTGATCGCGGAACGGAACCGGATGATGCTCAGGGCGCCGATCGTGCCCAGCGAAAGGGCCACGCTCGAGGAGATCGTCAGGATGATCATGGCGGTGATGACCGCAACCATCACCAGAAGCACTGCGAAGTTCTCGCAGTAGCAGGCACCGCGGTAGAAGAACCGGTAGGTGCAGTAGATGATCGCCGCGCACACCAGCGTGAAGGTGAGGCATGCGATAATCTTAATCGGGGTTGTGGTGGTAAGGGAATCCGCCTGACCCATCAGATTTTTGATTTCGGTAATATAGTCGCCCATAAACGGAACACTCCTTTGTTGCAATATGTAATAATGTCAGTGTGATCGAAGTTACAACAGGATAAAGTTGTTTTTCAGGTAGTCGCACCCGAGAACAAACTTGGACACGGCGAGCTTGACGCCGTTGTTTTGCAGGATCTGCTTCAGGTACATCGGGTAGTATTCGCCGTACTTGACTTCAAGCACCACTTCCTGCTGCGGGAACAGCGGCCGCGTGACAAGCTTTTCGTCGAACATGTCGAGGGTGTTGATGCCGGCGCTGATCAGACAGTCGAAGGTGACGCGCACCATCGAGAGCGGATGGATGTATGCCTGCCGCTGGTATTCGATAATGACCCGGGGCTTCAGCCCGCTCGACTGATGGAGTCCGTAGACCTCGAGGCAAAGCGGATCGTCGTAGGCCAGCAGAGGAGTGAAATCCCCATGCAGGATCCGGTCGTAATCCTCTCTGGTGATGCGGGCAGAGGACTTGGCAATCCGGTCGTCAATCTTCTCCTTGTTCTCCAAAACGATGTAGGAGTCATCACCGTTGTACGCGCGGATACGGTATTTGTTGCGGTGTTGGACGCCGCTGTCTTTCTCGTTGTAAGCATCCTCGAGCAGCGTGTCCAGGTATACGCTTGTGATGCGGTACCCCTCGGGACCCGGCATGTGCGGATCCGGCGTCATGATCCCGCCGACTCTTGCCCGCAGCTCCAGATACTGGGGATAGCTGAGGACAGTCTTGATCTCATGCCGCTTCGGGAGATCCGCGTAAGGGTTCTTGTACAGCATGTGGAATGCTCCTTTCCATAACTTTCGTCATTATAGCGTCACTTCGGAAAATAGGCAAGCACGTTCATATTATTTACATAAATTACTCTATTTTCCGCTGTCCTCCCACGCAAAATCTCTTTTTCTTGTTTGTTTCCGCGAGATGTGTTATACTACAGGTTCATAGGGGATGCGTCCGAGCGCTTCGGCGGGTCGGCGAAAGAGCCCCGTGCGAACTTCGGACGCCGGGATCCGGCGGATGCCGCTCCGGTCCGAACAGTGGAGGAAACATGAAAACGAAAGACAGCAAGAAACGCGGCCGTCAGAATGACCGCTACAAAAATCGGAAGCGCGAAGAGGAATTTGACATCGACGAAACCGAAGAGGAACTGGACGAGGATATCTATGAGGAAAACCTCGAGGACACCGAGGACGATGACTACGATGAGTACGATCCCGATGAGGTAGGGTATCACGGGGAGGATGACTCCGACGATGAGGATACCGACGACGAAGAGGACGAGGAAGAGGATGACGAGCCCGACGATGACGACGGGTACCCCGAGGACGATGATCCGGAGGATGAGGATGATGACGACAGCAAGGGCGGTCTTTTCGCCGACGGAGGCATCTGGAAGATCATCCGGAGCAGAACCTTTGCTCTCTTCGCAGGAGTGATCCTGTTGCTCATTGTCTTCCTTATTATGATCCTTATGATCCCCAGCGGGGAGAACAAGCAGGGCGGCGACACAACGCCGACCCAGGCGCCTACCGGCATTGCCGAGGATACCCCGACCCCGTGGGGCGAGGATGACACGCCTACTCCGGAGGAAAATACGCCCACCCCGGATACCGTGACCGACACGCCTACCCCGGGTGATGCGACTCCTACGCCGGATGGCGGGGATGCTACCGCAACCCCGACGACGAAGGCAGGCAAGACGCCGACGCCGAAGAACACGCCTACACCGAAGAATACGCCCACACCGAAGAATACGCCGACGCCGAAGAACACGCCGAAGCTTGTTCCTACGGCTGCTCCTACGGATGAACCCACCCCGACGGTAACGCCGGAGCCGGAGCTGAGCGTAACGCCCGAGGCGACGCCGGAGACAACTCCTGAGGCGACGCCGGAACTGACAAAGGAAGCGGAGCCGACCAAGGAGGCCGAGCCGACCAAGGAAGCGGAACCGACCAAGGAAGCGGAACCGACCAAGGAGCCCGAACCGACCAAGGAAGCGGAGCCTACCAAGGAAGCCGAGCCCACCAAGGAAGCTGAACCCACCAAGGAGGCCGAGCCCACCAAGGAAGCCCAGCCGACCAAGGAAGCCGAGCCTACGAAGACTGCGGACGGCGGCGGAAACTCCGGAGGCGGAGACCAGGGCGGCGATCAGGGCGGAAGCCAGGGCGGAGACGACACCGGGGCTTAACGAAGGTTTCCAAAACGGGATCCCGCGGCATAACGGGATCCCGGATAAAATATAAGACGCCGACAGCTGAAAGCTTCGGCGCGGAGGGTTAGAAGATGAACATCAAAGGACAATCATTCCTGACACTGAAGGATTTTACATCGGAACAGATCACGGAGTTTCTGGACATGGCGGACTGGCTCCGCTACTGCAAGAGAAACCGCATCCATGTATCCGGCTGCGAGGGCAAAAACATCGCTCTGATTTTCGAAAAGACCAGCACGAGAACCCGCTGCTCCTTCGAGGTTGCCGCGTATGATCTCGGGATGGGGGCTACCTACCTCGACCCGAAGGCATCCCAGATCGGGAAGAAAGAGAGTATTCAGGACACGGCCCGCGTTCTCGGACGCATGTTCGACGGCATCGAATACCGCGGCTTCGGACAGGAGATTGTGGAGAACCTCGCCCGCTATTCGGGAGTTCCGGTATGGAACGGCCTGACCAACGAGTATCATCCGACACAGATGCTCGCGGACCTTCTTACCATCCGCGATTACTTCGGACGCCTGCAGGGCATCCGCCTCACTTACATGGGGGATGCGAGATACAACACCGGCAATTCGCTGATGATCGCCTGCTCGAAGATGGGACTTCATTTTACGTGCTGTGCTCCGAAGGAGTACTGGCCCAACGAGGAGCTTATTGAGACCTGCCGCGCGTATGCGGCGGCGTCCGGTGCGACGCTCACCTTCACGGAGGATGTTGTCGAGGGTACAACCGGTGCGGATGTCATCTCCACGGACGTGTGGGTTTCCATGGGCGAGCCCGATGAGATCTGGGAGAAGCGTATTCATGACCTGCTTCCTTACAGGGTCACCATGGAGTGCATGGAGCGCGCGGCGGAGGATGTGATCTTCCTTCACTGCCTGCCGAGCTTCCACGATCTCAACACGGAGATCGGCCGCGCCATCAGCGAGCGCTTCGGGATCAGCGAGATGGAAGTCACTGACGAGGTGTTCGAGTCGAAATACAGCAAGGTCTTCGACGAGGCGGAAAATCGTATGCACACCATCAAGGCGGTGATGTTTGCCACCCTCTCGGAGGAACCGTGGCCGGGAAAAGACTTTCTACAGCAGTAGAACTATGATTCCGTAAGGAGAACCTATAAAATGTATCAGGACCGGGTCGTCTTGTGCGGCAGCAATGCCTACGAGAAGAAATATTACTTGAACGATGATTTTCGCGGACTGCCGGCGGAGGTCCAGAAGGAACTCAAGATCATGTGCGTCCTCTTTACCGAGAAGGTGGGCGGCGTTTTGACTGTTGAGTTCGGCGAGGACGGCGAGCTGGAGTTACACACGACTGCGCGCGAAGGCGACATCATGTATGATGATATCGGCAGCGGCCTCGAGATGCGTCGCATGCAGAATGAGCATCGGGACCTGTTGGAAGCTCTTGAGATGTATGTGAAGGTCTTCTTCCTCGGATTGGATCCGGAGGACGGGGACGAAGAGGAAGACTAACGCTGCGAAGGAACTGCAAGGAGACAGCATGGGAGATACTGTGAACAATGTACTGCTGGCGATCGACGTCGGTAACACCAATCTGACGTTCGGCATTTTTCGGGGAGATGAGATCCTCGGAACCTTCCGGATGACGACGAAGCTGCCCCGGACCTCGGACGAGTTCGGCATCTGGATCAAAAACCTTCTGGCGGAGCGCAACGTGACGCCGGAACAGTTGTCGGGAGTTATCACGGCGTCGGTGGTGCCGGGAATCATGCATTCCCTGAATTCCGGCGTTATCAAATACCTTCACCACACCCCGATCGTGGTGGGTGCGGGAATGAAGACGGGAATCCGGATCAACATGGCCAACCCGCTGGAGATGGGGGCGGACCGCGTTGTGGATGCGGTGGCCGGCTATGAGCTTTTCGGAAAGCCCGAGAAGACGCCGATCATGGTGATCGACTTCGGAACAGCGACGACCTACGACCTTGTGCTGACGGACGGCACGCTTTCCTGCGGTATCACCAGCCCGGGCATCCGCATCTGTGCCAATGCCCTGTGGAATGAGGCGGCAAAGCTTCCGGAGATCGGGATCGAGATGCCGTCGACCATTCTTGCCACGGACACGGTCACCAGTATGCAGGCAGGTTTGATCTACGGCTGCATCGGACAGACGGAGTATATGATCCGCAAGGTGAAGGAGGCGGCGGGCCTTGATAAGATGAAGGTTATCGCAACGGGCGGTCTCGGACGGATCATCTCGGCGGAGACGGATATGATCGACGTGTACGATCCGGATCTGACGCTGAAGGGACTGCAGATCATCTATCGGAAACAGCGGAGCAAGCGCTCGAAATAGTTTTGAGAGGATACGGTTGTGGGGTTTCGAATCGGAAATGTTGAAGTTGGCGTGCCGATCGCGCTCGGTCCGATGGCAGGGGTTACCGACCTGCCGTTCCGTCTCCTGTGTAAAGCCAGGGGAGCAGGTCTTCTGTACACCGAGATGGTCAGCGCCAAGGGTGTAATGTACCGTAATCCCAATACAAAGGAATTGATTGAAACCGCGCCGGAGGAGCAGCCCATCGGGCTGCAGCTGTTCGGCGCGGATCCGCAGATCATGGCGGAACAGGCGAAGGTGCTGGAACGACTCCCTTTCGCCTTTTTTGATATCAACATGGGATGTCCGGTGCCTAAGGTGGTGAACAACGGGGAAGGGTCCGCCCTTATGAAGGACCCGAAACTCGTGTACGATATTGTGAATTCCATGGTGCGGGCACAGGGCAAGCCGGTCACGGTCAAAATCCGCAAGGGCTTTGACCATGAGACGGCGGTGGAAGTCGCAAGGGCTGCGGAGGACGCCGGGGCAGCGGCAATCGCTGTGCACGGGCGCCTGCGGGCGGAGTATTACTCGGGACATTCCGACTGGGGCTGTATCCGTCGGGTGAAGGAGGCAGTGTCGGTTCCGGTCATCGGCAGTGGGGATATCACCTGTGCGGAGGACGCGGCGGCGATGCTCCGGGAGACCGGCTGCGACGGCGTGATGATCGCCCGCGCGGCGAGGGGCAACCCGTGGATTTTCGAACAGTGTAAGGCCTACCTTTCGGATCTGGTGGTCCTGTCGAAGCCCACGGACGAGGAACTTTGCAAGACCGTGTTGTACCACGCCAAAATGGCATGCGAATTCAAGGGTGAGCGCATCGCCATGAAGGAGATGCGAAGCCATGTGGCATGGTATTTTTCGGGGAGACCGGGGTCAGCGGGGCTGCGGCGTGCGGCCAACGAACTGACGACCTACGACGATCTTCGGGAACTGATCGACGTATGGCTTACATATTCGCAACAGAGAAATTCCGGCTGACGGACTGCCGGAGGGAACGAAAGGTCATCTGCCTACCGCTGATCGTTACGGTCGAACCCGAAACAGTCAAAGGAGAAAAACGATGGGAAGGAAAGCAATCTCCGGTATTCTGCTGGCGCTTGTGATGGCGATGTCGCTTGCCGCCTGCGGGAAAGAGGAGCCGAAGGAGAAGACGCCGGAAGAGGTGAAGGAAAATATTCCTGTACCGGTCAGTCACGATTACAGAAAATATACATATGAGGACGGAAACCGTGTCCTGGTACAATCCGGATCCGTGGAATATGACGAACAGGGAAGAATCCTTCATGCCCGCTATAATTTCGATCTGGACAAGGTAGTCGCATGCGCCATAGAGTATATCCCCGAATACGATGAACTCGGGAGAGTGGACACGGTGCAATACGAGACCATTCCGTTCAAATCCGAGATCGCCGTCAATGGGGACCTCGGCCTTTACATCGGCGCCAAGTGGATTGACCATTTCACCTATCATCAGGAGACGACAATCGTGACTTCCCACGAAAACCAGTTCCTGTCAGAGGAGAGCAACGGTGTGGTCCGGTACGAGAATGAGGTCAGCTCCGACGGAGTGATACTCGGACGGAAACTCTTTTCGAACAACGATACGTTCGTGATCGCGGAATATGATGAGGAAGCCCAAAAGGTGATCTGGCACGATGACTACGATTTTTTCGGGTACGAACAAAGCACTATCGTGAAATACGAAGAGTACTATGACGCAGAGGGAAAACTGATCCGCGTCAAGGGCTTCCGGGGGGACACTCTGACGGTTGATCCCGATATGACCACAACGTATACGTATGACAGGCAGGGACGGCTCGAGGGGAACCAAAGCGTTGCCCTGGACGGAAAAGTCATCGGTACAATGAAGTATGACGGGCAGGGAAGGGTTATCTTCCGGGACAATCGGGAAAACCTCCCCAGATCGGTGTCCGCAGAGGAAGAGCACACGGTTTGGGAACTCGGCGGTGAGGCCGGAGGACGGCCCGGAAAGGTTGTGAAATGCTTTACCGTCGATGCCTCTGCCGGAGAGGCGGTACTCACCGGGGAAACCCGTTACCTGAAGAAAATGATCGATTACGCCAATACTCTTATAGGCGTAGACGCAATTGACGACAAGCTGCTTTTCTTTGAAAACGGAAAATATTACTGCTACGAGCCGTACTACTCGTGCACCATCGACGGGGATGAGAAGACCGTGACCCACGAAGCAGTATTTTCCGAGGACGGACGGATACAAAAGGAGTCGTATTTTGAACCGGTCAGCGAGGATTCCGAGCAGCAGGTTTGGGTCACCCTGGAGTACGACGAGCACGAAAACATCCTGAAGAAATGGGTTCGGGCGGCGGAAGGAACGGATGTCCTGACAGAGGAGTACGAATACGAGTATCACAAGAACCAGGCGACCGAGTAGCCGGAATTGACCGGCAGCGGCCGATGCGCATAAGGAGGAAATTATGAAGCAGTCGAAGCGCGTGCTTCGGTACGCGGAGGAACATTTTACGGAGGTTCACCACACAACCCTCAACCCGGAGGGACCGGGCGTGGTGCGGATCCACCTGATCCCGCCGAAGATCACGGACGGGGAGGTCGGCGCCAGCGTCGCAATCCTGAACGGGCAGTTCGTCGTGCCCGTCAACGTCTCGTGGAGCATTCTTCTGACGGAGCTGATCGAGCAGGTCAACCGCTACAGCGGTCGGGAAATCTCGGAGGAGGACATGGATTCCATCGTCCGCGCGACCTGCAAGGCGGCGGGGAAGGTCTTTCCCTTCGTCGGGAAATGGCGCTTCCGCAGGGACATTTTCCGTATTATGAATGCCTTTAAGCAGATTGCCTACGAGGAGGAGGTCACCGAGGAAATCGCCCATGTGCGGCTCGGCGACTACGCCCCGTTTATGAGTGCGCCCCACCGGATGGATCTGATGGTGAGCGCCATGACCAAGGAAGGGCACTGGCACTGCAATCAGCAGTGCGTGCATTGCTACGCCGCCGGTCAGACCCAGTCCTCGGAGGAGGAACTCAGCACGGAAGAGTGGAAGAAGATCATCGACCACTGCCGGGAGATCGGCGTTCCGCAGGTGACGTTCACCGGCGGTGAGCCCACGATGCGTGAGGACCTGGCGGAGCTGATCGATCACGCGCAATGGTTTGTCACCCGTCTGAATACCAACGGCATCAAGCTGACGCCGGAGTACTGCAAGAGTCTTCGGGAAGCGTCGCTGGACAGTGTGCAGATCACCTTTTACTCCCATGACGAGGCGGTGCACAACCGTCTGGTCGGCGCGCCTCACTGGAAGGACACGGTTGCCGGCATTGAGAATGCCATCGCGGCCGGCCTCAACGTGAGCGTCAACACGCCTCTCTGCACTCTGAACCGCGATTATGTCGAGACGCTTCGGTTCCTTCGGGAGAAGGGCGTCACCTACGTGACATGCTCCGGCCTGATCACCACGGGCAATGCGGCGAAGGAGGCGTCGGAAAATCTGCAGCTCACGAACGCCGAGGTTCGGAAAATCCTCGGCAGCGCCGTAGCATACTGCGCCGAGCAGGATATGGAGATCAGCTTCACCTCGCCCGGCTGGGTGGACGACGACTTCTGTCAGAGCCTCGGGATCAGCACGCCGAACTGCGGCGCCTGCCTGAGCAACATGGCGATCACCCCCGGCGGCAACGTCGTGCCGTGCCAGAGCTGGCTGTCGGATGCACCTCTCGGAAACTTCCTTGCGGAAGAGTGGGAGTCCATCTGGGACAGCGAGACCTGCCGCGCCCGCCGCGAATTCTCTGCGGCAATGCGCTGCGAGTGCCCGCTTCGGATCATCCGGGCGGACGCTGCGAAAGCAGCCGATGCGAGCAAGGAGGTGGAGCAGTGATGGATCGGAAGAGAAAGACTTTGATGCGCGGTGCACTGCTCGTTGCGGTGTTAGCGGCTTTGCTTGCGGGACTGGCTCATTTTACGAACCGGATCCATGCGGAAGCGAAGGGTGACCTGGATGAGATCCTGGATTATGAGATTACCGTGGATGTCAACGAGGACGCAACCCTGACCATGTTCTACCATATAGAATGGAAGGTTCTCGATTCGAAGTCCGAGGGACCTCTTGAGTGGGTGAAGATCGGTATCCCGAACAAGCACTATGTCTCCTATAAGGCGGTCTCGGACACGATCGATTCCATTAAATATATGTACGACAACGGAACGTATCTGCGGATCGATCTGGACCGCGACTACAAAGAGGGCGAGGTTGTCATCTTTGAGTTTGAACTGCATCAGGATTACATGTATGAGATGAACGTGCCGGAAGAGGGAAAGTCACAGTATGTGTTTACCCCCGGCTGGTTCCCGGATTGCAAGGTCGACAAGCTCGTCATCCGCTGGAACATGGATAAGGCCGACAGTTTCAGCCCGGCATGCGAGATGGAAGACGGGTATTTTGTATGGACGACATCCCTTGCTAAGGATAAACGGTATGAGGTTAAGGTAACCTACCTCAACGATGCATTTTCCTTCAACTCCGAGACGGTTATCTCCAAATCCGGCGGCTTTAACGGCGGAGACAGCGGAGCGGGGGATGTGGTTTTTCTCATTCTCGGCATAATCTTCTTTTTTGCGATCATCTTCACCATCATCGGTCTTCCGCTTGCCTGTGCTCTGGCTTACAGCAAGAGTGCCAATCTGGGGGCGACGACGGAGAAGAAGATTACCCGCACGAAGATCGAGTACTATCCGTCCTGCCCGGCCTGCGGCGCCCCGCGCCCGGAGGGCAAGGACAACTGCGAGTTCTGCGGAAGAAGCTTCATTAAGAGTGAGGAGAAGATCGAAGAGAAGGATATCCCTGCCTCCGAGGCGGCGATCCGCAGCAAGACCGCGGACGGCACCTACCGCTACGAGTCCTCACCGAACACTTACCTGCGCGTCCACGTGATCAACGTGCCGCGTCCCCGCAGTTCTTCCACCACCCGCTCGCACCGATCGGGCGGCGGCTGTGCCCACAGCTCCTGCGCATGCGCCTGTGCGTGTGCCTGTGCCTGCGCCGGCGGCGGACGTGCCGGCTGCACCACCAAAGACTTCTACAACACCAATCTGAAACTCAGCTACCTGCAAAAGCACAATAAATGACGCCATGTCCGCCCGCGGACATGGCTGATTACTCGGCTTTGCGGAGCCTGAGTCGAACAATTGCTCTCGCGCACAGCCGACCTGCCAATCGCTTAGGGCAGGAATCCGCAGGTGCAGGGTATTTTCCGTAAAATTCTGCTTGACATTGGACAGGTGCTTTACTATAATCTAACTTGCGCGCTTTTGGGCACTTCTATTTGTGTGCCCGAAAAAACGCAAGTTTTTCTTTGCAGTTTTTCTGCAGTATGCAACCACACATTTCTGTATCACAGAAGAAACAAATCTGAACAGGAGGTAATAGGATGCCTACATTTAACCAGTTAGTACGCAAGGGTCGTGAAGTTCACGCGACCAAGTCCACCGCTCCGGCTCTCCAGAGAGGTTTCAACTCCCTGAAGAAGAAGGCTACGGATGTTTCCGCTCCTCAGAAGCGTGGCGTATGTACAGCAGTTCGTACCGCAACCCCGAAGAAGCCTAACTCGGCTCTCCGTAAGATTGCCCGTGTACGTCTCAGTAACGGTATGGAAGTTACGAGCTATATTCCGGGTGAAGGACACAACCTTCAGGAGCATAGCGTTGTTCTGATCCGTGGCGGTCGTGTTAAGGACCTTCCCGGTACCCGTTATCACATCATCCGCGGTACGCTGGATACCGCCGGCGTAGCTAAGAGACGCCAGGCTCGTTCCAAGTACGGCGCAAAGCGTCCGAAGGACGCAAAGAAGTAATCGTCGGGCAACCGATGATCGTGTTCCGGGCGGCGTAACGCTGTGCGGACAAGTACAATAGCACAACAGGAAATTTTCATTACTTAAAATGCAGGCTGAATTTTCCGAGAGCGGATTCCCCGTTCCTGTCGCAGAGTTTTGTGGTTGCAGATGCGAGTGAAAATACAAGCGAGCATGAACACAGTAATGTGAGTACCGTTGAATTAATCCAACCGGAGACGAAGGTTTCCGGGAATAATTAAGGAGGGAAGTAACGTGCCACGTAAAGGACATATTCAGAAAAGAGACGTTCTGGCGGATCCGGTTTACAACAGCAAGGTTGTAACCAAGCTGATCAACAATGTAATGCTTGACGGCAAGAAGGGAACCGCACAGAAGATCGTTTACGGCGCATTTGAGCAGGTTTCGTCCAAGAGCGGCAAGGAAGCCATGGAAGTCTTCGAAGCTGCCATGAACAACCTTATGCCTCTTTTGGAGGTAAAGGCTCGCCGTATCGGCGGTGCTACCTATCAGGTACCCGTAGACGTGAGACCGGAGAGAAGACAGGCTCTTGCTCTTCGCTGGCTGACCATGTTCTCTCGCAAGAGAAGTGAGAAGACGATGGTTGACCGTCTCGCAAACGAGATCCTTGACGCATCCAACAACACCGGTAATGCAGTCAAGAGAAAAGAAGATATGCACAAGATGGCAGAGGCGAACAAGGCATTTTCCCATTATCGTTGGTAATGCCCGCTGCGGTCTTATGAAGTTAGGAGGACAAATCTTTGGCTGGAAGAGAATACCCGCTTGAGAGAACCCGTAATATCGGTATCATGGCTCACATCGATGCCGGTAAGACGACACTCACCGAGCGTATCCTGTACTATACAGGTGTCAATTACAAAATCGGTGATACGCACGAAGGCACCGCTACCATGGACTGGATGGAGCAGGAGCAGGAGCGTGGTATCACGATCACTTCTGCCGCTACCACCTGCCATTGGACACTTGAGGAGAACAACAAGCCGAAGCCCGGCGAGTTGGAGCATCGAATCAACATCATCGACACCCCCGGCCACGTGGACTTCACGGTCGAGGTGGAGCGTTCGCTCCGCGTTTTGGACAGTGCCGTAGGTGTGTTCTGTGCAAAGGGCGGTGTTGAGCCGCAGTCTGAGACAGTTTGGCGTCAGGCAGACAAATACAACGTACCGAGAATCGCATTTGTCAACAAGATGGATATCTCGGGTGCGAATTTCTTCAACGTAATCTCCATGATCGAATCCCGCCTCGGCAAGAACCCGGTAGCTCTGCAGCTGCCAATCGGCAAGGAGGACACCTTCAAGGGTCTCATCGACCTGATGGAGATGAAGGCTTACTACTACACGGATGCAAAGGGTGATGCCGTAGAGATCACGGATATCCCGGACGATATGAAGGCTCAGGCGGAAGAGTACCGCGAGAAGATGGTTGAGGCCATCTGCGAGACCGACGACGAGCTTCTGGAGCAGTACCTTGAGGGCAACGTTCCCGAGGTTCCGGCTCTGAAGAAAGCACTCCGTGCAGCTACCATCACGACGGAGATCATCCCCGTTCTGTGTGGTTCCGCTTACCGTAACAAGGGTGTTCAGAAACTTCTGGACGCTGTCATCGAGTATCTTCCCGCTCCTACCGACATCCCGGACATCAAGGGTGTTGACGAGGACGGAAACGATGTCACGAGAAAGTCTTCGGACGAGGAGCCGTTTGCGGCACTTGCGTTCAAGATCATGACAGACCCGTTCGTAGGTAAGCTTGCATACTTCCGTGTGTACTCGGGTACGATGAACTCCGGTTCCTATGTACTCAATGCTACGAAGAATAAGAAAGAGCGTGTCGGCCGTATCCTGCAGATGCATGCCAACAAGCGTCAGGAGCTCGAGAAGGTTTACTCCGGCGATATTGCGGCAGCCGTAGGTTTCAAGGTTACGACGACCGGTGATACCATCTGCGACGAGAACCATCCGGTTATCCTCGAGTCGATGGAGTTCCCGGAGCCCGTTATCGAGGTTGCTATCGAGCCCAAGACGAAAGCAGGTCAGGACAAGATGGGCGAGGCTTTGGCAAAGCTTGCTGAAGAGGACCCGACGTTCCGTGTTACCACCAATGAGGAGACCGGACAGACCCTGATCGCAGGTATGGGTGAGCTTCATCTCGAGATCATCGTTGACCGACTTCTCCGTGAGTTCAAGGTTGAGGCAAATGTAGGTGCACCTCAGGTTGCCTACAAGGAGACCATCACCAAGGAAGTCGATATCGACAGCAAATACAAGAAGCAGTCCGGTGGTTCCGGTCAGTACGGTCACTGCAAGGTTATCTTCAGCCCGATGGATGCCAATGCCGAGCAGACCTACGAGTTCGTTAACTCGACGGTCGGCGGTTCCATCCCGAAGGAGTACATCCCTGCTGTTGACGCCGGTATCCAGGATGCTATGAAGGCCGGTATCCTCGGCGGATATCCGGTACTCGGTATCAAGGCGAACTGCTACGACGGTTCTTACCACGAAGTTGACTCGAATGAAATGGCATTCAAGGTTGCCGGTTCCATGGCATTCAAGGATGCAATGCGCAAGGGTGAGCCTGTGCTCCTCGAGCCCATCATGAGAGTTGAGGTTACTGTTCCCGAGGATTACATGGGCGACGTTATGGGCGACGTAAGCTCCCGCCGCGGCCAGATCGAGGGAACCGAGGATGTCAACGGAACCAAGCTGATCCGTTGCTCCGTACCGCTTTCCGAAATGTTCGGTTACGCAACGACTCTTCGTTCCAAAACGCAGGGCCGTGGTGCTTACTCCATGTTCTTCCAGTCCTATCAGAGAGTGCCGAAGAGCGTACAGGAGAAGGTGCTCAGTGACCGTACCAATCCGAACAAGCGTTAACCTGTTGAAAACAGAAAAAGTGCTTGAAATTATGCCTGTTATGCAATATAATGGGCGTATGTCGGGCTCCGGCTCCGCCCGCGAGCCTATGAGAACCACAAAAAACAGAGATAATTTTACTTAGGAGGATTTTCAAGATGGCAAAGGCTAAATTTGAAAGAAACAAAGCGCATTGCAATATCGGTACCATCGGTCACGTTGACCATGGTAAAACCACTCTTACCGCTGCTATCACCAAGGTTTTGGCAGAGCGTGTTCCGGGCAACTCCAAGGTTGATTTCGAGAACATCGACAAGGCTCCCGAGGAGAGAGCACGTGGTATAACCATTTCCACCGCTCACGTTGAGTATCAGACCGAGAAGCGTCACTACGCTCACGTTGACTGCCCTGGTCATGCTGACTACGTTAAGAACATGATCACCGGTGCTGCTCAGATGGACGGTGCTATCCTCGTAGTTGCTGCTACCGACGGTGTTATGGCTCAGACGAAGGAGCACATCCTTCTCTCCCGTCAGGTAGGCGTTCCTTACATCGTAGTATTCCTTAACAAGTGCGATATGGTTGACGACCCTGAGCTCATCGAGCTCGTTGAGATGGAAGTTACCGAGCAGCTTGAGGAGTATGATTTCACGGGCTGCCCGATCGTTAAGGGTTCCGCTCTCAAGGCTCTCGAAGATCCGAGCAGCGAGTGGGGCGACAAGATCATGGAGCTCATGGATACGGTTGACAGCTACATTCCGGATCCTCAGCGTGAGACCGACAAGCCTTTCCTTATGCCTGTTGAGGACGTATTCACCATCACCGGTCGTGGTACCGTTGCTACGGGCCGTGTTGAGCGTGGTACCCTTCACCTCAATGAGGAAGTTGAGATCATCGGTATCAAGGAAGAGACTCGTAAGACGGTTGTTACCGGTATCGAGATGTTCCGTAAGCTTCTTGACGAGGCTCAGGCTGGTGATAACATCGGTGCTCTCCTCCGTGGTGTTCAGAGAACCGAGATCGAGCGTGGCCAGGTTTTGGCTAAGCCCGGCAGTGTAAAGTGCCACAAGAAGTTCACCGCTCAGGTGTACGTTCTTACTAAGGACGAGGGTGGCCGTCACACTCCTTTCTTCAACAACTATCGTCCGCAGTTCTACTTCCGTACCACGGACGTTACCGGTGTTTGCGAGCTCCCGGCTGGTACCGAGATGTGCATGCCCGGTGATAACGTTGAGATGACCATCGAGCTTATTCACCCGATCGCTATGGAGCAGGGTCTTACCTTCGCTATCCGTGAGGGTGGCCGTACCGTTGGTTCGGGCCGTGTTGCTACGATCATCGAGTGAGCTTAACTCAATTGAACCATTCAATCTCCCGGCGGGTTTCCGCCGGGAGATTTTTTGTCTTGCACAAAACCGTTGCAACGATACGGGAATGAGAGTATAATAATTGTGTATCGGCTTTCGGAAGGAAGCGATGATAAAGGCGTAGATAAAGGCGTAGATAAAGGAGGCGAGACTATGGAACGGATCGTGAACAGTTTGCTGGAAACGGATGCCTACAAGTTCTCTATGGGACAGGGGATTTATCACCAGTTCAGTGACTACAAGACGACCTGGTCATTCAAGTGCCGCAACAAGGACGTGTTCTTCACACCGGAGATGGTGGAGGAGATCAAGCGGCAGGTACAACTGTACTGCGACCTTCGCTTCAGCGAAGAAGAGCTGGCGTATCTTGAGAATATCCGCTGGATCAAAGGTTCCTATGTCGATTTCCTTCGGTTGTGGAAACCGCGCTATGCGGATTTTGAGTTCGGCACGGACGACCCCTGCGGTCTGACCATCGAGACCAAGGGAACGTGGCTTAACACCTCGATGTATGAGATCCCCCTTTTGGCGATCGTCAACGAAGTGTATTTCCAGATGCAGTATGATCATGACGAGCTGATGGCCAGCTACGTGCAGCGGCTCGATGACAAGATTGCCAAGCTGAAGAGCGGCGAGTACGAACTCAACGTATTTTCCGAATTCGGATTGAGAAGAAGACTCTGCGCCGAGGCAGAGGCTCTGGCAATTGAAAAGCTTTCCCAGGAGAGCATTCCCGGATCGAAGTTCGTCGGTACCTCCAACGTGTATCTCGCGAAGAGGTACGGCGTGACGCCGGTGGGTACCATGGCCCATGAGTGGATCATGTGTGTCGGCCAGGGCAACCACAAGCACAACCCGGCCTACTCCAACTGGTTCGCCTTGGATGCGTGGGTGAAGGAGTACGGCGTGCTCAACGGAACGGCCCTCACGGACACAATCACCACCGACTGCTTCCTGCAGGACTTCCAGCTGACATATTCGACGCTGTTCAGCGGCGTTCGCCACGACAGCGGTTCGCCGTACGAGTGGGGCGACAAGATGCTTGCCCACTACGAAAAGCTCGGGATCGACGCGACACAGAAAACGCTTCTGTTCAGTGACAGCCTCGATTTTGCCAAGGCGACGGAGATTTACCGTTACTTCAAGGGCAAGGCGAAGGTTGCGTTCGGTATCGGTACCTACATTTCCAACGACACATTTGCCGAGCCGCTCAACATCGTTATGAAGACGACGGCTTGCAACGGTATGGATGTCGCCAAGATGTCCGACGTGAAGGGCAAGGGAATCTGCAAGAACCCGGATTACCTGCATTACCTGGAGCGCTGCATCGACTGGCGCATGACGCACGAAGCAAAGTAATCGGATATCGATTTTGTACGGAAATAAACCGCCGGACGGCGGAACAGCAGGACTGCGGCTCACACCGCAAGATTTCACCGCGGCAGAGATACAGCGGAGAAAGAAGGAATTATGGACGAGAACAATCAACATGGCAGACGGAAAAATGTCACCGGTTCAACTGACGGCGCACACCGCAGAGGTCAGGGACTGAACACCGGTCACGTAGGTTCACAGGACGGATATTCCGGAAGACGGAAGGGTTCCGTATCCCTCGGCGGCGGAAGCGATGAGAGCTATTCCGGCGGCGGACACGGCATCACAAGGGCCAGCGGGATCAGTCTGATCGCCATCATCGGCGTTATCCTGTATATGATCATCGGCGGCAAATTCGGCGGCACCGACACCGGTACGGATCAGACCCCGCAGGACGGCGATCATACCGCTGTCGGTGAAACGGGCGTTAACACGGAAGTTGCCAAGGGTTCCCGCGCAAAATACACGACGATCAAGGGCAACAATCAGGATACGGTTACCATTCTTGTGTACATGTGCGGTACCGACCTTGAGTCCAAGCACGGTATGGCTTCGAACGACCTTCAGGAGATGGCCAACGCCAATCTCGGAAGCAATGTGAACATCATTGTGTTCACCGGCGGATGCTCGAAGTGGAAGACCTCCGGTATCAGCAATTCCGTGAACCAGATCTATCAGATCAAGGGCGGCGGATTGACCCGCCTGAAGGATGATGCCGGCAGCGGATCCATGGTTACACCGTCGACCCTTTCCGGATTCATCAAGTACGGCGTACAGAATTTTCCGGCGAACCGTTATGAGCTGATCCTCTGGGATCACGGCGGCGGATCCGTCAGCGGTTACGGCTATGATGAGAAAAATAAAAACAGCGGTTCCATGAACCTTGCGGGCATCAACCAGGCTCTCAAGGACGGCGGCGTGAAGTTCGATTTCATCGGCTTCGATGCGTGCCTGATGGCTACCGCAGAGACGGCTTTGATGCTTGACTCCTACGCGGACTATCTGATCGCGTCCGAGGAGACGGAGCCCGGTATCGGCTGGTATTATACAAACTGGCTCAACAAGTTTGCGGCCAACACCTCGATGTCGACGGTCGATGTCGGCAAGATCATTGTCGATGACTTCGTGTCGGAGTGCAAGAGACGCTGCAACGGACAGAAGACCACGCTCTCGGTTATCGACCTTGCGGAGTTCGCGAACACGATTCCCGACAATCTGAACAAGTTTGCGAAGTCCATCAGCACGAAGCTGGAGAAGAAGGAGTACGAGGAAGTATCCAATGCCCGTAAGCTGACGAGAGAGTTTGCGACCAGCAACCGCATTGACCAGGTTGACCTTTGCGACCTTGCCAATAAGGTCGGTACCGACGAGGCAAAGGCACTTGCCAGTGCAATCCAGAAGGCGGTCAAGTACAACCGTACTTCCACCAATATGAGCAACTGCTACGGCGTTTCGATCTATTTCCCGTATAATTCCACGGGCAAGGTTGACAGCGCATGCAACACCTACAACCAGATCGGCATGGACAGCGAGTACTCGAAGTGCATCCGTCAGTTTGCAAGTCTTGAAACCGGCGGTCAGGTTGCTTCCGGCGGTTCGACCACCGCAACGTCCCTGATCGGTACGCTTCTCGGCGGCGGCGGAACAAGCGGTTCCTCGGGAAGCTCCGAGCTGATCGGATCCCTTCTGTCGAGCTTCCTCGGCGGCGGACGCAGCATCACGGGTCTTGACGATTCCAATACCGGATTCATGAAGGACCTTAACGTCAACGATGCGGCGGATTACTATGCAAGTCATTATCTCGATGCTTCCAAGCTCGTTTGGACGCTTCAGAACGGCCAGTACACCATGAACATCGGCAAGGATCAGTGGGCGATGGTTCGCAGCATTGACAAGAACATGTTCCTTGACGACGGCTACGGCTACATCGATCTCGGTTGGGATGCACTGTATGAATATGAGAACGGCGTGATCACCGCGGATATGGAGAAGACATGGCTCGGCATCAACGGCCAGCTGGTTGCCTACTATCGCACGGATTCCCTTTATGATGTGGAGACCAAAGAGAATCTGTACTATGGCTACATCCCTGCTCTCCTCAACGGTGAGCAGGTGAAGCTGCAGGTTGTCTTCGGCGCGGACGGCAAGGGTACCGTGATCGGTGCTACTGCCGCTTACGTGGATAACGAGACCGAGACGGTTGCAAAGAGCGTGACCGAGCTTGTTCAGGGCGATAAGATCGATTTCATCTGTGACTACTACCGCTATGACGGAACGTACGATAATTCCTACAAGATCGGTGAGCAGATCACTTATGTGAACACCCTCACCGTGACGGATCTTCTTATCACCGGACAGCAGGCGAAGATTTCGTACCGCTTTACCGATATGTACAACAAGGAATACTGGACAGATCCGGTTATCAAGTAATCTCGGGGAGAAAATAACCGAACGATGAGATACGGAAATCCCGCCCAAAAGCGGGATTTTCCGACGAAATCGGGCGGAATGACAAGGAAAGTGTGATATGAGTTCAGACAGTATGGAAAACAAGAAGAAACATAAGAAGAAAAGACACGGCCATTGGGCCCAGTTCATCATTTTTCTTCTGCTGTTCGTTTTGATCGTGGCAATGGTAATCCGCTTCGTTGCAGGACGGAGGATCACCATGACACTAAACGGCGAGAGCGAGGTCACAGTGGAAATCGGCTCGCACTACATTGAGAAGGGTGCGACCGCCGTGTATGACCACAAGGGCTTCTCCTTCCTTCGGAATCAGCCTCTGGCGGTTGGTATCTCGGGAACTGTGGACACCTCCACCCTCGGCGACTATGAGGTTACCTACACCACCTCCTACGGCGGAATGGAACAGAAACTGGTGCGAAAGGTTCACGTGGCGGATACGCAGGCACCGGTGATCACGTTGAAGACGACGCCGGATTATTATACGCCGATCGGCCAGGAGTATGTGGAAGAGGGCTTTGAAGCCATCGACGCCTACGACGGGGATGTCACGGAAAATGTGCTCCGCGAGGAGCCCGGTGACGGAACGATCCGCTACACCGTGAGCGACCGTGCGGGCAATAAGGCAGTGGTGACACGGCAGATCCCGTACGATGACCGTACGCTTCCGGAGATTACCCTTGAGGGTGACACGGAGGTGGTTGTCGATTACGACAGCACATTTGCCGAGCCCGGTTATACGGCAACCGACGACGTCGACGGCGATATCACCGCAAAGGTGGTTGTGACGACGGCTCCCGGAGAAAAGAAGAACCACACGATCTACACATATTCTGTCGCGGATGAACACGGGAATACTGCAACGGCAACCCGTTTGGTAGTTCACATGGATCCCGATGTTCCGACTCTTGTGCTGGCGGGCGACGAGGAGATTACCCTGGTCGGCGGCGTCTGGTATAAGGAGCCCGGTTTCAAGGCGACGGACCGCAAGGACGGCGACCTCACGGATTCCGTGAAGGTGGACGGGGAAGTGACTTACTGGCATGTAGGAACCTACACCCTTACCTACTCGGTGAAGGATTCCGACGGAAACGAAGTGAAAGCCCAGAGAGTGATCACCGTCAAGGCGCGCGAGCTGCCTGAGCCTGTCACGCCGGATCCGAAGACGATCTATCTGACATTTGACGACGGCCCGAGCGACTACACTCAGGAACTCTTGGATGTGCTTGCGAAATACGATGTCAAGGCGACATTTTTCGTAACCCACAACAACAAGCTGGCCAACGAGATGATCGTGAAGGAGCATGAGGCCGGCCATACGGTTGCAGTTCACACCTATACCCACGATTACAGCAAGGTATACAAGAGCGAGAAAGATTACTTCGATGACATGAACCGCATGAACGATGTCATCGAACAGTTGACCGGCGAGCGGGCGGCTATCATCCGCTTCCCGGGCGGCAGCTCCAACCAGGTCAGCCGCAACTACAGCACCGGCGTTATGACCAGACTGGTTGCGGACATGGATGAGATGGGTATCCTGTTCTACGACTGGAACGTCTTAAGCGGCGACGCCGACAAGACCGGCGCCATTCCCACCGAGAAGGTTTATGAGAATGTCATCAACGGCGTTGCATACAACGCAAAGCGGGAACGTTTCTCGGTTGTTCTCCAGCACGACGTGAAGCACTTCTCCGTCCGTGCGGTTGAGGACATCATCAAGTGGGGCCTTGAGAACGGCTACACCTTCAAGCCCTTGGATCTCACCACACCGACCACCGGTGGTATCCACCAGACGGTTGCAAACTAAAACCCAAAAAGAGCCTCTGCGGAGGCTCTTTTTTCATGGCAAATGCAAAAGAGGCTGTCGCACTGGGTGCGACAGCCTCGTATTAGTTTGCAGTGAATCTGGAATTAGAAGTTTCCGTGGATAGCCTTTACCAAAGACTGTGCATCCGGAGATACCTTCTTCGCCTCGATGATGGAGACGAGGTCGCGGCGGACGAGATCGGCGAGAGCGTCGTTCATGGTGCTCATGCCCTGTGCACGGCTCTGCTGCAACATGCTCGGGATCTGGATGGTCTTGCTCTCACGAATGAGGTTCGTGATGGCAGGCGTTGCAAGCATAACCTCGGATGCAAGGATACGGCCGTTGCCGTCCTTGAGAGGAAGCAGCTGCTGCGTGAACACGCCGCGGATAACGTTGGCGAACTGTGCACGGATCTGCTCCTGTGCTTCCAGAGGGCTGGCGTCGATGATACGCTCGACCGTCTGTGCTGCGGAGGTCGTGTGCAGAGTCGAAAGGACGAGGTGGCCGGTCTCGGCTGCGGTGATTGCAGCGGAGATGGTCTCGTAGTCACGCATCTCACCTACAAGGATAACGTCCGGGTCCTCGCGGAGTGCGGAGCGGAGGGCAAGCGAGAAGGACTCAACGTCTCTTCCGACCTCGCGCTGATGGATCATTGCCTTGTTGTGAGGATATACGTACTCGATCGGGTCCTCGATCGTCATGATGTGACGAGCGGAGTTCATGTTGATATAGTTGACGACGGAAGCCAGCGTCGTGGACTTGCCGCTGCCGGTAGGTCCGGTTACGAGAACGAGTCCGCGGGGCGTCTCGGCCATCTGGCGGATTGCCGTGGGAAGACCGAGCTTTTCAAACGTAGGGATGGTCTGCTGCAGAATACGGATGCTGGCTGCCAGATTGTTACGCTGATGGTACACATTG
>Ga0310696_10000603_pt1 | contig 54787 bp, 46 predicted proteins | sample AusTroGonzalo_MG_4_FD_203885 | JGI IMG/M metagenome (GOLD analysis project Ga0310696, IMG submission 203885) | Bovine rumen microbial communities from tropical cattle in Woodstock, Queensland, Australia - Gonzalo_02 (v2) (version 2) | ecosystem: Host-associated > Mammals > Digestive system >...
AAAGTTCTTGAAAGACTCAGCGACTATCTGGTGCAGTACGGCGGCCACAAATATGCGGCAGGGCTCACGATCCAGGAATCGAAAATAGCTGAATTTATTGACAAATTTGATGAGATCGTGGCGGAAGAGCTTGAAGAGGAAGTCGGCGGACAGTTCACCGAGATCGATTCCGAGCTCCAGCTCAAAGATCTCACGCCAGACATGGTCGTTGCCCTTTCTAAGCTCGAACCTTTCGGGATCAGTAATTCAGAACCCAATTTTCTGGCGAAAAATGTCAAGATCCTGAAGCAGAACATCATCAACAGAAGCCATCTTCACTGGAAACTCGGCTGCAAAAACACGAACATGACATTCAACGCAATCGCTTTCGGCCTTCTGAACCACAGAAACGCGCCGGTTGTCGGTGATTTTATCGACATAATCTATTTCCCGAGGATAAATGTTTACGGTGAAGGCATCAATATGCAGCTTTACATCAAGGATTTTGTCTATTCGGGCTCGAGCCGGTAAGTTTCTTGCCATTTTCAGGTATTTTGTTATAAAACTCTGTTTTTTTGTTGGAGAGACTTATGAATAAAGCGAGATTTTTTCTGATTTTTGTTTTGGTGCTTGTTTTTGTTTCCTGCGTTGACACAAGCGTTGTCGAAGGACCGGTCGAAATCACGAACAATGTAACTGACTGGCGCGACGAGGTTATTTATCAGCTTATCACAGACCGTTTTGCCGACGGCGATGTCAACAACAACTACAATGTTGACAAAAAATCGCTCACATCATGGAACGGCGGCGATTTTCAGGGGATAATCGACAATATCGATTACCTCAAAAAGCTCGGTGTAACGGCGCTTTGGATCAGCCCGGTCGTCAAAAATGTCGATTCCGACGCGGGAATTGCAGGTTACCACGGCTATTGGACGCAGAATTTCAAAGCAGTAAACCCGCACTTCGGCGATCTGGCAAAACTGCGCGAAATGATTCAAATTCTCCACGAAAACAACATAAAAGTCATTCTTGATATCGTTGCAAACCATGTCGGCCAGCTTTTCTACTACGACATGAACAAAAACGATCAGCCAGACGAAATGGTCATGGGCAGCGACATGACATGCGACGCTTACTGCGGACACATCACCGGCGTTGAAGACGAAGCCGTCAAAAATCAGATCTGCTCGCAGGAATATTCGTTCGATTATCTTCCGAGCGATGACTGCTACAGCAACTGCGTGTACAGATGCAAAAACGAGGAATATCCTCAGAAAATGGGGATCGTCCGCTACAGCGAATGGGATCCTGATTTTGACCCGCGCAAGATCCGCTCGTTTTCCGATGCGGGAGAATCGGGTGTTGCTCCTATAAAATGGGTTTACATGCCTGAGATCAACCGCGTTCCGCCTGAACCTGCCGAGTTCCACAACGACGACTGGTACAACAGAATGGGCAGAACGGTCACCTGGGACAGCCGCTATCAGGTCGTAAAAGGCGACTTCCCGGGCGGTTTGAAGGACCTTGACACAACAAGATCAGATGTCCAGAACGCCCTTATTTCGGTTTTCCAGTACTGGATCGGCGCGCTTGATATCGACGGTTTCCGTGTTGACACGATCAAGCATGTCGAACACGAGTTCTGGCAGAAATTCACCCCGGCAATGCGCAGTTACGCGAAAAGCATAGGCAAAGAGAACTTCTTTATTTTCGGCGAAGCTTTTGACGGCGACGATGTCCTGCTCGGAAGTTTTACACAGCATGACGAAATGGACTCTGTTTTCTATTTCTCTCAGAAATTTCAGGTGTTTGACTCGATTTTTAAATGGGGCAACGCTACGAAAAATTTTGAAGGGCTTTTCAACGAAAGATGGAACAAACACCGTGACGGCAGCGCGCTCGGAGAAGGCGAGTCTCCTCGTTACGGCACGGTTTCTGGTGTGAAAGACGCTGACGGAAACATCCTCAGCCCGCAGAGGATCATGGTCAACTTCATGGATAACCACGATCTTCCGCGTTTCCTCTACGAACAGCCCGATAAAAAAGCGCTTCACAATGCACTTTCGCTCATGTTCACGATGGACGGTATCCCATGTATCTACTACGGAACAGAGCAGAATTTCAGTGGCGGTAACGATCCGGCAAACCGCGAAGCGCTCTGGACAAGCGGTTACGACACAGAAAACGAGACTTTCCAGCACATTTCGAAGATGGCGGAACTCCGTGCGAAATACGCTCCGCTGCGCCGCGGCGATTTGAATATCGTCTGGTCGACTGACCATGTCGGCGAAGAGAGCGATGCCGGAATACTCGCTTTCGAAAGGGTTTACAAAAACGAAAGAATGCTTGTCGTCATCAATACGAACAAAAATCATCCGTCGAAAACCTCGTTTGAAGGCGCTGTTATGAAGACAAATTTCAACGGCGGAACGAACCTTGTCAATGTTTTCCCCGGCTCGGAAGGCAAAAGTTACACCGTTTCGGGCGACGGAACGCTTGAAATCGAGCTTCCGGCTCAAACAGCCGCTGTTTTTGCAGTCAAATAGCCTGAAAAAAAGATGCTATCCAAAAAAAATCTGAAAATTGCTGTTTCGTTTCTGATAGTCGCGCTTCTTTTTTATTTCCTTTTCAGAAATATCGATACGGAACTTTTTCTCAAATATCTTTTGCTCGGAAGCAAACCGTTGATTATAGCCGGCGTTGCTGTTTATCTGCTTGCTTTCTTCGTGAGAGCCGCTCGCTGGAAAGTGCTTCTCAGGCATATCGGAAATTTTAAGGTTCCGGAGCTTGCTCCGGTTATTGTCGCGGGTTATGCGGTGAACAATGTTCTGCCTGTGCGGATAGGCGAAATCGTCCGTGCCGCGATTGCCGGAAAAATATTCAAAATCAGCATTCCGTCGGCTTTCGCTTCGGTTTTCGTCGAGCGTATTTTTGACGGACTTACGATTGCGCTGATCCTTTCGGCGACACTTTTTTTCTATCCGTTTCAGGACAACATGAAGATCCTGGCACTTGTCGCGTCGCTTCTTTTTGCCATTCTGTTCGTTTTCGCGCTGGCTGCGGCATTCTCGTCGAAACCGCTTGAATTTGTGCGGTTCATTCGCTCCAAAGCGCCGAAATTTTCGATGCCTCTTTTCGATTTTGCCGAAAAATTTCTGAAGGGTGCCGCTTCGCTTGACTCTTGTCTGAAAATTGTAGCCACATTTATTCTCAGCATGTGCGTCTGGGCGGCGGAACTTCTTGTTTATCTGCTTATCGTCAAGGCTTTTGGGGTCGAAATTCCATTTGTCGGATGCCTTGTCATGCTCTGCGCCGCGAATCTCGGAATGCTTGCCGCTCCGACACCGGCGGGACTAGGCGTTTTTCAGGGCGCGATAGTCCTGGCTCTTGAATCGTTCAATGTTCCTTACGAACAGAGAATGGCGGTCGCCGTGATTCTCCATGCAGCGCAGATTGTTCCGACAACAGTCATCGGTTTCATCTGGATCTGGGTGAAGAATCTTAAAGTTGTCGCGCCGGAAACAGTGTCGTAATATCGATATTTCGAAATTTCGATATACCGACGGCGCGAATCTTGCCGTAACGTCGAAGGCGGCAAAAGCGACGGCGCGAATCTTGTCGTAACGTCATTTCGCCGTAACGATAATATGTGGCAAATGAAAAAATTAAGAAACAGGGCAAAGCCCTTTCACGGGGCATTTTTCGCATTCGTGCTTGGTCGGGCGGCATACTGTCTGGCCCAGCGTGACAAGTTCCTGATTTATCTCTTTCCAGTATTTTTTCGGGAGAGTTTTTTTGAGTTCGGCACGCGTTTCTTCGGGAGTTTTTGTTTCGACGAGTCCCCACATGTTCGAAATGCGGTGGACATGCGTGTCGACGCAGATCTCATATTTGTCGAAAGCCTTGATGAGAACGAGCGAGGCTGTCTTCACGCCGACACCTGGGAGCGTGGTAAGTTCTTCCAAAGTCTGCGGAACAACGCCGCCGAATCTTTCAACTATATCGGTAGCAAGTTTTTTGAGGTTTTCCGCTTTCGTCTTGTAAAATCCGACTGGATAAATGAGTTCCGCAAGCTCTTCGACAGAAAGTTCTGCCGTTTTTTCAGGTGTGTCGGCCTTGGCGAAAAGCGATTTCGAGGCTTTTGTCGTCACAGCGTCTTTGGTGCGTGCCGAAAGCATGGTCGAAGCAAGGAGTTTCCAAGGTGAATCGTGCCCTGCCGCCATTAAATCGATGACAGGCGCGTAGTCAAGCTCTTTTACCCATATTCTAAGTGCTGCGAAAGCCTTGTCGACTTGGATTTTGGGAGTTTCGCTCATTTTTTTGCCGATTTTTCTTTGTCGGAAAGCCAGTGCGAGATCTTCGAAACGATGATGTCGATTGCGACAGAATTTTGTCCGCCTTCAGGAATGACGAGGTCGGCGAACCTTCTTGTCGGATTGACGAAATCGCGGTAAGCCGGGCGGACCATCGTGAAATAACGTTCACGGATCTCTTCGAACGAACGGCCGCGCTGCTCCATATCGCGCCTGATTCTCCGCATGAGACGGATGTCGGCGTCGGTATCCACGAAAATTTTTATGTCGAGCATGTCCCGTACTTTTTCGTCATGGAAAGTCATGATCCCTTCTAGAACAATGATGTCCGCCGGTTCGATAAGTTCGTATTCCTGCTTTCTCGAATGGGTGACAAAATCGTAAATCGGTTTTTTTACGGCTTTGTTCGCCTTGAGGTCGTCAAGCTGCTGTCTGAGAAGCGGAAAGTCTATCGCATCAGGAATATCATAGTTGTTTTTCTCGCGCTCGGCAAGTGTTTTTCCTGACAAGTCTTTGTAATAACTGTCCATTTCGATAATTACGACCCTTTCATCGTTGGAAAAGGCCTGTTTGATGTTTTTAGCGACTGTTGTTTTTCCTGAACCGGATCCTCCGGCGATTCCGATAAAAAGCGGCATGATTCCCTCCCAAAAAATAACATGCTAATATACGGCGCAAAGTTAAATTTGCAAAAAAAAGCGGCATGACTATATTTTCGCGGATTTTTTATTTATGGAGAAAAAGATGTCCGAAATCAACTACAAAAACGCCGGAGTCGATATTGTCGAAGGCGCGGCGATGGTCGACAAGATCAAACCTCTCGTAAAAAACACGATGCGTCCCGAAGTTCTTGCCGGAATAGGCGGATTTTCGTCGCTTGTTTCAATTCCGGAAGGGATCAAAGAACCGGTTTTGGTCAGCGGGACAGACGGTGTCGGCACTAAACTCAAATTCGCTTTTCTTGCGAACAAGCACGACACGATCGGCATAGACCTCGTTGCTATGTGTGTGAACGATGTCATTGTCGGCGGCGCGGAACCTCTTTTTTTCCTTGATTACTTTGCTACCGGCAAACTTGACAGTGATACCGGCGCGAAAGTCGTTTCCGGCATCGCTGAAGGCTGCCGTCAGGCTGGATGCGCGCTCGTCGGCGGCGAAACTGCCGAAATGCCCGGCTTCTACACGCCTGGCGAATACGATCTGGCAGGTTTCAATGTCGGCGTTGTCGACAAAAGCAAGATAATCGACGGCTCGAAAATCAAGGAAGGCGACGTGATCGTCGGAATTCCTTCGACTGGCGTCCACTCGAACGGATACTCGCTCGTCAGAAAGATCGTCCTTGAAAAAATGGGGCTCAAAGTCAACGATAAAATCGAAGAACTCGGCTGCACTGTTGCCGAGGAATTCCTTAAACCGACAAGGATTTACGTCAAGGAAGTTCTTGATTTGATTAAAAAATTCGACATCCACGGCATGGTTCACATCACTGGCGGCGGATTCTACGAAAACATCCCGAGAGTCATTCCGGAAGGTCTCGGAGCTCTCATCGACGGCGATTTCAAAGTGCTTCCCGTTTTCAAATGGCTCAAAAAATGCGCGGATCTCAGCGAGCGCGAGATGTTCACGACTTTCAACTGTGGAACAGGCTTCATGCTGATCGTGCCGAAGGAGCAGGTTCCCGCGCTGCTTGAAAACTCTGACAGATACATTGTCGGCAGGATCGTTAAGACAGACAAAGCCGAAAGAGTCGAAATCACAAAGAGCTATTTCGCGTAAATATTCCGAAAAATTGATTTTTCGAAAAATATCACTATACTTTTGCGGTTTTTTTGTTTTATGGAGATTTTTATGGCAAGAGTAACAGTTGAAGATTGTCTCGAAAAAGTTCCGAACAGAATGGAACTTATAATCCTTGCGGCAAAAAGGACGCGCCAGCTTCTTGACGGTGCGGAACCTCTTATCGCCAATACGAAAGGCAACAAACCGCCTATTATCGCCCTGCGTGAAGTCGGTGCCGGAAAGATTGAACTTGTACGCTCAGAGAGCAAGCTCAGAAAGCATTTCCACCGTCGCCGCAAAATTTCAAGGTATATACGCAGCCAAGACGAAGACTAATGTCAAATCTTTCAGGTTTTAATTCCGATGTCGAGATCGGAAAATTGAAGTTCAGTGTGAGAACGGAATTTATTCCGGCAGAGAATTCAGGCAGGATTGTGACTTTTGTCTCGTCGTCTTCCGGACCGTCGTTTTCTTTCAGCACTTTTCCGCAGGGAATCCCGGATAACGATGAGATCGGCGGCTGTCACGAAAAAATTATTTCAAAACTGCCTTTTCTTTTGTCAACGAAACCGTCGTCCGGCACTGGAAATACCGCCGACTATGCATCTCTTTATGTTGGAAAGCAGTTTGCCAACTATCCGGTAAACAGCAGAAATATGCTTGAAAATGTTAGGAAAACTCTTGTTTTTAAGGATGGCGGATGGGAATGACGGCAGCTTTTCGGAATATAATTTTTTTTAATGCAAAAAAAAGTTTGACTGTCGGTGCAAAATTTGATAAATACCGCCGCTGATTGTTTTATGAGCTTAATTTGGACAATTTTTTATAGGTGAGCGACATGAAGTTTTTTTCAAAATTGATTGTTATTGTGATGATCGTAAGTTTTGTTGTTCCGGCGTATTCCCAGGACATGGAAGATGCTCAGGAATCGGAAGATGAGGCTGTAGAGCAGGAAGCGGCTCAGGAAGAAGAACCGGCTGCTGCCGCAGAGCAGGAATCCGACGGCGGAGTCAACCTTAAAGTCGGTGACAATTTCTACTTCGAAGGCAATGTCAATGACAATGCCAATGACGACAAGGAAGAGTCTATGGCTGAAACCCAGTCGACTCCTTTCTACAAACAGACATGGTTCATCGCCACAGTCGCGGTTGTCGTTATCGCCGGTGCCGCTGTCGGCATTTATTACGGCACGAGAACAAGCGAGCCTAACGGTAAAACTATTGAATGGGACAACAAATAAAATAAGACGGATTTTGGAGGTTTTTTATGAAAAGATTGCTTTTTCTGTCTTTGATTTTCGCTCTGGCTCTGATGCTCGTCGCATGCGATTCGGGCAATACCGGCGATTTCAAAATCACATTGAGACTGCCTGTCGATTTGTTGGAAGACTGCGACTCGGATGACGAGAGTGACGACCATACTTTCTGCATAGTCGAAACCGATCAGGTCCTTCTTTCGACTTATTCCACATCGGATATTTCGGAAGAATATGTTTACGCAGACCGTAAGCTCATCACTGTCGGCGGAGAAGAAGGCGTCGGAGATAACAAGAGCGGTAAAGTCGATTTTACAAGATCGCTCAAAAAAGGAAATTATTACCGCTTTTTCGTCGAAGTAACCAACAAAAACGAAAAGCTTAAACTTACAGGCGGTATTGACGGTATTCTTTATGATGACGGCGAAAATTACGATGTTGATATTTTCCTTGCACCGGTCGGCGATTTCGCGAGAGTCGTTTCCGACAGAACCAGGTCGGGAGACACCGCGCTTGAATCATACTTCGGTGACGGCGGTTCGAAAGGAGCGGCTGCGGTAGCTTTGAAAGACGGCACCATCTATATGGCAGGCGGTTATGTCCTGAACGAAGAGATTGCTACCAGAAAAGCTGTTATTTTCAACACGAAAAAACTCTCCAAAAAAGAAGTTAAAAAACTTGATCTTCCGCTTTACGATCATGTCGCGGCACTGCTTGACGACGGAAGTGAAAAGGGAAAGGTCGTCATTGGTCTCGGCAAAATCAAAGAGTCTGAAGACGAAGACGAATTTCTTAACGAAAAAGTATGGATCTATAATCCCGAAAGTGACAAATACAGCGAAATCAGCGATGTAACTTTCAGTCCGATGTCAGGCGCGAAAGCGATTTCAGTCGGTGGCGATGTCTACATCATCGGCGGATGCGGCACTGATGGAGCTTCCAACAATGTCTACAAGATTGCGGTTGACTCCGAAGGCAAACTGACAGCAGCTCATTTTGCAACTTTGAAACAGGGTCGTTGCAACCATGCTGTTGCTGATTTCTCGACTTTTACAGTTGACGCAGATAAAAACACAGTTCCGGTTCCAAGAATTCTTGTTATCGGCGGTTCTACCAATAATGCGAAAGAAGGAAAGGAAACGCCTGTTATCGGTGATAATTTTGCAGAAATCATAGATCTTGAAAGCGGCAGCGTAAAATCTATCGCAATCGCAGACAGAAACGGCAGTGATGATGCCAGCCTTAAAACTACAGGGCTTATTTCTCCGGCTTCGGCAACAGTTCTTATGGATGATAAGGAAGATACGGAAACAGTCGTTTCGATTCTTGGCGGATATATCCGTGAAGGTGAGGACGATAGCGCATCTTGGATGAACAACGGCAACCTTTTCATTTTCAGCGAAGGAACACTTAAAGTACAAGGTGAAGACGACAAGGAAACAACCAAAGCTGTTCTTTTTTACGATTACAACGGTTCGCCTTTTGAGTGCTCAAGACCTGCGGCTGCTTTCCTCGGCTCGGAAGAAAAGAGCACATTCAAATATGTTGCGGTAAACTGCGGTAATAAGGATGTCGAGAGAAAGAAAGACACAGAACAGATAGTTTTTGTCGTTCAGGTCAAGAGAGTTAAAGACTCTGACCTCGGTCAGGAAGTTTTCTCTTCTTCCGTTAGAGAATCTTTGATGGAAGAGAATCAGGATCCTGAAGGAGACGGCAAAATTATGGACGGTCCTGTCGCGGCTGACGGTCTTGGTCAGGTTTTCATGCTCGGCGGACAGTATCTCTATCAGGTAGGAAGCTACGCTGTTCCCTAGCATGTAGTCTGTTTTTGTTTTAAACGGGGGGTTTCCCCCGTTTTTTTTTGTCTTTCAGGAGGTGTTCGTGAAAAAGTTTTTTATTCATACTTTCGGTTGCCAGATGAATGTCTATGACAGCGAGCGGGTTGCTGTCATGCTTGTCGAAAACGGTTGGGAATACACTGAAAATGCGGAGGAGGCCGACCTTATAATCATCAACAGCTGCAGTGTCCGCGAGAAGCCGCTTCTCAAACTTTACAGCTGCGCAGGCCGTTATCTTCCGCAGAAAAAATCGAAAGGAACGAGGATTTTCATAATGGGTTGCGTCGCTCAGCAGTTGGGCGGCGAAATTATTGAAAAGATCCCTTATGTTGACGGTGTTTTCGGTCCGGGAGCGGAAGATATGATCCCGAGCGTAGCCGAAAAAGGAGTTTTTCCGTTTGTTTCCAATAAAGCCGATTCGCTTGAGCGCGAGGAGATCTTTCCGGCACGCTCGAAAGGGAGTTTTTTCAGCCCTTATTCTTCGTATGTCACCGTTATGCACGGTTGCAATAACTTCTGCAGCTATTGTATCGTTCCTTTTGTCAGAGGGCGCGAAATCAGTAGAAAGAGCGCCGTTATTCTTGATGAGATCAATCAGCTTGTCGATTCAGGTATTCAGGAGGTGACTCTTCTCGGACAGAATGTAAACAGTTACAAAGATCCTGAAACAGGTGAGACTTTTGCCGCTCTGCTGCATAAAATTTCTGAAAAAACCGCTTTAAAAAGGATCCGTTTTATAACGAGCCACCCGAAGGATTTCGGCGAGGAACTTGCAAGAGCATTTGGCGAGATCCCAAATCTTATGCCTTATCTGCATCTTCCGGCACAGTCAGGTAATAACCGCATTCTGAAACTCATGAACCGAAGATACACTGTTGAAAATTATATTGAAAAGATGGAACTCGCGCGGAAATACTGCCCCGATATCGCTCTCAGCAGCGATTTTATCGTCGGTTTCCCGGGCGAAACGCGCGAAGAGTTTGAGGATACGATGAAGCTTGTCGATCTGGTCGGTTACGATTCGATCTTTGCCTTCAACTATTCCCCCAGACCCTTTACAAAAGCTGAAAAAATGGCTGACGATGTCCCTGAGGAAGAGAAATTTGCACGCCTTAACGAACTTCTTGATCTTGAAAAGAAGAGATTGAAAGATGTCAGAGGCAGATATCTGGGCAGAACAGTCAATGTTCTTGTCGAATCGGAAAGCCCGAAAGGTGACACTTTTATGGGGCGCAGCGAGCACAATCTGATCGTTCACATTTCAGGTTCAACTGCTTCAGACAAAGGTAAAATAATTCCTGTTAAAGTCGCCGAAATTCTCGAAAACACGATGCGCGGCGAAAAGATCCAATAAAATCAAAGATTAAATATTAAAAATTCGCAAATTAAGAATCTGCTGAAATAATTTTAGGCTCGGGTAGCGTGACTCCGAGAATTTTTTCCAGACTGTATTTGTTCTGCCGCAGAATGAACTCGTATTCCTGATTTTTTTCATCCGAAATCTGCGCAAGCGGCCGGTATTGTTCGAGATCCTCCTCTTTCATTTTCATAAGTGCAGGGCAGTGGTGCATCAGAAATTTTCTCCACTCCTTATCTGTGAAAAATTCGCTCACAAACGGTGTGTTTTTGCACTGGAACGGCTTGAAATCGTGGATCGAGCATTTTTTGTTTTTTAGAAAAATGCAGGCATCGTTCTCTTTTTTCATAACAATATAAGGAAGATACGAATACGAAGAAGGATCGTCGCAGTATTCCAGAATCAGGAAATCGGTATATTTGTCGATAAATTCCTGAAGTGTCATTTTAAAGTTTTCAGCCAGACTTCTGACATCTTCAGGATATAAAAAAACCGATCCGTCGCCCGAGCAGCAGCTTCCGCAGGCAGTGCATTTAAAAAAATTCATTTTTCTCCCGCTATTCTATGTTGGTAAAGTAAGATGCGGCGCGCAGTGTGTTTGAAAGTTTGACCGATTTTGAGCGGTTGGAAGCACGGACGCCGCCTTGGATCCTGGTTTTTGCCTTTACGCTTCCCCAGTTCGGAAAGTCATCGTTTGTGACGATGAGTTTTGTTATGAAGCCTGATGAAAGACGTACTGTCCCCGCTGTTTCTCCGCTTGTTAATTCGTTTGAAACGGCTTTCATCAACCCGTCGGAAAGCAGAAGCGAGAGCGAAGTGTCAGGTGAATTTTTGCTTTTGTCAACTGAAAATGAGCCGGTTTCGTTTTTAAAGCCGCGGGAATCGAAAACTTTGCTTTTTATAAACTCACTCTGAGCCGCAAAGAAGTTTTTCATCAATTCGTATGATTCCATGCCGTTTTCGGGATTAAAATCGGCAAGATAGCCGATAAAACGCATTTTGTTTTCTGTACTTGCGCTTTCAAAAAGAGAGAGCGCCTTCTTCAACAGTTCAACGATCTTTTTATCCTTGTTTTTATCTTTTGAAAGGAGCGAAAAAGCTTCGATGAAAATGCCGGAATATATGAAGTTTGCAGTTATCGCCTTTTCGGTGCGGTCGAAATCAAAAAACTGATACTGATGTCCGATCTCTTTTTTATGCCTCAACATCAGAGCTTCTAATTTGGCTGTTTCCGCATCATCTTTTTCCTCTTTTTCAAGGAGATATTTCAAAGTTTTTTCAGCCGCTTCGGCAAGAGCCGGATCTTCGAGCTTTTCAGCCGTTCTGAAAAGGACTTCAGACGCGTAAGCCTGCATGAGAAGTGATTCTTTTACTGTTTTTTCTTTTGCATCGGAAGTTTCGAGCTCGGTCGGAAAGGAGCCGTCTTCACGCTGTATGTTTTTCAGATGTTTTGCTATTAGACGAAGGGCAAAGTTAGGCGAATACTCGTATTTTCCCAATGCCGAGCCGTCAAGCCAAGGCTCCGCGTTTCCGTTGTTTTCGGAAAACTGCGTTGTTCTGTAAAAATAGACCGAAGCGGCATCTTTCTGGTATTCGTTTTTGTCAAGTCCGTACTGAACACCTTTTCTGTCTAGGACTGAAAGAGGATTCGTCGAATATTCCCACGGAAGAAGCCTGATCTTTGCTCCGCGCGACTTCAGATAAAGTCCGTCAATTCCGCTTTTTGGCAGAGAAATCAGATAGTTGTCGCTTTTATCCTCGAGATATGCGTATTTTGAATGAAAGTAAAGAACAAGACGGAGTCTCTCTAGATCAAGCTTTTTTATTTTTGCTATCTCGTTAAAAAGTTTTTTCAGATTTTTTGCCGTAGCAGAAATAAGGCTGTCTTCATAAGTGACTGAAATTTCTACTTTTCCTTCAGTGTTTAAAGCCGTTGCAGTGATTGTCCGTTTTGCATCCGGCAAATCTAAAGAACATTTTTCAAGACGGAAACATTTGATGATGAAATCGGCTTCCTTTTTAAGTGAACTGTCATTTTTTTTCAGTAAAATTCCGCTTTTTCCGGCGAAGAGGTAGTCAAAACTGTCAAGTCTGCGGAAATTCTTGAGAGATTCTGCGAATTTTGAGGTTCCGCCGAGATTTTCTCTGATAAAGACACAATCATTTGCAGCTGTTTCAAGATCGGATTCGTATTCCGTCTGTATTTCGGGTTCGTAAACCGATGAACAGTTCTCTTTTTTTATGCGTTCAAGAACCTCTTTTGGCTTTGTGATTTCCTGAATGACGACAACGATGATGAAAATCAGTGTCGCGGCAAGCGTTGAAGCCGAAACAAATTTGAGAAATTTTTCAATAGTCACCATATTCCACCAAAAATCATAAAAACACCTTATTATGCTTTTGAAAGCGGCGAAATCAAGAAATCGGCAGTTTTTAAAGCACTCTCTGCACGCCTTTTACTTGACGGATCGCATTTTGACTGGTATTTTACTGTGCTTTTTTTGAGAAGGTTTGAAATTGTTAAAGTTTTTTAATAAATTTATCCGCAATTTAGTTGATTTTCTGCGGTTTTCCGGCGATTGCTGCCGCTGGCTTTTTGTGCCGCCTTACCGTATCGGGCAGATCGCGGAACATATTGAGAGGATCGGTCTTCAGTCGATTCCTATTGTCGCGCTTTCTGTTTTTACGACAGGCATGATCTTAGCGTTGCAGCTCATCAACATCATGTATATTTTCCGCGCCGAGACTTTTGCCGGAGCGGCTGTTGCTATCGCGATGAGCCGCGAACTTGCGCCTGTTGTCACGGCAATAGTCCTGATTGCGAAAAACGGTTCGGCGATGACGGCAGAGATCGGAAGCATGCAGGTCACGGAGCAGATCGCGGCTATGGAAACGATGGCTGTGAGCCCGCTCAGATACCTTGTCGTGCCTCGTATTTTCGCGTCGATCCTCGCTTTCCCGGCACTCACGGCGATAGCTAACGCGGTCGGAGTCTACGGCGGATACTTTGTCGCGGCATATGTCATGAGCGTAAACAGAGTCGCATACAACCAGACGATGTTTTTCTTCGTCGATCCCGACGATATCTGGACCGGGCTTATAAAAGCGGCGGTTTTCGGCTTCATCGTAACGGTGATATGCTGCTACCACGGCCTTAGGACGAGCGGCGGAGCGAAAGGTGTCGGCAGGCGGACGACGGCGGCGGTCGTTCTTTCGACGATTGCCATCCTTGTCGCCGACTATATAATGACTTTTTTGTTCATCAGACTTTTGGGATTATAATGGAAAACGTTATCGTCAGAGTTCGCAACGTTTACAAATCTTTCGGCGAGCACAAAATCCTGAACGGAGTCGACCTCGATATCGAGGAAGGGCGCATTACCGCAGTGATCGGCAAGAGCGGAACTGGCAAAAGCGTCCTTTTGAAGAACATTATCGGCATTTTGAAACCCGATAAAGGGGAGATCTTTTTCCGCGACAAAGATATCGTGAAAATGAATAAAGATGAACTACTGGAAATAAGAAAAAATATAGGTTATCTTTTCCAGGATGCCGCTCTTTTTGATTTTATGTCAGTTGAGGATAATATTAAGTTTCCGCTGGTCGAGCAGCTGGGGATGAAGGAAGGCAAAGAACTTTCCGGCAGAGTCGCTGAGCTGCTTGAGCTTGTCGGGTTGCCCGGGACGGAAAAAAAGTTTCCTTCCGAGCTTTCGGGCGGAATGAGAAAGAGAGTAGGGCTTGCGCGTGCCATCGCCGTAAAGCCGAAGATCGTCCTCTTCGACGAGCCGACGACAGGACTTGACCCGATCCTGGCGGAAAGTATTGACGAGTTGATTGATATGGTTAACAAAGAATTGAACATGACATGCGTTGTTATAAGCCACGACATCGCTTCTGTTTTCAGGCACGCGGACAAAATTGCTCTGCTTTACGACGGCGTGATCCAGTTCTGCGGAAAGCCTGACGAGGCATATGCTTCGGAGCACGAGGTGCTGCGGCATTTTATTTCCAATTCTTTCAGAGGATTCGGGGCTGAAACGAGATGAACAGAGCCGTTAAAATAGTCATTTTTTTCGTTTTGTGCTCGTGCTGTGCCGGAGTTTACATCTATAAATCGGCCGATTTTTTTGAAGGCGACACAAAAACATATTACGCGCTTGCTGACGACGCGATGGGACTTCTGCGCGACAGCGATGTTCTTGTGTCGGGTGTCGTTGTCGGAAAACTTGACAAAATCGGGCTTGAGAACGGAAAGGCTAAATTTACGCTCAAAATTTCGAAGGAAGTTCCGCTTTACGAGAACGCCAAACTTGAAAAAGTTATGGAAAGTATGCTCGGGACAAATGTTCTCGTTCTTATGCCTGGCGACAGTTCAACTCCGCTTTTGAAGGAAAACGACTACATAAAAAATGTCAAAACGCTTTCCGGGATCTCAAGCACTATGAGCAAAGTGTCGGCCATGATGGAAAAAACAGATGCGCTCATGGAGAAAATGCTCGAACGCGAGAACCAGGAAAAACTTAATAAGATCATGGACATGCTTGTAAGAACAGCTGAAAATACGACCCAGAACATAGAAGGGAACATGAAGCTGCTTTCCTCTGTTCTCAAAGATATGTCTGAAGTGATGCAGAAAGTGAACGCCAAGAGCGATACCGAGATGGATAAGCTCGCAAAAATATTGGAAAACACTCTCAAAGTCACCGACAGGATCGCAGAAATTTCTGACGGAAAGGATGAAAAACTCAACCAGACGCTTGACGATCTCAGAAACAGCCTGAAACTTATTGCCGACGAACTTGCCGCTTCCCGGGGAGCGATGCAGGATGTCCGCGAGATCACTTCAAATGTGAATCAGATCACAGAAAAAGTGGCGAACGGCGAGGGAACTGTCGGCAAACTTCTTACAGACGAGAAGCTTTATAACGATATCGTAAAAGTTTCTGACAAGCTTACTGACTATGCCGATACGCTGCTCGGAATGAAGGTCTATGTCGACGCGCACTCGAACTACATGGTTTTCAACAATTCTTTCAAAACTTATTTTGATATCACATTGCAGCCGCGTAAAGACCGTTTCTATCTGCTCGGTGTCGTGGACGATCCCCGGGGCAATGTTTCGCACACGACCACAACACACACAACGGATGTAGACGGTACCACCTATATTGTGAACGACGACAAGACTGTTGTTTCCGACAAGCTGAAATTCAACCTTCAGATAGGCAGAATTTTCGGACCGGTCGCACTTCGCGGTGGTATTTTCCAGAGCAAAGCGGGGCTTGCGGTCGATTATAATCCGTGGAAATATGTCTCGCTTTCGGCCGAAATTTTTGATTTCAGCAGCGGCGGTGCGCCTCAGCTGCGTGTTCAGGGTCTGGCAAGACCTTTCCTCTGGACAATGGAGCCTTTCAGCTGGCTTTACATTACTGCCGGCGGCGAAGATCTGATAAACGGCCAGCGCGACCTTTACTTTGGTCTGGGTCTCAGATTTGACGATGACGACCTCAAAAGCATAGTTACATCTGTGCCGAAACCTTAATTTATGTGAAAAATGCGTCCTGAAATAAAAAAAATAGTCATAGATCCTGAGTTTAGAAACGCGGAACTTCCGCATAAAATCGCGGAAAATCTGGGACTAAAGCCTGAATTTATGACAAAAGACGAGCTTCTTGACGAGATCCGTAAAAATCCGGGCGATGATTTGTTCAAAACTGCCAAAAAAGTGCTGTTTTTTACTGAAAACAAAGGGCGTTTCCTCAAAAAGTGTCCCGGCAGCAAAGGTGTCGTCTGCTGCAATTACTACACGATAAACAGCGTCACGGGGTGCCCTTACGACTGTTCCTACTGCATTTTGCAGCACTATATCGGCAATAATCCCTTCATTACGGTTTTTCTCAATAAGGAAAAGGCGATAGAGGAAATAGTTGATTTTCTTGCCGAAAACCGCTTTCTCCGCGTCGGAACAGGGGAACTCGCCGATTCGCTGGCGCTTGACCATCTGCTTGACGAAAGCGGATTTTTTATAGGCGAACTTGCGAAACGCTCGCTTTTTGACAGAGTCCAGTTCGAGTTCAAGACAAAATCAGCAGAAATCGAACGACTGCTCGAAGTTAAAAAACTATATCCTGAAGCGAACATTGTGGCCGGATTTTCGGTGAATGTGCCGCGCTTCAGCGCTCACGAAGAGCCAGGCACTGCCACTATCGAAGAGCGGATGAACGCTGCAAAACAGCTTCAGGCTGCCGGCGTAAAAGTTGCGATTCACTTTGATCCGGTGCTTATGCTGGATGAACTTTTTGATGATTATATGAATCTCATAGACTTTATTTTTTCGCAGCTTGACCCCGAAAAAATCGCATGGATAAGCATGGGAGGTTTCCGCCACACGCTCGCTCTCACAGAAACCATTGTAGGGCGCAATCCAGGAAGTCTGCTCCTCCGCGGCGAGATGTTTCCTTCCGACAGCGACAACAAACTGCGTTATCTGGCTTTTCAAAGACGCAAATTCTATACTGCTTTAAATTCGCGTATTTCCTCGTATTTCAAAGGCAATCCGCCGCTTTATATGTGCATGGAAAAGGCTTTTATGTGGTCTGACATGAAGATGCCGCTTCCCGAAAATGTTTTCTGCGACAACAAGTAATCAAATTTGCTGTTCAACAAAAGGCTTCTGCTGCAGTATTAAATTTTTCAACGAAATAAAAATTGGATTTTTTGCACAAAAAAAAACCGGGCACGAGGCCCGGTTTAAAAAGTGAACGTGCAGGTAAGAATTAGTTTCCGCCCTCTTCGTTAGTCGGATCTTCTTCTTCGTTGCCGTTATTTTCGCCGGTCGGATCTTCTTCTTCGTTGCCGTTATTTTCGCCAGCCGGATCTTCATTGTTTCCGCCGTTGTTTGAAAGCGGACCGCAATGTCCTATCGAATTGCCGTTTCTGTCTTCACGCTCTTCTTCAACAAAAGCTTTATAAGTAGGAGCGTCCCAGATCGGAACAAGAACCGCATCCGAGTTATCGTAAGTACATACAGGGTGGGATATAGGATCGGTTACGATTCCTTCCTCTCTCATCGCGGTGTCTGTTACAACAGCGTTTCCTTTATACGACGGGTTCGATTCCGGACCTTTCCATTTGTTGTCCCATTTTACAACTGCAACGACTTTCCATTCGTGGTATTTGATTTTGAAGTTCTTTGTGGTTATCGCAGGTTCTTTTTCTTTTCCGTTCTCATCTTTTACAGCTTCTTTAACTACTGTGTCATAGCTGTCAGCCGGTCTGTCATCTGCGACTTTTCTTTTTCCTGCCTCGTCGCCGTCAATAAGGATTTCGACTCTTGCATCGATTTCATAAACGCTGTCGGTACCTTTGTAATCTTCCGAACAACGGTCACCGGCGCCGTCTTTGTATTTCGATTCGCAGTCTACATAGCCGACAACAACAAGATACTGATCGTCTTCAACAGGAACATCAGGAACACCGTCGCCGTCTTTGTCTTCGATCGGACCCAAACCGATGGTTTCGGGGTTGTCGTAGTTACCGCCGCCCCATGTGTTATCGAAGTCGAGTGAAGCATGCCACTGAATTGTAGCATCGGTTGCGCTGATCTTGTCGGTCTGTTTGCCCTGATCACCGAACGAACAGTCATCGTGGCGGAAATATTCTTCAGCTTCGGATTTGTTGTCGTTGGTTCTCTGCTTCGTGCCGAGAAGACCGTCTTTGATCTGCATAGAATCGTTGTTTGCAGCTTCGATACTTGTCTTTTTGACAAGGTGAATATCCATATCGATTCGTGCATCCTCTTTGCTGGAAGAAACTTCAGCTTTTGTTTTGAAACCCTGTTTCCAGGTAAGCTGGGTAACTACGCGGGCCTGCGGGATGATTTTCGGGATAATGGTAATGTCCGCCGTGTCGCTGACAAGGTCTGTAGCTTTGTCAACAGTTTCAGCCTGAATGTTGATCTTATAATATTTCGTACGGTTCTCTTCACAATATTTCTGGTGGCAGATGAGATAGTTCGAAAGCTTGAGGAAATAGAATTTATCAGGATTATCCTTGTCGAAAGCTGGTTCTGTACCGCATTCGCCGCATTTTTTGTCATTGAAAGATGCGTTCTTGTCTTCAAGTCTTCTGGGAGTGATCATGAGTCCTTTGAAAGAAGCTCTCTTCGGGCTCTGGTTGCCGTTGTCGGAAAGCCACTGACCTGCCTGAGCATCCATATCCATAAGACCGAGTTTCGATTCTTCAAGAAGAGGTGTCGGGGTTTCTTTCATTTCCCATTTGTATTTGATGTAATAGTTTTGTTCCCATTCCTCTTTCTTAAGGCAGCATTTGTTCAGACAGTTTTTGTCGCTTCCTTCCTCGATGCAGTTTTCGAAGCATTTTTCACCGGCCTCAGGATCGGAAACACAGGTTTCTTTGAGGTTCATCTCAACCTGGTCATAAATGTTTCTGTATGAAAGCGGCTGAGCGATAGGATTGTCGAAAGCTACATGGATTATCGGTTTTGGCGGCTTGTTGGGCTGTCTTTTTACAGAAATTCTGTAGCTCGTCGAGTTGTTGCCGCAGGTTTTGGATGTGCCTTTAGTCGGATCGTTTGTACAGATTTCAATAGCGAATTCACCGTATTGTCTGTATTTGAGGACTTCTTCATCCTTGCCTTCGAGCGTGATTTTTTCTTCAGAAGGATTGTCTTTCAACGCTGTTGCAGCCTCTTTGCTGTAGCTGAGACGGATCATGAAATATGTGTTGAGTTTTGCGTCATCGGATTCAGCCTTGCAGTGTGTGTCGTCCTTGAGCGGGCAGAGTGCAGCGATGTGGTCTGCCTCGTTTTCTTTGGACATGTTGTCGAAAGTAAGGACCTTGCTGCCGTAAAGGAATCCGTTTTCATCCTTCTGGGCGCGTCCGTCTTTCATCTGCTGGATCTCGATCTGGAAGAGTTTTTTGTAGGTTTCGTTCTCAAGTTCGTTTATAACCTGGCCGTTCGGGTCAATCAGGTTGATTTTTCTGATTTTGAGCTCACCTGTTACGCCGCGGTTGTAGATTTTGAATTCTTCCTGAATGACATCGTCGACAGTCGTCGCTTTCTTTACAACGATGTTGTTTTCGCCGATTGAAGCTTCACCTTCGCCTTCGCCGGTCGGATCCTGATCGTTGGAAATGTCATCGCCTTCGGTGGTTTCGTTATCATTGTCGTCGACCGTGGTGTTGTCGTCCGGTTCTACCTGCTGTTCGTCCGGTTCGGTCTCAGCTATATCAGCATCGTCTGTTTCAGCCGGTTCGCCGTTGGCGTCGGCATCGTCTGTTTCAGCCGTATCAGCATCGTCTGTTTCGGTCTCAGCCGGTTCCTGTTCCGCTGCACTTCCGTCATCCCACGGATAGTAGGCAAAAACCTTTTTTGCAGGGTTGGATGCGATTTCGGGTTTTCCTTCAACATCGTAGCTGTTGCACGAAGCGAAAGCGAAAACACCCGCCAACAACAGCATAACTACCAGTAATCTCTTCATTTTTCAGAACCTCCAATAAATATTCCAAGAATCACATAAGCAAAACTTCCGATGGATTATAGGGATAAGTGTTTAAAAGTCAAAAATAAAAAGCAAACTTTCGAATTATTTCGTCTGGACTTTTTTGCCGAGAATTTTGCAGCCGCGCGCTTCAAGGTCGGCGACGCTGTCGAAGGAGTAGATCGAGTTCATTTCGACATCGACGAGCTTGAGTTTCGGATGGTCGTTTATCGGAGCGAGGTCGCGGAGCTGGTTGTCCTGCATGTAAAGCTCTTCCAGTGCCATCAGTTTGCCGAGGACGAGAATGATGTCGATGCGGTTGATGTTGAGGCTGAGAACTTTGAGTTTCTGCAACGGTTTCAACGGGAAAATTTCGATTACAGCATTGTCGTTGAGCGAAAGGTATTCGAGTTCTGTGAGGTCGGCGATCTGTGCCACATCGCTGATCCGGTTGCTGTTCAGGGAAAGTTTTTTCAGCTTTTTGAGCTGCGAGAAATCGGCCAGTCCCTGGATTCCGTTGCGGCTGAGGTCGAGTTCCTCGAGATTTACGAGATTTTTGACAGGGCGCATATCGCCGATGAAATTCTTGTCAAGGTTGAGATAAGTCAGATTCGTAAGGTTTTCAAGCGGATACATCGTTGAGATCTCGTTTTCGCCGAGGTCGAGATATGTGAGTTTCGTGAGCTGCGAAAGCATCTGGATGTCTGTGATTTTGTTCTTTTTAAGTGCGAGTTTTCTCAGGTTTACGAGCTTTTCAATGCCGCTTATGCTTTTTATAAGCGATTCTCCGAACGGGTTGGCTTTGAGCGTCTCTTCGGTGTTTGAACAGTCAAGTTCTTGAATTTCCTCAAATTTTTTGTCAAGTTTTTTGATGCAGTTTATGAAGACCTTGTCTTCGAAGCCTTCAAAATTCTGACCTGAACTGCATGAAACAGTCAAAAAAAGTGCAAGAAGCAGCGGAACGAGTGAAAATTTCATTTTTTTACCTCTAAATTGTTATTTTCTTGTGTATGAAAAAGCCGTACAGCTTTTTTTGACTATTATTTTTCCGTTTGTCATGTTTGAAAAGAAGCCGGCTCTGACAAGGGCTGAAAGGATCTTTTTCTGTTGTCCGGCACCTATTACCATGTCGGAAATTTCGATCGTCCGCTTGCTCAAACCCTCTTTGGAGCGCATCATTTCGCGGCATGTAGAGATCGTAGCTCCGCTTGCGCCAGCCGACATCGCGGCGTCAAGCATTTCTTTTGATTCGGTGTCGTTGCATATCAGCATGATGTTTTCGAGACCGGTCATATACTTTCTTTCGACGGTATTTTTCGAGTTCAAAGTCCGTTTGCGCCATTCGGTGCCGCCCTGAATCGAGTCGAGGACGCTGATTATCTGACCCATGCTGGCCGCAGAGCGGTTCGCCCCGAAAAATGTCTTTGTGTCGAGAGCCGCCAGATTTATCGGGTAGGAGAAAATGAAGCCCATGCCGGGACGGTCGAGTCGGCCGCCGTCGATCAGAAGATCCATCATTCCCTGCGCGTCGTGATTGGCTACGACGATGTTTATGGTTTCTTTTTCAGCGGGGATCGTGATCCTGATCAGCCCCATTTTGTCGCGGATCCCTCCGCCGATGCCGTAAGAGATCGTCGGAACACAGGAACCTTTGTCGATCGCGGTCCTGGCGATCGGATAGCCTTTGCCGCGCTGCGTGATCGCACAGATCCCCATGTATTTTCCAGGATTTTCGTCAAGACTGAAAGCTAGGTCGCCGAAGTTGTCGTTACTGCCGTCGCTTTCTATAAGAACCGCTGCTTCAGTGAAAAGCGAACCGCGTCCTTCCTGTGAAAGATCGGCAGAAAATACGATTTTGTCGAAGACCTCTTTTTCTTTTTCGGCCGGAACATAGAAATGGTAAGTTTCGAGAATGTTTTCAAGAACTCCTTTTCTGTTGAAAAACCAGTGCCTGTCGGTGGAGACGATCGAGCTGCTGCGCTGGATTATATATTCGTCGATGCCGCATTCCTTCAAGGCTTCGGTGATTTTAGGAGAGATGTTTTTGTAAACGCTGCAAGTGAATTTTGCGATAGCGGAAATTTTCATTATCTGTTCCCTCCGCCTGAATTCTGCAGCTTTCTGGCCTTGCGGCTCGCGCTTATCCCCATGAGCAGGACTGCGAGGATAGGGCAGGCCGACGCCATGCTGAGTATGCCGAAACCTTCGACTACACCAGGGACTCTTTCACCAAGACCGAGTCCCATAGCGAGAACAAGCGGGACGGTCACAGGCCCGGTGGTTACGCCGGCGCTGTCCCAGCCGATATTGACATACTGTTCGTCGGAAAAGAGCGTCAGGAGAAGCAGGAGGGCGTAAAATGGGACAAGCAGCCAGAAAATCTGAATGTTCCAGATGATTTTTGCCGCACCTATGGCGATGCCTAAGCCAACGCCTGTTGCTACCGCATAGATCAGGGTCGTCTTTTTGAATGTGCCGACAGAAAGTTCCTCGACTTTCATTCCCAGAGCGTTGAGCGCCGGTTCGGCAAGAGTCGCTCCGAACCCCATTATGAATGCGAAGAGAATAACTATCAGGTATCCTCCTTTTCCTCCGTTTTCACCGAAGATCGGGCCGATATGCGGAATATAGCGGTAGATTTTTTTGGATCGGTCGTAATTTTTTTCGACAAACGGGATCTGCGAATATTTATTTTCACCTTCTTTTTTAAAGAAAAATTCGCTGATTTTTCCGTCTGGAGTGATTGATTTCTGTACAATATCCGTGTTGAAATTGCCGATGATCTCCTGATGATCGTTGATCTCTATCGCGCTGAACGATGCCGGAAGACGCGAACCGACCTGCGTTCCGATTTTGGATAGACCGTATTCCATACCGATTCCGAAAAGTCCCAGCCCCAGAACCGAAATAAAAATTCCGAGAAAAATTTCATCTTTTTTAGGCAGTTTTTCGCGTAAAACCAGCATGAAAACTATGATTATGAAAAGTGTAAGCGGAAGGATCGCACGCGCAGCTTCGACAAAATTCGTGTTTGCCGCATCAAGAAGTTTTTCGGCCGCCTCCACTTTTTCCTGGGCTGCGAGTCCGGTGTCGGAAAAGTGTCTGGCAACTTCGGAAAATTTTTCTTCAGTACCGACTATCGAAAGGGATTTTGCGTGATTGGCGGGATCGAAGAAATCGCTCTGCGGCATCGGGGCGGGCAGGCTCGTATTGAGGAACGCGCCTAAAATGAAGACCGCGAGAACCGGAAACGCGCTGGCCAGCGTCACTACTCCGAAGCCCATAGAATCGCTTTCTTCGCCGCCGACTGTCCGGCAGATACCGATACCTAAAGCCAGAACGAGCGGAACCGTTACAGGCCCTGTCGTTACAGCGCCGCAGTCCCAGGCAAGTCCTGTGATGTATAGGATATTCGGGTCGAAAGCTCCCCATATCGTGAAAATCAGAAGGAGCGGAATGACTGCAAGAATGAAGGGTTTCAGCGAAAGCGATTTCATGAAGCGCAGCATTCCGGCTACGACCGCGATGCCGACACCGGTTCCGACAAATGCAACGAGGTGTCCGGCATACTGATTTAACATTACGTAGAGAAGCGGCGCTTCCCACGGTTTTACAAAAGAACCGTTGGCTTTGAGGATCGCGATCGAAGGTTCGGCGTAAGTCGCTCCGAGACCGAGGATGAAACTGAACGCGATAATCGTGAAGATCCCGCTTTTCAGCGGCAGTTTGATGCCGAGAATTTCGCCGAGCGGCATTATTCCGAGAAAAAGTCCTTCAAGAAAGAATGCGAGTCCAAGAACAACAAGGCCGATCCCGATCGAGATCAGTCCTGCTTCATCGACTGGCATGCCCAGAATTATTGACTGGAAAATTATGAGGTACACAACGACAGGAAGAACCGCGCTGAGCTGCTCCTTCAGTTTGTCCTTACAGAACGGGACAAGCATCATAAGCGACTGCCTGAGCGGGATTTTAAGCTTTCCCTGTTTCGTGTTTTCCATTTTTATTTAGTGAACTCCGTTTGTTATGGCTTTTTAATCAATTTCAGGCTCTTCTTCAGGCTCCGCTGGTTCAGGCATTGTACAGCCGAATCTCTCTTCGTATTCGATGTATTTGCAAACCATATCCGAACCCTCATAACTGCAGAAATTTGCGATTTCCATACCTGACCATCCGATACATTCGTGCAGAACGCCGTTTTTGTCGCAGTAAGCTTCGTCTTTGGACGAGTCGCATTTTTTTATTTCACATGATCTGCCGTCTTCGGAGCATGCCGAGTTGCAGGTCGTGCTTTCTTCAAGAAATCTCAGTTTTCCTTTGCTTGTCTGCTTGCATTTGTATTTTTCAAGTTCAAAAGTATAGCCGGAGTCATAAGTCTGGCAGATTTCCCCGTCACCGACATTTTCGCCTTCGCAGGATGCATAACAGCCCGCAGAGTTAAAGGGTTCATCGCCTCCTAATGCTTGTGTCAGGCATATAGGAAATTTTCCGTCGCATTCCGTTCTGGAAACGAACCAATCTGGTTCAAACTCCGTAGACTCACAGTGAACATATATGTTTCCGTCACAGAATTCGACAAAAGTGTCTGGGTCGCACGATGCGTCTTTCGTGTTGTCCTGATCTTTCGGAACTTCGGCAAGATCTTCGTTGACGGCATACGGATCTTCAAAGCATCCTGACTTCCCGAAATCTTCATCGTATCTGCAGGTCATCAGTTTCATGTTTCCGCAGAAATATGCTTCCTGATAATTCCCTTCTTCCCATTCGCTGCACTCGTGCAGAACGCCGTTTTCATCGCAGTAAGGTTTGTCTTTGGAGGGGTCGCATTCCTTTGTTTCGCAGGTCTTTCCGTCTGCCGAGCAGCCTGAGTCGCATGGTTTTACCGGGCCGGAGAATTGAAGTTTCCCTTTGCTCGTCTCAACGCATTCGTATTCTTCAAGTAAAAATGTGTAGCCGTCGTCATAGCTGGCGCAGCTTTTACTTTTGCCTGTATCTTCGTTTTCGCATGATGCATAACATGCAGCCCAGTTGTATTCCCTGTGTTCTTCTTCATTTTTATGCTTGGATACAAAGCATACCGGTGCTTCTTCGCCGCATTCAGTCCGGTGTACGATATACGCCATGTTTTCTTCATCCACCCAGTCTTCGGTGCAGTCGACATATGCGTTGCCGTCGCATAATTCGACAAAAGTTTTCGGATCGCACGGCGCGCCGACTGTGTTGTCCTGATCATCCGGAACTTCAAGAGTGTTTTCGTCAACTACTATGGGATCTTCATCGCTGCTGTTGTTGTTTTCTTCTTTATTTTCTTTTTCGGAATCTTTGCTGCTGCTGCCGCATGAAGCAAGGAAGATCATTGATAAAACCATAAGTGAAAGCACAAAAAACTTTTTCATATAGACCTCCGAGAATCGAACAAAAAACGACGGATTATAATTGCTGCGGAATAATTTGCAATTTCGGCGGAAATCTTTAAAATTATGCGTTTTTTTGGTTTATTACCTTTTTTATTGGTGTTTGAAACATGAAAATAAGTGAAATTGTTACTCTTCTCAATGCAAAAATCGTATGCGGCGAGGAATTTTCCGACCGCGAAATCGAAAGGGCGTTTGCATCGGACCTGATGAGCGATGTCCTGACAACTCCTTTTGACAACGGAATCCTGATCACTGGTCTGGCTAATCCGCAGTCTATAAGAACTGCCGACATGATGGATGTTTCGGCGATAATCCTTGCAAGAAAGAAAAAGGCTACGGAAGAAATGATCGATCTCGCAAAGGAGAACGATGCCGTAATTATCGAGTGCCCGCTTTCGGTTTACCACATTTCGGGCATTCTGTTCGGTCACGGTCTGAGTCCTGTTTACTGATTTTTAAGGTGAGTCATGAAGTTCGAGTATCATGTTGAAGGGGGAGATTTCCTGAATGCCGGCAACGCTTCGGGGAACATTAAAAAGGTCCTTAAAAAACTTAATGTCAATCCCGGCGTGCTGAAACGCGTCGTCGTCGCGCTTTACGAAGCAGAGGTCAACATCGTGGCGCACGCTTACCGCGGAAACATCACGGCAGATATTTCGCCGCAGAAAATAGAGATAGTTCTTGACGACGAAGGTCCCGGGATCCCCGATATCGGCCTTGCAATGCAGCAGGGCTATTCGACCGCTTCCACAAAAGTGCGCGAGATGGGTTTCGGTGCCGGAATGGGTTTGCCCAACATCAAGGCGAACACCGACGATTTGAAGATTGAAAGTGTAGTAGGCAAGGGGACAAAAATCACTCTTCTGTTTAACCTTGCATAAACGGAGGTCTCATGACGACGCGTAATAAAAAACCTTTTTTCCACCACGCGCTCAGAATCAACAAAAACAAGTGCATCGGCTGTACACACTGCATGAGGACCTGCCCGACTGACGCGATAAGGATCCGCGGCGGCAAGGCTTCTGTCAACCCCGACAAGTGCGTCGACTGCGGAATGTGCATGATCTCGTGCAAACACGACGCGATAATTGTCGAACAGGACGATTTCCAGAGGATTTTCGACTACAAATGCCGTGTCGCCCTTGTTCCTTCGGTTCTGATGGGGCAGTTTGACGAAAATTCGGGAACAAAATCGATTTTCGAAGGTTTGAAAAGCGTCGGTTTTACCCATGTCTACGAGGTTTCACGCGCATCTTCGCTGATCGAGGAGGCTCAGGACGAGTATGAGCAGAGGAGCGATATCGAATTTCCGATGATTTCATCGTTCTGTCCCGCTGTGATCAGGCTGATCCAGGTGCGGTTCCCTTCGCTTCTGAAGCACATAACCCTGATAAAACCGCCGCTTGACATTGCGGCCGCTCACTGCCGCCACGAACTTGAAAAGACAGGAATAGATCCGTCGGATATAGGGATTTTTTATGTTTCGCCGTGTGCCGCGAAGATCGTCGCGATAAAACACCCCGTCGGCGAGAAAAAATCGGCTGTCAGCGGCGTCATCAACATGGATCTGATCTACAATAAGATCTATTCCTTTGTTTCGAGCGACAAAGCCGATTCGGGCAAGCTCTGCCGCCCTGCCGACAACACGCATGTCACATGGGAACTTACCGGCGGAGAGTGCATCAGGCGCGACAACCACGCGATGGCGGTCGACGGGATCCACAATGTCATCGAGATCCTGGATAAACTTGAGAACGGCGAACTTGACGAGAACATCACTTTTCTCGAGCTCAGGGCATGCGACGAAAGCTGCGCCGGAGGAATCCTTGTTCCGGGCAACCGCTTCCTGACAGTTCGAAACCTTATTCAGAGGGAAATTCTTCCTCCATGCAGAAAAACGGCCGACAAAAACGACGCGGCCTGTCAGAATTGCCGCCTTTTCGGCAAATGCGGAAGCGAATATCTGCCGGAAGCATTCAAACTTGAAAAACTTCAGCCGAGATCGATGCTTTCCCTTGACGACGACATGGAGATCGCTCTTGAGAAGATGGAGCATGTAGACACGATAATGCAGGTCCTTCCGAACATCGACTGCGGAATGTGCGGTTCTCCCAGCTGCCAGTCGCTTGCCGAGGATATCGCACGCGGTGTCGCCGAGCTTGACCAGTGCGTTTTCCTCAGGATCACTGCGACAAAAGATGCCGAAGATGTAAAAACTCTTAAAGAATCAGTCCGCAATGTTTGGGGCAGGATTAACAATAACGAGTAATATCAAGAACTTGTTGTTTTTGCAAAGACATTTCTGAAATATCCGATTTTTCCGGAAATAAAATGAGTTGACAAAATATTTTGCAAGAATGCAAATCAAAAACAGCAGGTAATTGTTTTATTCACCGCACAGTTCTTCAACTGAATCTGCGGTTTCTTTTGCGCATTCGCCGTCGCAGGCTTTGCCAGTCGGTTCCCACTGTTTTTCGTCATCGCAAGAGTAGATCAAACCGCGTGACATATCTGAATTAACGCATTTGTACTGTCCTGCTTCACATTCGGGTTTGCATTTTCCGGTATCAGGATCGCATCCGGACTGGCATGCAAACGGAGAAGATTCTGCACTTGAATAATAAAAATCAGCCTCTTCCGAGAAGGTGGATTCTTCTCCTTTTTTGCACTCAAAATGCCATGAAATGTCGTTGCGGCATACATGTTTTTCAGCATCAGCTTCGCAATATGTCTTTTCTTCTTCTTTGCCGTTGTCGTTGTTATCATTGTTGTCGCCGTCGCTGCTGTCGCTGCCGCCGCATGAAATCATCAGGAATATTCCTGCGAAAACAACTGTCAAAGCCAAAAATCTTTTCATTTTTTCCTCCAATAAAAAATCAACTTGTCAAAAACCTCTTTTTGAAAAATCAAAAAGCGGGGGATGATAAAAAAAGGCAAATGAAAGGCAAGTTTTTGTATTGGCATTTATTCCGCGTTTCTCACACAACGGACTTTGGCGCGCCTGTAAGATTTGTCGTTGTCTTTAACTGCCCCGTCGATGAAATCCACGCACCATGCGTCAAATAGTGTCCATGTGTTGGTAGAAGAAGACCAAAGGCTGGTAAGATCGTCACCGAGTTTACTGTAATAACCGCCGTTGTGTATTATAGATTCGCAATGATAACAGTCAGGAGTCCAATCATCACCACTTGATAAGTGATCAGGGTATGATATCGAGCATGGGCCGCCTGTTTCAGTTTCAGGACAATTTTGGATAAGTGTCCTGAGCTCGTTTATATTAGGCATGATCCAGTCAGAGTATCCGCATGCTTTCAAATCTTCACAGTAATCAATTGCTGTTCCCCAATCCACATATGTCGATGAGATGGGAGACCACATCTTGCCTTCAATTGTAGTGCAGGAATCATCGTTTCCGCCGCAGCTGACAACAAAAATCAAAACGATGAAAACAACAAAAGAAACAGAAAAAATCTTCATTTTTTGACCTCTAAAAAACAAATTGTTTAAAAACACGCTAAATCGCGATATCTTAAGTGCTTTTGAGTGGATGGCAAGTTTTCGCGGAGAGTTTATTCAACTGCTTGTAGAGGCGTTGCCTGACACGTCTTATTCTGCCTGAGAGGGCTTGTCTGTGCCGCATTTGGCGTTGAGAACGATCGGATCAACGACGTTTTTCTTCGATTTATGACTATTCCCAGTCACTTCTTTCAGGATTCCATTTTGAAACTGTGGAGGGCTTTTCGTTGAAAAGCGGAGTTGCAAAAGTTTTTATTTGCTTAATTGCATCAGCCATAGACACTTGAATAAGCGCGTTTTTCTTCTTCAAAAAGGCTTTCCATCTTGTCTGATGAATCGGGTCGTTGAGAAAATCTTTACTGAAAGCAGCTGAATCCATGCTCATTTTTGTATTGCGATTGCCGAATGTTTCTACGACAGCGTTCCGAAGTTTATACAAGCACCTCTAAATATGTTCTGACTATTTTTTCGCAGCGCAGTTGCTTTGCGTAGGCAAAAAGTTTGTCAATATCTCTGTCTTGGCGTTTCAGGTAATTCCTGAGAATTTCTGATGTTTCTTCAATTCCGATCTTGTTTCTGTAGTAAATTACATCGACTACCGTTTTTTCAATATCGAAAATATGAAACCGGTTTTCTCCTTCACGAACTTCAGTGACTCCAAGATTCATTCTCGAAGAATCGAAATAATATATTCTGATTGTCGGCCATTCAGGCAGGGTGACGACTTTTTTCTTGCGTTCGATAGCAACATCCACAGCATCAGGCAGAAAGCTGGTCAGTCCGTAGTATCTGGCGGCACTCATCAGGCAGACAACTCCGCCATGCACAAATGCTTCTGCGCTGAAAAAATCGTTTTCTTCGCCGTTATATGAAAGATTTTCGTAAGTTGTGCGGTTCACCCTTTGCAGAAGGCCTTCCGCTTCAAGCAGACCTATCTTGTAATAAGAATAACCCATTCCCTTCAGCTCGTCTGTCGTTACAAACTTTTTGTTTTCAGCAAGAGCTTTCATATCAATCACCTCCGCTGAAATATACATATTTTTGATTGAATTTCAACTAATTTCGGCAGTTGTTTTTAATTACCGAATTAAATTGAAAAAGATGCCTTCAGCTAAGCAGTGAAGATACTGATTTTAACAAGGCTTAAAAGCGATTTTTGAGGGATTGTTATGGGATTTGCGGTCGAAAATTTCGTCTGCAAAATTAATCACTTATATTGTGAAACTTAACGGACACAACGAACATCATAACCTTCGGTTTTATCTAAAATGTCACTATTTCTTGAAGTACAAACTTCTGCAGTGGAAATTTCTTTTTTCGGAATGAATGATATTGCAGCAGCTGAGTATCCGTGTTGACAATTTGAAGAGGCCGCTGCAAGATTTTCTTCGTTTTCCGAGAAACTGACTTTTACTTTTTCTGATTTCCAGAGTTCTTTTTCTACTCCACTATACTTTATGTCTATTTCAGTTTCATCTTCATGTTTGGTTGCTTCTATTTCCTTAAATGATTGTGTAAAGAATTGACAATCACCGCCTGATATAATAACACTGGGGCATTTTATTGCTGACTTGAAATCATCAATTGTTGGTAGTCTCCAGTCATCATAGCCGCTTTCAGAAAGATTTTTGCAGTAATTTTCAGGAGATTTGACTTTAGTAGCTTTTTTAGACCACTGCAAAATTCTTTTTAATGTAGCTTCGATAACTTTCGGCCTGTTTGCAAATTCGAGACTTGTGGTAAAATACTGGTCTTTTTCTTTCAATGTAAGTTTAAAGCTGCACGCTGGAATTTTAAAAGTGCCGGGAGTTATGCCGATTTTATTGTCATCGACATAAACTGTAGCTTTTAAATTTCTGCCATATTCGTCTTTTGCAGAAATTTTTATTGTTGATTCCAATGGCGTTAAAACAAATGTCTTTTTCTCTCCTTGGTTTATAAAAAATTCATCGTTTAAACTTACAAAGCACTGTTCAATAGAATGTTCTTCGGCTATAAGCATTTTACGGTCAAATGTTCTTTCAGATGTTGACATATAATCTTCAACTACAAAACCTTCGTAATTTGACGGGAGATCAAGAAAAAGATCGTTGTCTTCATAAGTTTTTATATTGTCAGTATTTTTTTGGCTAAAGCTTTTTTTCCATTTTTGTAAAGCCGAGTATTGCTCATAGGAAATACCTTTTGTTTCTATTTTATGATTCCCGGGTTTAATCGGCATGTCTATGGGTGTTTTTCCGATTGATTCGCCGTCAAGAAAAACCTCGATAGGATATGTCGATTCAACTGTTAGAGACGTTTCGTTTTTTGATTTTTCATCTCTTTTGCCGAGCAGCTGTTTGATAAGGTTTGCTATAGCCGTGTCTTTAGAATCATCATTTTTTGCGAATTTGGCATTTCCACTTCGAGGTGATTTGCCGATTTCTGTATCTATCATTTCGGCGAATATGCGAAAACTGTTTCCGTCGGTTTTAATATAGCTTGTAATTATGTGTCGTGCGGAAATTTGTTTTCCAAGTTCTATTGCATATTTGCTGTCTTTGTTGAGCTGATGCGATTTTTTGACATGTTTTGCGATAGCTTCTTCCATGTCTTCTTTGCTCATAACATCGAATTCGTTTGTTTTTATAAGTTCGCTTCTCATTAAATCGGCAATAAGTTCCGCTTCGTCGCTTGACAGCCTGTTTTTCCCAGAAGTCTTGTTCTCAATTTCCATAACAGCGACAACGGGTTTCGCGGCAAACAAGCTAAACGAAAGCAGGAACATTGTTAAAACAATGAAAAATTTTCTCATTTTAACCTCAAAAAAAACAAATCATTCAAAAACGCGGTATTTTAGGAATTTAGAGACTGATGGCAAGTTTTTAAAAAAAACAATTTCGGAGAGGAATGTGTACTAGTCAAAATAAAATGGCACATCGCTCAAAGATTTTGGCAAAAATGATTTACCTTCAGCTGAATGTAAATTGATACTGAGTGTTTGATGAAAAAATTATAGTCTTAGTTTTGAAATTTTCTCATTTGGGAGAGGTGCTTTGATTTTCTTTTGTGTATTTTGTATCCAAAAATCTTGTCCGCAAAATGAAGGTTTTGTTCAGACAGTAGAATTAACGGACACAACGGACATAAGCTGCGCTGAGAATACCAACGCCCAAAACTTCACCAGAGTCGAAACCTACTGACCATAATCCATTTCTATCAAAACTACGAATAGATGATGACCAAAAAAAACCTGTGTCACCTAATTTGCTGAAATTATGACCACTTCTAAATTCGCAATCCTCTGTCCAATCTTCCCAAGCAAGTTTTTTTGTTCTTTCTGAAATCTTGCAACTTCCACCTGTTACAGTTCCAGGATGATTTTGGATAAGCGTTCTCAATTCATCAATATTTGGTAATCTCCAATCATTAAAACCTTTTTCACTAAGATTTTTGCAATAGTTGAGAGCCTCGTTCGAACTCATTGTATTGGGAGATTTGCTCGACCATTGTAAATTTGTATGCTGTTTCAGCTTTCTGATATTACCTTTCGCTTCGAATGAACATTCTCCGTCAGGAAATGAGTCAAGGTAATCCTGCCATGCTTCAAGTGAATTTTCGTTTTGGGCGTATTTGCATGCTTTTGCGTCACGAGATGAGCTGCCGGAAGGCTGATCGTATGATGGGGTTTGTGTATTTGAAGAACGATTCGGATGTTTAAGACGTATAATCGCTTCTTCGGCTTCAAAAGCACAAGTGCCGTTGTTATGCCGCTGTAAATATTTTTCCCAAGCCTCAATAGTATTTTGGCTTCTCGCAAGTTCACAGCCACTTCTGTCAAGTTCCTTTCCTGCCTCTTCTATACATATTCCGTTAGGATATCTTTTTTTATATGCAATCCATCCGGCGGGATCTGAACTGGAACGAGCCTGCTCGCACGCAAGCTGGTCATCTGATTTTTTAGGTCTCAGACTTTCATCTCTTTCTCCGAGCAACTGCCTGATAAGACTTGCTATTGCAATATCTTTTGAATCGCCGTCCATAACAAATTTGGCTCTTCCGCTGTGTGTAGTTGTGGCGGTTTCTGTGTCAGTAATTTCTGCAAACATGCGAAAACTGTTTCCGTCGGTTTTAATCCAGCTTGTAACTACGTATCTTGCTGAAATCTGTTTTCCTAATTCTATTGCATAATTTTTATCTTTGTTGAGCTGGTGTGATTTTTTGACATGCTGCGCGATGGCGGACTCCATTTCCTCTTTGCTCATGACAGTGAATTCCTGAGACTGTACAAGTTCGTCACGCATCAAATCGGCAATAAGTTCCGCATCGTATTGGGAAAGCTTGTTCTTGCCTACAGTTTTGTTGTCTATTTCCCAAACAGCTACAACGGGTTTCGCGGCAAACAAGCCGAAAGAAAGCAAAATCAGTGTTAAAACAATGAAAATTTTTTTCATTTCTGTCCTCAAAAAAACAAATCATTCAAAAACTGCGGTATTTTAGGAAAAAGCAACGGTATGGCAAATATTTCAGTTCATTTTTAAGTTCTTTCAATCAGCACTATATTTTGTTCCTTTTCCGTTATAATCGGATTAATTCTGTGAAATACGAGATAAATGCACTCATTTCGACTTCGCTCAATGACCGGAAAACGGTTGCTGAGCTTCAGTTGCTGAGCTTGCCGAAGAAGTCGAAGATCACTCTGAGTGGACACAACGGACATATACCTCAGATGACTTAGGATTGGGCAACACAAAACCATTTAGGAAGAGCAGGAGCCATGCGGTATCTGGAACATCATAAAGAGTAGAAGAAGACCAAAGTACAATTTTATCATCATCGCCGAGGTTACTGTAATAGCAGTCATTATTTTCTTTCCTATCACACTTACATCTGGCAGAATAACAAGTCATAGAAAAACAGTTGTCGGAAACTATTCCATTTCAATTTGTTTTAAAAATTTTTCCCACTCCCTTTTTTCATCATCCAAAATTGCCTGCCGGTGCTTCTTTCGTTTTTCTTTTTCTTCATACAATTGTTCCAGTCTTTTTTCTATGATTTTTTTTTCACTATATTTTAAGTGGTGAGTTTCTCTTTCATTTTCAAGTTTTATTTCAAGTTCTACAATTTCTTGCTCAAGTTCACTATCTTCTTTCTCCCATTGATATTTCATATTATGAATTTTCTTTGTAAGTTTTTTGTATTCTTCTTCCTTGATTCTTTTTTTATCAGCCTTAGTCATTGTCGCATATTTATTGTTTTGTTTCAGCTTTCTGATATTACCTTTCGCTTCGAAAGAGCATTCTCCATCAGGAAACGAATCAAGGTAATCCTGCCATGCTTCAAGTGAATTTTCGTTTTTGGCGTATTTGCATGCTTTTGCGTCACGAGATGAGTTCCCAGCAGGCTGGCTGTATGACATGGTTTGTGTATTTGAAGAATGATTCGGACGCTTAAGACGGATAATCGCTTCTTCGGCTTCAAAAGCACAAGTGCCGTCGTTGTGCCGCTGTAAATATTTTTCCCATGCTTCTACGGTGTTTTGGCTTCTCGCAAGTTCACAGCCACTTCTGTCAAGTTCCTTTCCTGCCTCTTCTATACATATTCCGTTAGGATATCTTTTTTTATATGCAATCCATCCGGCGGGATCTGAACTGGAACGAGCCTGCTCGCACGCAAGCTGGTCATCTGATTTTTTAGGTCTCAGACTTTCATCTCTTTCTCCGAGCAACTGCCTGATAAGACTTGCTATTGCAATATCTTTTGAATCGCCGTCCATAACAAATTTGGCTCTTCCGCTGTGTGTAGTTGTGGCGGTTTCTGTGTCAGTAATTTCTGCAAACATGCGAAAACTGTTTCCGTCGGTTTTAATCCAGCTTGTAACTACGTATCTTGCTGAAATCTGTTTTCCTAATTCTATTGCATAATTTTTATCTTTGTTGAGCTGGTGTGATTTTTTGACATGCTGCGCGATGGCGGACTCCATTTCCTCTTTGCTCATGACAGTGAATTCCTGAGACTGTACAAGTTCGTCACGCATCAAATCGGCAATAAGTTCCGCATCGTATTGGGAAAGCTTGTTCTTGCCTACAGTTTTGTTGTCTATTTCCCAAACAGCTACAACGGGTTTCGCGGCAAACAAGCCGAAAGAAAGCAAAATCAGTGTTAAAACAATGAAAATTTTTTTCATTTCTGTCCTCAAAAAAACAAATCATTCAAAAACTGCGGTATTTTAGGAAAAAGCAACGGTATGGCAAATATTTCAGTTCATTTTTAAGTTCTTTCAATCAGCACTATATTTTGTTCCTTTTCCGTTATAATCGGATTAATTCTGTGAAATACGAGATAAATGCACTCATTTCGACTTCGCTCAATGACCGGAAAACGGTTGCTGAGCCTGTCGAAGCACTACCTCACACAACGAATATAGTGCTTGCATGTCTTAGCGATCTCCAATAAGCCACCATCGTTGAAATCTATGAAAAAAGCGTATTTCCCAGAGCCATAGGAGGCGGTGGTTGAAGACCAAAATTCTTTTGTGTCACCCAATTTGCTAAAGTTGCTTCCATTCCTTCCGTTACAAAGACCACCAATACCCATAACACTACGAGTTATACCTGCTTTTTCAGAAATTGGGCAGGAGCCGCCTGTCTGTGTTTCAGAATGATTTTGAATAAGTGTCCTGAGTTCATCTATATTCGGCAATCTCCAGTCAGTAAAACCGCTCTCAGTAAGGTCTTCACAGTACTGTTTCGCACTGCTCCAATTCATTTTGTTGGAAGAAGGGTCTGACCAGATGAGGTTACCGATTTTACGGTCTTTAAGATACCTTGCAGCCTGCTCCTGCTTTTCTCTTTCTTTCTGAAACTTCCTGATTTTGCCTTTTGCCTTCATTTCGCATTCACCGTCAGGAAACGAGTCAAGATAATCCTGCCACGCTTCGAGAGAATCTTCCTCTTCAGCATATTCACACGCTTTTGCATCACGGGCTGAACTGTTGTTTGAACCGGCATATCCTGAAGATGAACCCGAATTTCCGCTGTTTCCCGATTTCTCCTGCCGTTTCAGCCTGAGAATAGCCATGTCGGCATCCATAGAACAGATACCTTTCGGGTGATGATCCAAATATTTTTCCCAATCTTCAACCGTGTTTCGGCTTTTGGCAAGCTCACAGCCCATTTTGTCAAGTTCCTTGTCAGCTTCTTCTATGCAGATACCGTCAGGATATCTCTTTTTATACGCTATCCAGCCAGCAGCATCACGGGATGAACGAGCCTTTTCGCACGCAAGCTGGTCATCGGATTTTTTTGGTCTGAGACTTTCGTCTCTTTCACCGAGCAGCTGTCTGATAAGACCTGCTATTGCCATATCTTTAGAATCATCATTCTTATTGAACTTGGCTTTTCCGCTGTGTGTAGTTGTTGCGGTTTCCGTATCGGTGATTTCTGCAAACATGCGAAAACTGTTTCCGTCGGTTTTAATCCAGCTTGTAACTACATATCTGGCCGAAATCTGTTTTCCTAATTCTATTGCATAGTTTTTGTCTTTGTTGAGCTGGTGTGATTTTTTGACATGCTGCGCAATGGCTGACTCCATCTCATCTTTGCTCATGACAGTGAATTCCTGAGACTGTACAAGTTCGTCACGCATCAAATCGGCGATAAGTTCCGCATCGTATTGGGAAAGCTTGTTCTTGCCTACAGTTTTATTGTCTATTTCCCAAACAGCTACAACGGGTTTCGCGGCAAATAAGCCGAAAGAAAGCAAAATCAGTGTTAAAACAATGAAAATTTTTTTCATTCTTTCTCCTTTTTTACCCAACCACATTCACGAGTTTGCCAGGGATGTAGACGACTTTCTTGATTTCACCAGATTTGAGGAATTTCGAGTAGTCTTTCGCCCTGACTGCGGCTTCGACTTCCGCTGCTGTGACGTTTGCGGGGAAGTTCATTTTGTCGCGGAGCTTGCCGTTTACCTGGACTACGACGAGTATCTCGTCTTTGACGAGCGCTTTTTCATCGAGTTTGGGGAACGGGGTTTCGGCGATTTCCTTCATTCCGCAGATTTCGGCGAGTTCTTCGGTGATGTGCGGCGCAAACGGGTTGAGAAGGAGGATTATCGAGCGGAGTGCCTGGGCGAGAACCGCTTTTTCGATGTCTGTTTCGGGCTTAAGTTTGTATGCCGCGTTGACAAGTTCCATGATCGCGCTGATCGCGGTATTGAAGTGGAATCTTTCGATTTCGTCACCGACTTTTTTGATTGTTTCGTGGGTTTTAGCCCAGAGTTCCTTGCCGTTGCCTTCAACATTTTCGGGATCGGCAAAGTTTCTGATGATCTCTTCGTTCGCAGTGACGATGTTCCAGATCCTTGTGAGGAATCTGCTGCACCCTTCGACGCCTTCTTCCGACCATTCGAGGTCTTTCTCGGGCGGAGCCGCGAAGAGGACGAAAAGTCTCGCCGTGTCAGCGCCGTATTTGTCGATGAGAACAAGCGGATCGACTACGTTTTTCTTCGATTTGCTCATTTTTTCGACTCTGCCGACGTTTACCGGAGAATCATCGGAAATGGTGTAATATTTTCCGTCTTTCTTGTAAACTTCGTCAGGATATAAGTATCCGGAATCGTTGGAATAAGACTCCATGCAGACCATTCCCTGCGTAAGAAGGTTCCTGACCGGCTCGCGGAATCCGACATAACCTAAATCGGCCAGGATTTTTGTGAAAAATCTGGTGTAGAGAAGGTGCATTACGGCGTGTTCGACTCCGCCGATATACTGGTCGACCGGCATCGCGTGATCGACTTCTTTGCGTGAGAAGGGAACGTCCGAACTCTTCGGATCGCAGTATCTCATGTGATACCACGAACTTTCGACGAAAGTGTCCATCGTGTCTGTTTCGCGTGTCGCCTTGCCGCCGCAGCATGGGCAAGTCGTCTCGTAAAATTCGGGCATATCCTTGAGCGGGCTTGTAACGCCTGTAAATTCTACGTTTTCCGGAAGTCTGACAGGAAGATTCTCGATTTTTTCGGGAACCGTGCCGCATTTCGGGCAGTTTATCATCGGGATCGGTGTTCCCCAGTATCTCTGGCGGCTGATGCCCCAGTCGCGAAGCCTGTAGTTGATGCCTATCCTTCCTTTTCCCTCTTTGATGACGTAGTCGCTGATCTTCTTTTTTGCGTCAGTCGATTTTGTGCCGTCGAAAATGCCGCTGTTGACGAGGACGCCGGGCTCGGTGTAAGCCTCTGCAAGCGGTTCTTCAAGAGCTTTGTCTTCAGGCTGGATAACGATTTTTACCGGAAGACCGTACTTCTTTGCAAAGTCGAAATCGCGCTGGTCGTGAGCCGGAACCGCCATTACGATTCCCGTTCCGTAGCCCGCAAGGACGAAGTTCGCGAAGTAGAGCGGAACCTTCTCGCCGGTGAGCGGATGGATCAGATATTTTCCTGTGAAGAAGCCTTTCTTTTCATAGTTTTCATCGCGTGTTTCAAGGTGCAGACGTTTGACCTCGTCGATAAATGCCTGCATCTCGGCGCGGTTTGGAGCGTCTTCAAGAAATTTCGCCGTGAACTCGTGCTCGACCGCCATGCTGACGAAAGTTACACCCATGAGCGTGTCGGGACGGGTCGTAAAGACTGTCGCGGTTTCGTCGCTGTCGGCGAATTTGAAGTCGATGTAGGTACCTTCGCTTCTGCCGATCCAGTTGCGCTGCATCTCTTTTACGTTGTCGGGCCAGCCTTTGAGTTCGTCAAGGCAGTCGAGAAGCTCCTGCGCGTAGTCCGTGATTTTGAAGTACCACTGCTCGATCTTGCGTTTTTCGACCTGGCAGCCGTGACGCCAGCAGATGCCGTTTTCGACCTGCTCGTTTGCAAGAACGGTGTTGCATTTCGGGCACCAGTTGACTTCGCTGTTCTTTTTGTAGACAAGACCGCGGTTGAACATTTCGATGAAGAATTTCTGTTCCCAGCGGTAGTATTCCGGTCTGCATGTCGCAGTCTCGCGGCTCCAGTCGTAGCTGAAACCGAGCTGATGGAAGCGTTCGCGCATGTTGTCAATGTTTGCGTAAGTCCATTTTGCCGGCGGGATCTTGTTTTCGATCGCTGCGTTCTCTGCCGGAAGACCGAAGGAGTCCCAGCCTATCGGATGAAGGACGTTGAACCCTTTTCTGAAGTAGTATCTCGCGACGACATCGCCTATCGAATAGTTTCTGACGTGTCCCATGTGAAGTCTGCCCGACGGATAGGGGAACATTTCGAGCATATAGTATTTCGGACGCGGATCAGCCGCACCTTTGTATTCAAAAATTCCCGATTCTCTCCACTTTTTCTGCCATTTCGGCTCTATTTTTTTGTGTTCGTAAAGCATGATTCCTCCAATCATCTTTCGTTAAAAGGAACTGAAAACTTGTAGTTTTTTATCAAAAATTTTCTCAAAGCACGCTGCTTCGATTCTTTGAGCTTTTCCGTTATGTCGGTGATGATCTCGACTTCGCGAGAGCCCATCGGGCGCTTTTTGTCGAGATTTTTCTGCAAATAAGGCATGATTTTATTTTCCAGACCTTCGTTGACCATGATCTCGGCGCTGAGAAGGATCAGGTAATTGTGCATGATAAGCTCGCCGGGAGAGAGGAATTTCTCGTTTTCCAGAATGTAGTTGAGTCCGTTTTTCGCCTTCGTCAGATCGCCTTGGTAGTAGGTTATTTCAGACGCGAAAGCAAGTGCCGGAAGGTAGAAGCGGTTGCACTCGATCATTGCGTCGATCGTCGCAAATGTGCGCTGCTTGTCACCCTGACTGCGGTAGATTTCAGCTTTGAGATAGAGGAGGGCAGGCTCGCATCTCTGCAAAGTTCCCATGAGTTTGTCAGTCTCTTTCGAGACGATCTCAAGTTCGCCGGCTTCTTTCATTTTTATCTGCTCTCTGAGGGTGATCCAGAGCGGATCGTTGTTTTTGCCGAGTTCAAGATACGAATCGGCCTTGTCGAAAAGCATGTAACGGTTGTAGATTTCGTTGAGTTTAGCCCGAGCCTCTTTTGTATTCAGCTTTTCCAGAGTTTTAACTGCCTGATAAACCGCGCCGAACTTCAGGAATTCGTCGATAACCGTCATTTTGTTCTCGTCTTTTTCGAGTTTATAAATCTTTTCAAGCAGTTTTATCACTTCAGGAATATCGTTTTTGTGCGAAAGGACTTCGAAAAAGGAGTAGAGCATTTCAAGATTTTCGGGATTTTTCTCGACAAGCCCCTTGAGCTGGTTCATGTAAAGATCCTCGTTCGTAAGGCGGTATTTCATGCTCAGTATTTTCGCGGTAATGTTGTCATTACGTTCTTTTTCGTTTATCTGTTCGTAAGCTGCCACAGCCTCTTCGAAGTAGCCGTTTTTCTCGCTGCAAAGGGCTCCTGTTGCAAAAATTTCGCTGTTTACGCTATCGGGGAAAAACTGCTGGAGTTCGTGATATGCGAAGTAGCAGTTGCTGTAATCGTTGTTGGCAAGGCTTGCTTCGAGAACGAGCTTGATGTCCTCTCCGTCACGCGCAGTGTCCTTCTTTTCCTTCATGTAGAGTGCCATGCGGTATGCTTCGTTCGGATTTTTCTTAATAAATTCGCGTGCAATGTCACGGCAGAAAGTGCGGCCTGGACAGACAGAATAAAATCCTTCGGTGATAATTTTGTCGTCTTTCATTGCCTGGCCTAAAAGAATTTTTGCCTCGCCGAAAAAGTATCTTTCCGGGCTCAGATTCTTCCAGTTGTCGAGAACTGCGAGGTGATGATCTGCATTTTCGAGTTCTTTCCCGCTGTCAGCCGCGGCTTTCGCTTCGATCATTATTTTTAGTTTCTGCGAAAGTTCATAGTGCGGGAAAGCCGCTAAAATCCTGTTGTTAAGCTCGGAAGCATTCTGGAATTTATCCTGTCTGAACAGCATGAGAACTGTGTAAAAAGCGTTTCGGAGATTGGATTTTTCGATTTTTTCAGGAATATCGAATTCAAGCGAAGCTATTTTCTCCTTTGTTGCCGGATACTCAAAATCAAGTTTGTGAAAATATTCGCTGTCGACCGGCGGAACGCGGTTTTCGATCGAATCGACAAGCTGAGTAAGCTCTTTTCCTTTGTCCGAAACAAGGGTAGAATAGATCCTGAACTGCGGAACATCGCTGTCCTCGAAGTCGGAAGTGATGTGAAAATCGAGGATTCCGAGCGCGTAAGTCCAGAGGATCGCCTTTTTTATGTTGTCGCCCATTCCTTCGCGGATGTCGGCGAGCTTGAGGTTGCGTACTGATGCCGAATAATCCTGAAAAGAGAGCGAAGTGAAGCTCGCAAGCGGTTCTTCCAGCATATCTTCGTATTGTTTTGCCGGATTTTCCTTCAAAAGGAAGTAAAGAGCAGTGATTATTCCTGCAATAAAAACAATAATAATGAAAAAATTGCGTAATTTCAGTCTGTTGTAATGTTCGTTCGTCTCAAGAGTCGGTTTTACGATGACGATGTCGCGGATTTTTTTCCCCTGCACTTCGTCCGCGGTTTTGGTTTCGTCGTCGTCGGCATATTTTTCAAGCTCTTTTTTGGCCGCGAAATGATTCGGATTTGCCGCGATAACGGCGCGCAGTTCTTTTACTCCTTCCTTTTTTTTGCCTGTATTTATGAGGGCGATGCCGCGGTAAAAGTGAACTTCAGGTGTTTCCGAGCCGCTTCTTATCGAAGTGATCTGCAAGATTTTTTCCCACTGCTGCTCCCGCTTGCACTCTTCCAAAAGTTCAATGAGATTCGGCAGACTGGGGTTCGAATTATACTGCTCTTCCAAAAGATCAAGTTTTCTGCTCATAAACGCCTCCCGCACAAAGCTCAGTTTTTATACAAATAATTGCCGGAAAATCAAGGAATTGAGCTGTATCGAAGGTAATTTTTGGAATTATAGCAGCGAGATTATCGCCATGTAGTGCAGAATCGCGCCGAAAAGGACGAAAAAGTGCCAGATTCCGTGGAAGTATTTCCGTTTCGAAAGGTAGAAATAACTTCCCGCAGTGTAGATGACTCCGCCGAGAATCAGATAAAGCATGGTCATTTTCAGATCTTTTGACCAGAGAATGTAAAGCAGGAAGACTGAAAGCCAGCCCATGAGGACATACAGACCTGTCGAAAGACGCTTGAATTTGAGCGTGAGGCACGAAAAAACGACTCCGGTGAGCGCAAGATACCATATCATAACGAGAAAAATGATCGAATAGGGGATTTCAAGCACGAGCATGAGCATCGGTGTGTAGGTCCCTGCGATCAGGAGATAAATGGCGCTGTGGTCGATCCTGCGGAAGACTTTTTTCGCGGTTTCGTTCGTCATTGCGTGATAGCAGGTCGACGATTCAAACGAAATGAAAAGCATCGCGCTGTAAATCGCAGTCGTCGCGCTCTGCATCGCGGTCGTTGACTTAAATGCGAGCATGACCATCGCGTAGATCGCGAAGAGCGCTCCAAAAGCGTGGCTGAAAGCGTTGAGAAATTCTTCGCCCTGAGTGTATTTTTTTTCTTCGGATTCCATTGCCGCCTCCTGAAAGATACGGATAACGGCTAAGGATTACAGCCAAAAAAATATAAGTCAAGAATCAGTTTTTGTAAGGATTTAAAAAGAGATATTCTGCTTTCTATAAATCTATCGTGATTACACATTCACTCTCTGTGAAGCAGTAGCAGACAAATTCTACGACATCGGTGACCCAGTCAGGAATCTCCAAATAATCCTGAACATCTTCCGCGAGCTGTCTGCAGAAAGTTTTGGTGACGACAAGACGGCACTGACCTTCATACCACATATAATTGCCGAGCATGCCGCTTACACATCCGCAGGAATAAGTATCGCCTTCTTCAACGGTGCAGATACCGTCTGAATGTTCATCAGCCAGACACAGGTTAGGGTTGCACGGATCTGTTTCGGTAACTGTGTCTTCGTCGTTTTCTTCATCGCCTGTATCATCTACATCGCCGTCGTTTACCGTATCGCCGGAATCATCTGCGTCACCGTCGTTTGTCGTGTCGCCTGTATCGGCTGTGTCACCGTCGTTTGTCGTGTCGCCGGAGTCGGTAGTGTCGCCGTCATTTTCAGTGTCGCTGGAGTCAGCCGGATCACCGTCGTTTGTCGTGTCGCCGGAGTCGGTAGTGTCGCTGGAATCAGCGGAATCGGTTTTGTCGCTGTCAGCTTTATCAGAATCAGCTGCATCAGTGTCGTCCGCGGTGTCAACGGCATCTTCATCATTCAATTCGTTTGTCGTGGATTTGTTGTTCTTGTCGCAGGCAACTGTAAGAAAAAGTGCTGCGAAAATCACAAAAATAAAACATACTTTTTTCATTTTAAATCTCCCAAAAAATATTACAAAAAATCAGTTTTAAAAAAAAACCGCAATATTATAGTCTAAAAAAACGATAAATCAAGACATTTCCGGTTTTTTAGCGGAAATCGTTAAAAAAAAACGGGAGCCGAAGCCCCCGTCGGAAAATCAAATCTCAGAAGAACTAGTCTTCTTTCGAGTAGTCGTAGTATTCGTTGCCGAGATGCGTGATAAGCTCTTCGCCCATCATGTATCTGAGGGTGTTTTTGAGTTTGGTGTGCTGGATGAAAACATCGTGTTCCGGATAGAGGCCTTCAGCAACCATCGGGGACTTGAAGTAGAAGCTCATCCATTCCTGGATTCCGTACATTCCTGCTCTTCTTGCAAGGTCGATGAAGAGAAGCGTGTCAAGAACGACCGGAGCTGCAAGTATGGAGTCACGGCAGAGGAAGTTTACTTTGATCTGCATCGGCATGTTGAGCCATCCGAAAATGTCGATGTTGTCCCATGCTTCCTTGTCGTCTCCTCTCGGCGGATAGTAGTTGATGCGGACTTTGTGGTAGTAGTTGCCGTAAAGTTCCGGATAGTTTTTAGCGTCGAGAATGGTGTCGAGAACGGAAAGCTTCGAAACCTCTTTGCTCTTGAAGTTAGCCGGATCGTCAAGAACTTCGCCGTCGCGGTTTCCGAGAATGTTGGTCGAGAACCAGCCGTTGAGGCCAAGCATTCTGAGTTTGAGTCCGGGTCCGATTATCGTCTTCATAAGGGTCTGACCGGTTTTCCAGTCTTTTCCAGCGATAGGCATCTTCATCTTGTTTGCGAGTTCCTGGATCGCTCTGTTGTCAACCGTGCAGTTCGGCGAACCGTTGATGTAGGGAAGGCCCATGCTGAGTGCAGCGTATGCGTAAACCTGGCTCGGAGCAACTTCAGGATGGAAACCGTCTTCCATAGCCTTTTCGAAATCAGCGAGCGTGTTGTGGATTTCGCACGGTTTGTGGTAAGCTTCGGTTGAAGCGTTCCAAACCATAACGGCTCTCGAGCAGCCCTTTTCCTTCATCGTGTTTTTGATGTCGTCCATAAGCTGATGAGCGAGATCCATGTAGTTTTTGCCGGTTTTTACGTTCGGACCGTCAAGTTTCTTGACCCATTCGTGGTTGAAAACAGCCTTCATCGGTTTGATCGCGAGCATTTCGTCTCTGACCGGTTCAAGGTCTTCCGAGCGTACTACTGCTGCGTGTTTAGCCGATTCGTACATATTGTCTGTGAAAATATCCCAGCCTGCGAATTCAAGGTCGTTGATGTCTGCAAGCGGAACGAATTCCTTAATGAGCGGAGAGCGGTTTTCCGTTCTTTTGCCGAGTCTGATGTGTCCCATCTGAGTGAGCGAGCCGATCGGTTTGTGAAGCCCTTTTCTGATGTTGAAAATACCAGTGAGAACTGTGGATGTGATTGCACCCATGCCGACAAAGAAAACCAACATTTTGCCGTCAGCAGGTTTAATTTCACGAGCTGTCATTTTAATTCCTCCAAAAAATATAAGGTCAATAATCACACTTAAAAAAACAAAAGGCTGAGAGGGAAAGCAAAAGTTGTGCCACCCTCAAAAAAGCGGTTTAAATCGGGAAAAAATCTGAAAAAAGGCAAAAAGCTTTAAGTTTTCTGAATCAAAAAAATAAAATGTAAAGAATTTTTACAATTTCTTTTGTCTGCGGCCGCGGGGCCTACCTTACACAACGGACAAAACATTCGTTAGTCTTAAATTGGCTGCGTAACACGCCTCCTGATTTGAAGCTTACGCTCCATGCAAAGACCGGCTTTTCCGCGTTGGTGGAAGAAGAGCAAAAGTTTTCGCTCGGCATATCAGGGAAATTCGAAAACGGTTTGTCGGATTTGCTTGGGTCTAAAAGCGATGCGAGCTCATTCTTGTTCGGTAAACGCCACCCTGTCGAATAACCGCCGTATCCCTCTTCATTCAGACTCTGGCAATATGCCAAGGCCTGCTGCCATAGTTTGCCGCTCACATACTCTTTCTGCCACATAAGACCGGTTTTATTGTCCGTAACGGTCAAGCTATCTGATGATGTAACGAAATCATCTGATGCCGCTGTAGCAAGTTCATCGCCGGAAACACAGATAACTGGACAAGAGATGTTCTCTCTCTCTTCATACGAATACCAGCCGCCGGCCGCATCGAAAGAGAAAGGCTGAGTAGCGTTGCCGAATTGTCTTGCCCCGTTTGTCCACAAGGCCGTATTGGTATTGGGCATTCCGGTGAAATTCGGGTTCGTCGCAGGACTGTATCTGCTGATGTCAACGATCGTGACAAGTTCAAGCTGATTCGGAACACGCCAGTCTTTGATTTGTGCAAAGCCATCGGTGCCGAAATTACCGGTGAGCTGGTTGCAGTGTCTTGCACGCATACCCCATGAGGTTACGATCGACGACGGTGACTGTTCCCATGTCAAGCCTGTGTTGTGGTCAAAAACAACATTCTGCTCTTCGACGGGTGTTTTGACGCTGAAATTCTGAGCGATGCACCGGTCGGTAAACTGCGCGTCCTGACCGTAGAAATTATACCCTTCGCCGGTTCCCGACGGGCTTTCCGGGCATGATTCCAGTTCTTTTTCCGCGTCGTAGCATTTGGTCTGACCTGTGCAGATGTTGGCGAGAGTGATTTCTTTGCACTTTGTTTTATCCCAGAAATATCCTTCTTTGCATTTGAACTTGCAGTCTCCTGCCGTCGGGCTGTATTCCGTATCTTTTTCGGCGCTCCAGACACCGTCAGCATAAGTCTGTGTGTAGGAATTCGGGCCGTTCCATTCGGCGTTTTCTGGTTTTTCGTTACACCCGGTCGTTTTTGTGCAGCTTTTTGCTTCGGAATTCTCGGTCCATGTTCCGCCCGCTGCTATGCATTTTTCAGATTCAGTCGGTTCGGGAACGGTGTCGGAATCATCCGGCTGTGAATCTGCATCGTCATCGGATGCAGTATCGGTATCGTCCGGCTGCGAATCACCTTCATCCGGCTGTTCAGACGTCGTGTCGGTATCGTCTGCCGGTTCCGTATCTGCCTTGTCATCGTCCGTTACGGCTTCGCCGGTGTCAGGTTCATCGTTTTTGTTCTCGTTTTTCGAATCACCGCCGCAGCTGACGAAAGCAAAAAGCGAAAAGATTGCAAAAAACAAACAGATTTTTTTCATGATTGCCCCCAAAGTGGTTAATACAAAAACGAAATATTTTAGGAAAAAGCGGTCGAAAAGCAAGTTCTACGCGTTCTTATATTTCTTGTTGATGTAGAACTGCTGCGCGATGCCGAGAAGCGTGTTGACGAACCAGTAAAGTGTCATTCCGCTCGGAAGCATGAGCGAAATCCAGGTGAAAACTATCGGCATGGTATACATCATTATTTTCGCCTGCTTGTTGTCGGCAGTCTGCGGTGTGAACTTTGTCTGCAGAAGCATCATGACGCCGAGCGAGATCGGGATTATGTAGTAGGGGTCTTTTTCGGAAAGATCGGTGAGCCAGAACGGCAGGAACGGCGCGTTGAAAAGCTCGACCGCGTTCTGGATCATGTAGTAAAGCGCGATGTAGACCGGCATCTGGATGAACATCGGAAGGCAGCCGCCGAGCGGATTGATGTTCTCTTTCTGGTAGAGAAGCATCGTCTCTTTGTTGAGCGTTTCCTTGTCGTCCTTGTATTTTTCCTGAAGTTCTTTCAGTTTTGGCTGAAGCGCCTTCATTTTGTTCATCGACTTGTAACTTGCGTTAGAAAGCGGCCAAAGCAGGAGTTTTACGACAATCGTGAGAAGGATTATCGCAAGACCGTAGTTTCCGAGGAAGCCGTAGAAGAAGTTGAGTGCCAGAAGAAGCGGCTCGGCGAGGAACGAAGTCCAGCCGAAAGTGATGGTTTTTTCAAGGCCAAGTTCTTTCTGTTTCAGCAGTTCGCGCTCTTTCGTGCCGTAGTAAAGCGCAAATTCTTTAGTAACGCTTTCACCCGGATTGACGATGATTTTTTCTGCCGTTGCGGTGAAGCGCGAAAGGTTTTTCTTGGAATCGATCTCAGCCGCTGCGTGAAGCTTGTTTTCGGGTGAGATCACCGCGAAAATGAAGTATCCGTAGTTCACGCCGATCCAGTTTACCGAATCTCCTGCTTCGAAAAAGTCCTTGATGTCTCCGCTGTCTTCGAGTTCGTCGAACTTTCCGTCTGCGTTCTGGGCGACGATCTTGAATTTTTTGTTGTAGGAGGAAAGGATGTCGGAGTTTTCAAACTGCGAATCGAACGAAACTGCCGGGGTCCATTCGACTGCGTTTTCGCCGTTGTTGACTATCGTTTTTGCGACAGTGATATTGAAATTATCCTTCAAAGTGATCGTTTTCTGCTCGGTAACACCCTGATTTTCATAGACAAAAGTGACGGAATTGGCGCTTTTTGCCGCAAGTTCGTAAGCGGGTTCCGCGCCGAAAACGGAACTCATTGCCGGAAAGTAAGCTCCCTGGGCAAGACCGACCGAAAGATCGACTTCCTTCGATTTGTATCTTTCCTCGGTGATGAGCGATTTAGTGATTTTTCCGCCCAAAGTCGAGAAAGTGAGTTCAAGCGCTTCGTTTGCAATGCTTCCCGTTTTTTCAGGGTTGGTCTTGTCGGCAGTAGGCTGCGCCGTGGCGACATTCGCGTTTACAGCCGGTTTTTCGGTGATGATTATGTTTTTAGGCGCCTCATCAGCCGCTTTTTCAGCCTGCTCTGCCTGTTCCTGCTGCTGTTTTTTCACCGCCTCAGGGTCTGGTTTCGGTGCGAAGAATTCGCTCCAGATGAACATTACCGCTACGGAAAGGATCATTGCGATTATGAAGTTTTTGTTCATGTTAAGCTCCTATTTTACAGGGTCGTAACCACAGTTTTTGTTGAAAGGATTGCAGCGCATGATACGCCATATTCCCATTGCGGTGCCTTTGAAAGCGCCGTATTTTTCTATCGCCTGGATCATGTAGGTCGAGCAGGTCGGATAGAAACGGCACTGCCCGCCGAAATATGGCGAAAGGAATTTTTTATAAAGGTTGACGAGAAATATCAGAAACTTTGCCATTGAATTTCTCCGCAAAATAGAGGAAATCCCGCTTGATATCCTCGAAAGTGAACTCGCTTTTTCTTGGAATTATCACTAAATCGAGCGGTTTTTTGAACGCGGCTCGGTTGAGTCTGAAAACCTCGCGGATCCACCTTTTCGTTCTGTTTCTCGTGACGGAATCACCGACTTTTTTCGTGACGATAAGACCGAGTCTCATTCTGTCCGATTCCATGAAGTTGAAGACAAGCAGTCTGGTCTTAAAAACATTTCCGGAAGTTTTCAACCGGAAATAATCATGACCTTTTCTGATTTTATCCTGTTTGGAAAAAGAAAAAACCAAAAGATTTTCGCCGACTACTTTTCAAATATAGCAACTGAAAGAAGCTTTCTGCCTTTTTTTCTGCGTGCTTTGATGACGTTTCTACCGTCAGCGGTTCTCATTCTTTTTCTGAAGCCGTGAGTTCTTTTTCTCGAAATTTTGCTCGGCTGATATGTTCTTTTCATAACAAATCTCCATAAATAAATGACCCAAACCAAAAAACCGCGATAGCATACTCAGAAATTCCGGAAAGTCAAATTTTAAAATATATTTAGCGGATTTCTTGCAAGGTTTTTCTAAATTTATATAAATTAGCGTGTTTTTTCGGGAGGCGGAAATGAGAGTTGCGGCAGGAAAGACTGTTGATTCGAGGGCTTTTGACAAAAGTGCGATGGATGCGGGGATCCCTTCGCTCATTCTGATGGAAAATGCTGCTTTTTCCGTTTTTGAAGAGGTGAGGAAGGTCGTTTCGGCGCGGAAATTCGATAAAATCGTCGTGTTTTCGGGTAACGGCGGCAACGGCGGCGACGGTTTCGCTCTGCTTCGTCTTTTGTCCGACAGAATGCCGGAGATGCCGCTTTTTTTGGTCGAAACGGTTGAATTCAAGGAACAGAACAAAGTGCCTGAAAATTCTGCGTGGATGAATAGATGTTTGCTTCCTGAAAAAGTGCAAATTGTTGATTTTAAAAATATTTCCGGGGATGTTCTTTTTGTCGATGCAATGCTCGGAACCGGCCTCAGAAGCGAAATCACGGGAAAAATCAAAGATGCGGTCAAGTTCATAAATTCGTATCTTCCGACAAAAAAATTTGTTGTTTCGATCGATGTGCCGACAGGGCTTGATTGCGATACCGGCGCAGTTTTAGGCGAAGCTGTGAAGGCAGACCTTACTGTCACGATGGGAATTTACAAAACTGGTCTTTTTGCCGGAAGCGGTGCCGCACTTTCCGGTAAAGTCGTTCTCGGCCATATCTCGGCGACTCAGACTGCAAAACCGGAAACCAACTATTTTGTTGAAGAAGATCCGCAGGTTGTAAATGTGAAAGTTCCGGTTGACGGCTTCAAAAACAGAAACGGTCATCTGCTTGTTATTGGCGGCGATGTCGAGAAACTTGGCGCTTCGATAATTTCGGCAAAATCTTTTATGGCGTGCGGCGGCGGGCTTGTGACGGCTGCCTTCAAAAAAGAGTTTCTTCCTTCGATCGCAGGGCGAATGCCGGGGCTCATGCTCATCGAAAACGAAAAAATTGCGGAAGAACTTCACAAGTTTTCTGCTGTCGTAATCGGACCTGGACTTTCGGAAATTCCTTTTGATTTTGCGGTTTTTAAGGATTTTGAAGGAATTTTTGTTGTCGATGCCGGAATGTTCGACATTATGCCTGAAAACAAGGAAATTGTTGCAATTCTCAAGGATAAAAAAGTCGTTTTCACGCCGCATCAGGGCGAGATCAGGCGCTTTCTCAAGGCTGAAAAAGAGGAGCCTTGGATAAGTCTCGTCGAAAGGTTTCCGCTTGAAAAAAATCATCTTCTTGTCGCGAAAAGCCACGCCACTTTTGTGAGAAGTACTGAAAAAACGGTGATCGTTCCGGCAGGAGCTAAGGCTCTTGCTTTCGGCGGAAGCGGTGATGCGCTTACCGGAATAATTGCCAGGGAAACCGCTCTGCACGGCCTTTTCGAAGGTGCGGTCAATGCCGTGATCAGGCACAGAGCGGCAGGGATCGAGCTTGAAAAACGCTGCTCGGCAACGATGCACGACATTGAAAAACTTGTTGAAATGATTGGATTTACGGGGAGATAAATGGATTTTGCAAAAGAGACGTTTTTTGTGAAAAGCGAGGGCGAAACTATTGCCCTTGCCGAAAAACTTGCGGCCGGACTGCGCGGCGGAGAGCTCATCGTTTTTGACGGCGACCTTGGCGCTGGGAAGACTTTTTTCACCGGCGCTTTGTGCGAATCACTCGGAGTAGAGAGAAAAAAAGTCGCAAGCCCGACTTTTGTGATAATGAAAAAATATTCAGGAAAATTTGATGTTTATCATTGGGATTTTTACAGAGTTTCTTCCGTCGACGAGCTTTATATCGCCGATTTTCCTGAATATCTTAAAGCGGAAAACTCGCTGACGATAGTCGAATGGGCGGATATGTTCAAGGAATGCTGGGAAGCGCACCGCCCACTCATAAGAATTGAGATAAAATTTGGGAAAGGAGAAAACGAACGTGAAATCAGCATCGGAAGAATCGACTGAAAAACTGATCCGGGAGCTTCATTCTCCGCATAAAAAGCCGGAGATGGCAAGGGCGAAAAATCCGGGAAAGGCGGATTCGGCTCCGAAGCCGGAGATCGCTGAGGAAGAGGAAAAACAGCTGACCAGAAAAGAGCAGGCTATCGAATTTGTTAAGAAAACTTCTGTCGAAATGAAGGACGGCGTTTCGATCCTTCAGGCTTTCAAAGCGATAATCGGAAGCGGAAAACTTTTTTTTGCCTCTATCGGCGTGATCCTGGCGATGCTTTTGTTTTCGCTCTTTTTTTATCATCAGGTTTCATCTTTCGTTACAGTGAAAACGCTTGATTTTTTTGAAATCGCGCCTGCCACAGACGAACTCTTCTCGCAAATGTATCACGCTTTAAAAGTTTTCGGTGTGTTTCTCTTTAAGATCGTCGTCAATGTGCTTCTTTTTTATCTTTCATTCGTCGTTTCATATGCGCTTGTTTCACCGTTTTATTCTTTTATTTCGGCGATTGCGGAAGATGTTTATTTCGGAAAACCTAATGACGAAGCCGAAATTTCGCTTTCAGGCGTGATCGAGGATGTAAAGCAGGCGTTGAAAGTTAGCGCGGCCGCTCTGATACTCGGGATCTTGGCGTTTTTTGCCTGTTTCATTCCGGTTTTCGGACAGATCGCCGCTTTTGTTTTATGTTTTGCTATGAATGCGCTTCTGCTTTTTGATTTTGTCACATCAAGAAGGCGGTGGAGCTTGGTCATGAAGGTAAAATGGATTCTTAGGCATCCGGCAGTTGTGCTTAAAACGGCCCTGCTTCCTTCGCTCGTATCGTTTGTACCGGTTGTAAACACCATACTTACAGCGTTTCTTTTTCCTCTTTTCGTAGTACATGCGACAATGAATTTCGCATGCGCCGAAAAAAACAATGAAACCGAAATTAACGGAGAAAAATTTGAAAGCTGAAACTTTTATAGGGCTGCGCTATCTCTGGAATTCGCGCAGGACGCGTTTCCTGAGTGTCATAACAATGATTTGTATTCTGGGAATAGCGATAGGCGTAGCCGCCATGATCGCCGTGCAGTCGATAATGGACGGTCTGCAGAATAAGATGCGTGCCACTGTTTTAGGTGCGAAAACACATGCGCTCGTCACGACTGAAAACGGAAAGCTTGACGACTATGCGCCAAAAATGGAAAAACTTGCGGCAAATCCCGAAATTGCCGGAATAACGCCCGTCATTTCAAGGGATGTCATAATTTCAGTGAGCGACGAACTCAACGGTCTTGTTATAAACGGCATTGATCCTGCGACTGTCGGAAACGCGATGCTTTTCCCGCAGCAGATAACAAAAGGCTCTCTTGACTGCCTCATTTCACCCGGCGACTGCCCTGAAATTATCGAAAAAAAGAAGTCGGTTAATGAATTCACCGGGAGAAAAACGGATGAGATCAAGCCGGACGATCTGCCTGGGATCGCAATAGGAGTCGAGCTTGCAAAATATTACGGGATCGGTATCGGCGACAAAGTAAAAATAATTTCTCCGACAGGCGAGATCGGCATTACGGGGCCGAAAACGCAGATTAAGACATTCATGGTTTCCGCGATATTTTTCAGTTCGCTTTACGAATACGATTTCAACTATGCCTACATAACGCTTGAAAACGCGCAGAAATTCTTTTCAATGGGGAAAAGCGTCGATCATCTCGGGGTGAAACTCAAAGATATGAAGCGGATCGAAGAAGCAGAAAAAGCGATTATTACCGATCTGGGCGGTGAAATCGTCGTCAGAAACTGGCGCGATATGAACAAACCGCTTTTTTCTGCGCTTGAAATGGAAAAAATAGTGTGGTTCCTGATCATCGGTTTCATCGCTCTTGTCGCTTCGTTCAATATCGTTTCTGCGCTCATCATGCTCGTCATGGGAAAGAAAGAGGAGATCGCGATCCTGCGCGCTGCCGGATATTCTGCGAAATCGGTGATGAAGATCTTTATGCTGGACGGCATCATAATCGGTTTCTTCGGCACTTTCTTAGGCGCTGTTGCCGGAACGGTGATCTGCATAATTCTTAGCGATATGCCGGTCAAAGTGGCGCAGGATGTCTACTACATCGAAAAAATTCCGGTCGATATGTCGCCCCTCACATTTGTTGTAGCGATATTCGGCTCTTTGATTCTGACGGTTCTTGCGGCGGTTTATCCCGGAAAAAAAGCGGCAAAACTCAGTCCTGCCGAGGCTTTGCGGCAGGATTAGACATATTCGTGAATTTGCGCTTGTGCTATTTGTTTCTTACGCACTTTGCCGAATTTGTTTCGCTTTTAAGTGCCTGATTTTCTTCTGTTTCTTCTGTCAAAATAGTGAAAACGGAAACTTTTCCGCCGTGAAACGGTGTTTTTGTCCAGAAAGTGCCGAAATCGACTGATTCTTCATATTTCGCGCATTTCCCGCAAAGTTCGTTTTCGCAGTTGTTCCATTCACAGCTGTCGGTGACGGCGCAGAAATCGGGATTTTCTTCTTCTATGCACTTGTCGGACAGGGTCCTGATTTCGGAAAGTTCGGGAAGCCGCCAGTCGTCAAAGCCTCTTTCGGAAAGGGTTTCACAATAAGAAATGGCTTTTTCGAAAGTCATTTTAACAGGTGAACTTTGTGACCACATAAAGGGATATTCATGGGGCTTTCTGCGCAAAAAAAATCCTGCCGCGACAACTGCGGCAATCAAAAGAACCGCGAAGATCCTTTTTTTTGCCGAACGCCGGGCAGGATATGAAAAACCTCGGTTTCTCAATGACTTATGCGTTCATAGCCTTGAGGAAATCCTTGTTGGATTTTGTTTTGCTCATCTTGTCAAGCATGAATTCCATGGAATCGATGACATTGAGCGGGTGAAGGAGCTTTCTCAAGATCCATACTTTGTTGAGAACATCTGGCTCGAGAAGGAGCTCTTCCTTTCTTGTCGCCGACTTGTTGATGTCGAGACACGGGAAAATTCTCTTTTCCATGAGCTTTCTGTCAAGGTGGACTTCCATGTTACCGGTTCCTTTGAACTCTTCGAAAATGACTTCGTCCATACGGCTTCCGGTATCGATAAGAGCAGTCGCGATGATCGTGAGCGAGCCGCCTTCCTCGATGTTTCTTGCAGCGCCGAAGAATCTTTTCGGTTTGTGGAGAGCGTTTGCGTCGACACCACCGGAAAGGATCTTGCCTGACGGCGGAACGACAGCGTTGTAAGCACGTGCAAGTCTTGTGATGGAGTCAAGAAGAATGACGACGTCTTTGCCGTATTCAACCATTCTCTTAGCCTTTTCAAGAACCATTTCAGCGACCTGAACGTGGCGCGTAGCGGGTTCGTCGAATGTTGAAGCGATGACTTCCGCCTTAACGCTTCTCATCATATCGGTAACTTCCTCGGGACGTTCGTCGATAAGGAGAACGATGAGGAAAATATCGGGATGGTTTTCTGTGATCGAGTGAGCAATGTCCTGAAGAAGGACGGTTTTACCGGTTCTCGGCGGAGCAACGAGAAGACCGCGCTGTCCCATGCCTATCGGAACAAGGAGATCCATGATTCTTGTCGACATAACTGTGCTTTTTGTCTCAAGATGGATCTTCTGGGTCGGGTAGAAAGGAGTGAGGTTGTCGAAAAGAGGTGTGTGTCTGTTCTTTTCGATGTCTTCCGATTCAAAAACCGATGTGATTTTCTGAAGTGCGAAGTATCTTTCGCCTTCTTTCGGACTTCTGATTTCACCGCTGATCGTCTGACCTGTGCGGAGACCGTATCTTTTGATCATTGACGGCGGAACATAAATGTCGTCGGGACCCGGAAGGTAGTTGTATTTCGGGCTTCTGAGGAAACCGAAACCGTCCGTGAGGATCTGAAGGACGCCGTCCGCTTCAATAATTTCATTGTTTTCAACGAGTTTCTGCAGGATCTCATAAATAAGTTCCTG
>Ga0310696_10000604_pt1 | contig 54775 bp, 60 predicted proteins | sample AusTroGonzalo_MG_4_FD_203885 | JGI IMG/M metagenome (GOLD analysis project Ga0310696, IMG submission 203885) | Bovine rumen microbial communities from tropical cattle in Woodstock, Queensland, Australia - Gonzalo_02 (v2) (version 2) | ecosystem: Host-associated > Mammals > Digestive system >...
ATCATAATTCATATGCTGCTAAGCGAAACTGGAGAACAGAATTAGACGAATGGGGTTGTAACATAGCCCAGTATGCCTGGCCGTCAGAAGAAGATGACTGGATTAGATTTGACGATGAGAGGTGGAAGAACATCGAAAACGCAGTCAGAGATAGAGAAGAAAAGAATGGCGAGGTAATCGTTCATTTTAATTCCACTGGAAAGAAAGAGTGGATTTTCGATGAAGATATGAAGCAAATCTACACGGCAGATAGGCGTGAAGATGTAAAGCTCCGTGAAGATGAAGAAGATTACTTAATCGATACAATGGAAAATGGAGCAATTTACAGCGACCATGGCTATATGTGGTTTGAAGATGATATCGTTCTTGAAAACTGGATGGAAAATATCGCCAAAAAAGTTGGAGAGTTCGAATACAAATTCAAAGGTGAAACCTGGTATGTAGATACATTAAATTGTGAAGCATACACAGAAGAAGGTTTGAGGCATTGGTTCGAGACCAATGAAATTGGCCATGTTAGAAAAGATTTAAAAACTAAAGGTTATCACACCCAGCACAGCAAAGACGCAGTGTTTGATATCCCTGACGACGAAGACGATGTAGCCTCGATGCTAGGGTATGGCGGTGAAACAGATTATTACGGAGTTTAATTATGATTATCCATTTATGGGAACAAGAGAAAATTTTAATCAAAAAATATGCTGAAAGTTATCAGAAGCAAACAGGTGACGAGCATTATTCCTGGAAAAGGATTTGTGAGTTGCTAAGAGAACGCTACGAAGAGAAGCTTGATGAGACATTGAAGGAAATAATGGACATCAAGGTTCGTGAATTCGAGGATAACAAAGGAAAGGAGGCAGAAGACACAGAAGCTTAGAACAATAGAAACTTAAGCCCGACAGAACTTAGAACAAGAAATTAGAATAATAGGGGCAGAAAGGGTAATATGACAATTGATAATTGTGGTATTAGCCCTAGCGTTTCTAAGCTGGGGAATTTTATCAGCATTGTTGACATGGATGTTTGAAACCCCAGTAAAGAAGTCTAGAACGGAAAAGCCGAAATCTAGCATTAAATACTAAATCAAAGCCCCTGGGGGGAGGGGCAGAAAGGAATATAATGGAAGATAAGAAAGAGCTAGCAATAGCACTAACGAAACTAAATGAAATAGCAGTCTTAGTTCAAGATAACAAAGATTTATTTCTTGATGGCATTGGTGAAGAGATTTTGGATATCATCAACAATCCATAGGACATTAGCCCCTTTTTTTCATCCCTGGCGGGATGGGTGTGGCCAACTATACACGCCACATTCTTACAAGATTTTTATTTTATTCACTATCATCTTTGATAACTACACACTCCACCCATAATATCTAATTATCCTAACTAGGCAATCCAAACTAACCAATCCGACCAACCTAAATATCAAATCTACGCTTTTCTACGCCCTACAGCATCGTGTTTCGTGGCATTAAAAAAGTGGAGATGGTAAATCTATCATCTCCAACTTTTCAATGTCGTGAACGCCCATCTAGATGGTGCGTTATTTGGCTGTTTTGGTTTTCTTAAGTGCGTTTACTTTCTTAATTCTTTCGGCAAGTTCTTTCTTGCGCTCTTCAGAAAGCGTTGGTGGTTTCTGAATTCTTAGCCATTTCTTAGGGATTTCTGCTTCACAAGCATAATCCCCCTTCATCTTACCGCCGAGTTTCTTAATCCTGGCAAACCAGTTAGGGTCGGTAGTGTAGATGTTCATCGTAGTATCAGCCGCACTAAAGCTGATAATCGTTTCTCGTTCTGGGTTGGTCAAATGTACCATTGTGTTTCTCCTATTGCTTTCTATCTTCTTTTAAGGGTAAATGGAATTCCCAATTTAACATTGCCCCGATAATCAAGCATATTTTGCTCGATGAGCTGTTGTGAGTAGTAGTTGACCGTGCCGTTATCGCCCCAAAGGTTACCTTCATCAAGTCCTAAGTTCACGAGAACCTTACTGAAGTAATCTCCCTTAACATAGGTATAGGTTACATCACCAGATACTGGTGTTGGAGTAGGCTCAGGAGTAGGGGTTGGAGTCGGCTCTGGGTCAGGAACGTAGTCACCAGGAACTACCCAAACCCAACCACTTATATTCATGTTGTGCGTTGCGACTTTGAGTGGAGTGTAGTTAGCATCGTTCACCATAGCTGTATTAGCACCAGTGGAATAGAGATACATTGCTGTATGTCCATACTGAGTATTGAAGCCCCCGGAACCGATTGCTCCCTCTACTGGTGTATCAGTATACTTCCAGCCATAGTTTTTTACAAGCCATTCTGCTACTGCTTTGCCATTTACTGGGCCGTAGTCTGGGTGAGCAGCAGAGTATTCCCTGCGTCCTGTGGCTAGGTAAGCAGTGTATTTGCTACATTGCCAGCCTCTGCCACTATCATTGTCGCCGTCTGGTAGCCTCCTAGACTTCACAGTTTCTAGCGTTACGCTACCACCTAAACCCTCTACATCATCGACCGATTCAAACTGGCGAATGGTATCTTCGTCAGTAGGTTGGTCTTCGTTCATAATGCGGTAAAGAGCTTCGTTGGATTCCTCGATGAACTTATTCGTGTAGTCTTCAATCTTTGCTGGCTTACCATCAAGAGTGATGCTTCCGTCATCCGCTCTTGAGCCAACGATAATGAACACCGTACATAGTAAGGCTACAGCTACAAGAATAAGCCACGGTAAATTGTTTACCAGCCATTTCTTCATTATTCTTTCTCCTTGTCGCTAATTTCCTTCTGCGTGGTAGAACCTGCGAAGTAAATGTTGATAGCACCAGACACTAAGAGACAGGTCTGAGTGATTTGATACCCCACTGCTTCGAACCCCCAAGTAGTCGACAAGCCTTGGATTATGAAGGCAGCGAAGGAAAGAAGGCCTACTGCGATAGATAGCTTACGCATAACCTTCTTTGACGTTTTTATGGGCTGTGCCATAATTTCTCCTTGTTACGTTTATAAGCCCATTATAACTCATATGGGCTCTTATCAGGAAATGCCTTCTTAATCCTATGCTTTACTAGCATAGTATCATTCCTCCAGGCTAAGTCATCAGTAGAGAAGAACCTAGACTTGTTGACGACTTTACTTGAAGTTAAACCACTGCCATAGAACTTAACATCTTGCATTCTATCTCCGCCGATTTTGTAGAGATTACCGTACATAGTACGAGTAACTCTCAGCTGAGGGTAAGTTTTAATAATTTCAAGCAGCTTCTTCCTGTTGAACAGGAATGGCACATGAAGTTCGTAGCTCAATACTGGGTCGGCAACAGATTTAAGCTCACGATAAACTTTTCTTAGTTGTTTGGTGTAATCACTAGGGTTGTCATGACGATTGCCTTCAATATCTAGAATATGCTCAGATAAAGGCCCACGATACAGCACCGGCATTTCTTCGAGCGGCTGCATGATATAGAAATCGTCATTAAATAAGTAGAAATCCTCCGTTATGTCATTGTTGAGGGCAGCCAAGCGGAACATAGCTCTAACCTTGTCCCACTTGGTCAACCCGCTCTGGTTTACTTCACAATAGGTGTCACCAAAGTCCATATTCTTAGGACAACCACCATAAACCCAAATCTTTCTGTGTGGAAAGTTGGCTACAGCAGAACGCACGGAGTAAACGAACTCCTCATTCTCAGCGACATCTTTGCAGAAGTAAACTATATCATTCATATTATTTCTTGTAGATTAATTTAGAGTAAGTGGAATAAGCATAGTCAGCCATAGCATCAACGATATCGCTCATAGCATCAAGGATTACCATTCCGTGGTCGCCATAAGTGCCTTCGGTGTCAAATTTCAAAAGGTCAACAGCATGTTTACCTTTGATGCCAAAAGCTCTGAGACTATATACGGCAGTATGAGTCTTGTTGTTATATTGGTAGCTGTTGAGCGAGACTCTCACTATCACTCTGCCATCATCAAGGACGAACTCGTTGACAGACGACAGCATTTTATCCGAGTACGAGTTTTTCATCGTCTTAGTAAGGGTTTCAGTTGTAGCATTAGGAGCAAAATTAAGCGCTGAAGTCAATAAAAGAGTATCTGCGATTTGGGCTTTGTCTTCCCAAGTCAGTTCCTTATTCGTTTTCTTTGATAAATTGGCCATTCTTGGTTTCTCCTTTTCTTTCTTTAATAGTATTATATGACATCTGTAGGGCGCTGATTGGGTCTACACCAATAATGTCTGCAAAAATAATTACAGTTACGAGAATATCTCCGATAGCATCAACAGCTTCCGCTGATGGAATTGGCTCTGTGTTGCCACGAACTAACTCGTGGGCTAGTTCACCAATCTCCTCGTTAATTTTAGCGAACTGCATTGGAGCATTATCAATCCCCTTTGCTCTCCCCCATTGGATTACTCCGTCAATTAGATTGTTTGCTGAAATATCTGGCATCTTCTAGTTCCTCCTGATTCATTAAGTTTCTTATTATCCCCTCCGCCATACAGAGGGCTGAGAACTTGTCCATAGTAAAGTTACAAACTTCTTCTCCGCCATCTGCCTTGACGACAAGTTCTATAGCGAACCCACCAAAGTCTTTACTCGGGACAACTCTAGTAGTAATTGTACTACCGTTCTTGAACGCATGGGTTACAAATCCCGTATCCTCGAAGTCTTTAATTGGTGGTACATAGTATATTGCCCCTTCTTCAGGCATATTCCTCCTCGTCATAGTGAACCACTTCAGGCTCACCATCATTAACTAAAAGGTACTCGTCGGACTCGTTGTAGTTCGAGTGGCAGTCAGTAAACCAGACGCGTTCAATTTTTTCAATTTGCTTGACTGGTGTATGCCCTACAACCTGCTTCACTGGTGCTGGGTCAGCAATTAGTTCTGTCAGGTCAGCCCATAATGGGCTTGGTGCTTTGTTGCCTCCCCGAGCTGGACCAACATGGGAGAACACTTCCATATTCGGAATCTTGTCAAAGATTGTCTCCAACAATGTTGCTCCAGCTTTATGTGGCAAGCGTAATCTGAGGTCATTCTGGGTGATAAGGTTATTCTCTTTCAACCATTGCGTACATACACCAGCATGTGAGTAGAAAATCCCGTCTATCGCCACCCCGAACAGGAACCTATAGTTCGGGTATAAATAATCGTAGAGTTTTTGGTTCTGGTTATGATTATGCCCCGGGCATGGGTAGCCCATATAGCTTAATTCATGGTTCCCAAACAGTGGGATTACATTAGGATTAGACTTCAGCACATGCTTGATGTAGATAAGCATATCATCGTAATCTCTATCTATGCTATGCCAATCATCAAAATAGTCACCAAGCATAACTATAGTATCAGCACGGTATTTCTTTGCCAATTCTAAGCCATGCTCAATGACTTCAATCTTTAAATGTGCGTCTGGAATTACTAGCACCTTACTCATTGTTTTCTTTTCTCCTGGCTACGATTGGGTCTTCCTCGTAAAGCTCGTCCTCAGGAGTAACGATGTAGAGCACACTATCATTTATCTCGCCTGCTATTTTGGCTACAGCGTCATAGCGTGGACCATTGGAAACTGGTGAGTAATTAACCCATCGCATTGCCTCATCAGAAGGAAACTTCTCGCCATGACGATTGTTTCTGTGTCCACCAATGGTGTCTAAGTGCTCATATATACGCTTATATGTTTCGTCGCTTATGAACATGTTGGCGTAGTAGGCTCGCTCCCCAAAGACTTCCTTGTTATTTAACTTCAAGTCTTGTGGGTCCCCCTCATTCATAGCGATGCCGAACATCCTGAATACATCCAACACGCTTTTACACTTTTCGATGTCTCCTAAATCGAATTTAAGTAGTAGCATTTTCTTTCCCTTTCATTATTTTGTTGTAGTGCCTCTTCACGGCAGCTGGTGAACTGACCACTGTAAGGTCGTTCCAATTTATATAGAAACCCCGCTGTGTTTTACGTTGGAATTTACTAATATTACCTCCTATTGTTAATACCTCTATTGTATCTCTGCTTGACAGAAGTGTCAAATTATTTTATGTTATTGAGATACAATCCAGCCTTTACTTGTGATGTAATGTTCGCCAGTATAGACTGGGCTAAGCTAATCTTATTTTCGATTAACTTGCTTACTCCTCGCCAGTACTTCATCAACGCCTCGGTCTCTTCAATTTCTTTTAATAGGTGAGAGAGTTTAGCTTCGAGTTGTACTGTCTTCTCCATCGCAGTTCCAGTTAAATCAGAAAGGTGCTTCAGTTTCTCGTCCCGCAAAGTCTGATTCAAATTCGTCAGCTTCACTTCTAGTTCCGTAGCTTGCCTCACTGCTAGGTACGCTAATGATTCTATCAGAGCTGACTCCTGATATACCGTTTCCGGTGAGTCCGTCGACAAAGGCTTCTGCAGTATCTCTGCTACCTTCTTCTTGTATTCTTCCATTATTTTCTCCGTGTAACTTGCATCGCTCGCAAGTAATTATTTTTCTGCCCCACAGACGCTCTAGGACGGTGTTTAAAAGCCCTCTACAAGCGTTTGCTCTATCTATATCAATCGTTTCGTGTGTTGCCTTAGCAACCTCTCTGCAAGCCTCGTAGGCGGTTGAGAGATGCTTAACGACACAATGAAAATCTTGGTTCACTTCCTTTGGCATTACATCATCGCGAAGATACTCAATCTCATTCTTGATTCCAGTAAGGAAGCTTTGCTCCTCACTAGACTCAGGAGAGTAGAGCAACTCATCGAGATGGTCCTCGGCCGCTAGAAAGTTCCTATAAGCTAATAATCTATCTAAGTCTTCTTTCACAGGTTCTCCTTAACATTAATTTTAGGCACTTCAATCTTCTGCCACTTAGTTCCGTTCCAGTTCCAAAGGAACATACCGTCACAGGTATAGCCAGCATCCTCAATGATTTCACGATAGAAATTCTGTTGAACGATATACTTCATGCTCTTACCAAATTTCTTGTACTTAACTTGCTTAACCTCAGGCATGATTTTGTAGTCAATAATCCTAAATAGTTTCTGGTCCTCATTCAACAGAAGTAGGTCTACTATACCAGTTCTGGTTCCAGATTTAATCCTAACCTCTACAGTCTTACAACTTTCAATGCCTGAAGCCTTCACAAATCTGTCTACGATTTCTCCTAACGCTTCTGGCATCCAGTTCTTAGCAGTATGTTCTCGCTCTTGGTTATCATCAATCTTCCTTAATACTGGTGCGTACTTCAAATAGTTCTCTAGCGATGCATGAATTAGTGTTCCGTAATCTGCTGCTAAATCTCGCTTTACATCCCACGCACCTAATACGTCCTCTACCTTAGCTCCAGTCTTCTTGGAGATTGCTTTTGCTGGGTAAGTCAAATCTACTGGTTCAAGGAACATTTTCTCAGCGTTGCTGCCAGAAAGAAGCTCTCTGCCATCTTCGTCATACGCTTTGTGATTAACTGTATCGAACCATACATAATCAGCATCACCAATGAATACTCTCTGCTTCTCAAAATCCTTCATATCAGCTGGGTCAATCGCACTATCATCAGTCCACTCTATCGCCACATTGACGCCCAGCGTGTCTTTATCTTCACCAGTAACTGCTGACAACTTAATGTCGACATCGTAACCTTCCAATAAGCGTTTCTGGATTTCTTGGTTCTTACCCTTTTGGATGTACCCAATCTGAGTCCACCCGTCCTTGAGCATAGCTTCCACCTTAACTGCGTAACTGTCGTACTCATTTTCAGGCTCAGGCACCACTCTTAACATTGGTGTCTTAGACTTTGCGAGTTGAGTTACTGCTTCTTGGCGGAAGCTAGTTCCTGCTAGTTTGGTATAGTAGCTTACTTTCATACTATTAAATCCTCTGGCGTAGGCTCATCACATGGACCAGTCATAACGGCAGAAAAGATGTTATCGAATTCTTCTGGAGACATCGGCTGGAATACCCCGTAAGGAGTCTGTATTGCCCAAACTTTAGATTTATTCTCACTAGTATACTTGATTGCCTTAGCAATATCATCAAAGGCAAACTCGTGGACTTGTTTGTCCAAGAATACCAGTTTACAGTCCTTTTGTTTCTCCACAATAATTCTCCTAGAAGTCTAAGCTGCTTAGGTCTACTTTGTCGTCGCTAGCTTTTTCAGTTTCTTGATTGCTGTCGTCCATATAGACACGGAAGTCATTGTAGGTACGACCTGTCTTCTGAGATTTAGCCTTACCGTTATAGACGATTTTAACTGTAGTGTCGTACGGAATCTGTTCTAATGCACGAGTAATTGTAGCTGATGCATTGACCCCGACAATTCCTTCGCTAGTTTCTACTAGGTAAAGAACTGAATCTGAACCGTCAGGGTTCTTGCGTTCCATACGCTTGCGGTATACTCCAGTGATTGAGTCACCTTCTTTACGCTCATCGGCTTTCTTAGGCCAATAAGACTTGATATTGCTTCCCCCAGTTACTTCCTTGAATGACATTTGCATTCTCCTTTCATTTTTAAGCTCCCTATAAGTTACCACATTGTGGCTATAAGTTCGGGCGCTGTGTTAAATAACTTACCTCAATTGTAGCAAATGTAGAATATTTGTCAAGACCCAAAATAAAATAGCCCTTTACAGGGGCTATTTTACGCATGGTTTTAAAGCGATTTGTCCAATACAGCAAAAACCACTTACTATTATATAATACATGAAAGGGGGTGACAACATGCGAGTTGTGGTACATTGTAAGGACCTCGGAGCTGATGACATAAAGTATTTAAAAACCATCAAAGCAGGTGATGCACGCATCAAAGTGACTACGGACGGTGGCCTAACCACCTTGATAGCAAATGGTATCTATGATGATTTAGTCAATGTTATCGTGCAGGTCACCTGCGTAAAGAACTTCGAGGTTCACTTATAATAAAAAAGGCCCCAGTTTTATCGGGGCCTTTTTCCTTTGCGTGAATTCCGGCGTATGGGGTGGGGGTTACATACGCCTATATTTATTATAGCATTGACAAAGCCAAAACGACTTGCTACAATGAAAATGTCTTTGGCGAGACGTAAAAGTTAATAGGGGTAAAAGAAATCACCAAGTTCTCGCCAAACTATTAACTGCTTGGCGATTTCTTTTATTCAATGAAAGGAGAAACAGATGGAGGAAAACCGTTTTCAGTTGATTGACCCCCGGCAGCAGGAAATCAACAAGACGACAAGCAATCTATATGTACCAGCAATGAAAGAAATGGGGTGGGAACCACCATTGTATGTGCTACTTTACAATCAAGTAAGATATTACGAGGATTTCGGAAAACTCAAAATTGGCTACAGCGTAGCAAGCAAAGAAACGCTAGCTGAACAGTTCGGAGTGACTCCGTCACAAATCGAAAAAGCTTTTGATAACCTCACTAATAAATATCATCTAGGTAATTGGATTGTGAGCGATTCAAAAATCTTTAGGAACGTTAAAAGAGTATGGGTAAGCAACATCAGGCAACAAAGAGGAAGTCTAGAAGACACCATTAAAATTTTAGAAAACTCCTCTAAAATAGGAGCATTACTCCTCCAGCAGAGGAGCAAAACTCCTACAGCGGAGGAGTTCGCTTCTCTGGACGACCCCTGTCCGAAAGTAAGTGAAAGTAAATTAAATATATATACATCAAAGTCAATTCAGTCGGAGCAAGCTCCTCCTTCATTTCCTATTGATGTAAGGGAGGGGGGACCCGCTAAAGCGGGGGGAACCGTAGGTTCCATTGATAAAGTTAATAAACAAGTAATTATCGACGAGTTTGAAAGACTTTGGAAAGAATACCCACGCAAGCAAGGCAAAGTAGCAGCATTTAAGGCTTACGCAAAAGCAAGAAAGGAAAATGATTGCGAGGTGCTAAATGAACACACGGTGCTAGAAGGAATTAAGAAGTATAAAGAGCACATTAAAAAGTCAGGAACCGAGCCTCGCTACATCAAACAAGGCTCAACATGGTTCAATCAGCATTGCTGGGAAGATGAATATGAAATCTCAAAGGAGCGTGAACTAGGATGGTAGAAAAGAAGAAAATTAATCTTGGTATGACTCCAGCCTTCACGCTTGTTGAGGAAGCGAAGAAGGCGATGGAGGAGTGGGGTAAGACAGACCTTTATTCTACTGGCGACCCAGTCCTTGATGAATATATAGGGAACTCTTCGTCTGGAGGATATGGAAGAAGAAGCGCCTATGAAATCATCACAATCTTTGGTGACACTGGTATGAATAAATCAACATTCGCATCAAGCATCATCATCGACCCGGCATCAAAAGGAGTACCAATCGCATACTTCGCACTCGAGGATGACCCGAAAGATGTGGTCAGCAGATTGATGAAGCAATGTGGTGACGACGAGGAATTTCTCGGCAAGGTGCTAGAAAACATCATGTTTATGCCGGAGAACGACGGCTACACGCTCGATATGATGGCAGAAGCTATCGAGAATGTATTCAAGGTGGCAGACATTGTTGTAATTGACCCGCTGCAGTTCATCTTTGAAGCTAGCGTCACCGAGAAGGGTGAGACTGAATTCAACAGACAGCGTTTGTTTATGAGGAAGATGAACAACGTGATGAAGCATACTAACAAGACTCTCATCATCGTTAGCCACACAGGCAAAGGTGGCGGCAACGACAAACGCACTGGTGTAGACAGAATCATCGGCTCATCTGCGGTCGCTCAGGTGAGTACAAAAGTAATAGAAATTAATAGAAAGGAAGACGGGCTCCACGGTATTAGATTGTGGAAAACTAGGTTCACGCCATACCGATTCTCTGGTGTACAAATTATGCTAGACCATATGAGAATCAAGACTGTGTATGAACAATCAGATTTACCACAGGCTAGAGCACTATGGACTGGAGCCGTTAAAGCTTTATGATTATGAAAGCAAAAGGAAATGAATGAACATGAACAAATTGAAGCTGAGTTGGAACGGCTCGGACTGGGCCCAAAGTATCGAGGGCGATACTGGCACATCCACTGTCCCTTCCACGAAGACCGTAATAAGTCTGCTGTCTGCTTTAACGATGGCTGGATTTGCTGTTTCGCAGGTTGTCCTAGAAGACACCTCAACACACTTGTTGGAGCTGAAGTATGCTCCAGATATAGCGAACAAGCAGAGACTGAAGCTAAACAATCTGCAAGACAAGATTGGACAGACCTCTGGCTCAGCTTGGACACACTACAATCCGATGTTAAAGGAGTACCATACAGTGTACTCAACAAACTCGGATGGCGTTGGTTCCCAGGAGGTTTCGGTGTCCCTGCAGGGGTATTCATCCCTTACTTCAACGAGGACAGAAGCAGAGTGGAGTTCTTTCAGGTCAGACACGACGACCCAGACAGAAGATTCACTTTCGCTCCAGGATGTACGCCGACGATATATGGTAAGGAATGCATTAGATTCGCTGAAAAATACCTCTGCTTCACAGAGGGAAGCCGAGATTCAGTCATCCTCAGAATGTGCGGAATCCCAACAGTCGCATTACCAAGTGCCTCATCGGGTCACCTATTACGGGAGCTCAGTAGGGTATGTGTCGAGCGAGGAACCATTCTCGTGGCAGTCTGCGACCGAGACGAGGCAGGACAGAAACTCTTAGCTAACCTTGATGTTCCATACATTGATATGAGAACACCAGTAGGTAAGGATGTAGGAGACTTCTACGCAGAGAAAGGTCTCGCAGAAGTAGCGAAATATTACAATAAATTTAGGAGGAAAAAAGAATGAGTAGAAAATTAGTAATGGATAACAAAGTAGTAGCAGCCAGAGTAGATATGTTGGGGATGATGGTAGCAGATACCTGTAAATACTCACCAAGCGATGATGTTACTTGGGATTTGAACCAGGCCACTATTGCCTTAGAGCACGCATTTGACCAGCTTATGAGAGGCGAAAATGATAATACCAATAAATAGCGGAAGAACTATTACGCCAATTTATATTCCTCAGCCAGTGACATCGATTCACAATAATGTCTTAGAACAAAATAGCACAAACACGCAGGGCAGTGAGCCGACCGTAACAACCTGGATTGCATTGGTAGTAGTAGTGGTTTTTCTCATTGCTACTGCTATATGTTCCATAAAATGCTTAATAAAATTATTGGAAGAAATATCAGGAGGCAAGAGCGATGGATGACTTTGAAGAGCGTCACGGTTGGGCACCAGACTGGGACTACGAATTAATTAGGTGCAATAAAACTGAAGAAGAAATAAAGGAGTTATATGGCAAAGAGTCAGGAATTCGCAATCAAAATGAAGGATGGCACTACTCAGTCAGTAACAGGACTGGTGATAAATAATCGATGGGGGATTGATAAACGCACACTATCATCTTCTGGCTTCTACCTCACCCACATTCCCACTGGCACGCTGGTGACTAATGCGAGCACACAGAAGGCATTAAAGGAGCTAGTCAATCAACCAGATATGATTGAGGAAGACGACTTAAAGAAGATAGCAGTAGCAACAGTTAAGTTCTGGAATGCCCGGGACTGGAAAGGATAATATGCCTAGTAAAGATTACTACAAGAGAGGAAGACACTGGAGAAAGAATAAGAGTAAAACTCCTACCCCAGAACAGTATCTAGAAATTTTGGGTAAAAGGGAGACGCAAGCCAGGGACTTCATCAAAAGACAATTAATTAACAGTAAAGGTAACATTTGTGCTCTTTGTGGTCAGCCAATCACCGATATGAAGGACTGCACCATAGACCACATTGTTCCAGTAAGCAAAGGAGGTTTAACTAAACTTGAGAACTGCCAGCTAGCCCATAGGTTATGCAACTTAAGAAAAGGTAACCAACAATTTGACCAACATTAGGTTATAATGGAAGTATTAACTAAAGGAGAATCAAATGCCTGCAAAGAAATCATCTCTGACGAAAGCTGACATGGAACGTGAGCTTATTGCGTTAGACAGAATGACTCAAGCACTTAACACTGCAATCGTAGCTCTTTACTACGCTGTGAAGCCTGACAAAGAGCTTCTCAAAGGTGTCACTGCTGAAGAGTATGTAAAATTCGTACAAGATAATGTACATCCAATCGTTCGTGACGCTGACAACATCGCTAAGGAGCTTGCACAGAAAGCTTCAGAATCTGCTAAGGAGGCAGTAGAAAAATAATGGAAGACGAAAGATTTGAGCTTATTGAAACTGGTTCTAAACTCATCAAAGACTTGTTGAAAGCCATCAAGAAGCCAGCCAACAAGAATAGCAAAGAAACTATCGACGAATCGGTTAAGTTGCTCGACAAGAAGTTCAAGATGCTCACCAAAGATGAGTCTCTCCGTGTCCAATACTTAGACCGTACTGCGTTCGACACCATTCAGGGCGTATTCCAAGCATTCCACCTCTACATCATTTCTACTCGCTCTGATGAGCTTGTAGCCCCTACGATTGAATGGCTACGCACTCACGAGAACAGCTACGACATTGCTGACCGTATGCAGAAGAACGCATTAGCGAGGGCAGACTTCAATGGAGCCAAAAAATAGAGTATTATTCTTCATCAACCGGGACAGCTTTCCAGTGAACTGTCCTGAGCTTGATGATTTTATTACCCTAGTTCAAGAAAACAACAAAGTAGAGCTCTCTGATGTGGAGAGCCCTACTCAGTTCTTTAAACAGTGTATGGCTAGGGTAGAAGATTACGAATTAATTGTCCCAGTCACCAGAAACATGTTTGTGAGAGATAGGCTGCGACAGGAAGGTGTAACACTGGTAGTTTGCTTATGAAAAGAAAAGGAACAACAATACGAGGCAGAGCTGCCAAGAGGAAAGGTAGCCGAGCTGAGATTAAAGTGAGAAACGCATTGAGAAGTATCTATCCTCAGGAACTTAGGGTTAAAGTTCAGAGAGTTCCTCTCTCTGGTGCTGGTAGCATCAAAGGTGATGTCTACGATGCCAATGACTGGGATAGCTGCTACGAAGTTAAATGTCAGGAATCACTGGTGCTTAATGATTGGTGGAGACAGGCTAAGGTCCAAGCTGGAGCCAGTAGAACGCCAGTATTAGTAGTGACTCAGGCTTACAGACCGTTCTACTATTTCCTCCATAAGGAAGACTGGGATGAAATGAGAGCTCGCACAGAGTATGAATTATTTGATACTGAAGTAGAGTTCAAGCATCCTAAAGGCCTAATGGACGGATTAGCTAATCTAGATAAATACACTGTGGGGAAGATTACTCTTGATGATGACGTCACGGTAATAGTCCCAGAGATGTATTATTTAGCGGTAAAAGAAAGTCTATTCCAGCTGTCACGAGCGTGATATACTGGAGTTAGATAGAGGAAACTCTGTAGCACAAAACACCACGATGCTACGGTATAATACTTGATTCATAAGGATTTTTCATTGTGTTAGCTATACGTGTTTTCGCACACTACCTCTGCATAAAAAACTCTGGCTAATCGTAGTTCCATCTGTTAGTCTCCTTAAGTCTATAGATGAACACCTTTCATTTAAGTTGTGTTAAACAATTCTTAATGTCAATTATGACCATACGTAGAAGGCATCTCAATTCCTACTACTCTTCAACAAGCTGTAGCACCGTGGACCTAGCTATAATCTAAACAGGCAAAAAAAGGCATTTAAATATGCCCTTTTTTGTCGTTTTGGCCCCAGCGAGATGGACGTTCGTGAGGTTCTAATGTTGAAGATGGTAAATTATACGTCTCCGCGTAATTGCTTCACGAGATTCACCATCTGCTTGGACTCTTCTCCGCATAAAACGCATTTCATACGGTCGTTGGTGTAGAAATCAATCCATGATTCATTGCTAGGGTTGTAGAGTATAGCACCAGAAGTCACCTTCAAATAATCAGGACGCTTTGAGTAAATCCTATCTCCTTTATGGTCCTGATGAAACTCTACTCGATAATCTCTATTCACAAAGAACCCAGCATTCCTAAGAATTGATTTAGCAGTATTCAAACAATCAGCACAGCCAGCATAGCGTAATTCGAGCATCAGTGAATAAATCCTGCAGCACGCTTAGTCTTATCGACCGTAGGTTCAATGCTAGCATTAGCTTTGCCATTAACAGCAGTCAACGCTGGCATAATTGACTTCAATGTATTAACAGCAAGGTTGAGTTCTTTGGCATCGGCATTAGGATTAGTAGCAATGTCATTAGCCTTATCAAGAAGGTTAGACAGTAAATCCATAGCCTTGTTCTGAATAGTACCGCTCCTACGCAGGGCCCAGTCTCTATTCTCGGCTAATACCATCTCCCTAATCTCATCATAGTTAGGGTAAGCCTCCTTGACGTTATCCAACCTGTATCGCATTTTATCTGGTGGTAAATCGTAAATAGCAGGGTCTATAGCCTCAGCATAAGCCCTCACCCTCGGTAGTCCGTCTATCTCTAGTTTCTTGATATAATCATAGATTTTAGACTGACTGACCGAGGAGATTCTAACTTGTCGTGTTGTCATGGTATTTCTATTTGCCATGGTTTCTCCTTCCTATATTATTAGGATATCACACCCTGAGTTAGTGGGCTGTTAGCACCAGAGATGCCATTGTTAGCATATAGGCCACCAGTAGAAGGGCCCATTAAAGCTTGTAGCGTTTGAGCATTGGCAGTTTCATCTGGTTGTTCAGCTACAGCTCCGTCTTCATTTACTACAGCAATAGGTTGTGCTGGCATTGAAGTAGGAACATAGTTCGATGGGGTAGGGGTCTTATCAGGCAAGACATTGGCTACACCATAGTTAAGCGAGCGAGATGTATTGGTTGGTTTATTGTTACCACCGACTGGAGAAGGTTCAGCAGAATAATCAGCTAATACTTCTGGGTCAATTCCTCTTGATGACAATGCTCTAGCAATATCAGCTTGGCCGAATCTGCCGCCAGATGACGGGTCAACATAGCTGAGGTCAATGTTGTTCATCTTATTCTGAGATTCGAGAGCAGCAGCCTGTTGCTTCTGGAGTTCAATCATAGCATCCTGAGCAGCTTTCTGTTCCTCAGTAGGTACAAACCAGCTAGCAATAGTCTTACGAGTGAATCCATCAGCAAGAGTAGGGATTACACTCTGAGCAAATGCTTCCTTGTTGACGATAGCATCGCTACCCATCAATGGGACAAACCATTGAATAGTGTTAGCAGCTTGAGCCTGGCGTTCAGCCTTAATCTTACTCTTGAGAACTGCTCTCACGCCAAAGTCACCGGCAAGGTCTTTACGAGTGAGAGTTAGATGTTTGCCATTGGCGTTAAGGTCGTAAGTAAAGTCTTCATCTTCATAGATGACCGTGAGCTTAAACATCTTTGTCGCTAGTTCACTAGCCCAGGCTTCAATGTTAGCCAAGAGCGAGTTGAGACCTTGTGATACCAATGAAGCAGCCTGCATTGCTTCTGCAGCAGTAGCACGGTTACCAATCATCTGAGCCTGTTCCTTCGGGTCTACACCGTGAAGGATGTTCATAATCGTATTCTCAATCCTAGATAGCTCAGACATTGCTGGAGAGAGGTCTACAGCCTTATTAAGGACTGTGACTGAGTTAGCAATGAAGCCTTTGATTGCCTCACCAGACACACCAGCGATAGCACCTAGTTTTTCGATGTCTTTCGGGTTACCAGTGAAGGTAATTGGCGTCATCACCTGAATGGTGTGGTAAATCATAGATTCAAGAGCACAGGCGTCATCAAATAGGTCTAGCACATGGATAATCGGCGAGTATGAATAGGTCTCCCACATTGAGCGTTTGAATGCTAGTTCAACATAAGGATGTTCAAGGCTAATCTTCTTCTTGCCTTCCATATCGACGGCTTGACCTGAGAACTCATCAAACTCAAAGTATTTGTAAGGAAGTTCTTTTCTGAGGTAATCGGTACGAGCCTCTACAATGAACTTACGATTGATAACAGTGAACTGAATGTGGTTCTTGAGGTCATAAAGATAGCAGACCTCAACTTCATCAGTATGGTACTTGTCATCCTTAGCACCAGCCTCGAAATCGCCAGCACGCTTAGCATACTTGGTGTTTCTCTCCTTATAGGCTTCAGCAGATGCTTTGTAGAAAGTGTCAATGTGATGTGGAAGATTCTCGCGGAACCAGATACCGTATGGCATACCAGCAAAGTGGGTGATGTCGGACGAAATAGCTGGGGCAATCTGTGAGAAGTTGCCATTATATTTGTTAATCCAGAATTCTACTTCCTGTAGATAAACATCCACATTGTTGATACTTTGAAGAAGATACTGGTCAGTAATAGGACATTCAACAAGGTGCTTCTTAAGCTCGGTCCAGCTGGCCTTAGTTTGATGTCCGATGTATCGTGGATTATTTCTCTTAGCTCTCAATGGGTCAATAAGCATTTCAGTGTCAGGAATGATTTGCATATCAATCCTACCATTGTCGAGGCTTCTATCTAGGTCATAACCTAGGTAGGCATAGGCTGCCCCCGACAGCCCAGCCCATTCAATCATTGTAGAAAGAACAGCATCAACATGATTCTTGTTGTAGAAGTCCATAGCGGCAGCATCAAGAGCATCTACTAGTTCTGGTGATTTCTCAAAGTTTTTGTCATATGGGGCACATTCATATTGCCCCACACCGCCCTGAGCTTGAGCCACCATAGAGTCGATAGCTCGCATCACTATCATATTCTTCTTGCTCTCCACACTCTTGCAGCGGGTGCGGATGCTGTCGGCTTTGGTTTTATCGCTGCTATCGAACAAGCCAGCATAGGCATCAATAGCACGCTTATAGCCGTCCTTGCTAGGGATGCCCTTATAGGCATCGATAGCACGGGCAGTGAGGCTTACTTTCTTGGTGCGGTAGTCAATAGCCTCAGTAATGTAGCGAATGACGTAATCGTACTTGGTATCCTTGTCGCTCCCCCAAGTACCATCTTCGCGTACAGTGGTGTTCTGTGGTAATTTGGTATTTCTTGCCATTATTATTTACTCCTTGCACTTTGAAGTGCCTTCATTTTTATAATTTTACTGTAATCAGCATCGGAGGCATATAGTCTTCCACGCTTAACAGCGTCAATTATCTTATCCAATATCGCAACGGACGAGGCGGAATAACCTGCGTGCATTTGCTTCACGGCCTGAGTATAAGCCTCAACTACTTCGTCATCGGAAGGTAAGTTGCTCTTATTCCTGTAGCCTACGCCAAACAAGTCTTTCAGGTAGCTAGCTCTTGGAGTCTTGCCAGTGTAGTGTTTGTCAGCTGGGATAATGATGTATTCAGCAAGGGCATTCGACAGATAATCGTGATTGTAGTATCCATCGCTGATGATTGAAGCGCCATACTTAGCCACATACGGGGCAAGCGCATCGGTGACATACTTGTTGTATTGCTCAGCAAGTTTAACCTTTTGCTTAGTGCTGGTAGTAGCTTCGATTTGAGCTTCATAATATTCTTTCATTTCCTTGAAGTTATCAAATTCGCCAATCTTGGATTGAAGCGTTTTCATAGCACCGTAGTAAACTTCCTTATTAATTTGCCTGCGCTCAGAGTCTAAATTCTTGTCGCTCATTCCGGCAAGGTATTCGTTGTCGATACCAGCTTCATGGAGAGCTTTTCTTGCCCTGTATTCATCATCAAGAGCCTGGTGGTAGGCATCCGTACGACGGTTCTTCTCATTAGCGAAGTCTTCAGCAGTCTTACCTTGCTTAATCCAATCTTCAACTTCGCTATCGTCTAGCCAGTAATCTGCTGGTCCAGATGCTTCAATTTGAGCAATATCTGATGCTTTCCAGTAGGTATTCTGGATGTAGGCAAGTCTGTCGTCGTATTCACCGGCTAGGATAGCCATCATACAACGCGTGGCGTATGGTACTAAGCTTTGGTCTTTTCCAAGCACATAGTCGTACTTAGCAGACCATGCTGCGACCACATCAGCACATTTCTGAACTGTCTCTGCGTAAGCTTTGTCCTTTAGTTCGGCATCATTTGAACCATCAACTTTGTTGCGATAATCAGCCATGAATTGGGCAATGATGTTCTTCACACTGGTGTTGAATTCTGTCCTAGCTGTACTTGAGAGTTTCTGTGACTTGATTGGAAGCTCACCACCCTCGATGATACCTTCAATAGCTTCACCGCCTAAGACTTTGCTTACCATTGTGAAGTACTCGTGTTGAAGGATACCAGAACCTGTAATTGTACCAACCTGGTCTTGGTCTTTGTAGTCATCAGTGTAGTAGCCTTTAACCCATCTGTTGTAACCGTTCGGGTCCAGAAGCTCATCAAGGCCAAGAAGGTGCATGAAGCTTGCTTGGATGTTTCTTACTGGGTCGTAGTTGGGGTTGATGCTGCCGTCGCTGAGGTATTTCTTTTCCCAAATGTTGTTGCCGTAGTATGAAGAGTCTACGAGGATTTCATACATAGCTTTGTAAGGCGAGAGGAGGTTAGAACCAATTGCTTCATCACCGATAGCTCTGAGCAATGGAGAGTTAAGGATATTGTTTAAACCTTGCGGGTTAATTCCCATCTCCTGCCCGAATAGGCCTACACCACGCTGTGGAGCAGAGTAGTATGCCTGTGGATTGATTGTACGGTCAATAGTCTTCCAGAAGGTATTTGGAAGAGTGAACATTGATGACATCGTATCGAGCTTGAATGCCCTCTTTGTTGGGTCCACATATGGGATACCGTTTTCTCCGATAGTATTTGGAATCCAAATCTGGCCGATGGTTTGGAACTTCTTAAGGATTTCTGGAATCTTGTACATCGGATTGCCATCTTTATCGAGAATCGGATTGCCGTCTTTGTCATTATAGGTGAAGCTGAGGTCGTCCCATGAGGTAGCAAGACCAAGTGCTTTAGCATTGATGAATGCGATAGCTGCAATTCCCATCAATGAGTAAACCATAGCTCTATCGCCAGACCTCATGAATTGAGTACCCAGAGAGTTCATTATATCGTTGCCAGAAAGGCTCATATCACCAGTGGCATCAAATGTACCTCTCAGGTTAAAGCGTTCAAGGATTTGGAGTGGACTAAATGCGCTCTTAGCACCAGTAAATACTGGTTCCACCATTCTGTATTTGTATCCCATTGCGAAGAAACAGTTGGAAGCCATCTGTCCGATAGAAATTTCATCTTTAGCACCAGTCCAAGTAGCTACTGTGTCACGGAGTCTTTTATCGGTGATACCTTTCAAAGCTTCATCAATAGTTCTACCCTTAACTGCTCCCGGGTCGAAGAAGGCTGTGGTCTTGGCATATGAGAACTTGATGGCAGCATCATTGGCGACATCAGCATCGATGTTAGGGAATTTCTTGTTGATGAGCCTCAATGCTTGGTCATAGTTCATAATCAAGCTCTTAGCACGAAGCACTGGGAGCATTCTCTTAAAGGTAGCATCGCCAAAGAGTGCTTCAGTAGAGTTTTGGACAAAATCTTTCGCATACTCATACTTTTCAGCATTAGTCCTTGAAGTTGCGTTGCGATTCTTCCAGCCATTATACAGAGATTCAGCTTGTGCAGAAATTACGCCTCCATCTGCTCCTGGCTTTTCGCTACAAGCAGCCATCATTTCGGTAAGGATTGTATGGTCATTCATCTTAATGGCGATGTCGCTAAGTCTATTCTGATTGGCGACCAAGAACGCTCTTACTGAAGCATCGTCTTTGAAGTCAGTACAGAGCTTGATGTACTGTGCCATCTTGAGTGGGTTAGAAAGGATTTGTCCACGAAGCTGTGCAATTGAGAGTGCATTTACCCATGAAGCACCACCAGCAAGTTGGAGGTTCTGGATAAACTTGTTCCAGTCAGTAAGCTCGAAGCCTACAGTCTTAATCCAGCCTTTAGCACCCTTCGTATTGATGCCTTCACGAGAGTAGCGGTAAATCATATCGGCTGTGTCTTTCGATAGTACGATATCTCCAGCCTTGATTTGGACATCGTCTCCTAGTCCCATTGAAGCTTTCACCTGTTTAGCAAATGCTAAGAGGTTGTTGATTGTCATCACCTGGCTCTTAAGGTCTAGAGCAGTAGGAGTCTCAAACTGTTTTACGTTCTTAGAGCGGACATTGCCAGCACGCATATTCTTGTTGATTTGCTTCTGCATTGCTTTATGGGCTTTTTTGTCTGCTGCAAGCTCGGCTTCAGTGTAAACTCTACCTTCGCTGACATCAGAGTTGAAGTCTTTAGGATTGAATCCGAGTATAGCTAAGAAGTCAGCTACCGTCATATGGCCAGCTGGAATGCTTTTACCAGCTTTGATGATGGTATACCTGCCGTCAAATGGTCTGTAGATGTCGGTATCAGCAGTAGGTTTAGCAGCTTTAGCTTCATTATATCTATCTGCTGCAGCACGGAATTGCTTGTACTCAGCCTCATCAAGAACTTTCTTAGCAACCGAATCCATAGTGATGCTCTTCTTGTCGACGCTGTTCTTAATCTTGTTGATTTTGTTGTTGATTGAGTCAGCTTTCTTTTGAGCTTTGGCGTATTCGGTATTGGCTTTCTTCATAGCTTTCTCTGGGCTATAGTTCTGGGTCTTATCAGCATAATCAGCCATGGCAGCGTCTGCTACTTCCATTGGAGTCATTTCTTTACCAGTACCACGGAAGCTGCGTTCGACCGTTCTAGCATATGGGTCAGCATTTCTCGCTACGAGCACCCAGCCATCACCAAAGTCTTGGAGAACATCATCGCTAAAGCGTTGAGCAGTCTTGCCTTGGTCAATATATGGAGTGATTTCTTTGCCATCGGCATCATATTGCTTACCACCTTTAGCCCAATCATATTTAGGGTTCTCGACACTAGAAGGTCTTTCCTCACCAACAGTCTGTTTGATGATTGCTAGGTTAGAGTTATTGTCATCGAGGGCCTTAGCCGCAGCTTCAAAGAATCTATCTTTGCCTGCGCCTTTGAGGTTTTCAGTCTCAGCTATAGTACCGGAAGCATTCCTGAACCTAATACCAACAGCGGTTTCACTCAACTCTTGAGCCGTACCATAATCCTGTTCAATGGTTACATTGCGCATTCCATTCTTGGTGTCGATATCGAACGAGATGTCTTCGCCTACACCCATATAGGCATCACTAACTGTGGTTGCCATCAACTGGCGTGGGGTGAACGCTGAGGTCTTACCCTTCATAGCAGAGTCTGGGAGGAAGTTCTTGGTGGCTTTTTCCATTGAATAATCGTTGTAGCTCTTCATTGCTGCGTCGTATTGTCCAGCATAGCCTTCAAGTTTTTCAGCAAATTTCTGTTTATTTTGGCCAGCACCATACTTAGCATAGAGTTCATTGACTACAGTGTTGTAGTTGTCGTATGCCGTCTTAGGATAAAGCGTGACTTTTTCGCCAGTGTATTTCGCCTGCCTTACGCTTTCTTCTGCTGCTAGTACAGCATTTGAAGCTTCTATATAGCTAGCGTAATCCTGGGTGATTGATTCGACTGAAGGTCCTACACCCTTAGCAGATACATCGGAAACGCTCATTCCTTCTGTGCGAGCAGGTTTTCCAAGAAGTGCCATACTGGCGATATTGTCTGCTCTCCATTTTGCATCGTAAGCAGCTTTTTCAATCTGAGATGCTGTCTTGAGGATTGTTCTGCTCTTCGGGTCATACACATCAGCCATCATAGCTAGGATAGAGTTCTCGAAGTTATCCATAGAGTCTGGGCGAGGAGTCTTCAACACTGAATCCATTTGAGCAAAGGCTACTCTAGCTTCTTTGATGATATCAGCGTACGCCGTCTTGTCTCCAGAGAATCCTCTGAGTGTTTCAGCTCCACGAGCTAATTGCTCAGCATAACCACCGTATGTTCCAGCTTCTAGACGAGCCTTAGTCATTGCTTCTGACCAGCCAGAGACTTTGTTGTCTTGGATGCCAGTTGATTCGGCTAACTTAGCAGCATTGTATTGAGCATTAGTCTGTCCATAAGCACCAGAACCAATCGAGTTGAGACCAGATTCAGGAGCAGCCACTTGTAATGCTTCGAGGTAGATATATTTACCAGTGTTAACACCGCTTTGGGCATCTTTAGTCCTAAGAGCGAGGTCTTGCTTGGCTTGGTCTACCAATTTGTTGAACTCTTTGTTAGCTCCACTATCATATAGTTTCTTCGCGGCACTGTTGAGTTTTTCGGCGATTGCCTTGGTGGTGTTTTTAGCTTCAATTCTTCCGTTGCGCAATCTAGCCATGTCATCAGACACGAATACTTTGTGCATCCTATTGCGTGGGTCATCAACTGCTTTGAGAATACGGATGAGATTGTCGAGCTGTCCACTGACAACCGTTTTGTCTAGGTCAGGACCAGTAAAGCGGCTACCGAAGTCAAGACCTTCAATTGTGTTGCCCTCAAGGTCGGTAGTAGTAGACTCAGCATAATATTCGAGCTCGTTTTCGTCTTCATCAAGGACTGGAGTCGCCTCATCAGCTTTCTTTGGACGATATTTGAAGTCATCAGCACCATCAAGAAGCTGTTTAGCAGACATAGCAATTTGAGCTAGGTCTTCACGAGTCATACCATCAGGTAATAAGTCATCGAAGTCACCAAGTCGTGCTCTTGCTGCTACGCTATCAAGATTATTCTTAAAGTATTCTAGCGAGCCATCTGTTTCGAGACCTTTGATGATTGCAGATGCGTTTCTGGTTTGGCCTTTAGAGTTCTTCCAGTTCTCACCAAACTTAGAAGCCAATTCTACGTCAGCCATCTTGGTATCAATGGCATTAAACCATTCATTACCATTAAATGTTTCTCCTGCCTTGTAGGTGTCAGCCATTTCAGTCTTGGTACGATTGACCACAGACTCTACGACGCGTTTCTGATATTCAGTTGGAGCAAAGCTTCCGTCTTCAGCCTTAGCGGCACCAAGAGCAGAGTAGAGCTGTAATTCTGTAGCTTCCTGAAGGTCAGCAAACTTAGACTCTGATGTCTTAACTACAATGTCGTCAGTTTCTGAACGAGTAAGTGCATATCTGCTTCCATAAAGCTTATCAGCCTGGAATTCTTTACCACCTTCATAGGTGACTTTACCAGTAAGTTCGTCGACTACTTTTGTTGCACCGAAGACCACATTTCCGTTGTTCTTGAAGATAGCATCTGCAACGAACTTGTTGGTCTTATTGACGTCGACCATGCCGTATTTGTCATAGCCTTTAACCTCAGCAGTTAGTCTGCTTGCGAAGTCTTTAGTTCTAGCGTCGCGTTTGACGGTTAAGTCCTCATTAATCTTAGCAATGAGATTGTCACGGGCTTTTAAGAGCTGCTTGTTGTAAAGGTGCTCATCCATATAGCTTCTAGAATACTCATACTCGTCATCCCATTCACCACTGATGTCTTCATCGTCACTGTAGATTCCCTTAGCAGCATATGCGGCGTCTGAGTCAGCTTTGGCTTGATAATTGGCGAGAGCTGCCTCCTCATCCTTCTCGAGCAGTTTCTTGTACTCATCAGAGGCCTCAATCTTTTTAGTTCTATCCTCAACGAGTTTCTTATACTCTTCAAACTGTTTCTTGGTGGAAGAGTCTAGGTTATCGTATCCGACAGACTCATCAATCACTTTCCTGAGCTCTTCTGGAGATTGATAAATCTGTTTACTGTATCCATTGGTAAAATCTGGCTTGCGCAATGGGTCGGTCTCATTAAGTATGGTTTCGAGAGCAGCAGCTTGAGAAACTTTGGTCTTAGCAAATTTGTCAGAGAGTGGTCTTCCAGAAGCTTTTTGCCTGAGTTCATTGATTAATTCTGGATTTTCTTTAGCCCATTCTCTCCATAAACCGGTATAAGCCTCAAGAGAAATTTGTTCCTTCTCAGCTTTTGTTAGCTTCCTACCTGCTCGCGTTTCTGCATTTCTGGTGATTATACCAATTTGAGAGTCTTCGGCAGGGGCTTTTCCTTTACCAGCGCCTTTAAGTTTCTGGTAGGCTTCTTCAATAGTAAGCCCGCTCAGGTTCTGTCCATACAGAACTCGCGAACCATTTTCCTTAAACCTAGCGTTCAGAGCACTGAATCTAGTGTCACCAGCAGTAGAGACTTCATATGTGTCTGAAATAGTGCGTTCTACTGCTTTTAGAGTCGATGCTGTAGGCGTTTCGTCGAGCTCTAACTTCTGAGCTGATACATTATACTTCTCCATAAGTAGAGACTTATAACCCTCGACTGGCACTGTGGTGGTAACGCCATTCTCGACCTTCTTGCTCCAGTATGGAGTAGAAATATCATTGTAGATTGCAGCATAGGCAATGAGGTCAGAGTTAATCTGCCCGTTATTCTTGACCGCGTTATCGAGCATAGTGAGGAGGTTATTCGTCACAGGGATATCTTTGTATGCCTTCTTTGCAGCACCTTTCTTACCTACAGAAACCTCTATGGTGTAACCCTGGTCCATCGTGTTCTCAGAAATCTCACCACGGGTGTAAGCATTGAGGAGTTTTCTCGCAATCTTTGTACCAGTATCAACATACCACTTGCCGTCTACAGTATTGCCGATTCCATTAGCACTCTCTCTTCCGAATACGCTAGCAATTGTTGCGTAGTAACCATTTGGAGAGTCACCAGCATCGATAACTGCTTTGGCGTTATCAAGATTTTTCTTAACCTCAGCATATGCAGTATTTAGCCTATCAATTTGAGCTTGCTGTTCATCAGTGTAGACATGGGTGCTAAAGCCTTTCTCCTTGATGTCTGCAGCTTGAGTTTCCGTGATAACACCTTGTTCTTGACCAAGGCGAGCAATTTTCTCAGCAAACCCTTCGTGGTGGAAGTTTTTGCCAGCTTTAGTAGTACCGTCATAGCCGAATATAGCATCAGAAGCAGTCTTGAACTCTTTGGTCCATTGGTCGAGCATAAACTGTTCGTCTCCAACATAGAACGCTCTACCGTTTTGCATACTAGCTCCACCATAATCCTTGAATTCGTCGCCCATGAGTGGGTCGATGTATTTGTGCATGGTGTAGTTGTTCATGTAGTAAGTAGTAGCGTCAATCGGGTTAAGACCATCGTAATCGAGCTGTACTGTTCTTATAACTTTGCCATTGGCATCAGTAATGTCGAGCGTTTTATCTCCGCGCATGAAGCCATCGATGAGCGAATCTAGGCTGATTACGTCACGGGCAGATGATGGGTCTGGAGCAGTCTTGTCCATCAATGTCCCACCTTCTGACGAGAAGCCACGAGTAGCACCGTTGATGTGGGATTTCACCATATCGTCAAAGCTGCCATCAAAGTAAAGCGAACCAATTGGGAGGTAGCCAACACGGACATTCGGCAAGAAACCTGAGTCAATACCATCTTTAGCAATTGTTTCTAGATTCCCGAAGAATGAATCGAGACTCTTTTCGAAGTTTCTAATCTTCATTCCAAATTCACCAGCATTGTTAGCAGCAATAAGGTCTGCTTTCATTGCTTGGTACATACCGTGGACATTCTCCATGATTGGCTTTTTGTTGCCAGTAAATTCACTTTTTCTGGTGTTTACGGTCTTTCTCATGGTGTCCCAGATTTTGACGTAGGAAGATTTAGCTAATCTACCAAATTCGTTGATGTCTACGCCCATTTGCACGCGGCTGAGGTTGTAGATGTTAGCTGCCTTAACAAGAACAGTGTTCTGCAACGACATCAATAGGTCTTTAGTAGGAGCAGCTTTGTCGTTCATAAACTTGAAGAATTCATCAGCAGTTTTGAACTTCAATTGTTTCCCACCGTAATCCAAATCCCAACCCTGGGATTCGAACAGTCCTCTAAGAGCCTTGTCGGCAGTATCATTACTCATCTGAGCGTTTTTGAGAACCTTCTCGTAGGACATACCTTTCTTCCAGGCTTTGTCAGCAAATTCTTGAGCTTTCAATGTGGTGAACTCAGCACGCTGGAGAGCTTTAGCTGCTGCTTCAGAAGTTTTATCGCCAGTATTGTTGAATGCATCCCATGCCTTCGTAGACTCTTTGCTCCAGTGCCATGAGCCAAACTGGTTCCAAGCTCTCTGGATGCCAAAGTGCACTGAAGACATACCGAGGTTAAGCAATAAGTTTTCTGGTGTAGTGAAGTATTCAGCAACAGTTTCTACGTGAGGATTACCATTCTCGTCGAAGCGAGGATTCATAGCGTTTCTTCTCAAGTCTCTGAGAGGGTCAGTCAAGGCATCAGCTAAGAACTCTCTAGCAAGAGCTCTAGAGCCAGACTTTTCCCAACCAGCTTTACCGAGAGCACGGTAAGTATCGAAAGCATCCCATTTCTTACCAAGCATAGCATTGATGCTAGCACGGTCTACAAATGCTTCCACGAGGTTGTTAAAGTCATCAGCAGATAGGGATTTAAGGAATGCGTTGATACCTTTGTCAGCAATAACGCCAGTGGCCTTGTTTGATGTGATGCCATTCAAGGTCTTAAGTAACATATTGCGAGCACCGTCAGGCAATGCAGCAAGTCTCATTGGGTCAATGCCAGTAGCCATGGAGAGGGTAGATACACCAAAGATTCTATTAGCAGCTACTACTGCAGATGCTTCAGCAATGCTTACGGTTTGACCAGAAGCAAGAACTACTTTCTCGGTCATTCTCGAAGCTGAAGTAACTCCAGTGTAAGAATCCGCAATATCATCTAGTGTCTTAGCAGCTTTCTTAGCGAACGCACCATACATACTAACCATGTCGTCAAGACTGTTGGTCGCAGTGCTAGACAATGCATACGCAGCTCTACGGTTAAGGATGCCGAAGCTCTGCTCAACGGCAGGCAAGTCATCCATCACATTAATCGTGCTGCCTGCAGTGGCTAATGCGTTGCTTGCGCTAGGGACATCATCAAGATGAGATGCTAGGTTCAATGCTTCCACAGTGTTGGCCGCACCAGAAGCATCGTCGAGCGCAGAAGTGAGTTGGAGGGTGTTTCTAGCTGTTTGTGCTGCCAAGTATGGGTCATCAATATTGTCGAGCCAGTTCAAACCTCTGCCTACTGTGTCTAGGCCTTTATTGATGGCGTGATATTCATTAATGTATGGCAATAGTTTAGCTTCTAGCCTTAGCGCTCCTCTACCAACCAAGTTAACACCAGACCCTATGATTTTGCCTTCAGCTACGTTTGTCGCAACCATGGCACCAAGCTCAATAAGAGTGTTTTGAGCTGACGCCCAGTCTTCAAACATTCCTTTACCTTGGACAGTGTATTGGGAACCGATACCTTTGACTTGGCTAATATCCTTGTTGCCATAATAGACATCGATAAGAAGTGGGTTCACCAAGGAAAGAGCGTATTCGTGAGCAAGGTCGTCCAATTGCATGCGGATTTCACCCTGTTGCCACGGGCTATCCTTATCATAGTGTCTTTCACCAGTGAAGATGCTGCCAATAATATTATTGAAGCTCATACCTCCACCATTTTCAGCCGGAGGAGTACCATCAATGAAGAACCTGCCACAACCAGAGATTAGGTTGCCAACAGCAGCCCAGAAGTCTACCATACCCATTGCTTGGCGGCCTACAGATTTGTAAACCTTGCCAATGAAGTCTTCTGAAAGGAAGCTTGGGTCAATGTTATCAGCGGTAGAACCATCATTAAACTTTTCCATGCTTCTAGTGAGCACTAAGTAAGCGGCTACAGCGTCTTCGACTGTACCGTTGATTTCTGGATTAGAATATGAGCCTTCGTGCCATTCTAGTTTATTCTTATACCCGGCTTCACTACTTGCATCATACTTTTTGTCGTCCATTACAATGGCGCCGAGAGTATTACTATAACGCATTATGGTGTCAGTATTGGAATATGCTTTGTTCGCGATAGAGTAGAACCAGCGAACGGCAGCGTCTTTGTCTTTGGCAATAGCTGCTTTAAATTCCTGGATGAATTCACCAACAGTCTGGTCATCATACATCTTTGTATTGCTTTTACCAGGATTGTTAAAGCAGGCAATAATTGCTGAGTAGATTTCTGGTGTAACCTTGGTTTTAAATACCGTGTTAACTGTAATAGCTCCAGACACCTCATTCATATATTCTTTATAGGCAGCGTTTAATGCATCAGCAGCAGAGGTAAGTTCTTCTTCAGACACGCCTTGTGCATCCGCCTTATAGAAGTTTTTCCATTTGTCTACGAAGTCGGCAAGCGCACTATCATCACGAATTGAACCGTCCTCATTCAGGGCTCCCTCATACGCAAAGAATACTGGAGTTCCAGCAGGTAACTTTTCGTACCCACCATTGTCGCCTTTGCCAGTGTAATACCAGCGAGTACCATCAGCAACTTCAATAGCATCAGTCTGAGCATGAGCCATAGCAATTTGATACTTCATAGATTCATATTCGTCAGGGTTCTGCTCTTTCCACTTCTTCATCCACCAGACATCAGACTCACTGAAACCGAACACTTTCTCGAGCCACTGGTTAGTGGTTGTGGTGGTCATTCCAACAGTAGGAGTAACTTCAGTTTCCTGAGAAAAATCTTTCAGCTTATCGGCAATATAGTTGAGGTACTCTTTTGCCATGCTTTCATGGACAGAGTTTAAGTAGCCATGATTCTGAGGAGTATTCCCAGTCTCTTTCCACATTTTGTTGAATGTATCTTGTTGCTCTTTGGCGAACTTTTTGACATCTTCTTTATAAGCGTCGGCAATATTCTCTTCAATCCAACTGTCTTTCCTATAGTCAGCTACTTTGTTGGCTGCAGTATCGCGAAGGAGAGTGTTGGCCAAGTTATCATCAGTGCCAACTTTTTTAGCTAACTCTGATGCACCGTCACGGCTAAGGATTTGGAAACTAGCAACAGGAAGAGTGTCAGATAAATCATTAACCCAGTCGAATACTTGGTCAATAGCTCCAACTAATTGGTTATAAGAAGTTACATATTGGTCGTAAGTCTCTGGTTTAAAATGGTCTTTAATGTATTGTGAAACGTAATTGTTCTCGAAAGTATAACTAGTCTTGCTATCGGCCCAGAAATTATTCCAGTCTTCTTCTCCCCATCCCTCAGTGTTTACTCCTAGGTCAGAAATGGTTTTATTAACAGCGTCAGACCATTTTTGCTCGTCACTCCAGTCAACATTCCAGCTGTCAGTATAGTTATGGAGCCATGCTTTGCGTGCAGCATCGCGGTCTTGCGTAAAACCATAAATTGCTTCAGCTTCTGTTTCGGTTACTCCATCAGGCAAAGCGTCAGACGGAAAACCTGAAACAACCAGATTCGAAAATGCCTCTTTTGCACTCTTATATCCATCAAGAGCATCGTTGTAGCTCTTTTTTGCAGCTTCTAGGTCAGCTTCAGCAGCCGCTTTTCCTCGTTTCATACCTTCACCAAGAGCAGCCTCAGTACCAGCCATTCTCATGGCAGATTGATTATCATTAATAGCTGGCTGATAATATGCCGCTCTCATCGTAGGGTTAACAGGGCCAAAATCGTTTCCAATAAGCTTCACTTGACGTTGATGCACATCCTCAGCTGCATTGTACCCAAGCTTATTGAATTGGGTTCCCAAATTTTGATATTTATTAGCAATATCAACAAGAGAGTCGTCGTCGGTAAACTCGGTAGAGTCTACATTCAAGTCTTGTGAACCTGGTAGTATATTATTTTTCCAATTATCTGCCATTAGATTCCTTTCTTTTCTCCCATTATATATTACTGTCCTTCCGAAAAGGCTTCCATTCCAGGATTATCCTTCTGAACGTTACCATTAGGGATTTCTTTAAAGCCGGCAATAGCGTTGCCATATTTGCCAGCAGCATTGTTTGCTTGGTCAGCCAACCCTCTATAATAGCTAGCCTGCTCATTGAGCTTGGTGACATAATCCATATACTCGTCCCAAGTCTTTTGGTTTTCTTCTTGCTTCTCAACAGCTTTTACAAGAGCAGTTCCAAGGCCAGGAATATAGGTCCCCGCATCATACTGCATCATGGCTGCAGCAGGAGCACCAGAATAGAGAGTGTGGTTTGCGTTCTTGTTGTTATTGATTTGCCTAAAAGCTGTCATGCGAGCTTGAGCAGCATTGTAAAAGTTCTGCTTGAGGTCATCATTCAGGGCTTGTTTAGCTGCGTTGTAGGCGTTGCTTACTTCTTCGTTGATGTTCGTTGCCATAGTTTCCTCCTTTCCTTTTACAATGTTGTCCTATTAGCATACTCGAAGCCTACCTGTAAGATTTCAGCCTGGAAATCGTAACAGTATTGCTTGAGCCTGATTTGAACGAAGCGTGTATCAGTGGTTAATATTCTTATATCCAGGTTAGTCGCTCCAGATTCCTCATCGTCTCCAAAGATATCTTCTGGTGCGAAACTACCTTTGACGGTTGGAGTGATAAATTTCCTCCAGACGATTGGCTTGTTGTTGTGGTCGTAATCCAACCCGATATATACGCTGGATTGATAGGTCTGTAGGGTAGTAACATGAACTCTCCTTACGATTGTATGGTCTAGTCTGTCAGGCGTGCCGATATATTTGGTGTAGTATTCGTATAGAATAGCACAGTCAAAGTCCTTAAGAGATTCATCAAGGATGAACATCACTGGGTATTCACTATGCACTGCCATATAGAAGTTAGAAGCTACATCAATATAGGTAGAAGATACTGGAGTATTTTGGTCGCGGAACCAATATGACCTATGTTGTGACACTGTAGCGTAATCAACCAGAGACATTGTATTGTGCCCATCAGAGCCTACATAGAAGCGTAGGAGGTCATCAGTAACACAAAGATGTGCTGATGCTTTGTCCTTATCGGATAGACGCTGCATCAATGAGTCGATAGGGCCAGACATAATGTTTGCGGTAGAGCCAGCGGTTCTCATCACGCCCATTGATGGGTTATAGAAGTAAACCACGTTTCTACCTTCTGCGATATGTTCCTGCTTTAGTACGCCATACTGAGAGCCTTCAGGAACGCTTTGAGCGATACCTGCGAATTCTACGGCTGACTGGATGGTCTCAATTACCATGCCATCAGTAGTGAAGATTAACAAATAGTCACCAATGCTAGCGAAGCCTGTTACAGGAGCAGCCACAGACATTGATGGGGATTTGTCAGGGACATAGAAGAACTCAATGTTTTTATTATAGATTTCGTACTGTGGTCTCACGGAAGTAATGCTAGATAGAATCACCAGGTTAGGTTCGACGCGCTGTAGATTAGGGTCTACACCAATAGGAACATTCCTAAAACCAGATAATGCCAAGCGGTTATTAATGAAGTAAATTAAGCTAGCACCAGGCCATGCTGTAACGCTGTCTACGCTCTCAGATTCCCAGTATCCTTGCTCGGTAGCATCAAAGGTGTCTCCGCCCTGATGGTCTTCCTTACAGCGCCAGAAGCTAGAGCCATCAGCAATAACGGCATTAGCATAGTAATACATACCTCCAGCATAGCCAAAGGTATCAATATCAGTCACATCAGGGACTGCATTGGAAATAGTCCATGAATCTAAGTCTACGCGCTGTAATGCTGAATAGCCATCTACGAAGTAGAGTTCACTGCCAGCTTGCGTCATGCGAACCTGGGTGGCTCGTTGGTCAATCTTGGTGTATGGGATGAGCTTTCTGATTTGAAGAGCTGAGTCTCTGGATACTGCGATTTCACCAGTGTTAAGATTGCATTGAGCATATTTAACTGCATAGATTTCTTTCTTGCCGTCACCATTGACGACCCCCATCACGGAGTATCTAGCTCCACCAGAGTTGAAGTAACCATTCTGTAGCCATACCGGGAACACACCCCAAGTCGTTGTCTTGATTGAGGTATTAGGCACTGCTATACCGCGATGCCAGTCATATGGTTTCTCACGGAGAGATTCATCGAGATTAGGCAGCTCATGGATAGCATAGTCATGGTTTTCTTGTCCAATAGCATCAATATAGATTGAGAATCCAACTGGATTCCCGCCGTTGTCCATATCATCTACAATAGTAGCTTCAAGAGTAATCTTTCCTTTGATGGTCTTAATGAATCTGAACCATTGGATATTATTGCGGTCCTGATAAATCTTTGTAAGCTTCTTGATAGCTCGACAGAGTTCAGTCCCATTCTGGTCACGGAGAATGAGCACAAAGTGAGCATTTGTTTCGGCTGGATTGTCGAGGGTAAATCTTAGCCCGACGCTAGTAACTCTAGTTACAGTATTAATAGTCCAGCGGATACTCTTTTGCTCATTGAGTTCGATTTTACTGCCACCAACTGGTTGAGCAGATACAATCTCAGAACCTTCTGGCATCACATAATATTGCTGGCCCATGCGAGACATTGATTGAGCACGCTTTCGTTGTTCCTTAGTACCATCAAGACGAGCGTTCCAGAGATATGGAGATTCCCCATTCTTCTTTTCAAAATCATCAGCAGTAGTGTTGATACCAGCAAGAGCGGTTACCATTGAACCGCCTATCTTACGCTGATAATATCTTGTAGGCCAACCAGATGTCCTAGCGTAAGCTTGTCCAGGACGGTTGTACCATTTACCACCTTTGTAACTGTCTCGTCGTGCCATAATTAATAGACTCCCGCATCGGCAAAGCCGTTAACAAATACTGGCTCGTCATTCATAGCCTGCAAAGCAAGCTTGTTGGCAATATCGACGACCATCTTATCATAATCCTGAAGCCTAGAGTTGGCAGAGCTGAAATCGGTTTGTTCTTTGTTGATTACCACTTTCACTAGTTCAGCCACAGCCTCAGCGAAGCTAGAGCTAATCGGTAAGTAATATTTATCAGCACCACCAGCTTTTTCTACGTCGCTCTTGCTGATATAGGCTGGGATGATGTAGAACATAGCATCGATGCCCACTAGGCGGTCTAGAGGTCTGTCGAAGATAATAGTTGATTTGCCTTGGTAGTGTTCAATAGTATAGCTACAAGGTAACCCAGGACAGTTCTGCTCCGGGAATTTGTAGCATCCAAAGAATTCTTCTGGGCGGACATAACATGGAGTAATATCCTTGTAGCAATCCATCTCCATAAAATTCATTCTTTCTTTACCTACTACTTCGCCAGGAATATCTAGAGTCCATCTGGCAGCAGGTTTGCCATCCTTATTAATGGTGGCTAATTCAGCAGAGTATTTAAGTTTAAATAGTCTTTGTAAATCTTCCTCAATAGCGAGCAGGTGAAGAGCTGTGTTCACTGCCGACAATAGGAAGGTATCAGTATAGAGGTCAGCATCATCAGAAAGCTGAGTTCTAACTTCATCAAAAATCAGTTGTAATGGGGTTCCCGAACGCATCCTCTCCTCCTTTCAATCTACAATGATTTGGTTTAATTTTTCTTGTCTTGTCGCACTCGTCATAGTAATTATGTAGCCCACATTTATTTGGTGCTGGCGGTGGGCATGAAATTGGGTTCCATTGCTCAATAGTAGGGATTGGATATTCTTCCTTAGGCTCTTTACAGCAGTCGTTGGACTCCATGTGAGTTGGGAAGGCGAATGGGTCATCAGGAGCAGTGGCCATCAATGTGTGGTCTGGTGTCCAGTACTCCCTATCCTTCCTAAAATACTTGATTCTATGTCCTGCGAGCCCAGCGAGATGGACGTCCGTGGCACAGTTAGGTTCGTCATGCCATGATTCTACATATTCACCATTAGGACCCGCTGAAACACCATCTACATGGTGCTCCATGGCCTTCCATGAGAATAATAGGTCTACACTATCATCTTCTCTGCGCCATCCACAGTCGCCACGCATCAGTCGCTTGTGCGGGAAGAAGGAAGCAGATAGAAGTGATTCTTCCGGGCAACCTAGGTAATCCATATATCTGAACACCAATGGTGTCAGATTCCTACCCATAGCAACAGAAACAACAAGGCCATCATCAGTCTGGCGGTGTACCTTGTTGTATCTCCCTCCGTTATTATCTGCTGCTACAATCATCGTCTACTCCTAGAGTAACTCTACATTAATTGAAATAGTAAGTTGGTCGATGACGGTAAATAGAGCTTGACCATATGAACCTGGTTTGACTGATACTACTTCACCAGCATTAGAAGCTGAAGTGTAGTAAGTCTTACCAACCTCATACATGTGTGGGCGAGCAAAGGTATAGAAGCCAGAGCTCATAATTGTAGTGGTTCCATTCTCAGAAGTCACAGCGATAGCTTGAGCCGTAGTACCATTATCAGCTTTAGCTGGTTGTGGCGTAGAATAGCCGTTTGTAAAGTAAACTGGTTTAACCTGTTGAGCTTCAATCTCAGTGTCGCCATTTACCGTATATTTCATGGTGTTAAGTGTGCCACCAGTGAAGTAGGTAGCAGGAATTCTCCATGATTGGAATTCCTTGTTAGAGCCGCCAATGAGGTCCAAGTCATCAGGAACATTGGTGACATCAAGCAACGGAAGAGCAGTCCAAGAGCGTACTTCCGTAGTTTCTGGGGTTTGGATTTTAGCAGCTCCAACAGCTCCTGTTGGCGTTACCTTTCCTCCGTGTCCGCAAGTTGTACATGTCATTTTAAAATACTCCTTTTAATGTTATTTGATAATAATCCTATATCTGTCGTCAATCCGAGCCTATTCTGTACTGGTTTTTCCAGGTGCCACTAGTCCTTCTGCTTGGTGGGTTACCTGTACTATTACCGCCATCAATAGTTCTCATTTCGACCCAGCTTCCATTTTGTAGTAGGTGACATTTACCTACGCTTCTATCAGTCGTCTTCCAGCCAGCAGCATACTTCACTTCACCAGGACGATAATCCATCATCCAAACAGCATATAGTGTTTTAGTAGGGTCAGTCTTCTGGATTGTATAAGTGTCTCCAGCAACATACTCTACATCCGCCATCGTGCGTGAATCGGTATATCTAGTATGGCTCCAACCTAAGAATCTGTAATATCCCCAAGAAGGAGTTGTGCTTGTTATGGTAAAGTTCTTAGTAGTTAAGCTAGGATTTACTTTTGCTGTCTGAGATGCAGGTGTAGGAGAACCTCCGTTAGCATCATAGTTCAAAGTAGCATCCCAGTATGCAGTCCACTGTGCTGTAAGAGTAATAGCTGGATTAGAACTTTGCAGTGTAATAGTGTCACCAGAATGGTATAAGTTCCCATTGTATCCCCAGCCATCAAAGCGATAGTTCGTCCTTGTTGGCACTGTACTAGTTACGCCAAATGTATGGGATGCGTCAGTAGAAGGATAAACATCAGCTGGAGGAGTCGGAGAACCACCATTGGAGTTGTAGGTGATGGTATAGTCGTAGATTCTCTTCCAGACTGCATAGATTGTCTTTGGTGTACCAGTTTTCTGTACAGTTACAGTCCCACCAGGTTGATATTGAGCTGTTGTAGCGGAAGAGCTGTCAGCCCAACCCAAGAATTGGTAGTTAGACCTAGTTGGTTGAGAACTGCTAATAGTGAAATTCCATGCTGATGTAGATGATGGAATACCAGAATGAACATCATCAGCAGGTGCTCCAGAGCCACCATTTGCATCGTATTTGAGCGTTGCGGTCCAATCCACTACGACAGGCTCAGGGTTGACCTCGGTAGTTCTAGATGCAGCATCATTTGGGAATGCATTTGGCAGGGACTCATCTCCGATACCACAAGTAGGACAAGCTCGTTGCGTCCACATCCTTGCCCTAATATAACCACTCTGGTTTAACACTACTGCAGGAATACCAGCTGCGAGAGAGCTGGCGATAACATCAACATAAGTTAAGTTCAGCGGATTACAAGTCCAGTTGTTGGCGAAGTTGCCAGTAATAGTAGTCCAGTTCGTTCCATCGGTAGAGAAATCGATATCTATATGATAACCGATATCTGAACATACTCTCCACGCCCCATGTGGATATGATGTACTGTTGTACGAGAAGCTTAATAGGTTCGAATTATTTATTGTGTAATTGAGTGTAATGTCAGCTTCAAGTATGCCACGCCCGTACAATAATGGGTTACAGTCGCCATAACAGCATCCAGACCATAATCCAGGAAAACACGACGCCTGCACTGAGCTAGCAGCGTCTACAGACTCAGCATGAATTGTAATTGTACCAGTAGCCATTACTGTAGCTCCTTCTTCAGCTTAGCTATCTCACGCTTATTGTTCTCGATGTCTCGTTCCATCTGACTGAGTCTAGCTGCAAGCTGTTCTGGGTAGTTTAAAAGATTTCTATCAATCATTTCTTTTTTCTCCCTCTATTACGTTTAGCTGGTTCAATTCTAAGGTTGCTTGCTCTGTTGTCGAGCGGGTTTCCGTTTCTATGGTCGACGTCTTTACCTTTGAGAGCAGCACGGCCACGAGAAGCAATAGCACGCCTACGAGCAGTATTCCTAGAAGCTCGTCTCTTAATCTGCTCGGGGGTTGATTCATATCGTTTGTCATAGCTGTAATCCCTTCCTGTTGCCTTGTTAGAACCTTTGCGCTTGTTTTTACCTACTATGTGATTTCTTGCCATTTTCCTCCTTCCATGTGAACCATTCTGGTGTCTTAATATTTTCTTGCTTCAGCCACCTCGCAAATTGTTTGCTGGCTTCTGAATTGCCGTGCATCTGACTGAAGTAAATCTTGCCAACAATGAGAATATTCTCTGCGTCCTTAGGTTCGTGTCTGATGAGGGATAATAGACGCATTCTGGTGACATCAGTCTGCATATAGTCTAGTTTGGCGTTTACCGGCACCAAGGCTTTCTCTACAACAGGAGCAATCTGTTGTTCTAAGGTCTCGCCTTTGTGGTCCTTCCAGATATCATAAAGTTTAGCAATGAGTGTGGTGAAGGCAGCAATAATACCTGCTGCTCCACCAATCCATGCTACTATTACTGTCTCACTCACTGTTTGCTCCTTTCTTTTAGTTTAATGGATTTTGGATTCTCCAGAGGACGGCGGAAGTTCCCGTTTCAATGGTTTGATAGGTAGCACGGCTTACATTTCTCATTTCCCCAGGGTACAGGAATAAGAATCCTTCTTCGCCATTTTGAGAGTTGTAGCCGTAGCCGACGATTTCTGCATAAACATACCCATTCTGCTGAGTGTTAAACCTACCCTCATTTTGAAAATCACAGGCGACAAGGATTCTAGACTTTGTCATATCGATTGCATTTAGGTCCCCTTTTTTAATGAGAGTATTAGTCTGATAAGCTACAGGTTGATTTGGGAAGAGAACTAAATTGTTCGGGAAGGTATTACCCTGGAATGAGCTATGTCCCTGAAGATATTGTGTCCTATCGGTAGCGTAAAGAACAATAGTGGAATCTCCTCCACCGCCACCACCTTGGAGAGTGATATCATGGTCGGATGAAAAGTACATAGCATTCGTCTGGGCTTTAAGGCAGCGGATGAGCTCGTCTCCACTATTATTTGTCATAACCACCATCCAGAAATAGTAGTAACCATTTTCCTCGGTGGCGTGGATGACTGATGCTGCTGCCTTAGACGTCGTTGGGTCTAATGGGTCAAGGCACCCGTTGATGGTTACAGGCCCCTGGTCGGCAAAAGTATTATATAGTTCTTCTGCAGAGATTTGCGTGCCATTAGAATTAGCAAGCTTGATATTGCTCCCTGGAGTATCCTCCCAAATAGAATTGTGGTTGTAGGTATCTTTGTACGAGGTGTAAAAGACGGCTCCTCCCCCGCCCCCGCCACCAGCAGTCTTCCAGGTACCGTCTCCACATAGGAACTTGTCGTCGTCTCCAGCTTGTGGGGCCGGGACGATACCTTTAGAACCAGGAATAGCATAGGTAGCACCGATAAAAACATTGTCATCGGCCTTTGCCTTGATTTTGTTTGCGAGGTCCTTTACTTGAGCCCCGGTCAGTTCGTAACTTGTGTTGTCATTAATTGCCATGGTCCTCCTTTCTATGACGCCAGACTAATGGTATAAGTACCATTGCTATAGCTTACGTTAATACCTGTACCAGCAGCAATCTTCGGGGCCATATCACGGGTCGCTACGGACCAGGTGCCGCCGCTTGTGTTCTTAAGAGTGTAGACGAATACTTGGTCGACTGGCTGCGATGAAGTCTTAGAGCTAACCGAACGGACATACTGGAACTCTACTGAAGTTGGGTTGGCCGCATCGTTGACATAGGCCATAAAGGCTTTACGAGTCTGAGAGCCTGTACCTGGGTTGGCGTTGGAAGAAGCACGACAGTAGACGATAGAGCCAGCTTGGTAAGCTGCAATAAACTTCGCCCAGGCATTTGATTCGCCATAACTCATCTCTACGAGTTTAGCAGTGGTGTCTTTCCAGGTGCCATCGCCGTGAAGAGCTTTTGCCTCATCACCAGCAGCAGGAGCAGGAACAAGACCGGCAGCACCAGCTACAGATGAGGTAGCTCCAGTAAAGTTGGAGTAGGTAGTATCTGTCGCAGAGATGACTGGATTATCTGGGTCGGTAGTATCAATATTGATATTTGTCCCGGCGGAGTAAACTGTGTCCTGTGAAGAGATGACAGGGTTAGCTGGGTCGGTATTATCAATATTGATAAACATGCCAGCCGTGAGGTTATTTTGTTTCTGTGCCAAATCTGTTTGCAAGGTAGTCTGGTCGACAAGCATAACTACAGAATAGCTACCAACAGTAGCACTTGGTCCGTCAAACTCTAGCTCTAGTTTATCGATGGCACCATAGTCGAGATAAATCTTACTGTAATTATCAGTGCTAAAGATTGTTGCGGTTTTTCCTGATACTTCAAATAGTACAATGTTGCCCGCACTATATGTAGAGGTGATATCAGCAAAAGTTTCTGTCGAGGTAAACCTCCCATTTGACAAAGTAAGCGAGACTACCATTCCGCCGCTGCTTACGGCTGCCCAGGTACCATCGCCCTTCAAGAACTTATCCGGGTCAGAAGTGGTAGGTGCTGGAACTAAACCTGCCGCACCTGCTACACTAGAAGTTGCACCAATAAAGTTAGAATAAGTGGTATCAGTGGCGGAAATTGTCTTACCGTCTGCAGCAATAGTGATATTAGTACCGGCAGTGAGCTTCTCTTGCGACTCAAACTTTGTATATGTACCACTCGTAGCGCTAGAACTTGTATAATCTAGCTTATAAATACTTGTCCCGTCTGCCGAAATATAGAGTGTTTTTTGCTGGATACTGTCGCTATACCCCACAACGCTATATACGTATGTTCCTTCAAAAATTTGAACAATATCGGCAGCGATAATATTGGCAAAAGTTTCGTCCGTCGAGAAACTCCCAGCAGAAGGAGTATCTAGAGTGAGTATAACTGGGACAACACTTGCCCCACCACCAGTAGTAATATTGATGATTTCATTAGAGCTCTGGTTAGCAGAGAAGGTACCGAGTTGGGTACCATTCTGCTGAATCGTGAGTGTGCCGTTATAGACAGTAGGAATAGTAGGAGCACCAGTAAGGTCTGAATAAAGACCTGAAGTGGCAACAGAAGCCAAAGAGCTTGAATCTGCTTTGGCTCTAATTTTCTGTGCCAAATCTTTTACTTGGTATCCAGTTAGCTCGTAGCTTGTGTTGTCATCTATTGCCATAGTGCATTCCAATCCGTTGAGTTGATATTGTTGGTCACTGCTCCTGAGGCTGAAATTACATTGCTTGAGCTAATGGTAATGCCAGTGCCAGCAGTGAGCTTAGACTGAGATTCACTCTTCGTCCATTCAATAGTTGTAGCAGTGTCGAAATCGAACGTGTATACTGTTGTGCTATCGCTATATTGGCCGACGCTATAATATCCCGAAGCAGAATTATAGCCACTAATATCGTAATAGTATGCGGCGACGCCGCCCACCATTTGGCATACTCTTACTTCTCCAGCGGCTAAAGCTGTATTCAAATCGGAAGCCTGAGCGGCAGTCGTACACGCAGAGTCGGTGTAAATGGCGGTAGTATATCCAGGATAATTATCCATATAGAACACAGTCATAGAAGAACCGCCCTGAACTGTAGCCCAGGTGCCATCACCCTTAAGAAACTTATCCTTGTCAGCAACTAGAGGCGCAGGTACAAGGCCACGAGAACCATCAGTACTCGATGTAGCTCCACCAAAGTTGTTGTAGGTGGTATCGGTAGCAGAAATGGTCGCACCATTAATTTGAATATTGGTGCCAGCAGTGAGTTGGTCTTGTAGAACCCTAGCGCTGTAGGTAAAGGTGTTGGCGCTGAGAGTTGTAGTATCGAATGAGCGATAGGTCTTCTCGTCTAGGAATAGAAGTTGGTAATCGCCGGTAGCTTTGTAGGCATTTTGTAGGTAAGCGTCTGAATACTGGTCTGGGGTTACAGAAGTGGAAATGCGGAGGATTACCTGGCCTTTCTCATTAGCATCGAAGACTTCTTGTGAAGTGGCCATATCGGTCATTGCAGAGTTCTTGAAGATGTGACGAGTGGCGCCAGATTCTGAAGAGTTCATATAGAAGATGGTGTTGGCAGCCACATCTGCCCAAGTTCCATTGCCTTTAAGGAATTTGTCCTTATCAGCGATTCGTGGGATTGGAACGAAACCAGTCTTACCATTTGCACTCGAGGTTGCTCCAGTCATTCTGAGGTCGTAAGTGCGGGCGGTATAGTTCATCCCATTCGACATCTTTTCGGCCACGACGAGTAAAGTACCATCAGTCGAATCAATACTTGGAGCATACTCTACAATTTGCGGAACCCAGCCTGCATCATCTAGAAGATACTTTCTGTAATTTGAGGAACCTGGGGCTGGGACTAAACCGTCAACAGTTGAAGTGAATGTATTGTAAGTAGTATCAGTAGCGGAAATGGTTTTACCATCAGAAGCAATCTGGATGTTAGTTCCAGCTACCAAATTGTCCTGTTTAGCTGACAATAAAGTATCGGTTTCTGATGCAGTGTAATATGGACCTTCAGCGCCCACATACGAGAAGGAGGAGCTTGATGTACTCCAGCGATAATAAGTAATAGCATCGTCTCTGGTCTCATCTGCAAGTACTTTGATGAGGTCTTTATCGTGCAATTTGGATGTATCATAGGCTTCGAGTTCGGCATATGTTCCGACTACATCTACTACATCCGATGCAGCTTCAATCGTCTCAATCTCAGTCCATAGTTCTCGGTCTGCAGCTTGGCGAGCAGTAGTTTCGTCTTCGACTGATGGGATGTTAGTCTCATGAGTCATTGGCTCACCAGCATACTTCGGACGATTGGTAATGTCATCAAAATTGATGAGTTCCCCTGGCTTCGGGACTTGTGGTTTTTTCAATCGTGTTGTTCGTTGCATTTAGTGTCCCCTTTATTTAAAGTTAACATCATTATTTTCAACGCTACCGCTTGTGTAGATACCAGGACCATTGGTATCAGATGGGGCATCTTGTGTCGACATCACGCTGATGTTACCCATTGCGAACTTCCAGCCCTTAGAGTCAATCATACCGTATGGGATTGGCAACCAGTTGTAGAGCATATCTACACGGCCATTCACCATGTTGATGAGACCGGTAATGGTATCGAGGTCGAGAGCAGAAACAATGTTCTCAAGGTTAGTTACGCGTTGCTTGAGTAAGTTGATTTCGTTCTCAGCATCACCCATGCGAATCTTCAACAATCTGATGTCCTCAGTGTTAGCATCCACTTGGTCTTTGAGCTGTAAGTAAATCTTAGTGAGCCAGTTTACCTGGTCCACAAGAGCGTTGAGCCATCGAGTGAAGGCTCTAAGGTCACACTCGATGGTATTTTGGTCAATATGTGGTAATTCTGTGTTGTTAGTGTTCATTACAACTTCACTCCTTTCGTAGCTCTTACGAATACATGTAGTGCGTGTAGACGCCATGCTGCAGGCTCTTCTGCTTGACCACTTGCTTTAGGAACCAACACAATTGTCCCGTTTTGGAGCTTTCTAACTTCAACAGAATGGTTGAGGTAGAGCTTTTGTCCTTTAGGAACGATGAATGTTCTACTGACTTGCCATTCCCAAGAGCCCCATGGAGTAAGGTTGTCGCCTTGTACGACGATAGCCTTGCTATAGGTGTCAGCAAGGGATGGGCTATGAGTAGCAGTACTAGTAGGAACAACAGTAGATTTCATATTTCTGTTGCCGCTAGGACCATCTACTGACTGGTTCTGGATACCGAATGCATATTGTACGGTGACCTCCAGGTCAGTCTTACCGAACATAGGAATCTTACTGTCGAGCTGGATATCAATGATTTCAGAATCATTACCAGTCCAAGAGCCATATGAGAAAGCCCAGTCAGGGTCGTCAGGCCAGGAATCGCGTAGAGAGTATTCCCAACAGTTAGGTTGGACAAAGAGTTTGCATTCTTTGATGCAGCCACAGGAATCTTTGGTTAAGACTCTACTATAGCCATTAGCATCAGGAGAAATAGTACAGTCACCAGCATCAGGAATGTGATATGGAGCCCATTTCTTATATTTCGGGTCATCCACATTAGTATTGCAGTCTGAGTAGTACATCATTATGTCACAGGCATTAGCTGAGGTGTAGTTATATACATCGCTCAAGCAACGGATGCTGCCCAGACTTAAGAAATCACATACCCAGAACTTGTATTCCTCGCCACATTCATTCTGGTAGAGCATGTAACCACCGTTCATTGTATCTGGGTTCTGTGGGTCATTACCAGAAGTGTCAGGAACGAGCGATAGGCTAGTACAGGTCTCATGTACCTTCAACCAGGCACACAAGTCTAATGGGGTTAGTTCAGTGCCGTCGGCACAGCGACCACGCAGATAACAGCCGTCAAAACCCCATCGGAGACAGGCATTATTGCAGCAGGAATTGCTGCATTTATCTGCACAAGGGTCGCATCCTCCGCACGCACTCATTATTCAGCTCCATATTCATACATTACTTCAACACGGTCAGTCGGGAGGAGTTCGTAGAAATTGAAGTGGATTACATTCTGGTTAATGGTGTAATCACGCTCAGCACCTTCACGCTGCTTAACGCCGTTGAGGAACACCAATAGTGAATTATCTTGGAAAGGAATGTGAGCTAAGCCAACATTGTTGTTATCTTGCTCTCCTTCAAAGAATTCATCAGCACCAAGGCGTCCGTCGCGTTTAAATCCAGCAGATTCGATTCCGGTGTAGGCAATACATGCACCACCTGGAACATGGTAGTTCTCGTGAACAATGTTGCCGTATAGGTAGACTACATTGTTGGCATCGTCCACTACAGCTTGGCATATACCAGCTGGAGCTCCACACTTTCCCGCACATTTGCAGGCTCCTGGGCCTTTCTTGCAAATTGGGCAAGGATGAGCGATAGCTTTTACTGGAGCACCAACATAGGAGTGTTTGCAAAAATCTGATTCATATCCTGGTCTCATTTTAAGCCTCCGGGTCAGTCAAAGTGACTGTACGATAATTTTTATTGAAGTCAAAGATGAACATCTTATTCTGAGCGAAATCGATGACGATACTATTCCTGTATCTCGCCATCGTTGCTGGGTCATAGTTCTCTTTGAAGATTGGTAACCTTGCTACTGGCAAGGAGTTAAGAACGCAGCCTCCTTTAGGCGTAGATACGTGGTAGATGGTATTTTCATCTCTCACTTCAACATAGTAGCCCGGGAAGTTTTTGGTAATATCTTTACCATCGACGAAACGGGTGTCTACTACAGTGTGGGGAATATCTAGGATAGGGGCCGCCGCATTACAAGAACATTTATCCATTTTAATATTATTTCCTTTCTCAAATTGTTAAGGAGGGAGAGGGTATTTCACCTCTCCCTTTGATGACTAGGATTCATCAGCTTCGGTAGTGCAGAAATCTACGAGGAAGGTCTCTTCCGGATAGATAAGTTTGTCACCACCAGCCCAGATTTCAACCATTGATTCGATTGGGTTATCAACAGTTGCCGGGAAGATTCGTTTGTCCATGACCTGGATGGTCTTGGTCCAGAACGAACGGCGGGAAGCGATAATCATACGGACAGTGTTGTAACCGTCAGCGACACCTTCCCATGGGTTGAAGTTAGCACCATTTGGAGTACCGTTGTGCATTGCTACATCATCTGGGGCAATGAGGACGGTAATACCGCGCCAGCGTGGCAATGATGGAAGTACATCAAAGCTACCGAAGGCAGATTGGTCAACATCAATCCAGCTTTGGCGAATGCCAGTAGTCTCGTAGCTAAGAGCTTGTGAAAAGTCTTGCTCGATTTCGAGAGCTAGGTCTGGGTGAATCGTAATCAAGAAGTCACTCTTGAAGCGAGGACCGAATGCACGGCGCATGTAGTTAAACACGTTGGAAGCAACAGTGTAGAAGCTATCAGTAGCGTCAGCAGCGATTACGAGGTGGTTAGTAGCACCAACTTTGGCGACCATGCTTGGGATGAGGACTGGGGATTCGCTATCAATGATTTGGTTAGCGAGGGAAGCCCATGCATCAAGAGCACGGCGATATGCAACAGCTTGTAGGCTTTCTGCATAGTTGGATTCTACTTGGCCTGGGTAGAAGCGGATGTTCTTCACGCAGAGGTCAGCACGGATGCTGTACTCAAACTTGAAGTCGACATCGACGGTTTCATACTCATCAAGTGGACCAGCTGGTGGAATCACACAGTTAAGGTCGAGTTGCTTTGGACATTCTTTACCTTCAATGTAGGAAAGTTCAGCAACACGAACTCTCTCTAGTGGGTTCATCCATTTCTTAAAGGTAATGCGAGCAGAATGAGATTTGCTCAAATTGTTCATCCAACCGTCATCAACTGGAGCGTTGAAAGCGGAGATGAGGAGATTCTGTTGGAACTTGTGTTCGAGAATCTCTGGGGTCCAGACTTGGCGCATCAATTCATAGATGGCGTTTGGACCAACTACACCATTTGGAGTTTCCTGGACATTTGGGGTACCAGTGTAAGCTAAATCAAATGGAGTAGATTCATAGCCGAGTTTACCAGTGGTGATATTCTCTGGCTGGAAGGATGGTGTGTAAGCACCAAAGTTCTTAAGGGCCATTTAAATTCTCCTTGGGTTAATATTTAGTTGTGAAATTGCAATCTTACAACTAACTCAAAGATTATTTAGCGTCCAATTGTTCTTTGCGAAGGTAGGCCAAAGCCTCGGTATAGCGTTTGTTGTTAGTGTCACCACCAAGAACAATCGCATGTGCCATGTCGTGGGACATTTCACCAGCCATGTTAAAGCCTGGTGTCGCATTGTACATTGGATTTGCTTTAGGGTCAGGTTGACTGTACTTCTCTTTGAATTCACGAAGTTCGCGAAGTTCTTGAGCTTGTGAGTTCTTAACTGCGAGGTAGTCATATACTGCCTTTTTATCAATTCCCTTAGAGGTGAAGTAACCAAGCTGGCGTAGCTCTTTGAAGAGGCTACCATCCTGAGCACTTTCGCTAAGTTCTTTGAAGTCAGTAGTGACCATGCGGGCTAAGTCAAAGAGGTCATTGTCGCTGACACCAATCTGTGCTGTTTGCTCCGTTGGCGTTGGAGCTGTAGTAGTCGGAGGAGTTACCTCAGGTTCAGAAACAGGTTCACTAACGTCTTTTCCTTGTGACGCGAGACGCGCTAGTAGTGTTTCTACTTCCTGGGACTTACGACTCACTGATTCTTTTTGTTTCATACCTGCTTCAGCTACTTTGACTAATTCTGGAGTAGCTTGTACTCCTTCTAGTCCTAAGCCTTTGAGGTATGACTTCACTGAGTCACTCATCTCGACTGGTGTAGGGTTTGCAGGTGTTTGCTCTGTTGGCTGCGAGCCAGTGCCGACTGGTTCGGTAGGCGCTACAGGAGCAGTATCTGGTTTGCCTTCTGTTGGCATAGATTTCTCCTTTGAATTGTTTAGTTGCTAGAGACGCTTATGCGTCTTACCACCTGTATAAAGCATGCGGATAACAAAAGTCAAACAAAAAAACCGCCAGACTTATGTATCGCTACACTCGAATGGCGGCCGGGGCCTATCACTTTTTTGCAGTAGCCCCTCGCGCGTGCTTGTATTATATCACTGATTCATTACAACAGCCCAAGCAGCAGACAAATCGTTAACGATACTACTAATTCTGCCAACAGCAAGAGCCATACCGAGTTGGGAACCGTTCTCCGCCTGGTTCGTGGCGTCCTCGATAGCAACTCTAAGCTTAGCCAAATTATCATTGATAACGCCACCCATAGGAATAACAGTAGCAATTTTCTCATAGTCTTCTTGTGTCATATTAATACTTTCTCCCCTCTCTTACTATTTGTTGATTGTAGCCGGCGAAGCGGTCCATATCCAGTGCCATTGTAGCTATACACCTACACAGTACAGCATCATCGTGATGCCCAGGAGATGCAGCAGCCCTGTACTGTCCACTAGGAGTCTTCTCGTAGGTGAAGTAGTTGGCTTGCTCGCAGAATGTAGGGTCGAAGTCCTCATAATATCCGTTCGCTATTAGGAACTTCAGGCGAGCAATCATCTCGTTCTTCACACCAGGAGTAGTGTACACGCCAAGGTTATTGTAGCCAGATACCTTCTGAGCATCAGTATATATATTACTGTACTGGCATACTTCCGTGAGCCACTTAATCATCAGCTGACCAGTGTTCCTCTCAGGGACTACTAGGGCTTCATTATATCTGTTACCAACATCAGAGATAAGCTCAGCGAAATCATTCTGTGAGATGGTTCCATTATAGGCGCAGACAGCTTTAACTTTGTTCGCTGTGATGTCCCAGACAACAAGGGCTGAATCATCTCCTTTAATTTCTCCGTCAGCTGGGTCGACACCCATAACATAACTGTGTCCTCTGACTGGCGGCTCATATTCTTTAATGCTTCCATCGTCAACGTATCTAAAGTCAGTCTCCCCGTGTGTGGTGAATACATCAATACGTCTGTGGCTTCTTTCCCTCCACTCGTTAACTTTAATTGCATCAAATATAGGAGACCCTGAGGCTCGGAAGGATTCTTCGGCAATTGTAGGATAATTTTCGAACATGTACTTCCAATCACGCTTGGCATCCTCCCTCCAAACGGTATCGTACCAGGCAGCTTTCCTAGCCCACTTGCTTGCTGGGATTCCTGCTTTCTTGAATTCGCTAAATAAGAAGTAGTCATAGTCACTAAGTCCTTCTAGAGTTTTATATTTGCCGTATGGCTCCGCTTCGTACTCATCCATGATGTACCACGGAAGGAAGATGTATACCCAACTGTTATCGCTACGCTGGGCCTCCTTACTAAGGTCATAGGCATGGTTCATACCTTTAGCCGTAAAGAGTACGATGCGAGCAGTGTTACCAGACATTGCTGGAAGGATACCAGACTCCAAGGTGAATGGGTCTGGATACTTCGCATACTCATCCTCAATCAACAGGTGAATAGTACGACCATGACCAGAACCTCTAGTGCCGCTAGGCATATACCTGAGACGGTTATCCAGGATATTGCCCTCAAAGGTGTTAAAGTCCACATAGTTAGCTGTGGAGGTCATATCTGCTAGCAAATCAGGGTGAGTACCCTGTAGCAACGGTATAAGTTTCCTATCCTTAAGCTCGTCACACTCTTCCTCAGTAGGCATCACATGAAGAGCATTAAGGTTCTTAGTCTTAGTCATGAAGAATTGTTCTAGCTTCAAGAATAGGGTGGTAATACCCATCTGCCTAGACTTATGGATTAGCACCTTAATACTAGGACAAGGGACCTTTTTCATAATCGGGTCTAAAGCTTTGAGAATCTCCTTGGCCACTATACGCTGTGCATTATTCAGATTGAAGGTAATAGGGGACCCATTCTTATCCAGGATGATACTCTGCCTACAGAACTCCTCAAAGTCAGTCATACACCTAGCAAACTCTTCGTCTGAAAGAGGTTGCCAGTGTTCATAGACTGTCTCTACCCGGTTTGCAGCACGGGCTTTAACCATTAAGCTTCCTTACCGACTAGGCTAAGTAACTGTTGCTTGATATCTTCAGGGACATCAGATTTGGAAACAAGTTTAATCTTGCCTTCCTCATTCTCGCGGTAGTACATAGGACCCTTCTTACCGTAGATGAGCTTGTACTTACCAAGAATGGCTGATACAGGGTCATCAGAAGAAGATTCTTTAAGGTCTACTACTAGCTTATCCTCTGCCACTGCTTGCTTGATGTCATTGAGTAGCTCCTCGTGTTGCTTCTCAAGGCTCTTGTCCTCGACATGTTGTACCTCTACAGTGTTTTGCTGTACCGGCTGCTGAGTTGGGGCCCCATAAGTAGCTTGCTGTTGTTCCTGCTTCTTTCTAAGTTGGCTGGTAACAGCTTTAAAGGTAGCCATCTGAGTATTGAACTTCTTCAAGATGAACTGGCTTTCCTCCATTCTGCTGGCCACAAATTCGTGGAATTTGATGACATCCTGTATATCCCGAATGTGATACTTCCTCAGGTCTACTGAGGCGAAGCTCTTCGGGTCATAGGTTGGTAATAGTGACATATGGTATTTCTCCGTTTAATACTTTTATAATACCATACAAGTAGTAACCCCCGCCTTGTTTCTCCACGGGGGTTATTTTGTTAACATCACTAGTATGAATCCTATAACTAGAAACCAGAAAACACCAATCATAAAATTAGCTCCTGTCTCCGTGGCGTGGGGTCTTTTAGTACACCTATTCTGTGCCTGACCAATCCAGGTACCTCTACCTTTTGAAATATCGATTTTATAGCTCATGTTGTTCCTCCTTAAATCTTTCTTACCACCCATTATACGCTCTAAAATAGGCTTTTCAACCCTTGATATGGGACCCATAATTATGTTCTAATTTTGAGAAATGCAACGAAAATGCCGGGTTTTGCAAAAATATTGCCAATAAAAGCATTCTTTTGTCAAGATGACATACCCTCAAAGAAAGTATGCGATTGATACTATATAACCCATCTCTCGTTTGCGCTCATAAATTCGCTTAACTCGGTAGGGAAACTAAGTGAACGGGGGGCTCTGCCCCCCTTAAACTCAGTAGACCAGTTGACGGCGCTGCGCGCCTTGGGAGAGAGTATGGAATTCGATAAGAAATCCGAGCTAGAGTCGATTGACTCTGCCATTGAAACTCTCGACCGCGCTTCTTGCGTGCTCGATGGGTTCATAGGTGAGCGGGAAATACGTGAATGTATCAACCCTTACCTAGTTGGTAGAGCCACGGCCGCTGACGTGCTTATCAATGAGTGCATTAAGGAGCTCAAGGATATACGTCATATGTTCTACGAAAAGTAGACTAGCCGGGCCCGTGGGTGCCTGGGAACAGAAACCCACACCAAGACGCTGCGCGTCTTTTAAAGAGATAAGGGGGAGAAAGGAGATGAATATGATTCATCCAAAAACATGGGGGTGCTGCAAATGCGGCCGTAAGATAAACGAAGAAACTGAATGGGTGCTAGGCGACGAAGCTCTTTGTCGCGAGTGCTACATGGATGAAATCGTTGACTGCGATTGCTAAAGGCTAAGGGGAGCGCCTATAAGCTCCCCACCAAAGAAAGGAGAAAGTATGCTTAAGTTATACATGCTTAACTTTGTCTTGCTCTTCGCAAGCTTGGCTGGCCTCATCGTCATTGATGACGCTCATAAGTGGTGGGCATTAGCTCATTTCCTAATTTCCGCCATCAGTGTTCCAGTGTTAGCTTATGCCTGCGCCAAGGAACAAGACAAGAACGCTGCGCGTTCTAAGAAGAAATAAGGCTTAAGGGAGTTGGCCTTTGACAACTCCCACCAAGGAGAAACCATGGATATAAAAACTTACTATGACTACACCGCCAACATATTCCCAATCGAGCGTGAGAAGATTGGTATGTTCAAGGTTGAACTCTTAGACCATACCGGCCGTAAGATGTTCGAGTCCTGCCAAATACTCGAGGATGATTGCATCTACAACGATAATTTCTTCCAACAGATAATGCGTGACGTAGCCGCCTGGTGCGTATCCAACATACCACCAGCCATCAAGAACGCCGACAGGATTATATGGTACAAAGTTGGATAAGATTAGGGAGCATTGTGCTCCCTTTTCTTATTCTTTCCTTTTCTATCCCTGTCGACGGGAGACACGCCACACCTCACAAGTGGTAATTATTAATTAATTTCACTATCATAGTTAAGCAAGCAAACCAATGTAATGGAGGCAATCTATTAGAGGCAACTAATTTTTCGGGCTGTTCGGTTTTTGTTCGGTTTTTTGCAGTGTAGAATTATATTCTTGTTGTCTCTTCCAAATTGAATAACTTGTTCGGTTTTTGTTCGGGTATTCTACTTACCTATACTATATATGTTCTATACTCTTCTATTTAAACAGTGCCCCAGGATATCCGCCCGAAAAATCACAGCAAGGAATTATCATGGTCGCTGCGCGACCTGTGAAGAGTTAGTCTGTGAAATAGAATTAGAAATTAATATTAAATAAGAAAGCAGACTAGAAAGGTTGTTATGGCAACACAAATTAACATTAATCCAAATCCTATCTCAGTCGGTATGTTTATCGATGACGCCGATAGGTATGAGAAGCCATATAACGGCAAAGTTAAGGTCACCAAAATTGACCGTATTCAAGCCGAAACTAATCTCAAAGGAGCAATCATTGTTCATATGACTAGTCCAAGTCTTGAACAACGCGGATTGGAAATCCGAGATATGTTCCCACGCAAAAAACCAGCAACGCCAATCAATGACTGGGCACAAACTCAAGCAAACCGTGCTTGTGGTGCGTTAAAGTCAGCAGGAGAAAAATATCCTGAGGCAATTGAGGGCAAAAGCGAGATTAGCTTCTTAAACAATATCTACAAGCTCATCAAAGGGCTTGAAGGTAAAGAAATTGTCATTAGCCAATACTACGGCAAGAATGGCAAACCTCGTGTTAGCTATAAATTCCAGGGTGACGCCGAGCCATCAGAAGATGACGAAGACGAAATCCAGTTCTAAGATAGAGGGACTTCGGTCCCTTTATCTTTTTTTAATTTAGCAGGCCCAGCAATGGGCAGCATACTATACACTCCACAAGTCACAAGTGGAATTATTATCACTATCATTAAGAAAGGAACCAAATGAACCAGTTCACCAAACTAGACAGAGCATTGATGATTATTGGAATTATTGTATTGAGTATTCTAGCAGTATTATTAGCAACCAACTTATTCAACGCCCAAGTAGATGGGCGCATAGACCACTACTTCAATGAGAATGGTGTATGGTATCGTCTCGACCAAATCTACTAGTCTCAAACACGGAGACGCTGGGCACCAAAAGGGCATAAATGGGCTTTTTTGGGCATCAAACTAGGCATCAAGGAGGCGCTGCGCGCCTTGTGAATGGGTATGGCCTAGGTTAACAGAACATATTGTGTGGTCACCACGGTAGGGCAGAGCTTGGGAGGCAAATCCGAGAACACTCTGCCCACCATATTAGGCAAAAATGAACGCATAACAATTAAATGGCATGCCTCGTAATCATTGCTATAACAACCATATTTAAATCCATCCCCCACTTTAAATGTTTGGTTCCTTTGTAAGTATTGCGTTATGCGTTCGTTCTTGCTTAATAGCAAGGAGGTAAATATTAAATTAATAGTCAGGAGGAAATAATGACTACAAAAATCAAAATCACTAATGGTGCGAGTAAAGAGGAAATGGTAGAGAATTTCTATCAAGACCTAAAAGATGCGGGTTATCATGATGTGCTTCTAATCGCAGTCCCAGAAGACAACCACGAAGTTCTCAGCATGTTCAAAGTTGATGGCGTCAAAGCATTAGCAATGATTGGTATGTTAATCAAATTACTTGCTGACGAAACCGATAACGATTCAGGTAAACTAGCAGACATCATCAGCAGAAATCTAAAAAGAACCGAAGAAGAAATCGGTCAGAGATTAGATTTCACCGTTAAAGGCTAGCAGTCAAATTCAGCCATCAAATCATTGATGGTTGGAATTTGGTTACTAGTGGAGGTAATCAAAAAATAATAAAATTAAAATTCCACAGGAAGGAAAGGTGCGAACAAAAATGAACGCGACATTGAAGTTCTTGCCTCAAACATTAAAGCAAACAGGAACAGTAGGACAACTGTTGTTGTGGGCTCAGGAAAATCCTAAGCAACTTAGGAATACAAATATTACACAGATGGCAAGAACCTTTTGTATGACGCATTCAATCCAACTTTTGACAGCAAAAGCTCAATTACAAAAAATGGTAAATGTTCAAATGCTGACAAAGTTTGGTGGTAAAAGGCGTGCTAGTTTCTTTATTAACTACTTCCATAAGGACATTCCAGGATACATCCTTGATAATGCCCCGGAAGAGGATAAAAAACGCATCGCAATGCTAAAAGAAGGTTTGTCGGAAAATCAACACATTGAAGCCGACGGCGTAGTAGTGACGGAAAATACGCGTAACTCAGAAGATAAATGCTCAGAAGTCACTATCACTAACGAAGAAACCGAACAAACCAATCCAGTGGCAACCGTTTATAACGAAGTGCCAGCAGAAGAAGAAATCTCTTCTTCAGACATGTCTGAGGAAAAGACCACAAGCGTCCCAATCAAAGTTGTAGACACTGAGCGTGGTTTAAGTATCTCAATTACACTAAACCTTAATATCAATAAATAAAACCTAACGGAGGTAAAAAAATTATGGCTGATGAAGCTTTCAAACAACTCAACGAAAACAAAGTAGAAAAATCAATCAGAAATTCAAAAGAATTTGCTGAAGTGCTTAAGAAAGCACAAGAAGGTAAGTTCGATGTAGATATTGATGATGCTTACGGTGCGGATTTCTTGAAAGTAACCGAGAAATGGAGCATCCGCAAACTCTTTAGCATCGAACAAGGTAAAGAGTATTACAAACTCTACAAAGAAGTTTTCTATGTTGAAAACCCACACAAATATTACTTTGAAACTGTTGAACCAACGATTTATCGTCGTATTTCTGGTCAAAAGGAACAAGGTGATAAAGAGTGGGCCGACGCAGTTGCCAAGTATCTAGGCATCAGCATTGTAGAATAAAAACAAACCAATTAGGTGCGACGGTTTAACTTCATCCACTAACCTGGAGGTAGATGAAGGATAACCTTTCAGAAGTAACTTGGAACCAGCAGGTTACTGTCGTGCGTTAATAGGGACTAGCCAGGAAAGGTTAGTCCCTTTTTTTATGTTAAATTAAGAAAGTCCAGCCAGGGGACGGAGGTTATTAGAAATGATACTTAGTTGTAACAATTGTGGTTACGAATGTGAGTATGATGATGAAGATTACGATAGCGCCAGAGAAGACGGATGGTGGGAAGATGACGATGGGAACTGGTATTGTAATGATTGCCATGAATATTGTGACATTTGTGAAAATGATTTTCCAAGTGAAGATGGTAGATGGATAAACACCGAAGATAGATGGGTGTGTGACCAATGTATGAGAGAACATAATTATAAAGAATGCTACCACTGCCATAGCATGGCTCCAGAAGAAGCAACTAAAGTTGTATATGTAGGCAGACCAGGAAATTTCCACGAGGAATTATGGTGTGAACTATGTATTGAAGACATGAGAAGGGAAGGCAGAGTAATAGAAAATGGCAATGAAATCTGGATTTCACCAGAACCAGTGACATCAGAAAGTCCAGATGGTCATGTAGTCCAAGTAAATTTACATCCTGAAGTTTGGTCGAGCTTCATAATGTGCGATGAATGTAGGGAATACCATGAAGGTATGTGCCCAAATTGTTTGAAGAAGAAAGCACAGGAAGTAGAGGCCGAAGAAACAACATTATGGGTTTATGATACCAAAGCAGAAAGTTATCACAATCACATTCACGACCATTTTAAAGAAACTAAATACAGATTTCCGCATGAGCATCCATACCTATACTATGGGATGGAATGGGAAATCCTATTTAATACTTCAACGAATATCAACACAATCACTAAAGAATTCATCAAGGCCACAGGAGGTCTATTTGTAGCAGAATACGACCGAAGTGTTAGCGACCGTGGCAACGGGATTGAATTCATTAGTAGACCACTATCATACAAAAAGTGGATGAGCGAAGAAGTGTATCTACTTTTGAAGAAAGGCAAGGAAG
>Ga0310696_10000606_pt1 | contig 54701 bp, 52 predicted proteins | sample AusTroGonzalo_MG_4_FD_203885 | JGI IMG/M metagenome (GOLD analysis project Ga0310696, IMG submission 203885) | Bovine rumen microbial communities from tropical cattle in Woodstock, Queensland, Australia - Gonzalo_02 (v2) (version 2) | ecosystem: Host-associated > Mammals > Digestive system >...
ATGATGTCCGGATTCTCCTTGACGAAGTTGGTACCCTCCTCCCTGGGTTCGGCAGTGCTGCCCATCTCGAAAGCCCCTCCGTGGATCCATACCATGACCGGCTTCTTCTTATCGGATTTGTCATCCGCCTTCCAGACGTTCAGATATAGACAGTCCTCGCCCTGAACATAGAGGGAACCCATCTGGCCGATGTTTCCTTCCTGGCAGGGGCATTTTCCGATGTAATAGGCTTCGTAGACTCCGTCATCGGGGACGCAGTCGACCGGTGCTTTCCACCGCAGATCCCCTACGGGCTGTTTGCCGACGAACGGTATACCTTTGAATGCGATGACTTCATCGGTCTTCTTCCCGACGAACGTTCCGTTGATGCATTTCACTGCCAGCGATTTGTCGTAATTGCCGTCCGTGATCTTCTTGTTCTCGCCATAGAGAGCATGCATACATTCTGTTACTTTCCTTTCAAGTTCCTTATCGTAAATGTCCAATCTATCAACCCCATGTTAGCGTGCTTATCCGAAAGCTTAGATCTGATGTGAAGAGGTTTGTCTTTAGTTAAAAAAACTGGTCTTTGCCTAAAAAGGAACATTTTCGATATTTTAAAATAGTGCATATCGAGAGTATTCGCTAGGATATGGTGGAAAACCTAGCTGTGTCGGTCCATTCTGAGGATGATTGTCATCCGCGAACCAATTTATCTCCGGGAGCCAAAGCGAGCGTCGCTAAAATCATCCTGAAAGGGGGTTTCGGTCTAATTAGAAGATCCGGTTTCAAAACCCTGGGCAGGCTGACATCCTATGAGGATTATTGTGTGGATATGATGAAGAGGCACATCGACGCGGATGTTCCTTGTATTCGCCCGCGTCCCTTCTGACGGAGCTCCGGGGCGGGGCTCACACTCAGCGGTCGGCCTTCGGCTACGCTTGCGCGTGTGACTGCCGACATACGGGACAGGCGCGATGCTCTCCCGTGTCGAGATTGGCGAACAGGTTGTAGTAGAAGAGAGTCACCCATTCAGCGAGATCCTTCAGTAGACAGTCCGAATCGATCTCTCCGGAGAGTACCTTCTCCTGGAGCACAGAACGCTCCATCGTGTCGAAAATCGACACAGAAGGTACCCCCAGAAGAGGTTTATTCCGATAGGAATAAAAATCGGGTTAACACCGTGAATTGCAAAAACCCGAAAATCGAGTTTTCCGAGAAGTCTGGATGGAAGTGGTCCCCACTCCCTGATTTGAGAGATGAAACCCTCTACCTTTATGGGCAGATAGCAAGAACTGCTATCATCACCTATCCGATTTATCGGAATAATTTGTAAGAAATCGATAGACGGTTACCGATACATCCGTAAATTGTGATCCGCATATCCGTATCATGGAGGATACCAAAGAAGCGATGGAGGAACTCACTTTCATCTTGTTGTACCTGACATGTTTCAAGGAGAAATACGGTGGATACAGCAGTTGGAAGGGGTATGATTTCCCGACGCTGGACCGGTTGGAAGAGAAGGGTCTGATCATGCAAGGTAGGAACAAACACCGTTGCAAATCAGTATACATCCCAGAGGAGTCTGTGGCCAAAGCAAGAGAATTGCTCCTGAAGTACGGGATATCCGATCGGGAACGATCGTTCGACGATTCTCAGAACGATTGATTACACGATTGGACCCAAGAGCGGTCAGGAATCCCATACCAATCATGATGCATACCGTCCGGCATCATCCGTTAAAGAGGGTAGGTGGAGCCTTATCTCCATAAAGCGTCTTTCCATCGATCAGGATGATGCCGTTCTCTTCCGAGTAATCGATAAGATCCTGTTCGAATCCCAACGCAGAGAACAGAACGAAGATGACATTCTCCGTGAACTTCGCGATCTTCGCTCTGGATACAAGCGTATTGTACGCAGTGAATCCCACGGGTTTCCTGCTGAATTTGCACTCTCCCACCAATGTGCGTATCAGGCGATGTTCGTCTGATATTTTTGCTACGACATCTATGTCCACGTCAGTGTCATCGATCCTTCCCCACCACTGACCACGTTCAATCACGGTATATTTCGAGTCCAGCCATTCGCCGCACAGTTTCTCGAACAGCTGCCCAATCTGACTGTTTATATCGTTCTTGAGGAAATCATATACAGCAGATTTCGAAGAACCGTTCTCGATCATCCTGATATTGTTGCTTATGATGTTGTAGGAGAATGAGATGAAAGGGTCCTTGATGGAATACACCGGTTTCTTCGGGGAGTTCCCCATAGGGGTCCTGCGTTCCACGATACCGACGAATTCCAGATTGTCCAGCAGCCTCTTGCATGCGGCGCGGTCCATCATCAGTTTGTCGGCTATCTCGGATTGTCTCACCGTCCCGTCCGCAATGCATTTGACGGCCCCGGTGTAATCCCTGTTCCCATCGAATTCCTGGAGGATGATGCTTGCCGCATCACCCCTCCATGAACTGTCATCGTCGAAGAATTTCTCCTCTATGAGCTGCCGATAGTCCTTGCCATCTGTATTCAGATGATAGTAAGGGATCCCTCCAACGGTGCAGTACCATCTCAGGGACGTTTCGCAATCCATATTCGGATGGAATTCCCTGCATGCCTCTATCGATAGGGGTTTGATCTGTTTCCTGTTATCGAACCTTCCGTACAGGGGTTTGCCGGCATCCTCGGTCTCCCTGCGCATGACGGAGATCGATGAGCCGCAGATGACGAACATGCAGTCCAGTCCTTTCAGGCCCTTGTCCAACGATTTCTGTATCACAGAGGGGGCCTGAGGTGCAGATTCCAGCAGATAGGGGAGTTCATCAAAGATGACCAGGGTATGTTCCTGCTTGCAAATCTCCTCTATCATCTTCATCAGATGCGATAGATCCTGCGATTGCGGGATATCCTCTCCAAGGAATTCAGATATGTCCAGTGATAATGATGAAAGGTTCTCGTAATACGATCCTTTGATCCCTTGCAGATAAAGGGTCCTTTTACCTTTACCGAATTCTCTAAGGATAGATGTCTTGCCCACCCTCCTGCGACCCCATATGCAGCAGGTGACCAGTCCTTTCCTGTTCCAAAGGCCCTCAAGATATGCCAGTTCCGAGTTTCTTCCAATGAGCTCTCCATCCGACATATTGAATAGATAGATTTTTGATTATAAAACAACTTCTTAACTAATTGTTTTAGAAACAATTATTTTTTTAATTAATTCAAAATCAATTAACCATATTATCGGTGCGAGTAACACATCATAGATGTATCCTAATGTCAATCGTCATTCCGATCTTCTGCTTCCATGCCTGCTCAGACATCGTAGAAGTATGCAATTTGGCAGCTTGAAAACCCGAAATCGTGTTCTCCGAGAATACTGGATGGAAGTGGTCCCCACTCCCTGATTTGAACAGGGGGCCTGCTGATTTCAGCGGCTGTATCGGATTTCTTCCGAAAACACTCTACAGTCAGCCGCTCTGGCCAGTCTGAGCTAAGTGGGGACAAGTCGAAGATATCAACTTGGTATATAACAATAGCGTTAGCCGATGTAGGAGAGATCCTCTCTGGAACCTCCCTGGTACAAGGTCTGGACCTCGTTGTTTATCTGGTCCACCTTGTTGACTGACTCCTGAAGGTCGGAGAGATCCATCTCCACCCCGAGAATGCTGGACATGACCTTGATCACACAGGATGCGCTCTTGTGGTCCTCTATCGCGCCGGACGTCTCACCGATGATGCAGATGCCGTCTATCTTGAACTCGCGAGCAAGACCCAGCAGAACCGCTGCTGCCCCTACGACGCCTCCTGCAGGCTCTCCGGGGACGAATGATACGCCGTGCTCCTCGAAGCCCGGCTTCAGCTTCGCATCGGTGACTACGCCTATGACGCGGGGATCGGTGACTATCGTCCCGAGGCCGTAGCCGCCGAGCGTGATGACCTCCTTGATGCCATGTCCCAGCAGCAGGTCGAACTCGTATTTCGAGAGGGCGAACTGCCCCTGCGCCGTCATGGCCTGGACATCCCCCAGAAGGAATACCACATCCTGCTCTCCTATGCGGCAGTGGAACAGCTTATGGCTGAGCATGCGCCCGACGCACTCGTCGTCCATCAGGACCTGCGGGGGGAGCTCCTCCGAGAATATGTCGGCGACCCTGACAGCCCCCAGCTTATCTGCGACGAAATCCGCGGCGATCTTCCCGACGTTCCCTACACCCGGAAGACCCTCTACAAGTATGATGTCATGGAAGTCGGGCCTGCGCTCGTAGGTGACGAACTCGTGCATGCCTCTCCATCTCTTGCATGACCGATATCCGGCGGTATTTGCCCATACGGTCCTCCGGGGAATACCTCGGAGGCACCGGACAAACGGAATGCTCCCCGCACGAAGGACAGACGTCGCGGAGGGTGTACCTTCCGCAGCTGCTGCATCTCCTGATCTCGGAGCGCATCTCACTTACTCTCGCGCTTAAGTGCAGCGGTCCCGCCGTTGGAGACCAGATCGTCGATCGCCGCCTTGGAGACCTTCTTCATGATCTCCTCGGCCTCCTTGTACTCGGATGCCGTGACGATGACCCTGTACTTGGGGCAGCCGACGCAGGTTATCCCCACGTCTTCCCCGTCAGCGGCCTCGATGCCTTTGAGCAGGGCGTTCCTGACGAGTTCCATGCCGTCGGGGGCGGAGGATGTCATCTCCAGAATTCCCTCGATGTGCACGGTGGGAGGCGCGACGTTCTCCCTCGCGACCTCTATGAAAATCTCGGTCCAGTCGCCGGAGAACTCCTCGAGGAAGTCCTCCGTGTCAGCGACTGCCGATTCGAATGCGCCGTAAAGCGTCTCGTAGACATCCAGCAGATCCTTTCCGAACTCGTCGTAGACGTCATCCACGGAGACCGACATCCTCTCGGCCACGATCTCCATGAGCTTCTCCGCCTTCTTCTCGTTCTTCCACTGCTGAATCTTCTCTCTCTTCTGATGTTCGTTGACTGATTTCAGGGAAAGGTCAATGTGGCCTTTGGATGAATCGACGCCCAGAACCTTGCATACGATCTTCTGGCCTTCCTTGACGAAGTCCCTGATATACTTGACCCAGCCAGAGGCTACATCCCTGACGTGTACGAAGCCCTCCTTGTCGTCATACTCATCCAGAGTGACGAAGGCACCGAAGTTCTTGACGTTCTTGACGGTGCACACGACGAGCTCGCCGTTCTCGGGGAAGCCTTTGACCCTTGACATCAGCCGACTACCTCAAGCACTTCGCCCTTGATCTCACCGATACCGCCCTTGGGGACGATGAGGGTGGTGCCGCAGACGTGGCAAGTGACTTTGGTGGCTGCCTTCCTGAATGCGATCTGCTCGTTGGCGCAGTCGGGGCATTTGATCCTGATGAAATCTCCGGTCATGTGAATCACTCCGTGAGCTCGAACTTCTTAGCGCGGATACAGGGGGAGATGTTGGCCTTCTTGCACTGGCTGCATCTGTACCTGAGGTTGATCCTCTTGGTGGGCTTCTCCCTTCCCTCGGGCTTAGGCCTGGGGAAACCTCCGTAACCTGCGGTTACCTTTCTGAATCTCCTCTGACCCCATTTGAGCTCGCTGGCCTTCTTCTTCTTGACCCTCTCCACCTCCTGCTCGGTGTGCGCCTTGCAGTAGGGGCAGTATCTCTTGACAGTTCTGGGCATTTTCATGATATTCACCTTGTGAATGAATGAACGAGAAACTGCTAATAAACAGGTCATATAAAAAGATTCTACACGACCAGTTCACAGGAAAATGCCGCGGGATGCCATTCCGCCCGCAATCGATTCCGGGTCACTGGCCGGGGAAATCTATCTCCCCGTCCTTAGCGGACAGGATCTTTCCGTCATGGTCGCACATCAGCACATCGAAGGCGGTGTTCAGGAACATCCCGTTCTCGACCACTCCGGGGATCACATCGATCCTGGATTCAAGGAAGAACGGCCTCTCTATGCCGTTCTCGAACCTGCAGTCATAGATCAGGTTACCTCCGTCGGTGACGAACGGCTTCCCGTCCTTCTCCCTCAGGACCGGGGTGCTTCCCTGCCTGCCGAGGGCGAACTTGGTGTGCTTGTGGCCGAAAGGCAGCACCTCCACGGGCAGCGGGGCCTTGGTCCCCAGCTTGGACACGAGCTTGGACTCGTCCACGATGATGATCTCCTTCACGGTCGCGGCGGCGACGATCTTCTCCCTCAGGAGGGCGCCTCCGAGGCCCTTTATGAGCTGCATGCCGGGATTGACCTCGTCCGCGCCGTCGATGGTGACGTCGAGCCTGTCGATCTCGTCGAGCTCGACGACCTTTATCCCGCACTCCTTGGCGAGGTTCTCGCTCTGCACGGATGTGGCCACGCAAGTCAGATTATAACCCTGGGAGACGAGCTCGCCTATCTTCTTGATGGCGAAATAAGCGGTGGATCCGGTTCCGAGACCGACGTTCATACCGTCCTCGACGTACCTTCCGACGGCCTCCTCGGCCACGGCCCTCTTCATCTCCTGCGCATCCATCGTTGCCCACCATCCGTTAGGGATGTTTCGTACATAAGCATCGTCTCGGATAAATACTGCACCCTCGGATACCTCCCCCATGAGGTTGGCATCCCTGTACTCCGGAGGCAAGGACTCCACTTTCTCCATGTACCTCGCGGAGCAGTCCGGGCATGAGGTGCCGATCCTGGTGAACGTGGTCCCCGAGGACTCCGCCTCGTGGATCTTCCACACCCCGAACCTCAACGTGGTCCCTGCCATGGCCGAGGCCATGGGGAAGCGCCTGGTCACCGCCGGCAGCACCGGGTCCGAGGAGGGCGACATGGAGGGGCTCCGCCGGGCCCTCGAGGGCCTGGACATCGACGGGGTGGTCACCGGAGCGGTATGGTCCGACTACCAGTGGGACAGGATGAACCTTGTCTGCGGGGACCTGGGCCTGAAAGTTGTATCTCCGATGTGGAGGAAGGACCAGGACATGCTCCTCGAATCCATGATAGACTCCGGAATCGTGGCGATCGTCGTGGGATGCTACGCGGAAGGATTCGACGAATCCTGGCTCGGAAGGCGCCTGGACATGGATGCCCTGAGGGACCTCAGGAAGCTGAGGGACCGCTACGGCATCAGCGTCATGGGCGAAGGCGGGGAGTACGAATCCATGACCCTCGACTCCCCGATGCACTCCCATCCCCTGGCCATCAAGGAATGCGAGAAGATCTGGAAGAGGAACGAGGGCACCCTCAGGGTGAGCTCGCTGGCGCCTCTGCGAGGGCCTTTGGCTCGAACCTGCGCATCCTGACCGCGTTGGTCACCACCGATATCGAAGACAGCGACATCGCCATGGCCGAGATCATAGGCATCTCGGACACCAGGCCGTCGTATCCGAGCAGCACGGGCAGGCCCGCCGCTATCGGGATGCAGACCGCGTTGTAGCAGAAGGCGAAGAAGAGGTTCTGCTTCACGTTGCGGATTGTTGCCTTGCCTATCTGAAGGGCCGCGGGGACGCTGCGGAGGTCGTCGTTCATCATGACGATGTCCGCGGATTCGATCGCTATGTCCGTTCCGGATCCCACCGCGATCCCCAGGTCGGCCTGGGTGAGGGCTGGGGCGTCGTTTATCCCATCTCCCACCATCGCCACGCGGGCCTGGGCTATCTGCTTCCTCTTCACCAGGTCCAGCTTGTCACCGGGACGGGTCTCGGCATGGTACTCCTCGATCCCGACGGCCGACGCGATGCTCCTGGCGGTGGATTCCCTGTCCCCGGTTATCATGACGGCCGATATGCCCTCGGACCTCAGGGATGCGATCGCCGCGGGGCTCTCCGGCCTGACGGGGTCGCGGATGCCGATCTTCCCGATGTAATCGCCGTCGGATGCGGCGTAGATGTATGTGATTCCGTCGTCCTCGGCCTCGGGGATGCCTGCGACACCGGATTCCTCCAGGAACCTGCGGCTGCCCACTGTCATCTTTGAACCGTCAACGATGCACCTGACTCCGCCGCCTGCGACGCTCTCGAAGCCGGAATGTTCGGGTATCGGTATCCCAGAGGACTCCGCGTACCTCACCACCGCCTCGCCTAGGGGGTGCTCCGAATCGCTCTCGGCGGCGGCGACCTTCGCGACGAGGTCGCTGTCCCCGTCAACCGAGGACACCTCGGGATGCCCCAGCGTTATGGTGCCGGTCTTGTCCAGCATGACGGTGTCGATCTTGGATGCCTCCTCGAGGGATGCGGCGGTCTTGAAAAGGATCCCGTGGCGGGAGCCGTTGCCTGTGCCCACTACTATCGCCAGCGGGGTGGCGAGCCCGAGCGCGCACGGACATGATATCACCAGCACGGATATCGCGATGGTCAGGCTGAACTGGAAGTCCCTGCCCCCTATCAGCCATGCGATGCAGCACACGGCGGCTATCGCGATGACGACGGGTACGAACACCGCGGCCACCCTGTCGGCCAGGCCGGCCACCGGCGCCTTGGTGCCCTGGGCCATCTCCATCATCCTGGCGATCTGGAAGAGGACGGTGTCCTCTCCGGTCTTGTCCACCCTGGCGCGGAGGCTTCCGGAGCCGTTGACCGTGGCCCCGTAGACCACATCCCCCTCCTTCTTGGAGACAGGGATGCTCTCACCTGTTAGCATGGACTCGTCTATCGATGATGAGCCTCCGATCACCGTGCCGTCGGTGGGGACCTTGTCGCCCGGGCGGATGAGCATGATGTCCCCGGGGACCAGCTCCGATGCCGGGATCGACATCTCCTGCCCGTCGCGTATGACGACGGCCTCGTCGGCCGCCAGCGAGAGGAGCTTCCTCAGGGAGTCGTTGGTAGAGGATTTCGACCTGGCCTCGATGTACTTCCCGACGCTGACGAGGGCGATGATCATCCCCACGGAGTCGAAGCTCAGCGAATGCGCCGCGTGGAGGTCGCCGGTGTAGACCAGATAGGTGTTGTAGATGCCCAGGATCATGGATGCCGTCGTGCCCAGGGCAACGAGGGAGTCCATCGTGGGGCTGCGGGAGAACAGGGCCGGGAATCCCTTCCTGTAGAAGCGCCTCCCCGCGTAGATTATCGGGATCGTAAGGAAAAACTGCACCAAGCAGTAGTAGAGATGCCCGCGGTCCCCCTCGGGGATGTCGAACAGCCCCAGCATAGGGCCCATGGCGATTATCGACAGCGGAATCGTGAAGGCCACGGCGATGGCGAGGTCCCTGCCCTGCATGCGGACGGCCTCCTTCTCCTGCCGGGCGGCCTTCTCGCGGTCGTCGCTGATCAGCGTATATCCTGCCGATGCCACCGCCTTGGCGATGGCTTCATCGGATTCCTCGGAGCCGTCGTAGACCACCGTGGCGGTGTTGTTCCCGAAGTTGGCGGAGACGCTCTCCACCCCGGGCACGGATCCGATCGCCTTCTCGATCCTGTTGGAGCAGGCGGCGCATGTCATGCCGCCTATCCTGAAGATGCGGGTCCTGCTCATGAGAACAGGCCGTGCTTCACAGATGCCCTGAACCCGGCATCGACGACCGCTCCGATGAGCGCCTCGTCCGATACCCCGGACTGCTCCACGGTGGCGGTGCCCTTCTTGAGGTTCACATCGACGGATGAGACGCCGTCCAAGGCCTCCAGGGAGGTCTTGACCTTGCCGACGCAGCCTTCGCACATCATTCCTTCGATCTTCAGGGTTGTCTTTGCCATGCGGGTCTATCGTTTCAACATATATTTAATAGTTAGAAAATAAGAAGTTTGACCCTCCCGGAGGAACCCGGGAGGGCATCACTGCTCGATAGCGTCGACTATGCGGGAGATCTCCTTGTCGGGGTTCTTCCACATCCCGGGGGTCCATACCCTGTGGATCCTCCATCCTCTGCTCTCGAGGTACTTCTGGCGGTGGTAGTCCCTCTCCCTTGTGGACGAGGACATCTCGTACAGCCTGCTGTCGCACTCGATACCGAGGATGTACCTGTCGTTCTGCTTCACGGCGAGGTCTATGCTGTAGCCGCCGATACCGACGTTCCTCTCGATGGTGTAGCCCTTGCGGCTCAGGATGTTGTACACCCTCTCGGCGATCTTGCTGGAATCGAACTCCTTGGGCTCGTCCCACCTGTTGTCCACGAAGGACTGCAGGATGGTGTCCGCCAGCTCCCTGTTCCCGTCGCTGACCGCGTCGGCGTACTGGAGGTACTTCTTGAGGATCCTGGGGCCGTCGTTCTTGACATCATCCACCTGGAGGTCCTCCGGCTCGAAGGACTTGACTATGATGATCTTCCTCTTGGCGCGGGACACCGCCACGTTGAGACGGTTCTCACCGCCGCGGTTGTTCAGCCATCCGAACCTCTGCATCAGCTTGCCCTCGGAGTTCTTGGCGTAGCCGATGGAGAACATGATGACGTCCCTCTCATCTCCCTGGACGGACTCGATGTTCTTGATGAACAGTCCGACATCCTCTCCGTTGTCGAACCTGCGCATCTCCTCGTTGACCTGCTTGCTGAACACGGGGTCCTTGGCGCACTCGTCGTCCAGCACATCGTTGATCAGGTCCCTCTGGGAGGCGTTGAACGTGATTATGCCGACGGTCTCGTTGTTCTCCCTCTTGATGAAGAACTCCTTCAGGAGGTCCACGACCTTCCGGGCCTCGGCACGGTTGGACTTGTCCTCCCACAGGCCTTCCACCTTGAACACCTCTATGGGGGGCCTGGGGGGCTGGATCACATTGGGGGACACGTACAGGCGTCCGCCGTAGAAGGCGTAGTTGGAGAACGCGATGAGCTCCTCGTACTTCGACCTGTAATGGAAGTTGAGCAGGATGGAGTCGTACCTGGCCCTGGCGAGGTCCAGCAGGGACTCCTCCTCCAGCGCGGCGCTGATGTCGTCGTCCAGATCCTCCTCGTCGGACTCGAAGTCCATCCTCCCGGTGCCCAGGCTGGAGGGCCTGAGCTGCTTGTGGTCCCCCGCGACGACGACCTTCTTGGCGCGGTAGATGGAGGGTATCCCCTTCTCCACGTACATCTGGGAGGCCTCGTCGAATATCAGCAGGTCGAAGATCCCCATCTCCATCGGCAGTATCTCGGAAACCACCTCCGGGGTCAGCAGCCATACGCGGACGCCCTTGAACAGCTCGTACCCGTAGCGGTCGATGAACTTGTTCAGGTTCCATTTCCTCTTGGACTCCACGATCCTGCCGATGTCGCCGCGCCTCTTGGACTCGGTGATGTACTTCAGGTTCTCCTGGAAGACCTCCTCCACCTTGTCCTTGGAGAGCTCCCTCTTCTGGGCCATCTTCCTGTCGATGTCGGCCACGATGCTGTCGAAATCCCATATCTGCTGCATTATGTCCTTATGGGATGCGTCGAACTTCTGGAGATGGTCGTTCAGGATCAGGTTGTAGATGCTGTCGTTGCTGGGGCCGTCGTCCATCTTGGTCTTGGAGGAGACGGCGAGGATGTCCGATCCGTAGACCCTCTCGGTGGCGGACAGCTTGCGGTAGACGGTGGACACGGTGGAGAACTCCTCGTAGTTGTCGAGGCCGTCGCATATCCTCTGGGGGTCGTCCTTGATTATCTGGAGCGTGTGCTCGTTGTAGTTGACGAAGTACTTGTCCGCCATGGTGGTCGCCTCGCGGGTGACCTTCCCCTTGGAGAACAGCCTGCTGACGAATCCCTTGGCGTTGAACTCCATCATCTGCTGCTCCAGGTCCATGAGGTCCGCCTTCATCTCCCCGATGTTGTACTCGGTGAGGTCGGGCTTCATCTGCGGCAGCCACGGGTTCTCGGAGGCCAGCCTCATGTACTCCTTGAAGTTGCGCATCATGGTGGGGTCGCCGAACTTCCTGTGGAGCTCGTGGACGTCCGCGTACTTCACGGTGAGCAGCTTGGGGTCCACCGTCTCCTTCAGGATCCTGAACTCCTCGAACTGCCTCTGGTCGTTGGTGTCCAGCCAGCGGTCCATGGAGTACAGCTTGTAGGGCTCGATGCCGAACTCGCACGGGCTGTACATCACGTCGGCGATGTTCTTCAGGAGCGCCACATCCTTGTCTATGCTCTCGGATATGGAGTCGAGGTCTGTTCCCTTCCTGGGGACCTCGGTCTTGAGCATGCGCTCCAGCTGCCTGTAGAACAGGTCCTTGTTACCGACGTCGTCGATGAGCAGGCAGTACTTGGCCAGGGTCCCCAGGCGGGAGTAGACCACGTCCAGGGCGGTCTTCTTCTCCGACACCATCAGGACCGTCTTCCCTTTGAGGACGGCGGATGCTATGAGGCCGGTGATGACCTGCGACTTTCCGGTGCCCGGAGGGCCCTGGACGACTATCTCGTCCTGCCTGTCCACGGCGGTCAGGATGTTCTCCTGGGCGCTGTTGAGGGAGTTCAGGTAGACCAGGTCCTTCTCCGATGCCTCCATGCCCTTGTTCCTGAGCTCCTCCTCGGTGAGGGGGGCCGGGAGATCGGAGAGGAAATCGGACTTGTCCAGGTTGGCGACCAGGTCGTTGAGGATCCCGTTGATCTCCCTTCCGGCCAGCATCTTGTCGAAATCGCGCTGGATCGAGCTGGAGTATGTCGGATACTTCCCGAGCACCACGTTGGGCACGGTCTCCATGTCGCCTGCCAGGTATTTCGGGAACTCGCCCGACTTGTAATCCTGGAACCTGATCGGGAGCCCGTAGTTGCATTCTATGTCCAGTCCGCTGGACTTGTAGAACTCGATGAGGTCGCTCATGAAGGTCTCGCCGTTGTAATCCTCGATGATGTTGTTGGGGAGCGGCATGTTCTTGCCGGTGGCCTTGATGTACCCCAGGATGAGCGTGTTGTTGTACATGGCATCGCGGGACGAGTCCATGGACAGGGTCATTGTGCGGTTGTCCCTCTCGAGGGTGACCGGGAACAGTGCGAGCGGCGCGCGGATGTCGAAATCGTCGTTGGGCATCTTGCCCTGGACGAACGGGTACGCGATGTACAGGTCGTACTGACCCTTGTCCCTCATCTCCCTGTTTACCTCACGGTAGATCTCGTTGAGATGCTTGTAGGCGCGCATGTCATCCGCGCTCTTCGAGGAGTCGCACAGCTTCAGCACCCTCTTCTTGCCGAACATCAGGCCCATTACGTCCTGGTCGGGCAGCGACATGAGGTCGAAGCTGTTCTTCTTGGAGATCTTCCCCTGGAATAGCAGCCTGTTTCCCCTGCTGATGTTGATGAGCTTCTTCTCCAGCTCCCTGAGCGTCCTGGCCGAGTCATCGTCTATGCTGGAGCCGTTTGCCGCGGTTATGGCGTACTTCCTGGTGACCGCCAGGAAATCCTCCCCGTACTGCTCGACGAACCTCTGGCCCACGCCCACGATGGCCGAGAAATCCTCCACTTTGGTGGGCACGCGCTGCGCCATCTCCCTGAGGGCCTCGTCGGAGCACACGTTGGGGACCCTGCCGTTGACGGTCCTCGACTGCCGCAGCGACTCCCTGAGCCCGTAGAGCTCGCTGTAAAGGTCATCTTCCAATCCCATGCGGTATACGTATGGGTCCGTTTTAGATAATCTTCGCGCTCGCGCGCGACGGTGCGGGGCGACAGCGCATAGCTATGGCCTCGAGAGACAGAGGGCATGTGGCCGGATCCCGCTGGAATTGCGTTTAGTATGAGAAGGCAGATGGGGTCTGCATGTTGAGCCCCGGCATCAGAGGAGAGCACAGGATAACGGTCGACGAGGGCAGCACCGCGGCATCGGTCGGGAGCGGAACGCTCCCTGTTTTCGCCACGCCCGCGATGATCGCGCTTATCGAGAGGACCGCCAGCGAGAGCGTGGCGCCCTTCCTGGAAGAGGGGTCGAGCACCGTCGGGACGCATCTGGACATCGCCCATTCATCCGCCACCCCCGTCGGGATGGAGGTCGTCTGCACCACTGAGCTTGTGGAGATCGACAGGCGCAGGCTAGTCTTCTCGGTGCAGGTCTCCGACGCCTGCGGGACCGTCGGCTCCGGGAAGCACGAGAGGTTCGTCGTGGACAACGCCAAGTTCATGTCCAAGGCCGAGTCGAAGCTCCAGCGATCGGAGCGAGAACATCATAACCGGCAGCAGAAGGCTCCCGCACAGCACAACCCTGTTCACTCCCCCGGCATCCGGCAGGAACCCGACCACGGTCGAGAACAGGGCCACCGCGAGGCCGAACGGCCCTGTCAAAAGAAGGATCAGCGCAGAGACCAGGCCGATGACGGCACGATTCAGATTGCGCACATCCACACGGGACACCATCGCGGACATCAGACTGCCTGCCCGGATTGTGAGATAGTATCCCGCCAAGGATGCGACCGCCGTGGCCAGAAGCAGGAGCAGGAAGGTCTCGGACATGCCCGAGACGGCATCCCCTGCCACATCGGCTATCGCCAGGGCGACACCGGTCCTCCCGCTGCCCGACACCGACAGCGTCACAAGGGCCAGAACAGAGGTCACCGTCCCGATGGAGGCCACTGTGGCTATGTACCTCTCCGGACGGGATTCCGAAAGGACGCATGCTGCCATCGACGCCCCCACGGTAGAGGTTATCCCGGGGAACCATCCGGCGATGCAGCCTGTGACCACCCCTGCCAATCCCGGGACCGGACCCACCGGGTCCTCCCTGCCCTCGGACTGGTTAGGCATCCTGCCCTTCCCCCTGGCGGACGAGAGCATCACAGGGAACCCGAAGAGCCCTGTCAGCAGCGGGAACAGGACGCTGCCCTCCCCCAGCACCCCGGTGCATGGGATCGGCAGCGTCATGCATGCGTATCCCAGGCATCCCGAGACCAGGAAGGCCGCGAGGCCGAACAGGCCGGTGCGGACGCCCTTCCTGAACTCCGAAGACACCAGGACGAATGCGGCCACCGCCAGGACATAGGGCGTCACATTCTCCACGACCGCCCCCATGCTCCCCGACATGGCGTAATGGAGGGGGATGCTCAGGAGGACGGCCGCAGAGCACCCCACAAGGCTGCCTATGGCGGCCGCCCTCACCGCATCCATCCCCCGGCCTTCCAGAAGGAGCCTGTGGCCCGGCATCACCGATACCGCATCCTCCGAGTCCGGGGCCCCCAGGAACACGGACGGGACGAAATCGACGAAGGAATGGACCACACCGGCGGCCATCATGCAGCAGCATACGGCCACCGTGACGGTGCCGTCCGGGAGGAACCCCGACAGGCCCGAGGCCATGGCGGGGAACGTGGCGGCCATCAGGGCCGCAAGGGTGTTCACATGGATCCCCGGGACCATCCCGCTGAAGGTGCCCATCAGTGACCCCGCGAGTGAGAATGCCACCACTGCGGCTATCGTTACAGGGTCCATGGGGCCTTGTCGGCCCGATTGTATTCAAAAGGACGGGTGTGCGTTCACAGAACAACCGGGCGGCCGTCCCTGACCTCTACCCTTATCATGGTGCGGATATCGATGCCGGTCCTGTCCAGGACCTCCTGCATGTCCTTCGTCTTGTCGAAGACGATGACCGCGCGCACGACCTCGATCCCGTGGGATGATAGCTCCCTCGAGAGCGCTGTCAAGGTTCCGCCGGTGCTGACCACATCGTCCACTATCACGACGCGCTCGCCCTCCGATATCCCGTTGACGTACATCTTCGATTCGGAGTAGCCCGTCCTGTACTGGACCTCTATCTCTCCCGGGATCCCGTATCTGCGCTTGCGGATGACCGAGAAAGGCTTCCTGCAGGAGAGCGACATGGCCGTGGCGATATGGATGCCCATGGCCTCCGGTGCCAGCAGGACGTCGAAATCGTCCCCGCAGAGCTCCAGCAGACCGTCCCTGACCTCCTCCAGGAGCTCGGGGTTCACCTTGGGGATGCCGTCGCTTATGGGGTTGATGAAATACGGATACCCGTTCTTATCGATGACCGGGCTCGACGCCAGGGCCTGCTCCAATCTGGGGAATCTGCCGTGCATGTACCTCAATATAAGAACGTTTTTTTATATCTTGGCGGATGGAGGCGCGATTAAGATGGATGTCGAAGAGAGATTCAAACTTGTGACCAGGAACTCCGAGGAGCTGGTCTCGGAGGATGAACTGCGCAAGCTCCTTGCTGAGAAGGAACAGCCCACGGCATACATTGGATTCGAGCCGTCCGGGATGGTCCATCTCGGATGGGTCCTCGTGGCTCAGAAGATCAAGGACCTGACCGACGCCGGATTCAAGGTCACCATATTCTGGGCCGACTGGCACGCTTACATCAACGACAAGCTCGGCGGCGACCTGGACAACATCAGGACCTGCGCCAGGTACATGGAGGACTGCTTCATCGCCCTCGGGATCCCGAGGGAGAAGGTCGAGTTCAGGTACGCCAGCGAAGTCGTATCCCACACCGAATACTGGGAGAACGTCATCAAGGTCGGGAAGGTCACATCCCTGGCCAGGGTCAAGAGGGCCATGACCATCATGGGAAGGTCCGAGAACGACGACAATATCGATGCCGCGAAGGTCCTCTACCCGATCCTCCAGGCCACCGACATATTCTGCATGGACATGGACCTGGCCTACGCCGGTCTCGACCAGAGGCGCGCCCACATGCTGGCCCGCGATGCCGCGGAGAAGCTGGGATGGAAGAAGCCCATAGCCCTTCACACCCCTCTGCTGCCCGGACTCAAGGGAGGCAACAGGATGGATCCGGTCGAATCCAAGATGTCCAAGAGCGACCCCAGCGGGAACATCACGATCCATGACGACAGGGACGCCATAGCCCAGAAGATGAAGAAGGCGTACTGTCCCCCCGAGAAGGAGCACGAGGACGTCAACCCCGTGCTGATGCTGTGCAAGCACATCATCTTCCCCAGGAACGGAGAGGTCTTCGTGGACCGCCCCGAGAAATACGGCGGACCGGTCACCTACCACAGCTACGAGGAGCTCACGGATGCCTACTTCGGCGGCAGCCTGTCCCCCTTCGACCTCAAGACCGGGGTCACCGACGGCATGGCCAAGACCCTGGCGCCCGTCGCCGAGTACTTCGAGAAGCACCCGGAGAACCGCCAGGCCCTGATGGACATCCTGGCCACTGTCAAGAAGCTCCGCTGAGAGAAAAACCATTCAACGGAGGTCTTCGGCCCTGAACTGCCTGAAGGCCTCCATCACCTTTTTAGAGCACAGGAACAGCATGGCCTCCGCATCCCCGGTGCCGGAGACGCCCGCGGCGCCGCTGTGCCCTCCGCCTTCGGTCATGGTGTCCTTCCCGAGGGAGTTCATGATCTCCCCCATGTGGATGCCCCTGCGGACGATCTCCTGCGTCGCCCTTGAGCTGACCCTGAACTGGTCCGCCCTCTGCGAGGCGACCAGGGCCACGTCCGCCCCGGACTGCATTATGGCCTTCGCGACCGATGCCTCGTAATTGCCGCAGATTGCGGTGGCGACGATGTAGTCCCCGATGCGGTCGAACTTCACGGAGCCCAGCCCCTTCATCACCGCCACCCTCTCGGATATGGTGACAGGGTTGTCGGTCAGGTTCATGACCTCGTCCATTGCGATGCTGTGCTTCGCCATGAGCTCGGAGAACGCCCCCAGGGTGCGGTGGTCCGCGAACCTGAAGTTGGCGGAATCGGTGAGCATGCCGCACATGAGCCCGATGGCCATCCCGCGGTCGATCTCGATCCCCGCGTGGTCCAGGAGGTCCTTCACGACCTCGCAGCACGACGCCCTTCCGTTGTCGCACAGGAAATAATCAGTTTCCCATCTGCCGGTGGGCATGTGGTGGTCGACGATGACGACATCGTCGGGGATGTCCAGTTCCACGTCGAGCTGCTCGGGGGAGGACGTGTCCACGATGACCATCGTGTCGTACTTGGAGACGTCGCACTGCTCCAGGACCGGGATGTCGGTCTTGGTGAGCACGTTCTTGGAGAGCCTATCCACGTTCTTGGGCGCGTAAATGACGGCGTTGCCGAAGCCGCGCATGAGGGCGTAGGCGGACCCTATGGCATCCATGTCCGCATTGCTATGGACCACGATAACCTTGCTTCCGTTCCTAAGCTTCTCGCACACGGCATCGATCATGTCGGAGGCGAACGGTTGTAAGAATAAAAACATGCCACAAGCCGGCCTGGGCAGGTCTGAGGCCGCCCGGAGGCCTTATGGCCCCCGGACGGGTTATGCGCTCACTTGCGCGTGAGCTTCTGGACGGTCTTGTTCTGGCCCAAACCGGTTATGAGAATGTCCGATCCGTACAGCCTGACGGTTATCAGGATGGTTATCACGGCGAACACCACCATGTACACCATCCCCGACAGGACCAGCGTGAGGTCGTCGTACATCAGCGCCTGGACCGCCATCATCGGATGGGAGAACGGGATCGCGAAGACCAGGCCCTGGATGATGCTGGCGGACCCGTACCATCCGGAGAACATGATCACGAACATCGGGATCATCGCCAGGATGCTGAGGGGCATGGTCATAGTCTGGGCGGACTTGTAGTTCTTGGCGAAGGCTCCCAGGATCATGCAGATCCCGAGCGCGCACACGATGGCCAGGAACATGGACAGGGACAGGATGGCGTAATCCCCGTACCCCAGGGAGAGGCCCAGCTCCTCCAGGTCCACGCCCGATGACATGGACTTGGTCATGGATCCCATGTAGAACCTCATGCCGAACATGTAGGCCAGACCGTAGATCAGGCCCACTATTGCGGCCGCCACGATCTTACCGGTCACTATGGACGTCCTCTTGATGGGCAGGGTGAGCAGGGTCTCCAGGGTCTTGTTCTCCTTCTCGGAGCCCATGGAGCTGATCACTATGCTGCCGACCATCATGATGATGATCATGATGATTATCGGTACCATCATCGTGCTGGTGGAGACCTCGCTGGCGATGGCCTGGGGGGTGACACCGTCGTGGGGGACCCCGTTGACGATGGTCTTCATGTTGTGGCCTCCGTGGGTGATCGGGTTGGCCAGGAACGAGTAGATGCTCGGATTGTCAATGCTCTTCTTGATGAGCAGCGATGACAGGTTGTTGTTGAGCGCATCCACCAGACTGTTGACCGTCGTGGAGGACACGGACCCGAACATCCCCGTGGGCTCGTAGAGGTAGTACTCGTAGATGACGGCCTTCCTCAGGTCCAGGGCTGTGGTGTCGGGCTGCATGTTGTGCTCGATGTTCTTCGCGAAGTCCTGGTCCAGCACTATTAGCGAGCTGATCTCGTACTCCTTCATCACATCGTACAGGTCGCGGTCCCCGATGACCACGGTGCGGAGGTACTGCCCGACGTCGCTGGCGGGCACGCCGGCGTTGATGTAGGCGTCCCTCAGCTCGATGTAGGCGTTCCACTCGGTCCCGTCCTCGAGGACGACGGTGTTGTCCTCGTATCCGGCTATCCCCAGCACGGGGAGCCCGGAGGCCTTCTCGACCTCTCCGCCGATGAGCCCGCCGAGGCTCGCGAAGAGTATCACCATGATGATCACGGATGCGACGGATCCGGGGGTCAGGAGCTCCCTGACCTCCTTCTTCACTATGTTGGTCAGATGGTTCATCCCTTCACCACCTTGACGAAGACCTCTTCGAGGGTGTCCACGCCGTACTGCTCCTTCAGCTCCGCGGGCGAGCCCACGACGACCAGGTTCCCCTGGTCCAGCAGTCCGACGCGGTCGCAGAGCATGTCCACCTCGAACATGTTGTGGGACGACATGACCACTGTGACGCCGGAGGCGGCTATGTCCTTGATGACCTGCCTTATCTCGAAGGCGTTGATGACGTCCAGGCCGGACGTCACCTCGTCCATTATCGCTAGCTTGGGCTGGGGCATGATGGCCCTTGCGATGAGCAGCCTGCGCATCATACCCTTGCTGTATGTGTCGACCTTGGAGTCTATCCTGTCGCCGAGGTCCGCGAGCTCTATGCCCCTGCGGATCATGGCTTCCCTCTCCTCTCCGCTCTTGAAGAAGCTGGCCATGAACTCCAGGTACTTGCGGCCGGTGAGGTCCTTATACGCGCCGGCGTCCTCCGGGAGGTAGCTGATGACCTCCCTGACCCTCTCCGGTTCGGTGGCGACATCGTGTCCGTACACCTGGATGGAGCCGGAGGTGATCCGAAGCAGGGTGGATATCATCCTCAGCGTGGTCGTCTTGCCGGCTCCGTTGTGGCCGATGAGGCCGAAGATCTCCCCCTCCTTCACGGACAGGGTTATCCCGTGCACAGCCTCCCGGTTGCCGTAGGATTTGCGGACATCGTTCAGAACGAGTGCATCCGTCATGGACGGGTGATGATGGTCGCTATATTAGATAATTATAGGAAGAGGGTTGGTTGAAGGGGTTTCACTCCGAGGGCATGTTGCCCATTGCGGCAGAGATTGTCTGCTGGAGCACGGTGTACTTCTCTTTGAGGGAGTTCTCCTGGCGCTCCAGGCTGCCGATCCTGACCTCCATCATCTCGATGGACTCGTCCAGATCGGCCTTGAGGGCCTCGACGTCGTCCACCTTTATGAGGAGGGATCCCGCGGTCTTGTAGACGGCGCCGGTGCTCTTGTTGAGCTCCTCCCTGGTCCTGACGAGCTCGCGTTTCTGCGCATCGTACTGGACCTTCTGGCTGGATACGGCCTGCAGCTGCTGCTGGACCTGCTGGAACTGCGTAATCTGGTTCTGGAGCTGTGGGCTGATTCCGTTCATCATATCACCTTGTTAACTCTCCGATGTCCTCGACGACCTTCATGCACTCTAGGTACGAGTTGACTGCTGCCCTCATGGCCGACGTGTCGGAGGCGCAGATGGTTATCTCTGCTCCCTGATCCGTGCGGCGGATCTCCGTGGTCGTCCGGGGAAGCTCCCTTCCGGCCTCCGGAGAGATGGCGGCGACCGCCGGAGCGGCCTGCTCGCCATCGATCGTAAGGACAGCTCTGAGCATATCAGTCGGACTTCAGGACCTTCTTCACATTGGGTCTGTCCTTGAAGAAGATCTTGGATCCGCACTTCTCGCACTGCAGCCCGAGGGCGTTGACGTTCCTGACGGGCTCATTACACTTCGCGCATCTGTACATTAAGATCACTGATGGACTTACTGCTCGGATACCTTGGAGATTTCCTTCTTGGTCTTGGGGGTGTAGGCCTCGGCGGCGAACTTGGTAGCGCAGTGCCTGCACTCCCAGATACCGGAGCTGACCCTCTTGACGGACATGTGGTGGCAGACGGGGCACTCGTGCTTGGCCTTCTGCGTAGCCTCGATGGTTTTTATCCTGTTGCGGACGACGACTCCGTACCTGGCACCGAACCTGCCGGAGCTTCCCGCCTTCTGTGTTCTCTTTGACATGATGAATCACCCGATGATTTTTCTGATCTCGATGCCCTTCTCGACGGCCCTGTCAAGGCACTGGCTGAGCTCGTCGAGCGTTATCGAACCGCGGCCGCCCTTCTGCATTGCCCTGAAGTTGCCGTTGTCGTCGGTTGTCACCGTTAAACGCGCGCTCGAGATCTGTTCTTCGTCGAAATTAGGGTCTACTATTAAATGATTGCCTATCTTGGCCTCCGTTATGGATATGGGCGTGCAGGTGATGGGCAGGGGCTTGTTCTCTCCCTTGCCGTACTGCTCGCCGGGGATGGTCGCATCCTTGAGGGCGCAGACCGCCGCCAGGTTGGCCGCGTCGAACAGGTTGCCGTCGTGGTTGATGGCGTAGATATCGACGAAGCACATCCATACCTCCTCTCCGGGCACGATGCAGAGGGCCTCGACATCGACCATGCCGGACTCGCGGATACCGCGGTCGACGACACGTGCCAGCTCGATGGCATCCTCTCCGGGCGGACCGGATTCGAAGGAGGGGTGGGCCATGGGGATGAGCTCTGCCCCGGTGGTGAGGACACCGATGTTGGGGGTGTCGGGGAACGGGGTCCCGGGGATGATCTTGACTCCGGCCATGACCACGGTCTTGCCGATTTTCACCTTGGCGGATCCGTCGGCGCTCTCGATGAGCCCGGTCTCCACCTCGATCTTCCTGACGTCAGCGAGCCCGCGTCCGTCCTCTCTGGTGCCGGCCTCGATGAGCTTCATCATGTGGTCGCGCTTGATCTCGGACATCATCTCGACGCTCATTCCGACACCTCCCCTTTCTTCGCGGAGTAGCGCCTCTTGAGGGCGTCCCTCTGCAGGTCGTAGACCTCGTGGCAGGCGTTGACGGCCAGGTCGATTGCGTGGTCGAACTCCTCGCGGGTCATGTTTCCGTCCATCTGGAGCAGGACGATCTCGTCGGTGGAGGGCACGATGGCGATGGGCACGTCGGCCTGTCCGTAGTTGTCCTCCTCCTTGTTGAGGTCCAGGAGGACGTGTCCGTCCGCTTTTCCGGCGGCGATGGCGGGGACGATGTCCCTCATGGGGATGCCTGCGTCGGCCAGGGCGACGGATGCGGCGGTGAGCCCGGCGCAGCGGGTACCGGCGTTGGCCTGGAGGATCTCGATGTAGACGTCGATGGAAGCGCGAGGGTAGAGCTCGGTGAGGACGACCTTCTCGAGAGCCTCGGAGATGATCTTGGAGATCTCGATGGACCTTCTGTCCGGTCCGGGCCTCTTCCTGTCGCTGACGGAGTAGGTCTCCATGTTGTACTTGCACTGAACGATCGCCTTCGTAGGGTCCTGCAGGTGCCTGGGGTGGCACTCCCTGGGCCCGTAGACGGCCGCCAGGACCTTGTTCTTTCCAATCTCCACGTATGCGGATCCGTCCGCATTGTCGAGGACTCCTGCCTCGATCTTGATCGGCCTGTGCTGCTCGGCGGTCCTTCCGTCGATCCTCATGCCGTTCTCGTCGACCAATACCATATCTGTATGTCCGCTCATGGTCACTCCTCCTGGTAACCGTACTCGTTCTGAGGGAGCCTGCTCCCGATAAAGTCTTTAACTGCGTCCGTGAGGTTCCCGCTCTGGGCCTTGGACTCGATCATAGCTATCGCCTCGGCGGCGACATCGCAGTTCTCGTCATCGCCGTCGATCCATATCCTTCCGTTCTGGCCTACCGTGATGCGGCAGTCTGTCATGTTCTTCAGCATGGAGATCATGGTGCCGCTCTTACCGATGACCCTGGAGACCTTGGAGCAGGGGATTGTGACTACCCTCCCGCCGGTGATCCTCCTGAGTCCGGAGTCCTTCATGGTGACCTGTATCTTCCTGCTCTCGTCGACGGACAGGATCTTGATGATCACGACGTTCCCGATGCCCAGGTACTTCGACGTGTCGCCGAACTCCACCTTCCAGGGCACCTCGCTCACATGCAGGGGTGCGGGGTACGGGGCGTTTATGTCGACCATCCAGTTGGACGGTCCGATGTCGTTTATCACGCCGATGACGGTGTCCCCGGACTTGGGCATGTAGCAGCCCTTGAGGGGAATGACGCCGACGGTGTTCTGGAACACGTTCCTGACCCCCGTCACGCTGGCGCGAACCTTGCCATCCTGCACGTATGCGTTCTCTCCCGGTTTCATCCCCGTCTCATCGAGGACATCGCCCGGGACCACGATCTCGCGTGTCGGTCTGGCGTTTCTTCTTTCCATTTTATCACTCTCGCGAATGTCAGCTTATGAGCTTGACGGACGCCGAGCCCTTCGTCTTGTGCTTCAGCTTGTCCGTCATCTCGTTAATCAGCCCGGCCGGTATCTCCATGACACCGATCCACGAGCCGTCGGCGGTCCATTCCTCCTTCTCGATCAGACCGTAATGGATCAGATCGTCGAAGCAGCGCCCGTAGTCGGCACCGCTTAGCTTGATGGCCACCTTGCTCTTCTCGAACCTTATCGGGATGAGCGGTCTGAGGAGCTTCATTGCCTCCTCGATCTCTTTGTCAAGGGGTTTGAAGGGATCCACATGGAACTTGGCCTCTTCCAGGGCCAGCTGGATCCTCATAGGAGGATGCGGCGTGTGGGTCTGGGGGTTGATGGCGTTGGCGGCGATGTAGGTTATGACCTGCTGCCTCTTCGCCTCGAGCATCTCCTTGCGCTGCTCGGCGGTGATCTGCACCTCGCCCTTGTCGACGATGACGCGGGCGATCTCCCCGATATCCTCGGTGCCGAATGCCTCCTTGATCTTGTCCTCGGCCGGCCTGGTCCCCTTGCCAGCGTTCTTGAAGACGTCCTCGACCGCCATGAACTCCAGGATGTCGAAGGGCTTGCCCTGCTTCATCACGTCCACGATCTTCGGGTCGAGGAGTATCTCGAACGTCTCGCCATGGCTCTCGAGCCTTGCGACTATGGCATCGTCCAGATTGACCATAGGACCGCCTCACATCTTGGCGATGAGGGCGGAGATCTCGGACTCTCCGAGCCTCCTGAACTTCTTCCCGATGTCCGCCACTCCGATCTCGACGGATTCAGCCTTGACCTCTCCCTCGGTCGCTGCCGCGAGGGCCTTGAGACCGAGGACGATGGCGTCCTCGAAAGACATGCCGTCCTGGAATTCGTTCTCGAACATCTCCATGACGGCGGGGCGGCCGTTGCCGATTCCGGTAGCCTTGTAGGACACGAGGGCCCCGGAGGGGTCCGTCTCGTAGAGGTACACGCCGCTGTCGTCGGTACCGGCGACGAGCAGGGCGGTCCCGAACGGACGGGCTCCGCCGTACTGCGTGTAGTTCTGCTTCTGGTCGCAGATCTTCTTGACCAGCATCGAGACCGAGATGTTCTCGCCGTAGTTGATCCTGTGGATCTGGGCCTGCTTCCTGGCCTCGTCGACCAGAACCCTGGCGTCGGCGACGAGACCGGAGGTCGCGCAGCCGATGTAGTCATCGATGTCGTGGATCTTCTCGGTGGATTTAGGCTCGAGGAGTCTGCTGGGAGATTTCTTGTCGACTATGAGCGCCACTCCGCCGTCGTACTTGATTCCGATCGTTGTGGAACCCTTCTTGACCGCTTCGCGGGCATACTCGACCTGAAACAACCTTCCATCAGGGGAGAACACGGTGATTCCCCTGTCATAAGCCATCTGTCCTGGTTGCATTTGTAAAGCTCTCCTATTATCTGACGCGTCCTAGATATCAGTGCACTATAAAGACGTAACCTATCGAAGGTCAGATCGTCTAGCAGGATCGCTTGCGCTTGCGGGGCACCCTGAGCTCGGGATAGCGGTCGCGCAGGGTCCTGAGGGTGCCCGATGTGCGGCGCGACTCGGAGCCCGGCCATAATTCGGAGACCGCGCCTGTCACGGCATCGACATGCGCGGGCTCGCAGCGGACAACGGCGTCTCCGCCGCGGCAAGTGATGACCTTGACGTCGGGGGTAAAGGACGGATGCGACTCAATCCCGCGGACAAGATCGTCGCGGGACAGCCCCTCGGGGACGTGCAGCGCGATGTAGCGCCTCCTTCCGCGGACTGCCTTCACGACCATGACGGTACCATGGGCGGGGCCGATTTAACCCTTGCTAAGACCGGCCTCCCCGACCGGTCCGATGCCAAAAAATCAAGTTAGAATCGGAACCTCTACGGCCCATATCCGCCTCAGGGATGTGTTGTTACGAATCAAAAATACGTGTTACTGGTTGGATGGATTGAGACAAGCATCCATACATATTATGTACCAGACATTGAATTTTTATCGATTTCTCATCATTCCAATATTTAATTATATGCAAGATTTAGGCAGTCATAAATGCGGTTTAGGTTCATCCTAAAACTACGTATCCGAATGTGAATATCCAACAAAAATTCACGTTGTATTAGTGTTATAGATAATAGAAGATTATCAGATAATTTTCAATGCTGGCTAATTAAAATTTAGATAACCCTAAAAATTTTAGATGCTACGTATTTTGAGATTGAAGATTTCCTTTGGATAGAGCAGTGCAGATATAAAATAATTTCTTAATATGCCTTAATATACCCTATCTTCTATTATAGAATCATTCCAAACACCGTTTGGTAAACGGAGGCAATGATTTGACTAAATCGGCGTTAGTTATCGGTGGAGGAATAGCCGGAATCCAGGCTTCGTTGGATCTTGCAGACAGGGGCATCCATGTCTACCTGGTGGAGAGAGACGCCACCATCGGTGGAGTGATGTGCCGTCTGGACAAGACTTTCCCGACGAACGACTGTTCCGCTTGTATCCTCTCGCCCAAAATGGCGGATTGTAACGGACACCCTAACATCGACGTTCTGACCTACCACGAGGTCCTGAGCGTTGACGGAAAGGCCGGAGACTTCAAGGTCAAGGTCCTCAAGAAGGCCAGGTACGTCAACCCCAAGGAGTGTACCGGCTGCGGCGACTGTATCGCCAAGTGTCCTAAGAAGAACATCCCGGACAAGTACGAGTTCGGCCTCACCACAAGGAAAGCGATCTACATCCCCCACGCACAGGCTGTCCCCCGTGTCGCACTTATCGACAAGGACTACTGCATGATGCTCAACAGCGGCAAATGCGGACTGTGCGCCAAGAACTGCGGTAAGGGAGCCATCCACTACGACGACAAGGACGAGGAGATCGTCCTCGAGGTCGGTTCCATCATCGCTGCGCCCGGATTCAAGGTCTGGGACGCCCACAACGCCAGCGAGTACGGCTACGGCAGGTTCAAGAACGTCGTGACCGCGATCGAGTACGAGAGGATCATGTGCGCATCCGGTCCCAACAGGGGACACATCACCATCCCCTCCTCCGGAGAGGACCCCAAGAAGATCGCGTACATCCAGTGCTGCGGATCCAGGTCCGAGAAGAAAGGCTGGAAGAAGTACTGCTCCTCCGTGTGCTGCATGTACGCCACGAAGCAGGCCATGATCACCAAGGAGCACGGAGACCTCCAGGAAGACATCTTCTTCATGGACATCAGGTCCTACGGAAAGGAGTTCGAGGCCTACATCCACAGGGGAGAGGACGAGTACGGAATCAGGATGCACAGGGGAGCCCGTGTGGCCAACGTCGAGGAGGACCCCGTCACCAAGAAGCTGACCATCAGCTACACCGATGACCAGAACAACGGAGTCTCCGAGGAGTTCGACATCGTCGTCCTGTCCATCGGACTCGCGCCCCCGGAGGGAGCCGAGGAGTTCGCCAAGACGCTCGGAATCGAGCTCAACGAGTACGGCTTCTGCAAGACCAGCGTGTTCCACCCGCTGGAGACCACCAGAGAGGGTATCTTCGTCACCGGTGCTTTCGCCGCCCCGAAGGACATCCCCACATCCGTCGCCGAGGCCTGCGGATCCTCCGCCAAGGCCGGTGCCTGGATCGTCGATGAGAACTTCGAGCCCTGCGCCCCCAAGGTCTACCCCGAGGAGAAAGAGGTCGAAGGAAAGGAGCCCAGGGTCGGTGTTTGGGTCTGCCACTGCGGAATCAACATCGGATCTGTGGTTGATGTTCCCAGCGTCGTCGAGTACGCCAAGGGCCTGCCCAACGTCGTCCTCGCCAGGGAGTCCCAGTACGCTTGCGCCCAGGACTGCCTCGAGAGCATCTCCGCCGCGATCAAAGAGAACGACCTCAACAGGGTCGTCGTCGCATCCTGTACCCCCAGGACCCACGAGCCCCTCTTCAGAGAGGCCTGCAGGGATGGAGGACTGAACAAATACCTGTGCAACATGGCCAACATCCGTGACCAGTGCTCCTGGATCCACATGCACGAGCACGAGGCCGCCACCAAGAAGGCCAAGGACCTGCTCAGGATGGCAATCGCGAAAGCGAGCCTGCTCGAGCCCCTCGTCGGATCCGAGATCCCCGTCACCAACGCCGCCGCCGTCATCGGTGGAGGTATCACCGGTATGACCGCTGCACTCGACATCGCCGCCCAGGGCTACCCCGTCCACCTCGTCGAGAGGGAGGCCGAGCTCGGAGGATTCGCACGCAACTTCCGCCACAAGGAGGACGGAGTCGCAGTCACCGACTTCATCAAGGAGACCATCGCGAAAGTCGAGAGCAACAAGCTGATCAAGGTCCACAAGGGAGTCACCGTCAAGGACATCCCCGGATTCGTCGGTAACTTCAAGCTCCAGCTCTCCAACGGAGAGGAGCACCCCGTCGGAGCCGTCCTGTTCGCTGTCGGAGCCGCTGCCTACGAGCCTACCGAGTACAACTTCGGAAAGGACGACAAGGTCATGACCCAGATCGTCGCCGAGAAGAAGATCGACGAGGGCAAGTTCAACGCCGAGAACGTCGTCTTCATCCAGTGCGTCGGATCCAGGAACGACAACGTCCACTACTGCTCTCGTGTGTGCTGCGCCGCATCCCTGCGCATGGCCATCCAGATCAAGATGAACAACCCCATGGCCAACGTCACCATCGTCCACAAGGACATCAGGACGTACGGATTCCGCGAGGAGCTGTACCTCAGGGCGTGCCAGATGGGAGTCAAGTTCCTCAGGTACCCTGTCAACGACGCCATGCCTGCCTACGACGGCAAAGTCGTGAAGGCCTTCGACGCCACCCTCGGAGCCGAGCTCGAGGTCCCCGTCGATGCCCTGATCCTCGCCGCCGGTATCGCTCCCATGAGGGAGGAGAAGGAGGCTCTGGCCAAGATGGTCAAGGTCCCCATATCCAAGGACGGATTCTACTTCGAGGCCCACCAGAAGCTGAGGCCCGTCGACTTCGCAACCGAGGGAGTCTACGTCGCCGGAGCCGCCCACTGGCCCAAGTTCATGGACGAGTGTATCGCCCAGGCCTCCGGAGCCGCCTCCAGGATGCTGACCGTCATCTCCAAGGACAAGCTCATCTCCGAGGGTATCGTCGCCGTGTCCAACCACAACCTGTGCGACGGATGCGGAGTCTGCGTCGGATGCTGTGACTACAACGCCATCAGCCTCGAGGAGCAGCCCAACGGAACCTTCAAGAGCGTCGTCAACGCCGGTCTGTGCAAGGGATGCGGATGCTGCGTCGCCTCGTGCCCTGCCGGTGCCATGGAGCAGAGAGGATTCAGGAACAAGCAGATCATCGCTGAGATCGATGCCTGCCTCGACTACCCTGTGGGAGGAGAGTGATTACGATGGACGGATTCGAACCTAGGATCGTTACCTTCTGCTGCAACTGGTGCTCCTACGCGGGTGCCGACGGAGCTGGAGTCGCAAGGCTGCAGATGCCCACCAACTTCCGTATCATCAGGACCATGTGCTCCGCACGTGTCGACCCCGAGTTCATCCTCAGGGCCTTCTCCAAAGGAGCCGACGGAGTCATGGTTCTCGGATGCCACCCTGCCGACTGCCACTACATCGGTGGAAACTACAGGGCCAGAAGGAGGATCGCCCTCCTGAGGATGGTCCTCGAGCAGTACGGATTCGACCCCAAGAGGCTCAAGCTCGAGTGGGTCTCCGCATCCGAGGGAGAGAAATTCCAGAAGACCGTCGTCGAGTTCATCGACACGATCAAACAGCTGGGCCCCACACCCCTTCAGAAGGAGGCGAACTGATATGGGATTCCTCGACAAGATATTCAAGAAAGAAGACAAGAAAGAGAAGGCCGCACCCAAGGCCGAGCCTGCCGCCGCACCCAAGGCTGCACCCGCTGCAGCCCCCAAGTGCGACTGCGCGAACAAGGATGTCGACGCTACCGTCGGACTCCAGGCCGCCGACCTCGGCGAGCTCCTCCCCGGAGCACCTCCGGGAGGAAAGATCAAGCTGGCCATCTACTGGGCAGCCGCCTGCGGTGGATGCGACGTCTCCATCCTGGACACCAACGAGAGGATCCTGACCGTCGGTGACATGGCCGACATCGTCATGTGGCCCGTCGCCGCCGATGGAAAAGAGAAGGACATCGAGGCCATGGAGGACGGCGAGATCACCGTCTCCATCATCTCCGGAGCCGTCAGGAACAGCGAGAACGAGCACATGGTCAAGCTCCTGAGGAAGAAGTCCAAGATCGTCGTCTCCTACGGAACCTGCGCCTGCTTCGGTGGAAGCCCCGCCCTCGCCAACCTCGTGTCTGGCGCTGACGAGATCAAGGACTACGTCTACCTCAAGACGCCCACCTCCGCCAACTACCAGGCCGAATACTGCAAGGACAAGCCCATCATCCCCCAGTACTCCTACCAGGCACCTGAGGGAGAGCTCACCCTGCCCGTGATGTTCAACACGGTCAAGACCCTGGACCAGACCATCGACGTGGATTACTACATCCCCGGATGCCCGCCTCTCCAGGAGTCCATCAGCCACATGCTGAAGGCCGTCGCCGACTTCGCCTACGCTGGTGTCGCTCTGCCCCCCAAGGGAACCATGATCGGAGTCACCACCAGGACCCTCTGCGAGGAGTGCCCCAGGAAGAAGGAGAACGCCAGGATCACCAAGATCAACGAGCCCCATGAGGTCGATGTCAAACCCGACGTCTGTCTGATGGACCAGGGAATCCTGTGCCTCGGTCCCGCCACCGTCGGAGGATGCGGCGCCAGATGCACCCGCGTAGGCCAGCCCTGCCGTGGATGCTACGGACCCACCACCGATGTGCAGGAGCAGGGAGCCAGTATCTTCACCGCTATCGCGTCCATGTTCCCCATCAGGGAGGATGACGGTATCATCGGCGAGGATGAGATCATCAACATCATGAGCACGATCAAGGACCCGCTCGGGTACTTCTACGCGTTCACGCTCGGAAAGTCTCTCATCAAGAGAGGAGTTACAGAAGGAGGTCAGTAAATGGCTGCACCTATCATTTGGGATGAAAAGAAAAAAGTCACAGAGAAGCGTGTGACCGTCGACCCCATCACCCGTCTCGAGGGACACGGAAAGATCGAGATCTTCCTCGACGACAAGGGAGACGTCACCAACGCATACTGGCAGGTCCCCGAGCTGAGAGGCTTCGAGAGGTTCTGCATCGGAAGGAAAGTCACCGAACTCAACCAGATCACCGCCAGGCTCTGCGGTGTGTGCCCCGGCGCGCACCACTTGGCATCCACCAAAGCCATCGACGGCTGCTACAACACGAAGCCCACCGCGACCGCGTTCCTCCTGAGGGACACGTTCTACAACGCGCACTTCGTGCACAGCCACATCGCGCACTTCTACGCCCTGGCCGCACCCGACTTCGTGTGCGGTCCCGCCGCCCCGGCAGCCGAGAGGAACGTCCTCGGAGTCGTCGGCCGCGTCGGACTGGAGCTCGGAAGCGCCGTCCTCAAGACCCGTAAGGAGGCCCAGAGGGTCCAGGCTATCATCGGTGGAAAGCCCACCCACCCCGTCATGGGAGTTCCCGGTGGAGTCACCACTGCCATCAACAAGGAGCAGCAGCAGGAGATCATCGGCTACGCCGAGAACATGGTCGAGTTCTCCAAGACCTCCCTGCAGGTCTTCAAGGACGTCGTCTACTCCAACAAGGACTACATGGACATCGTCCTCAACCCCGACCTGTACTACCACGAGACCTACCACATGGGTCTGGTCAACGACAAGGACCAGTTCGAGATCCACGACGGAAAGGTCAAGGTCGTCAACCAGAAGGGAGAGGAGACCCACAAGTACGACCCGTACGACTACCTCGACAACATCGCCGAGGCCGTCCTGCCCTGGTCCTACGAGAAATTCCCCTACCTGAGGAACCCCGGATGGAAGGGACTCGTCGACGGACCCGAGAGCGGAATCTACAGGGCCACACCCCTGTCCAGGCTGAACGTCGCCAAAGAGATGCCCACCCCCATCGCCCAGGAAGCCTTCCTGGAGTACAAGGGCATCCTGAAGGATGTCGGTGTCACCGGCCCCTGCCAGCACACCCTCGTCACCCACTGGGCCAGGATCATCGAGATGATCTGCTGCGCCGAGAAGTGCCTGCAGGACGCTCAGAACCCCGACATCGTCAACGGAGACATCAAGCAGAAGGACATCGTGCCCGGAGGACGCGGAGTAGGATGCGTCGAGGCTCCCAGAGGAACCCTGACCCACGACTACACCTGCGACGAGAACGGAATCGTCACCGCATGCAACATGGTCGTCGGAACCACCAACAACAACCCGCCGATCTGCATGGATGTGGCCAAGGTCGCCAAGGCCCTGATCCACAACTTCGAGGTCTCTCCCGGTCTGCTGAACATGGTCGAGATGGCGTTCAGGGCATACGACCCCTGCAACTCCTGCGCCACGCACAGCCTGCCCGGACAGATGCCCATCACCGCGGTCATCAGGAACGCGGACGGATCCGTCTACGACACGCTCACCCGCTGAGCTTGAAAACCGAGGGGGCCCTGCCCCCTCATTTTACCTTCTACCCTTCTCTAATTATAATATCAATATAGGGCGTCGGAAAGCGCGTCTGAATCGATACCGTCAGGTGTACTTCGCACGCTTGCGGGGACCGTCCTTGTAACGGGAATCGTCACGGCCGCGGATCATCAGGTCCTGCCTGCGGCCGAGGTCTATTCCGTCCAGAAGGTAGAGATGGGCGTTGTCCAGATCGAGCATGTCGCTGTTCAATATGGGGCCCAGAAGATCCTCGTCGATGACGTTGACCGGGGATCCCCCGAGCATCCTGTTGAAGGCCGGCACCACCATGAAGACCCTCGGAAGGGCGGGGTAGCGGTCGTTGGACGATTCCTTGAACACGCCGCGGAACCAGCAGGGCTCGTTGGTCTGCCTGCCGACGCCGTCCCTGAACATGACCGCCGGATGGTTGTGCGCCATGACGAGAGTATCGCAGGCCATCACCTCGGGCGACGGCCACGTATGGCCGTGTACGAACCCCACATCATCGACTATGAGCCCGGTAGCAGGCCTGATGCGCACCCTTCCGGGAAGGAACTCCTCTATCTGAGTGTCGTGGTTCCCGCGGACCACATCGACCATCTGGAAGCGCTCCAGGAGGGTCTCGAAGAAATCAGGGATCTCGGCGAACTCCTGCTTCGTGGAACCGGGCACGGAATCCTTCACATCCCCTATCACAATGAGCCTGTTGATATCGTCATCCGCAGACGACAGTATGGTGTCCAGCATCTCCTTCGTACGGGACACCAGGTTGAACCCTTTGGCCCTCAAATGGGATTCCACGCCTATGTGCAGATCCCCTATGACAAGAGAGTTCCCCGCCCTCAGTGCGGGTACACCGTGTATGGGCTGGAGGTCCATGGTCACCTCAGACCGTCGCGGAGCACATGGGGGATCTCCTCCAGCACATCCATGGCCGTCAGCCCGTAGGACTTGTCGGCGAACGCCCTATCTCCGGCAGAGCCGCAGATATAGGCTGCAAGGCAGGCGGCATCGAACGGGGCCATGCCCTTGGACAGGAGGGCTGCGGTGCATCCCGCCAGCACATCCCCAGTGCCGCCGCCGGTCATCCCGGCGTTACCTGTGCGGTTTATCCTGCACCTCTTCCCATGGCAGATCATGTCCTCGCGACCCTTCAGGAGGATCGTTGCGTCCATCTTCTCAGACATCGACCCGATGCCCGAACCATCATCCAATGATGCGAACTCCCCGTGGTGCGGCGTGAGAACGGCATCGTGGAGCCTCATCCCTCTGACCGCTTTCAGCCCGTCGGCATCGATGACCATGGGTCTGTCGCACCTCTCCACGAACGCCCTGACGGCATCCAATGTATCCTGTGCATCGCCCAGGCCCGGTCCGATGAGGACCGCGTCATACCTTGAGGACATCTCCAGAAGCCTGTCGACAGACTGAGATGTCAGATGATCGCCGGGCAGCCTTGTGCCGATGGCCACCGGGCATGAGGAGGCCACGATATCGAAGACGCTCTCCGGAACGCAAACATGGACGAGATCGGCCCCTGTGCGCAATGCGGACATGCTGGCCAGCACCGGGGCTCCGAAATAGGGCCCTCCGGATATGACCAAGAGCCTTCCGTTGCGTCCCTTATGGCTGTCAGGCTCCGGGACAGGGTATCTGAGCATGTCTCCCGGACCGACGTATCTCGACGCCTCCTCCGGGATCCCTATGTCGGCGACGACCACTTTGCCGCATCCCGATTCCATGCCTGTCTTCATATCATAGAACGTGACGGTGGCAACCGGAGATATTGCAGTGCCCGTGCCGAATCCCGAGGGGACATCCACCGATATGATGGTCCTCCCGGAACCGTTCGCGGCCTCGATGAATCCCTTGTAGGGCTCATGCACCTCGCCGGATATCCCGGTCCCGAGGGCGCAGTCGACGATGACATCGGCCCAATCCAGCTCCTCGCGGCTGTACGGCACAATAGGGCACTCCAGCACGGAATAGTATTCGCGGGCCTCGGCCGTGCGTATTCCCGAGGCCTTCTTCAGGAGGGCCACCTTGCATGATCCGGGATCCATGAGAAGAGCGGCGGCGAATCCGTCTCCCCCGTTGTTCCCGGTGCCGCAGACGAACATGACCTTCTTGCCCGGATAGCTATCCTTGAGGAAATCCGCCACGGCCCTGCCTGCGTTGCCCATGAGCTCCTTCACAGGCACGCCTAACGCTTCAGAATTGGCATCCAGTACCCTGGATTCCAGCGGAGTGATCATAGGATCACGCCTTGTTGCTTACAAGGATCTGCCCGATCTTGACGAGGAGCTCCGTCTTCTGGTAGACTCCGCGCTCGACCTTCACGCAGCCGTTGGAACGGCGGTGCGTCTTGGGATAGGCCTTGTCCTCGAGGATCTCGTATTCGAGGTCGAGGATCATTGCGCCCTTGGCGATGATGTCGAGATCGGGGTTCCTGACGCAGAGCTCCTTGGGGAGCCTCCTGCCTTCTGCCCTCGTGCGGTCCAGGTCGAAGTATTCCGGCCACAAAGTAATCGCAACATCCGCATCGTATGCCATGGGGACTCCGATAAATATCGTTCTTATAAAACCTTGCGAAAGAAGAATGGAGAAATTGCACCCCCGAAGGGGGTGGAAGAGGTTTGTGTCAATGTGATTACTCGAGCAGGACTGCGTTGATTGCCCCATCCTGGCCGGGCCTGGATGTGACGATGGCGTCTCCGATCTCGGTGGAGATGGTAGCGCCCTTGTTCATGATGTTACGCTGAACGTAGTTAGGGTCAGCGGGGTTCGTCTTGACAGTGAGGATCTTGACCTTCTTGACGGTGTTGGTCTTCTTGTCGACGACGTTTGCGTACTCTGCGCTGAGCATACCAACCTTGACACTTCCGCCGCGTCCGCGATACTGCTTGAGGGACTGCGCACCAATCCTGGTGAACTGCTTCTCTCTACCGATCTCGAACTTGCGCTTGCCCTGTGCGGAGACAAGTCTGCCTCCAGTGGGCTTCCTGTTGGATTCACCCTGCCAAAGTGCCATTGTAATCGTCCCTCTATCGAGGTTGTGTATTTAAGCCTACCCCTCGTCCGAAGCCCTGAAACGATGCATTCAAGCGCTCTTGGGGCCCTTCAGCTCCACCTTGACCTGCCCGTCCACGATGTCGACCACCGCGCAGTATCCGTCGCGGGCCGGCCCGGGATTGAGGAAAGTGGTCTTCCCGTACACCTGGGTGCCGATCGCCTCGTGTATGTGGCCGGACATGGCGAGAATGGGGTGGAACTCGTCGACGATCCTCTTGATCGCGGGGCTCCCGACGCTCTGTCCCGAGGGGATCTCGTCGAGGATGCCGTAGGACGGGGCGTGAGTCATGAGCACCATGCCCTCGGAGGCGTTCCTCTTGAGGCCCTCGTAGAGCTCGTCCTCGGTGAGCTCGAAGGTGGTGTTGAATATGGTGATGTTGGATCCGCCGAGGCCGACAAAGTTGTAACCGCCTATCTCCGCGCACTTGCCGTGCATGTCGGTGCAGACGCCGGCGACCTTGGCTGGCAGGTCGCGGGGATCGCAGTTGCCGGGGATGGCGTAGACCTTCGCATCGATCTTGGAGATGATGTCCGCGGCCTCCTCTCCGGTGCCGAAGTCTGTGACGTCGCCGAGGAACACCACGAACTCCGCCGAGCTCTTTCTGATCTCGGCGTTTATCCACTCGAGAGCGGACCTTTTCTGATGCAGGTCCGTTATGACCAGGAATCTCATGATGCGGTCATCCAGATGTCCAATACATATACTTCTGTACTAAATGCTCGAGATCATCATAGGATCGGCCACAGGAAAAGGCTTCTACGGGACGGTCAATCATGTGACGATGATCCTGGAATTCGATGGGAGAAGAGCGGTCCTTTTCGAAGGGGCATCCCCCGATGCGCCGCTCGTCGTGCTCAACACCGTCCACGGGGAGGGCGGATCCATTGTGGATGCGCTCCGCGGGATCACCGGCAGGGATGCCTCCATCCTGTGCATTGAAGGTCTTGACTGGAACGACGACATGTCGCCCTGGTCCATGCCGGCGGTCGGGAAGGGGGATGGGTTCGGCGGCAGAGCCGATGCGTATCTGAAGACGCTGACCGGCACCATCGTCCCGGAGGCGCTGTCGGAATCCGGGCTGGAACCGAGATTCAGGGCGATAGCGGGCTATTCCATGGCCGGCCTGTTCGCTGTGTACTCCGTGTACCGCACCGACATGTTCTCCAGGGTCGCGAGCGCCTCGGGCTCCCTCTGGTTCCCGGGATTCACCGATTTCATGGCCAGGAGCCGTCCGGTAAGGGTGCCGGAGAGGGTCTACCTGTCCCTGGGGGACAAGGAGGCCAAGACCAGGAACGCCATCATGGCGTCGGTGCAGAACCGCACGGACACCGTGCGCAGCAGGTTCGAGGGAATGGGATCGGAGACGATCTACGAATCCAATCCGGGGAACCATCTCAGGGATGTCCCGCTCCGCATGGCCAAGGGCATAGCGGCCATCCTACGACCGCCATCGCTCCTCGCCGAGCCTCTTGCAAACCATGTTGGTCACGTAGCCGATGACGAACATCACGACGGCGCCTATGGCCACGGGGGCGATGATGAAGGACCAGTCGTTGAGGCCGATCACGGCGATGAGGGCGGTTGCCCCTCCCGGAGGGTGGACGATGTCGAGGACGACCATGAGGGCAATAGACAGGGCGACGGCCAGTGCCGCGGAGTACCAGAAGCATCCCAGCAGAGCGCCCAGGGCCACGCCCACGATGGCGGACACTATATGGCCGCCGATGACGTTCTGGACCCTGGCCGCGGGGCTCTTGGGCATGGCGAATATCACAACGGCGGACGCTCCGAAGGAGGCCATGAACAGCGGGGCGTCGCACTCGAATGAGAGGAAGCACACGACGGCGATGGCAGCGAAGGATCCGACGACACGGACCGCCTGCGGCTTCGTCATCCTGGACCCGAGCTTCTCCTTCCAGTCGTCCATCGTCTCACTTGTATCTTATAATGATGAGTGGACCCGGCCGGAATTGAACCGGCGATCTTCGCCTTGTAAGGGCGACGTCATAACCCCTAGACCACGAGTCCTTGGGATGCCTAATGATGCTGGGGTATAAAAATCTGACAGGATTTCGACCGAAACGAAATATATTGGTAGTTTATTCTGAGACCCGTTGCGATTGTAGTCCAGCGGTTAGGACGGATGCTTCCCAAGCCTCTGACCCGGGTTCGAATCCCGGCAATCGCACTCATTTTGTGATCCGTCTGATTCATGGCATTAATATCTTGTTGGCTGAGTAATCCAGCGCTGGCGCTGGACCAGATGAGTAGAACGTGGATACGGATTACGTAAGACGCGTTCAGGTCTCGGCGCAGCCGAAGCTGTCGTTGCGGACGCAGAACAATGCGCCCGCTGACATAAGAGGGACTTCCGTCCTTTTGCAGGTACGTGTTGATCCGGTCCGGGCCGTTGCCCGGACCTCCTCTTCCATTCCGTCCGGCCCCTCTGTAGAGAGCCCGGCCTCTATGCCGTGCATCTTCCCACCTTCCCTGTCATCGGAACTGAGAGAGGGTTGGCTGACCTCTGCCTGGGTCTCCGCGGATGCGGAGTCCGAAGATGATAGCGCAACGATATCCCCGGGGCCTCTGTCCTGTACCGTAGACTCGGCTTCCGGCTGCGATGCGTCGACAGACGCTTCTGCAGGGCGCTCCCCCGCATGGCGTCCCCATGAGACGCTCGCATCGACTGTCGCTATATCTCTCCCCTCGACCCCGAGATGCTTCCCTCCGAGGCGGACGATTCCGGTTACCCGGACGGCCTCCCCCGAGGCGACGCGGCCATCGGACACGGACGCAACGACGACGGAAGGTCCTGCAGACCTGTCCCAAGAGGAGGGCGCACCCTTAGCGCCGCAGCTGACGTCATCCGTCAACATGCCGAACGTCTCGGCCGCGCCTGAGAACCCATTCTTCTCGAGTTCCCCAGTGCGCGTCTCCGACATCGGCACGCTGCCTGACTGGCTTTCTCTGTTTTTGGTTTCGGGGACCGCAAGGTCCTTAATGGGCATGGATCCCGCCTCGGACAGGCTTGCGCCCTCCGACGCGACTGGGCCTTGCTCAGGGGCTTCGTCGTTGTAGAAGGATCCTTCGCCCTTTGCATCTGGTGCTGGGACCAAATCGGATTGCGTTTCCGCGGCAACGGTCGCGCGATGCGCGCCCGCGCCGTTTCCACACTCGCCATCAATGGCATCCATACCGGGTGCAGGCTTCATCGGTCCGGCCTCTGACCCCTGGTCAGGAACCGCCCTGATCACGTACGAGACGGGTGCAGGGAGCTCCTCCGCAGGTTCCATCGACACGGGCTCGTGCTCCGCATGAACGGAAACATGAGCTGATGGGGATGCTACTGCCGCAGACCGATCCGCATGGACCGGGACCGCGGCCTCGGATCTCCAGGAGTACAGGAGACCGTTGAGAGCTACCGCTAAGGGAGCTTCGGGCTTTCCTGTCACTGAAATCCGCGACATCGCCCCCGTTTTGTCTTTTGAGTATTTAAATGGTGTTCCAGATTGTTCGAGATGTGTACAAACGCTTGAACCGACCGAAAACTGACACTGTTTTTATACGAGGGCCTTTTTGTATAGGGAGATGTCGGGAGATGAGGCCATCCTATACGCCATTGCGGCGATAGCGCTTGCTTCAGCCGCGCTTATGGTGGTCATCCCCGACGAAACCGATGCGTCCGATATAGAGGAGGCCCTGTTCATACCCCCTATGCCAGCAGAGCCTGAGACCATCGATGTCGTGATCCACATCAACGGCATGTCCATTCCCGCCGGCAGGATGCAGATATTCGCAGGCCCCATTGAGCCCGCATTCGGATCCATGATCCCTGGCAAGGACAAGCAGGATGCCGCTGTCGAGCCCATGATACTGCCCTCTCCCGCCGAGATAATAGACGAGATCAGGGAATCCGCGGAGGCCGAAGGCATCGTCATCGACGACGAGGAGATGGTGGACCGCATCGTCTCCGGCCTTGTCGAGGGAGGCATCAACGCGGAATCCGAGAGCTCCATAAGGGCCGGCGTATCGATGGCGGTGTTCCAGTCCAAGATGGGGACCCAGAGCATGCTGTCCTGCCTGATGAGCGCCGGGATCCGCAAATCGGATGACGATGCCGACATCGAGGACGAGGATGAGAGCGACTTCGCCATCGTGGATGCCGAAGAGGACGATACCCCCATCCAATTGTACATCGGACCGGTCGGGGACATCCGTCCGGGACCCGAGCCCCAACCCCCTTCCTGCCAACCTTCCGTGGGCGTGACGGCCTGCGGCTGCGTGTCGTGAGCTCGCAAGAGCGCTATGAGCAGGGCGCTGCAGCGCCCATGAAACCCCTAGCATCGCAGATGCGACAAGACAACGCAAAAAAGAAGGAAGACAGGAAGATGGAAAGATGGACAGAAGCGTAATTGCCGTGCTGATCATAGCGGCGGTCGCCGCGTTCGGGATAGGCGCAGGATACGTCCTGCTCAACAACGACAGCGGCAGCGACACGGTGGACCCGATCGCACCGGATGAGCCCGAAACACCGATAGAACCCGATACCCCGCCCGAGGAGGACCCCGTCGACCCCGATGAGCCCGACAGGTCCGATAAGGTCGGGAAACGCATCACCTACGAGGTCAGCGGACGCTTCACCGAAGGATACTTCACATCATACACGTCCACTGGCACCCAGTCCATGACATACCTCTACTACAGCTCGGACAAGGATGTGTGGTTCATCAACTACCATTCCGAGACGACGTATGACTACGGATACAGGACCAGCACAGTGGTAAACGACGACAACAGGTGGGGCCTCAACGACGATTCCGAGGTCGAGGAGATCGGAGAGGAGGACATCGAGACCAAGTACTACGGAACGAAGCACTGCAGGGTCATCATCATCAGGAACTCCGACGGATCATGGGAGAAGCAGTGGGGGGACGAGGAGGAGACCTACCACATCGAGGCCGGATACGAGTACGACTACGTGTTCAGCAGGGGGTCCTACCACATAGAGTTCGACCTCGCGAGCGTCGAACACGTGGATGTGGATGTCAACAACACCGTCACGGTGTACACCGATGCCGGGATCACCGTGACAGGATCCGGCACCTACAGGATCGGGGACTACGTCACGGTCACCGCATCCGGGAACGGCTTCTCCGCATGGCTGGACGAGAACCACAACTGGCTGAGCTCCGAGAGGTCGTACACCTTCCAGCTGGGCGGCACGGATGTCAGGCTGATAGCGGCCGGAGATCCCACCACCCCGTACGTCTCTCAGACGTCCGTCACGCTGGACTGCGGAGTGGACCTGGTCAGCGCGGAATGGAGGATCGAGGACCAGAAGGGGAACGAGGACGTCCTGTCCGGAGCCGCGCCCACCTACAGCTTCGGCAGCGCGGGATACTACTACATCACCATAGACGGGACGGCGGCCGACGGATCAGCATACCACGGATTCAGGTACGTGTTCGTCGACGGATTCTCCCTCAAGGTATTCCAGTTCGAGTACGCCGGGGAATCCTACACGCTCACGCTCAACATGTCCCTGGGCGACTACACCGAATACTACAACAAGACCCCCTACAACCTGAGGCAGGACTACGCCAAGAACAACCGCGAGGCCGACAAGGCCTTCGTGGTGGTGGACGAATACATACTCGACATAGCCGACTACTTCAGGGACCTCCAGAGGACCAACGGATGGACGGACGTGGAGACCGCCGGATGCATCCTGGCCTTCACTCAGTACATAGAATACGTCAGCGACACCGTGTCCAGAGGCCACAGCGAGTGGTGGAAGTACCCTGTGGAGACGCTCTACGACCAGAACGGGGACTGCGAGGACACGTCGATCCTGTGCTCGGCCATCTACAAGGCGATGGGATACAAGTCCGCGCTGATCCTCATGTACGGCCACATGGCCGTGGGACTGTCCACCGATGGGATGAGCGGAAAGCTTGACTGCACGATGTACAGGAACGGATACTACTTCGGGGAGACCACCGACGTCATCGACCTGGGGGAGATCCCTCCGGGAACCCCCAGATTCACAGCTCTGGTGCCGATCGATCCCCTCAGCGAGGAGGAGAGAGGTGAAAGGACATGAGCGCGAACGGGAGCGGCATCACAGGGAAGGACATGGCGGCGATCCTGATCGCCATCATCGCCGTCACGGCCGTGCTGGTCGTATGGGGCGGTCCCGATCAGGAGAATCACGATGGGCACGACGACCTCCAGGGCACCAAGATAACCTATGAGACGTCCGGCACCTATCAGCAGGGGCTGTTCACCACCTACACGTCCACCGGCACCCAGTCCATGACATACCTCTACTACAGCGAGGAGAAGGGCACCTGGTTCATCAACTACTATGCCGAGACGACCTACGACTACGGCAACGGGCGGACCTCCACGAGGGTCGACGACGTCAACCAGTGGGGGCTCAACAGCGAGACGGAGATCAGGCATCTCGGGACGGAGACCATCGAGACCAAGTACTACGGGACTAAGACGTGCGAGGTCCGCATCTTCACCAACCCCAACGGATCATGGGAGAAGCAGTGGAGCGTCGGAGACGAGGTCTACTACATCCATGCGGAGTACGTATCCGCCGATCCGTTCAACCTCTACTCGTACGCGATCGACTTCCATCTGATGAATGTGGAGCAGATGCCGGTTAGCCTCACGCAGAAGGTGACCCTCTATCCCGATGTCGGGATCATCGTGGAGGGGAACGGCACGTACAAGATGGGCGAGTTCGTGACCGTCAAGGCATCCGGCCCCAACTTCTACGGATGGATGGACGAGAACTACAACATCGTCAGCACCTCCAACCTGTACACCTTCCAGCTGGGAGGGGCGGATGTCACACTGACCGCCGTGGCCAGGGGATCTCTGGATGAGAGGTACGAATCCCTCACGCCGCAGGTGCTGGACAGCGGAGAGGACCTCGTCAGCGCCATGTGGACCATAACCGGTCCGGACGGCTCCATCGACATAATCGAGGGCGCCACCCCGACGTACACCTTCGATTCCGCCGGATACTACCGCATCAGCATCGACGGGACGCTGGCCGGAGGGGAGGAGTACCATGGGTACAGGTTCCTCCTGGTCAACGGGTACACCCACTTCGAATACGATTTCGTCTACGGCCGCACGACCTACACGCTGGAGCTCGACATAGCCTACTCGGACTACCTGGACTACAGGGGGAAGTACTACGTCGACGAGAGGAGGGAGTCCAGGGACTTCGACAACAAGAGGACCAAGGATTTCGTGGTCGTGGACCGGTACATCCTGGAGATGGCCGACTTCTTCAAGTCCCTGAAGGCACAGCGCGGATGGACGGACGTCCAGACCGCGGACTGCATCCTGGCGTTCACGCAGTACATCGAATACCAGACGGATGAGCTCTCGAAGGGCCACAGCGAATACTGGAGGCTGCCCGTCGAGACCCTGTACGACAGGTGCGGGGACTGCGAGGACACGTCGATCCTGTGCGCCGCGATATACAAGGCGATGGGATACAAGTCCGCCATCATCATAATGACCGGGCACATAGCCGTGGGGCTATCCCTGGACGGCCTGACCGGGGCCATATCCGAGAAGCCCTTCCAGGACGGATACTACTACGGCGAGACCACCAACCCGAGGTACTCCATCGGGAAGGTCCCCAACGACATAGTCTATCTCTACCTGGTGCCCATAGCGCCCTACAAGGGATGAACCCTGGCGGGGCTCCGGCCCCGCCCAAAACGATTTCTTCTGTATATTCTCAGCTGTAGATCTCGTCGAGGGACACCAGACGGACATTGTGGTCCTTGGAGGCTATCTCCTGGAGGTCGGCGGAGAATCCGACCGCCGAGAACATGACGAACAGCCTGTTGGTGCCCTTGATGGACTTGCCGCGCTCCCTGAGGTCCTCCAGATCGCCCTTCCCGTACTTGTCGCCGTACAGCCTGCAGGTCGCCAGCAGGGTCCTCATGACGCTGCTCTCCTCGACGATTGCCACGAAGTTGATGATGTCGTCCGGGGAGTTGTCCTTCTTGCGGGGCTTGCCGATGGTGTCGCAGTCGTACCTGTCCACGATGTAATCCACGCAGATGTTCTCGAACAGCTTCTCCATGTACGCGTCGATGTCCGGCTTGGCCATCTCGTACGCCTCCTCGGAGGACCTGAACGCCACCTCGTGGATGTAGCGGTCTATGACCGTGTAGTAGAACTTCAGGATGTTGCTGTGGATGTAGTAGACGGTCCTCTTGGACTGGGAGACCTCCTTGCGAACCATCCCCTTATGCTCCAGCTCGGAGATCACATCCCTGCAGACCGTCATCCTGAGCCCGGCACGGTCGGCTATGTCGTTCAGCGACTCCGCGCCGGCCGCGATGGCGGCGAGGGCCTTTATGGACGGTGCCCTGAGGGACGCCTCGGTGCCGACCATGCTCTCGACCTCCAGCAGGAAGACTGACATGTGGTTGAAGAACTGCGTCCGGATCACGTCCCCGGGATCCCCTTGGAACATCAGCTGGTAGGCCGGGGTCCCCCCGACGACGCTGTATGTGATCAGATGCTGCAGCGGGGTGTAATCGGGATGGAACCCCATGCAGTCCTTGTAGGACATGGAATGGACGTCCAATGTGTAGTAGAAGCGTCCGAAGACGGAGCTGTCGGTATCGCAGACGATCAGCATGATCTTGGTGGCCGGCAGGTCGCGGTTGATGAACGCCCTCATGTAGGATGTGAACTCCGGGAAGTTGACGATCAGGTCGGAGTAGTTGTCGATGATGACCACGACGGGCTGCTTGGCGCACACCATCTTGAGGGCCTGGAAGAACTCGCCCACGTCCGACAGCCTCACGGGCCTCCCCCTGAATGCTGAGAGCTCCTTCTCCATCATCGAGAGGTTGTCGCTGCTCAGCCCTATCGTGCCGGACACGTAGATATGGGGCTTGTCCCTGCAGAACTCCTTCAGGATCGCGGTCTTGCCGAGATGCTTACGGCCGCAGACGGCGCAGGACACGGGGATCTTGGTATACACGTTCGACAGGTATTCCAATTCCTTTGTGCGGCCGACTAGGGAGTCCATGGGGGTGTATGCAGAGATTCGGATAAAACACTATCACAGATACATCCGAGCGCGCTCAATCGTAGAGGTCCGGCCGGTATCCGTCCATGAAGAACAGGTCGGCCATGGTCGAGGGGCTGCCGGACCTTATGCGCTCCATGTCCTCGGGATCCAGGTCCACCGTGAGCATGTGCTCCCGGCCGTAGTCCTCGTCGATGAGCTTCCCCTTCGGGTCCCTCGCGGTGATGCCGCCGCCGAACCTGACCCCGCAGCCGTTCTCCCCGTAGGCGTTGCAGGCCCCTATGAACACGGTGTTGTCGTAGGCGCGGGCGGGGAGGATCGTATCCCATACCTCGCGCCTCCTGCCGGGGCCCAGTCCCGAGGCGTGGGGCATGAGGATGAGCTCCGCGCCCCTGCGCACATATGTCTCGGTCTCGCGGGGCACATGGCACTCCCAGCAGAGCTGCATGGCGATGACGGCGTCCTCCGTCCGGAAGACGTCGAGCGAATCTCCTGCGAGATAGGAGGCCTTCTCACGGGACCCGAGATGGGTCTTGCGGTAGCAGCCGATCTCCTTCCCCTCGCGGATGAGCATCTGCGTGATGTAGGGGCCGGTCTCGCAGAACCCGAAGCATATGGTCATCGGGATGTTAGCGGTGGAATCCATCAGCTCCCTGATCAGAGGATCGTCGCGGCCGATGGGGTTCATCCGGGAGGAATCTGTGGTATAGCCGCTGAGGCACATCTCCGGGAAGCATATGACGTCGGTCATCTGGACGCGGGCGGTCCCGATGAAGCCGAGCATCTTGTCCAGATTGCCGCGCTCGTCCCCCACGACGGACTGCATGCTGACCAGGGACAGCCTTAACGGGTTCATGGTACCGCGATTGGAGGCGGCGTATAAGAAATGAGGGCCGGGGGATGCCCAGCCCGGATGGTTTCAGAGGCTCTCCTCGGAGGCGGCTTCCTCGGAGGGGATGTCCTCTCCGGAGTAGATCACCGGGTCTTCCTCGGGCGGGGTCTGGACCTTGAAGAAGATGCCGACGACGACCAGGGTGATCATGATGACCGCTCCGGCCAGGAACGAGAAGTCCACGCTGTTCGCGAAGGAGAGCAGGATCTCGTTGGCCTCCTGGGCGATGGCAAGGTAGGGCTGGGAGTAATCGCCGGCCGCTATGTGCCCCAGGGCCGCGACCAGGTCGTCCAGCACTCCCGTGCTGTGGCTGACGTTGTCGAACACGTACTCGGACAGGTTGTCCCTCAGCTCCTCCGTGATCTTGCTGCTGATGACGACGGCGAAGATGGCGGTACCGATGGTCGCTCCGACGGACCTGATGAGGTTCACGGCGGATGTGGTCATTCCCATCTCCTTCGTGGTGGAGCTGTTCTGGACCGCCGTCATGATGACGGCCATCATACATCCGAGACCGACTCCCAGGACGAACAGGCACATGGCGAAGTAAGTCAGGGTCGAATCCACGCTCAGCTTGGACATCAGGTACATCGACAAGGATGTGATTATGGGTCCTACGATCAGCCAGGGCTTGTAACCGATCCTGTTGACGGTCTGACCGCTCACCGTCGCGGTGATCATCATACCGACGACTAGGGGCAGCGTGTATATGGCGGCCTTCAGGGTGTCGCCGTCCATCAGGATGGTCACGGCGAACATCGCCGAGTAGGTCATCGCTCCCATCATTCCCACTCCGAAGATGAACATGAATATGGCAGCCATGACCACGGTCCTGTTGTGTATGAGGCCGGGGGACAGGATGGGCTCGACAGCGCGCTGCTCCTGCTTCACGAACACCAGGAGCAGGACGACACCGATGGCCACCATGACGCCGGTCTGGACGCTGAACCAGGGGAAGTCGTTGCCGCCCCACTGGAACAGCAGCAGGAGATCGATCAGGAACGCCGAGAGAAGGGCTATTCCCAGATAGTCTATGACAGGCTTCTCCAGCAGGTTGGGGTTGGGGAACTTCTTGATGGTCAGGAGGAACGCCATCGCGGCCAGGGGGAGGTTGATGTAGAAGACCCAGTGCCAAGAGATGTACTCTGTGATGTATCCTCCGATCAGGGGCCCGATACCGCTGCCGATACCGAAGACGGCTCCGAGGATGCCCTGCATCCTGGCCCTGTCGCGGGGGGAGTAGAGGTCCGCCACGGATGCAGTGGCGACAGGGATGAGGATACCTCCGCCCAGTCCCTGCAGCGCACGGCAGATGATGAACATCTCCATACTGGTGGAAAGTCCCGCCAGGACGGAACCGGCGACGAATATGCCGAGTCCGATCAGGAACAGGGGTTTCCTGCCGTAGAGATCCGACAGCTTTCCAGCTATCGGGATCATCACGGTCTCCGCAAGGAGATACATAGTGATCATCCAGGAATACAGCGCAGTACCCTGCAGATCCTGGACGATGATCGGCCCGCAGGTTCCCACAATGGTCCCATCGAAGCATGCGACCAGCATCGCCAGGATGAGGCCCAGCATGATGGTGTTGCGCACCTTGGGGTCGATATTCTTATACGTAGTCTGTTCAACGGTGATTTAAACCACCTTCTGGGACACGCAAAAGAGGTTCTATATAAATATCTTCTGTAAAACAGCACGGAAACACATTATGCGGGCCATTTCCGGGAAAATGTGCTAGCTATGTCGGACCTGCGGGCCTCTCCGATGACGCTCCGGCATCCGGACCGTGATTCCCCAATAGTCGAGCGCGCGCATGTGCAACTATAAGTACGGCCAAAGGTTTGGTCGGGTCATAGGTGGGACTCATGAAGATCTACCACGATAATGATGCAAGCCTCGACATTTTCGAGGGCAAGAAAGTCGCCGTGCTCGGATACGGCGCACAGGGAAGGGCCCAGGCGCTCTGCTTCCACGACTCCGGGATCGATGTGACCGTCGGTGTCAGGAAGGATGGGAAATCATGGAACAAGGCGAAGGAGGACGGACTCAAGGTCCAGGAGTTCGGAGATGCCGTCAAGGACGCCGACGTCGTCCTGATGCTGCTGCCCGATGAGATCCAGCCCGACATCTACAAGCAGTACGTGGAGCCCAACCTCAAGAAGGGAGCCGCCCTCGAGTTCGCCCACGGATTCGCCATCACCTACAAGCTCATCGTGCCCCCCAAGGACGTGGACGTCATCATGATGGCCCCCAAGGCGCCCGGTGACATGGAGAGGATCGTGTTCACTGAGGGATTCGGTGTCCCCGCCCTCATCTGCATCTATCAGGACGTGACCGGCAACGCCAAGAAGCTGGCCCTCGGACTGGCCAAGGGACTCGGCGCCACCCGCGCCGGGGTCTTCGAGACCACCTTCGACAACGAGACTTTCACCGACCTGTTCGGAGAGCAGGCCGTCCTCTGCGGAGGGCAGACCGAGCTCATCAAGCGCGGATTCGAGACCCTTACCGAGGCCGGCTATCCCCCGGAGATGGCCTACTTCGAGGTCCTCCACGAGACCAAGCTCATCGTCGACCTAATCAACAAGGGCGGATTCGAGCTCATGTGGCACGTCGTCTCCAACACCGCCGAGTACGGAGGTATGACCAGGAGGGAGCGCGTCGTCACCGAGGAGTCCAAGAAGAACATGAAGGTCATCCTCGAGGAGATCGAGAACGGAACGTTCAAGACCGAGTGGCGCAACGAATGGGACCAGGGCCTCGTCAACCTCAAGAGGATGGAGGAAGAGGAGAAGAAGCTCCAGCTGGAGATCACCGGCAAGGAGATCCGCAGCCTCTTCGAGAGGAAGAACTGATCAGGGACGGCCAGGTGGCGAGATGTCAAGCTTCATAAGCATAAGGTCCAGGGGAGGGGAGTTCCGCGCGGAGCTCGACGACTCCGACCTGTCCAACGCCATCTGGCTGTCCGAAAAGCCCATCACGTTCGAGATCAACATGCTGGGCGGCATGATATACGGGGAGCTGCCCCTGTCGGCGGTCATCCCCAAGGAGGGCAGGACCACGACCCTAGAGACGGGGGATATCGCCTATTGGCCCGCTCCCGGCGCCCTCTGCATCTTCTTCGGGCCCACCCCCCTGAGCGGCGATGACGGCCGCCCGGTGGCGCCCTACCCTGTCGTGAAGATCGGCCACATAATCGGCGACTGCTCCGGACTGGAGAACGCCGGGGACAGGCAGAAGATCACGATAGAGCCGACCTTCTGACTGGATCAATCCAACATCCACGAGATAACATAGCCAACAACATTAGTTGGATTTATAATCCAATGTATTAAAAACTGGTTATGGAATTCAAAAATCATGACAGTCAACGAACAGATGTATGACTTTCTGAAAATGGCCGGAACCTTCATGCTCGCCACCACGGATGGCGACCAGCCCAGGATGAGGGTGCTCGGGTTCGAGGCCATCCTGGATGACAAGATCTACTTCGCCGTCGGTACGTTCAAGGACGTCTACAAGCAGCTGCAGAAGAACCCCAAATGCGAGATCTGCGCCAAGGTCGGAATGGACTTCCTCAGGTGGGACGGGAAAGCTGTCTTCGTCAAAGACGACAGGCTCCTCGGTATCGCCGCAGAGACCATGCCCGCGATCGTGGAGATGTACAAGCAGAACAACCTCGAGCTCGGATTCTTCACCCTCGAGGACGGAACTGCGGAGTTCGTCAACGTCTCCAACAAGAAGTCCAAGCTCTTCTGATACAAACCATGGAGGGGTCCTCCCCTCCCTCATTCTTCACTTACTTATCACGGCCTTCCTGGATAGGAAGGGAAAAGGATCCCGGGTTTCCCCGGGGAATCAGTTTCCGACGAGCTCCGTTCCGGAGAAGCTCATCGTCGGCACGCTGATGACGCCCATGTGCTTGGGATCGTTCCCGATCATCTCGATGCGGTTCACCGCCTCCAGCATGTTACCCATCAGGAGCGCGTTGTTCACGGTCCCGACTATCTCACCGTTGCGGATGATGTGCCCGCACCTCACGTTTAGTCCGAACCTCCCGGTGAGGCCGTCGGCCTCCGGCCATGCGAACTTCTCCACCAGGATACCGCGGTCGGTCTGCCTTATGATCTCCTCCGGATCGTAGCGTCCCGGGGCCACCACCATGTTGAGGGGCTTGATGATGGGAGTGCGCTCGTATGCGCCCTGGGCCTCGACGCTGCTCCTCCTCATCCCGTTCCCGGTGCTGTCCCCGCAGAACGAGTCGCGCATGAAGGACCTCAGCACCCCCTTCTCGATGATTGGCCTCCTCTCCGTGGGCATGCCCTCGTCATCGTATACGCATGAGAGGGGAGCCCTGACGGTGGGGTCGTCCACGATGTCCAGACATCCGGATGCAACCTGCGATCCCACGGAATCCTTCCAGTGGCTCCTGCCGTACATGACGTTCTCGCCGTTGACCGCTTCGCCCACGGAGGACGTGATCATATCCCCGAGCTCGCTGGGGGGAAGGATCATGGTCAGCTCCTCGTGCCCCTTGAACTCGGTGCACACGGCGGCGTTCTCAGCCTTCCTGGTCAGGGAAGCGCCTATGGCGGCGGGGTCCAGGTCCAGATGGGTGCCGTGGTAGGTCTCCATTCCCTCTCCGGGATGGTCCTTTACCGTCATCGATGTGAAATGCCCGTAGACCAGCGTGCTCCTGTGGGAGACGTCCACCCCGTTGGAGTTCATGGTCACCCCTTCGTTGGTGGACACGCGGATCTGCGCCCTGGGGATCTGGACGCCGCAGCTGTCTATGACCGCCTTGGCGAGCTCCCTGAGGTCCTCGGGCGTGATGTCCTCAACGCGCCTGTCCCAAACATCGGGGGATCCGGACCTGCCCTTGGCCGGATGGACGAAGCCCTTCAGGTCATCCTCCTCCGGGGAATACCTCAGGACGGATTCGGCCATCCGCAGGCACTCGTCGGGAGCGGAGTCCCTGGCCAGGGAGACGGAGGCCTTGCCCTGCCTCCTGCCGTCCATTATCCTGACCATCATGCCGGAGTCCTTCTTGGTCTCGATGTTGCTGATGCGGGAGTTGTCGATGTACACCGTGTGGACCACGGCCTCGGAGACGTAGACCTCCGACTGACCGTATCCTGAGAGCCTCCTCAGCACATCCTCGGCGAATCCTGAGTTCACTGGCCTCCCCCCACGATCATCCTGGCGCGCATGTAGGGCCCTCCGGATGAAACGCGCACCCAATCCTCAATCCCTTTGCCGCACATCCCTCCGTCGAGGATGACCTCCTTCGTCAGGGCGTCCGCGGACGAGAGGATGTCGACCGACCTGCCTGTGAGCGTGAAGGACTGCAGGGGCTTGACTATCTCCCCGTTGCGGATAAGATATCCTCTGAGGCACTTCGCCTCGAAGCATCCGCCCACGGGGTCCTCCATGCCGTTGATCATCTTGTCGCAGAGGATCCCGTCCTTGGTGTCGGCGATCAGCTCCTCGCGGTCCCAATCCCCCGGGCCGAAGAACGTGTTGGTCATCCTGACCCATGTCCTCTTGCCGAAGTTCTCCGCCCTGCCGTTGCCGGTTGGGGCGCATCCCAGGACCGACGCCGTCTCCAGGCTGTGCATGTATCCCTGGTAGACCCCGTCCTTGATGATGGTGGTGCATGACGAGGGGGTCCCCTCGTCGTCGTAGGGGATGGACCCGTGGGCCCCGCGGACCGTCCCGTCATCGTACATGGAGATCACCTCCGAGGCCACCTTCCTCCCGACGGCGTCCGTCAGGAAGGAGCGCCTCTTCGTTATCTCGTCGCCCTCCGACGCGTGACCCATGGCCTCGTGGGCCAGAAGGCCGGACACCATCGGATCCGATATCACCGTGAAATTGCCGGACGGGGCGCGGTCGGCCGACAGGGTGGCGATGGCCTCCTTGGCGGTTATCCTGCCGATCTCCTCTATATCCGCATCCCTGACCACCTCGAAGCCGAGGGTGCTGTCCGGCCCGTCGTAGTAGCGCTCCATCCTCTGGCCGTCGGCGGCCACGGACATCGCTCTGCAGAGGGTCCTCACCTCCTGCCAGGTGATGTCGGAGCCTATGGAGTTCACCATGCAGACGTCCTTGACCTCCTCGGAGTAGGAGCCGATCCTGTTCAGGATGCGGTCGTCTATGGCCTGCGCCCTGTCCAGATCCCTGGCGGCCTGTATCTTCTCGTCCAGGTCCACGGAGTCGGGATGTATCTTCACGTCCGCCTTCCTGTGGTCCTTGACGCGGACGGGCTCCAAAATGAGGTCCGTCCTGCCGTCGCCGGCTGCGTTGCGCACCGCCTCCTCGGCGGCCTTCATGATATCCTGCTTGGAGAAGGATGTGGCGGTGCCGTATCCCCATCTGCCCTGGTTCCATGCGCGGAGGCAGACGCCTCCTGTGCTCTTCTCCACCAGCTGCCTGAGCCCCCCGTTGACGGAGCTCACGCCCTTGACCCTGATGGTCTGCGACCTGGCGTCAGAGAACTCCGCACCAAGCTCCTGCATCCTGTCGACCGCGGCGCCCATCAGATCCTGGACGTCCTCCGCCTTCACCATGACTGCCTGCATCATACCACCGTGAACGAGTGATCGAAGGATGTGAGGATCTCGCATCCCTTCTCGGTGATCAGACAGGTGTCCTCGATCCTGATCCCGCCGACTCCAGGTATGTAAATCCCGGGCTCCGCGGACACTATGTTGCCGGCTTTCAGCCTCTGCTCCGAGCGGTACGACACCGAGATGGCCTGATGCACGTCCATGCCAATGCCGTGGCCGAAGGAGTGTATGAAACGTCCTTCGAACTCCGTCGCATCTATCACCGCGCGCGCGGCCTTGTCCGCTACGCTCGCGTCGGCACCGTCGCGGTACTCGGCTATTCCGGCCTCCTGGGCCTCCTTGACGACCTGATAGGCCCTCTCGAGTATCTCGGGCGGCCTTCCGAGGAACACCGTACGGGTCATGTCCGAGCAGTAGCGGTCGTACTTGGTACCGAAATCGAACAGCGCGGTATCCCCTTTCCTGAGCCTGTAATCGCATGGGGTGTGGTGGGGCTCCGACGAGTACGCCCCGAAAGCGGCGATGGTATCGAAGGCGTTGCCTGTGCCGCCGAGCTCGCGCATGCGCGAGTCCATCCTGGCCGCAACCTCCTTCTCGGACACCCCTTCGGACAGCATGTCCGGGATCTCCCCGGCGACCTGCGATGATATCCTGCAGGCCTTCCTGGTGGCCTCTATCTCCTTCGCATCCTTCACCGACACCGTGGCATCTATGGCCGCCGTGGCGTCCTGGACCTCGATCTCGGCCGTCCTCTCCACGTAGCGGACCATGTTGTAGGGCACGCACCCCACGTTGAAGCCCACCTTGCTGCATCCTCTGAGGGCCTCCTTGATGGCGTTGTCGCGCTCCTCGCGGGTCCTGAATACGTGGACCTCGCCCTTCCCTGCGTTGGCGGCCTCCTCCTCCAGCTGGCTGACGATTATGTGAAGGCCGTTCGGACCAGCGATGGCGAATGAACCCTCGAAGACCCCGGAATTGAGCTCCGTGAGATACCAGAAGGTGGAATCGAGGAACGGCTCGCCGCCGTTGGCTATAACCACGGCATCGATCCCCTCAGCATTCGACAGCAGTCTTTCCGCCCTAGAACTTTCCATGGACAGTGATTAATGAGGACCGCTAAAAACAGTTCGCAGGAACATGCGGAGGACATCGCCTGCTGGAATCCCACAGCCGATTGGTCTCGTCCGCCCTGGCGTAGGCATCGTAGATGTTCCAGATCCAGTAGACCAGGATCGGCAGGAATATCAGGAACAGGGACGCTATCAGGACCAGGACCGATACTATCAGTATTATCGCCCCCCTCTTGACGAACCCGACGTACATCTGCCCCACGCCGGGGATCAACGCCGACAGGATCATCGCCAGGAGGATGTTGACCCTGTTGGTTATGCGCCTACCCTCGCGGTTGTAGGGCTCTTCGCTCTCCTGCTGGGGATCGCGTCCGCAGGAGGGACAGAAGAGAGAGCCGTCCGGTATGGGCTTGCCGCATCTGGGGCATCTGCGGACCTCGCTGCTCTGCTCGGATTTGAAGCCGCATTCCTGACAGAACCTCGCATCATCCGGCAGAATCGCCCCGCAATTCCTGCAATACATACCCTCGGCCTCCTGGTCGCCCGATAGCCGAGCGCCCTGATTGTGTACCATGTCCGCCATATTAGATATATTATTATGTAGGAGGTGGTAACGGCCTGGCCCACAATAGGCCCCTCTGGATTCATGGGCCAATGGAGGCCAGCAATTGGATGTGTCACGGACAATAATACATCAGATGCAGAACAAACCAACATCCCATCCATTTCTACTAACTGTTATAAATTTGCCAACTGGTTAATTCAACCAACATACATAGATAATCGGGTGATTCATTGAAGTTCGACAAGGTTCTAGTCCCGATAGATGGGAGCGTTCTTTCCAAATCGGCCATCGACCTCGCATTGAATTCCGCTAAGGCGTTCAATGCCAACCTCACGTTCGTGTATGTCGTTGACGTGACCGAGTACGGACGCTTCGGTAACGTGGATGCAAACATGACCGCCATGATGCTCAAGGCAGAGGGCAAGCTGGCCATCGAGTCCATCAAGGGCATAGCCGAGAAGTACGGCGTCGAGTACAAGGCCGTGATAGTGGAGGGTGTCCCCTGGCAGGTCATCAGCGAGATGTCCAAGGAGCAGGACATGATCATCATGGGAGTCACCGGAAAGGCCGGGATCGGAGCCGGCCGCATCGGTGGAACGGCCGAGAAGGTCGTGGAGAACAGCTACTGCCCGGTCCTAACGCTGAAATCCGGATCGGCCAAGATGGAGAGCATCCTGCTCCCGGTGTCCAACGAGCACATGGCGGCCATAGACCTGGCCATCGATTCGGCCAAGAACTCCAACAGCAAGATTACGGTCCTGGCCGTCAGAGGGAGAGCGGATCCCAGCGCCTTGGTGGACACCGTCATCCAGCACATCAAGGATGCTGGCGTCACCAACGTGGATTATCTTATCGAAAACGGCGACATCGCCGATGTCATCATCGGGGAGTCCGGGAAGTACGACCTGGTCATCATGGGGACGGAGGGCCGCCACGGCCTCAAGAAGATCCTCAACGGCAGCGTCGCCGAGAAGGTCATGACAGGGGCCGCATGCCCTGTGACCATCATCAGGGAACGCTGATTGAAACAGGGGCCCTAGGGCCCCTATCTTTCTAACTGGTTTTCTCAGATCCTTCTTACCGACGATCGGCTCAGGCGCATAGCTTCGCCACGAGTCCCGAGACCTCATCGGCGGTCAATCCGAGGTAGTCCGTGCAGTAGGAATATGCCGCCGAGTAGGTGTCGACGGAGCTCACGTCCACATCATCCCAATCGATCTCGAATATGTTGGGGATCTGGTCGGGGTTGGCGATGAAGTACATGTTCCTGGCGTAGGTGCTTTCGACGACGACGTTGTACTCCGTCGACCCCTCGTCCATGTGGTAGAGGTTGCAGAACGCCCTGGCCTCGTTCTCCTGCATCTCAGCGGCCGTGCATCCGCACAGGGACTGGATGAGCAGGATGACGAAACCTGTCCTGTCCCTGCCGACGTTGCAGTGGACCA